>PDWI01000121.1_pt1 | contig 106341 bp, 105 predicted proteins | sample 1430891 | NCBI WGS metagenome assembly PDWI01 (sample SAMN01162508, study PRJNA174530) | Oral metagenome, whole genome shotgun sequencing project. | biome: Marine environment; feature: Marine mammal; material: Swab sample of the gingival sulcus; isolation source: swab sample of gingival sulcus... | reverse complement strand
ACTTGTAATGTTCTTTATAAATATCAATGTTAATAAAATAATGCTTTTTTTATTTTTTTTCCTTTCGTTTAAGCTAGTTTTTATAGGATTGCTTTAAAAATGGTGTTCTTTACAAGAGTTTTTATAAGCCCCTCTTATGGCTTTTGCGAAAACATTTAGCCTAACTCTATGTTTTTTGGCTTTATGGAGTATTTTTGCTTTATATTTTTGACTAAACGAAAAAAGCATTTCATACTCTTCACCACTACTTAAAATATCTTTTCTAATTGGCTTAAAAAATTTAAAACCAAGTCTATTTATCTTACTTAATCTTGATAAATCTTTTCCTAAACCATCGGACAAATCTAAAGCACAATTTACAAAAGGAGCGATGCTGTAAAAAAAATCTCCTTTTAAATTTGGTGAAATAAATTTGTGATTTTTGCCGATTTTCCCGCCTCTTAAAAGTGCTTTAAGACCCTTTAAACTCTGCCCTATTTCGCCTGTGTAAGCTAAAAAATCATTTGGCTTTAAGCCTTTTCTAAACACAGGTTTTGTCGCATGAGAGATGATTGTGACGCTGATAAATAATTTATCTCCGCTTGTTGTGTCTCCACCGATTAGCGTTATTGAATGCTCTTGACAAATTTTCAAAAAAGCTTTAGTTAAAATTTTTAGCTTAGTGTGAGTGAAATTTTTTGGGATACTGATGCCAATTAGGGCGTATTTTGGCTTTGCATTCATGGCAATAGCATCTGAAATATTTACAAGCATCGCCTTTCTTGCGATTTGCTCTAAGCTCATAAAATCTAGCTTAAAATGTGTATTTTGCAAAAAAATATCTTTGCTATAAACCCATTTTTCAACGACAGCTCCATCGTCTCCTATGAAATTATTTTGCAAGCAATTTATGACGAAACTCTCTTTATCCATAGTTTTGCCTTATGATTTGCATTTTGCGTTTTTCAAGTTCTAATCCTATTTGTTTACCCCTAAATCCCTCTTTTAAAATATCTTCAGTCTTCACGCCACCTGTAAAAACTTCATGATAAATGCCTAAATTTTTAGCTCTTTTGACTAAATTTTTTTGACAAATTCCGACCCAATTTTTCAGCGGAATTTTTAGAGCAATTTGTGCCAATTCTTGATCGCTAAGTGGTAAAAGTTTATATGGAGATTTGAGTAAAATATTTTCATAAATCTTTGGGGTTTGTAGCTTTTTTAAGCTCAATTTTATGTCAAGATTTAGTTCATGAAGCAAAATGAAAAGTGTTATGAATGGTTGTAAAAATGGAGTTTTGTAATCGTAAAAATATCTGATTTTTTGTGCTATTTTAAAAATTTTTTCAAAGCTTTCATGAGAGTTTAAAAGCTGTTTTAAAAGTCCTAATTTATGCAAATTTAAAACTCCAATTTCAGGATATGAAGATAAAAAAATCTTCTCTAACTCCCAAAAAATTCTCTGTTTACTAAGTTCTTTTAATGACATTTCTTTTATATTTGATGCTGTATTTTTCTCAATAACAAAGCCAAATTGAGAAGAAAATCGAACAGCCCTTAAGGCTCTTAGGCTATCTTGTTTAAAACTTTTTTCACTTACTAAACGGATAGTTTTATGTTTTATATCCTTTAATCCTTCATGAAAGTCTTTTAATTCGCCTGTGAAAATATTTAGCATCAAAGCATTCATACTAAAGTCGCGTCTTAAACTTGCTTGTTTTTCATCACAACAAATTTGAACCTTAAAACCTGTGTGAGTGGGTGCGACTTTACATTCAGTTCTAGGTAAAGATAGGTCGATATCTCCATATTTATAGACAAAAAAACTCTTGCCAACTCCTATGGCACCGATATTTTTCATGAGAGCTTCAAACTCGTTTTTGTTCAAGCCAAAAACCTCAATATCAAAATCTTTTGGAGAAATATTAAGTATCAAATCCCTAACACTTCCACCAACTAAATAAGCTTTTTTTGTGTGAGGTGCTAAGATTTTTACTATTTTTTGAAAACTAGCACTTTTATTTAATTGTGCTAAAAAATTCATTTAATATTTTCTAGTCTTGACTCAATATTTGCAAGCAAGTACTCTAAAAAATTTAGCGTAATGTCAAGCTTGATGTCCAAATTGTCATTTTTGGGATTTTGCAAACCTTCAAAAAGCACTAAAAGTCTCTCTTGAACATTGTTTAAAAATATCTTCTCATCACTATTTTCACTGCTTTGATCATTTTGCTTAGCCTCATTAGAGTTTTGAAATGCAAGTTTTGGTTCTTTTGTCTGTTTTTGCGTCTTATTTTCTTTTTCTTCGATATTATCTAGCTCGGCTAGTGTCGATAAAACTATGTCTTTTAATTCCATAATTTAGATAACCACCTTTCAAACTCGTTTATTTCAACATCATTGCTTAAATTTATAAAAAATTCTTTCATCTGCACATTGACTTCTCCATACTCTTTTCTAACACCAATCAATCGCTTAATAGCCTCTTTGGCTTCGACATTATAAGGATCTTTTCTTAATATATCTCGGTAAATATCAAGTGCTTCAGCCTTATAACCTTGAAGTTCATAAATGGAGGCTTTAGTAAGAGTACTCATGGGAGCAAACTACTCACTAATATAAGTTTCATATGAGTTTTCATCTTCTCCCTTAGTTATTATTTTGGTTCAACAAAAACTCTAGTGCCTAATTCTTTATCAAGATTATAAAGTCCATAGCCATTGTCACCAATTAGATTTATATGATCAATAATCTCTTTCACACTTGCTTCTTCTTCAACTTGCTCGGTTACAAACCATTGTAAAAGATTGTAAGTTGCGTGATCTTTTTCTTTAAGGGCAAGATCGCTTAAGATATTGAGATTGTGTGTCATGCTTTGTTCATGAGCTAAAGTTTTTTCAAATACATCTAAAAATGACTTGTACTCCACTCCAACACCTTTAATATCTCCTAGAGATATTTTAACTCCTTGATCTTCTAGGTATTTAAACAATTTCATGCCATGAGATATCTCTTCTCTGTATTGGTTTAAAAACCAATTTGACGCACCATTAAAACCCTCGCTAACACAATACGCACTCATGCCTAAATATATATAAGCTGAGTGATACTCTTTATTTAATTGTTCTATCAATTTAGATTGTAATTTTTCACTTATCATAAAATCTCCTTTTATTTACCAAATTTTTCTTTAGCTTCTTGTAATGATACTATCAACTCATCAAGATTTGCATATGGAATATGTGCTTTCCAATCAGGATCACTATCGTCTCCTTTTAATGAAATGCCTATGCTTACAACTGGCGTTGATTTTGCCCCATAAGGTTCATCTAAATGTGATACACAAATCACACCTTTTTTTGTATCTGCTAGTGCAAATGTTTTTATAATTGTGTTTTTACTCATGTTAATCCTTTTTGTTAAAAAATCGTGTAATTTTGGCTTGTAATTTAAGCCAATCTTTATGTAAGAGTATCGGAAATCCACTATAAGTTTTACCGCCTTTTAAAGATTTACTAACTCCGCCTCTAGCTGCTATAATCGCCCTATCACCTATACTTAAATGTCCTGCTGTGGCACTTTGGCCACCCATGATAACACCCTTGCCAAGCTTTGTTGAACCTGAAAGTCCAACTTGTGAAACGATGATGCAACCCTCTTGCAAGATGCAATTATGCCCAATTTGGACTAAATTATCAATCTTAGTGCCTTTTTTTATGATAGTTGATGCAAAAACTGCCCTATCTATGGTCGTACCTGCTCCAATATCAACTTCATCTTCAATGATGACATTTCCACTATGATATATCTTGATATGCTCACCTTTTTTTGTATGTGCATAGCCAAAACCATCACTTCCTATGACAGCATTTGCTAAAATATTGCAATTTTTTCCTATCTTAGTATTTGGATAAATAACCGCATTTGGATGGATCGTCGTACCTTCACCTATATGTACATTTTCACCTACATAAACTCCTGGCATCAAAGTAACATTTTTTTCAATAACTGCACCATTTAATACGCTTACATGAAGTCCTATATTTGCATTCTCACTTATCTTTGGGCGAATCTTTGATGGTTTATAGTAAGTTTTTTGTAAAAATTGACTTAAATGTGCCATGACTAAATATGGCTCATCACTTATGATAAAACTTGCATCTTTAGGGGCAAATTGCATAAATTTTTGAGGTGTGATGATGATTTTTGATCTAGTCTCTTTTAAGGCTTTTAAATGTTTTTCGTCATTTATATATACCATTTCATTGCTATTTGCATCTTCAAGCTTGTTAAGGCTAAAAACTTCCCTATTTTCACCCTTTACACTAAGATTTAAACAATTTGCTAATTCGTATAATTTCATTACATATCCATTAAATTAACTTGTAATAGTTAAATCATATTTTTAACATTATTGATTAGACAATGTTAGAAATAATTATATCATTATAAGCCTTAAGTAAAGCAATAAATCTCATTTTTTTAAGGAAATATTTTAAATTAAAGCTGTTTTTTCTCATAGGCTATAAGAGATTTTACCATATTTAAATCATAGAAAAATATACAAAAAGTTACTTTTATCTTAATAATTTTATATTTTGGTGTTTATTTATTATTACACGCAAAGGGACTTATTGCTATTTTTTGTGTAAAAATGGTACAGATTTGATTTTTTGACTATTTTTTTCATCAAATATTGCATAAGCTAAGTTTTTAATTTGTATTATTAAATATAAATTTTAATTTTAAGGAGATATTTATGAAAAATATTGCAAAAATACTCTGTGCAACAGCACTACTTACTACAGGTTCTAGTTTATTGGCAAAAGCTGATTATACCATCAAATTTTCCCATGTGGTAAGTCCTGATTCACCTAAGGGAAAAGCAGCTGACTTTTTTGCTAAAAGAGTTGATGAACTAACAAAAGGTAAAATAAAAGTAGAGGTTTTTCCAAACTCTCAACTATATACCGACAAAGCAGTTATGAAAGCTTTAAAGATAGGAAATGTCCATATGGCAGCTCCTAGCTTTTCAAAATTTACCTCTCTTGTTCCATCACTTCAGCTTTTTGACTTACCATTTTTATTTAGAGACAATGATCATCTTCATAAAGTAATGGATGGAGAAGTTGGACAAGCTTTAAAAGATAAAGTTACTAAAAAAGGTTTTGTGGCACTTGATTTTTGGGATAATGGCTTTAAACAATTTAGTTCAAACAAAAAAGCAATAAAAACACCACAAGATTTATCTGGTCAAAAAGTGAGAATTATGAGTTCAAAAGTATTAGAAGCTCAAATGAAAGCACTAGGCGCAAATCCACAAGTTTTACCATTCTCAGAGGTTTATTCGGCACTTCAGCAAGGCGTTGTTGATGGAGGCGAAAATCCACTTTCAAATTTTTATACTAAAAAGTTTTATGAGGTTCAATCAAGTGTTTCACTAACAAATCACGGATATTTAGGATATTTAGTGGTCGCTAGTAAGAGATTTTGGAAAAAATTACCAAAAGATTTACAAAGCAAAGTTTTGCAAGCTATGAAAGAAGCAACTGCACAAGAGAGAGTTTTTGCAAAAGAGCTTAACGAGCTTTATTTGGGCAAAGTTAAAGAGTATGAAAAAAGTTCAGGCAAGATAAAAGTGATTTATCCAACAAAAGAGGATATAGAAAAATTCAGAAAAGCAACCGAAGTTATATATCCTGAATTTTACAAAACAATAGGCAAGGATTTGATACAAAAAGCACAAGCTACAAAATAAGAAAAACTTATGAAAAAGTTTTTTTATTATTTAGATATTTTTGTTGCTTCGGTAAATAAAAATATAGCTGTAATAGGTATAACTTTAGGAGTTTTACTTGTTTTTGTAAATTCCATGATAAGGTTTTCTATTGATTTTTCCAAATGGCTTTTTATTAAAAATCTAGGTTTGCAAAGCATGGGTAACTTTTTAGTTACCCATCTAACTGAGTTAAACTCATCTATGACATGGGCGGGGGAACTTACAAACTATCTTTTTATATTCTCAGCACTTTTTGGGGCCGCTTATGGATTTAAAAAAGGTATTCACATCTCTGTTTCTGTTGTGCTAAATCTTTTTCCTCCAAAACTAGCTAAATATATTTTTGTTGTAGCAAATTTTATCTCGTTTGCATATTTGAGCCTAAGTGCGTATTTTGGTTATCAAGTTGTAATATTATTAGATGAGATTGAAGAGATGAGTGTGGATTTAGAAATTCCCATGTGGATACCAAACTTAGTTTTGCCATTGGCATTTGGTGGTGCGGCATTTAGGGCTGGAGAAAAGGTGATAGAGATTATGCAAACAAATGCTAATGAAGTTTTGATAAGAAACGAAGAAGAAGTCGTTCATGACTCAGTGGTAAAGGAGTAGATGATGATAATTTTATGTTTATTTGCTTTACTCTTTTTATTTATGCTAATCGGAGTACCTGTAGCGGTAAGTTTGGGTGCAAGCACTATGATAACAGCTTTTTTATTTACTGACTTTGAACCAGTCGGAGTAACTATGCATGTATTTGATGGGCTTGATAAATATACTCTCATGGCAATTCCTATGTTTATTTTAGCAGGAGCATTTCTTTCGCGTGGTTCGGCAGCTGGCAGAATTATCGAATTTGCAAAATCAATGGTCGGGCATTTACCTGGTGGATTACCAATAGCTGCTATTTTTGCTAGTATCATTTTTGCTGCTGTTTCAGGAAGCTCTCCTGCAACGGTTGTAGCGATTGGTTCTGTGATGTATGGAGCCATTAAAGAAGCAGGATACCCAAAAGAGTATGCCATAGGAACCATTGCAACAGCTGGAAGTTTGGGCATTTTAATACCACCTTCGATTGTTTTTATCGTATATGGTGTTACGGCTGATGAGAGTATAGGTAAGCTTTTTATGGCTGGAGTAGTTCCTGGTATCATGATCGGTCTTATGCTCATGATAGTCACTTACATAGGTGCAAAAAGGCTCGGTTTTCAAACGACTAAAATGGCATCATTTAGTGAAATTTTTACAAAATTTAAAGAAGCTTTTTGGGCTTTGATGCTAATCGTCTTAGTTATAGGTGGAATTTACGGCGGATTATTTACTCCAACAGAAGCGGGTGCAGTTAGTGCAGTTTATGCTTTTTGTGTTTCATTTTTTATCTATAAAGATTTAAAACTTAAAGATATTTATCCTATTATTTTAGAATCAGCCATGACAACTGCTATGATATTTTTTATCATCGCAAATGCTATGATTTTCTCGCATTTTTTAACTGATGAGACAATTCCGCAGCAAATTACACAAATGATACTTGATGCTGATGTAGGTCCAATCATGTTTTTAGTAATAGTTAATATTTTACTATTTTTAATGGGACAATTTATGGAGCCAAGTAGTGTTGTTATGATAACGGTTCCACTGCTTTTACCGATAGCTAAAAGCTTAGGTATAGACCCTATTCACTTTGGTGTTGTAATGGTTGTAAATATGGAACTAGGCATGATAACACCACCTGTTGGATTAAATTTATTTGTTGCAAGTGGCATCACGGGACTTAGCTTAAAAGATGTTATCTTAGCTTCGCTTCCTTGGAGCATAGCTATACTTGTAGGACTTTTGATAATTACTTACATCCCTGCCATATCTCTATGGCTACCAAATTTAATGTTTGGTTAAGATATTTTTCACAAGGGTTTATTTCCCTTGTGAATGTTGAGCTTTATTTTAAAAAACTTTTTAATTTAAGTATTTTTTGATAAGATTTTATGATGTGTTGTTTGTCTAGTTTATTTTCTTTTATAGCTTGCAAAACGATAGCTTTAACCTCTTTTTCTACAGATTTATCACCATGATGATAATCACTAAAAAGCAACATATTAACTCCTGCCTCAATACTTTTAATAATTCGCTGCTTAAAGCTAAAGCCATTTAAGGCTTTCATGAACAAATCATCGCTAATAATAACACCATTATATCCTAATTTGTCTATTAAAATATCATTGATTATTTTTTTCGATAAAGTTGCTGGATATTTATCATCAAATTGTTTAAGATAAACAGAAGATACCATAATGCTTTTTACTTTATTCATTTTAATTAAATCATAATATGGTCTTAACTCTTCATAATGCCATGATGAAGTTATATCAACTATACCTTCATGAGCATCATTTAAAGCACTAGCATAACCTGGAAAGTGTTTCAAACAAGTCAGTGTCTTAGCCTCATCAAAAGCTTCAATAAAACTACTAGCATAAGCTGTTACTATACTAGGATATTTACTAAAACATCTCTGTTTTTCAAATTTGGTGGGATTTATTAGCACATCTACTACTGGTGCTAAATTATAATTTATGCCCAACTGCTTTAATTCATTTGCCATATTTTTGTATATAGTTTTTGCTTCATCTAAAGTATTATTTATAGCTATAAATCTTGAACTTTGATAGCTTGAGAAATTTTTTTCTTTTTTTAATCTACTAACATATCCACCCTCTTGGTCAATGGCTACAAAATAAGGAATATCTTGTTTTTTAGGCTTAAGATAATTTAATAATCTTGTAAGCTTTACCTTAGAATCTACATTTCTTTGCAAAAGTAAAATACCACCTATTTCATTTTTTGCAATATTTTGTTTTAATAATTTTACCTCTTTATCATACTTTTCTTGACCATGAAAACCGACTAATATCATCTGTGAAATCATCTGTTCTATACTAGGAGAAGCAAATATTATTGTGTTAAATAATAATAAAAAACTTAAAACTATCTTCATGATTTTTTACTTAACAAATCTCTTAAACTTTCATTAGGTTTTTTATCGTTTAGCATTTTATATACTTCACTAGCTATTGGTGTATAGATATCGTTTATAAATGATAATTTTTGTATGGCTTGTGAAGTATAAACTCCCTCAGCAACTTCGCCTAAATCACTTAAAATTTCATCAATTTTTTTGCCTTTAGCTAAACCTAAACCAACTCTAAAATTTCTTGAAAGCGTACTTGAAGCTGTTAAAAATAGATCTCCTGCCCCACTAAGTCCTAAAAATGTATCCTCACAAGCTCCAAAAAATTTGCCAAATCGTTGCATCTCAACTAATCCTCTTGAAATCAAGCTTGCCCTTGCGTTATTGCCTAATTCTAAACCCTCGCAAACACCACTTGCTATGGCTATGACATTTTTATATGCTCCACAAATCTCGGCACCAATAACATCATTTGAAGTATAAGTTTTTATGTAATTTGGAAAAAAAGAACTAAATTTATCCGCTAAGGTATTATTTAAAGAATTTATCACAACAGCAGTTGGTAATGATTTCATGACTTCAGCTGCAAACGATGGACCTGAAAGAAAAGCTAAATTTTGCTTATCCATATAAGAGCTAAAAATTTCATTTAAAAAGCTTAAACTATCGACATCTATACCTTTTGATGCTATAAGAATTTTTTGTGTTTTATTTATTTTATTCTCTTCAAGCCATTTTCTTGCTACTTGTGCAGGCAAAACAAAAAGTAAATATTCACATTTTAAAACTTCTTCTAAACTATTAAATCCATTAATGCCAATTTTACTTCTCGAATATATCAAAGGTTTATGCTCTTTTAGGGCAAAAGCTAAAGCGCTTCCCCATTTTCCTCCTCCTATTATTCCTATCATTTTAACTCCTCTTTTTTTATAAATTCTCTAAATCTATCTATACCTTGTTCATCACCAATTACAACCAATTTCTCACCTACATCTATAGTGTGATGAAGTCCATTTGCATAAAATATAAACTCTTCACTATCTCCATAATCATCTAAAAAACCAAGAAGTACAATATCGCAATAATCATCTAAGTCTACATCAACTAAACGCATTTTATCCAAAAAAGAGCCCTCGGGTACCTGCACTTCTGTTAGCATAAGACCATCTTTGCTTAGCAATATTTCATCAATTACATCTAAAAGTTCTGGTTTATCAAGTAATTTATGCACAAAACTTGCCCCTATGGTATAAGGATTTAAAGTTCTATTTGCACCTGCTAAAATCATTCTTTTTTCATCATTTTGATTTGTTACGATTGTTATTATCTTAAGATGACTTGAAAGTTGTCTTGCTGAAAGAGTTACAAAAAGATTTTCAACCGTTTGTTTACTCATGCAAAAAAGAGCATCTACGCTAAACCCTATGCCAATAGTAGTAAGCAATTCATCATCAATACTACTTTCATAATATGCCTCAAATCTATCCCTAACTGCTCTTATGTGAGCTTTTTCATCAATGTCTAAAATAGCAACTTCATAACCTTGTTTTTTTAACTCTTTTGCCAAATCCCGACCACTTTTACTATAGCCAAAAACTACTGCTCTGCCTTTACTCATGTGAGATTTCCTATTTTATGTAATAGAGTTTTTATCTGCTCAAAAAGTCCTACTACAATGAGTTTATCTTGCTCTTTTATAATATATTGTTTTTCATTTGGTCTAAAAATCATTTTATTATCATTTTTAGTTATGATACCAATGAGTGTAATTCTTAAATCCTTAATATTAAGAATTTGCAATTTTTGACCTATCAAAGATGAGCCTATTGGGATTTCTATTTTGTCCATTCTGATACCATCTTTTTCCATGATAATGCTATTTAAAGCATCAAAAGTAGCAGGAGAATGCATAAATTCAACCGCTTCATAAGCTACATATTTATGGGGAAATACCACATGTTTAGCCCCACAAAGTTCAAACTTTTTAATATTTGATTTTTCGTTTGCTCTAACGATAGTATTTAAACTCGGTGCGTGTGATTGTATGGCTAAAAGTACCGAAAGATTTATCGAATCTTTATCTGTTAAAATAGCAATCGAACTTGCATTCGTATCAAAAACCAAATCATGCAAGACATTATAATCAGCCACATCTCCTTGATAGGCTATATATTTTTTTTCTCTCGCTAGTGAAACCTTTTCTTCACTACTATCAATAACTACAAAGGATTTTTTTTCTCCATAAAGTATTCTAGCCAAACTCTCGCCCATGCGTCCAAAACCTAAAATTGCTATGCATTCTTTAAGTTTTTTAACATCTTGTTTTATTCTATCTTCTTTCATGAGAGTTAATTTTTCTGCAAATGCTGAAGTGATGATAGAAGTAGCTAAAACAACAACCATCAATCCCCCTGCCATCAAAGTCATAGCAACTGCTTTTCCCACTGAAGTAGTTGGCACGATGTCTCCATATCCAACCGTTGCCATCGTAACAACAGCCCAATAAGTAGCATCTAAAAAGGTATTTAAGTGAGGATTATCTCCTAAACCCTCTATGATATACATAACAGTTGAAGCGATAAAAATGACAAAAAATGACAAAGCCATGAGAACTAAAAGATCAAATCTTTTCTCTTTAAAAACAACTAAAAGTGAATTTATAACATTTGCATATCTCATGAGCTTAAAAAGTCTAAAAAGCAAGAAAAATCTTAAAATTCTAAGTGGTCTATAGTATGGTAAAATAGCTAACAAATCGATAATCGACATCAAAGAGAAGGCAAATTGTATCTTTTTTATAAATATAATTTTAAGTAATTTTTTACCTTCAATTGGCATGATAAGATTTTTTCTGTTTTCATGATAGGCAATTAGGTCTTCATGGATGCTATTGCAAGTCCAAAAACGCCCTAGCCACTCTAAGATAAATATAACAATTGCAAAATCTTCAAAAATATAAAAATATGGATGCAAAGGATTTTTAAACTCATAAATAAAAATTCCAATAGTACTTAAAACTAAAAATATCATAAAAAAATCAAAATATTTTTTCTTAGGATTATCACTATCATTTAAAATCTCGTTTGTAAATGATTTTATATCTTTATAAAATTTTCTTTTATCGAGCCAATATGCAAATTTTATGAGAAGATTTGTTAAATTCAAAGGCTATCCTAAACGAGTTTTTAAAAGTTCATTTACTTTAGCGGGATTTGCACTACCCTTACTTGCTTTCATGACTTGTCCTACAAAAAAACCAAAAAGCTTATCTTTTCCGCTTTTGTATTCGCTGACTTTGTCTTGATTGTTAGCTAAAATTTCATCAATTAGCTTTAAAATAGCTCCATCATCGCTTACTTGTTTAAGTCCTAATTTTTCTATGGCTTCATCGACACTGACGCTATGTTGCATTAAAAAGTCAAGCACCTCTTTACCTGCTTTTCCGCTAATAGTACCATCTTTTATGCGACAAACTAAAGTCCCTAAAACATGAGCATTCACTGGACTTGTTTGCAAACTAAGTCCTCCGCTCAAACGTCCCAAAAGCTCTGTTGTCAGCCAAGTAACACTAAGTTTAGCATCAGCTTTTACGCTAAGCATATCTTCATAAAATTGAGCCAATTCAACACTGCTTGTAATCACGCTAGCATCATACTCTTTGATGCCAAGTTTTTGCACAAATCTTTGCTTTTTTTCATCAGGAAGTTCTGGTATTTTAACACATTGACTCATCATCTCATCTGGTATTATCACAGGCAATAAATCTGGATCTGGAAAATATCTATACTCCGCACTATCTTCTTTTCCTCTCATACTTCTAGTCTCGCCTGTATCTGCGTTAAAAAGCCTTGTTTCTTGCACGACTTCGCGTTCATAAACGCCATCTTCCCATGCTTCACTTTGTCTGCTAACTTCAAAATCAATAGCCTTTTGAATAAATTTAAAACTATTTAAATTTTTAATCTCAACTCTAGTATAAAGCTTGTCATCACCTTTTGGACGAATGGAGACATTTGCATCACATCTAAAACTACCCTCTTGCATATTTGCATCACCTATGTTTAAATACTTAATAATGGCATGAAGCTTTTTAAGATACCTTACTGCCTCATCACTACTTCTTAGATCAGGTTCACTTACTATTTCAAGCAAAGGCGTTCCTGCACGATTTAAATCCACATTACTATAACCATTTTCGTGTACATTTTTTCCTGCATCTTCTTCTAAATGAGCTCTTGTAACTCCGATTTTTTTACTGCTTCCATCTTCAAAATCTATGATAATTTCTCCATTTTCTACGATTGGAATTTCAAACTGACTAATCTGATATCCTTTTGGCAAATCTGGATAGAAATAATTTTTTCGATTAAAAACTGATTTTTGATTTATTTTAGCATTTATGGCAGTCCCAAAGCTGATGGATTTTCTTACCGCATTTTCATTTAACACAGGCAAAGCACCTGGAAGTCCTAAACAGACTGGACAGACATTTGTATTTGGTTCATCGCCAAAACTCGTCTTACAAGAACAAAATATCTTTGTATTAGTATTTAATTGGACATGAATTTCAAGTCCTATAATCGTTTCAAACATAAATTTACCTTTTGAGATTTTAAAATCCTCTTATTTTAGCAATTATTTCTTTTAACTTCTTTAAATTTATCTAAAATTAATGATTTTTATTGCCTTAAAATATCATACTCTTTTGGAATTTTAAAATTAAATATTTTATCATTTAAAGGTATATTTATATGTGTATTAAAAAAATTTATACTTGTTTGATTGTCTAGTTTATCTTCATAAGTGATTTGATACGGGACATTATTTTTTGTATGAATGTTGTAGATTATATTTTCATAATTTGCTTGATAGAGATTTGTTTTTATTTTTTTAGCCTGTTTTAAAAGTTTAGAAATGTTAGGTGTTTTAGATAGAGTTGAGATGATGATTTGTTCTAATTCTGGTTCGACTATTTGTATTGTATTTTGTTTAAAATATACCATTTTTTCAATAGGCTTTTCGTATTTCCAAAGTGCAAAATATGGTTTTTTTGCGTAAAATTTTCCGCTATAATGCAACTCTTTTCCTTCAGGTGAAGTGATAATTTGCGTAAAATCACTTTTAATAGATGAATAATCAAGACCAAAAACAAAACTTGTGAAAATAAAAACTAAAAATACTGCTCTCATGAACTCTCCTTTATCATATTTTAGCAAGTTTTATACAATGAAAAGTAAAATTATGCTAAAATATTATCAAAAAAATATTAAATACAAAAAATAAGGTTTATTAATGATAACAACTATTGCTCAAAAAATATTTGGAACTAAAAATGGGCGAGAAGTCAAAAGGTATGCAAAAAGAGTAGCACAAATCAACGATTTAGAGCCAAAATATGAAGCTTTAAGCGATGATGAATTAAAACAAGCTTTTAATGATTTTAAAGCTAAAATTCAAGATGAAACTCTTAGCTTAAATGATGTTACAAATGATGTTTTTGCTATCGTAAGAGAAGCAAGTAAAAGAACTATCGGACTTAGACATTTTGATGTGCAAATGATAGGCGGACTTGTGCTAAATGATGGTAAAATTGCAGAGATGAAAACAGGAGAAGGTAAAACCTTAGTAGCAACATTGCCTGTTGTTTTAAATGCCATGAGTGGCAAAGGTGTTCATGTAGTAACAGTAAATGATTATCTTGCCTCAAGAGATGCGACTGATATGGGAAAAGTGTATAATTTTTTAGGTCTTAGCGTAGGCGTTGTCGTGGGTGGCATGGATGATGACACTCTAAGAAAAGCTCAATATAATGCAGATATTACCTATGGCACAAATAATGAGTATGGTTTTGATTATTTGCGAGACAATATGAAATACTCCATCGAAGAAAAGGTCCAACGAGAACACAATTTTGTAATCGTAGATGAAGTGGATAGTATTTTAATTGATGAAGCTAGAACTCCACTTATTATTTCAGGTCCTACAAATCGCACTCTTGATAGTTATACAAGAGCAAATGAAGTGGCTTTACAATTAGTCCGAGGAAAAGCTGCTGAAGACCAAAATCCAGCCGAGGGTGATTTTAGCGTAGATGAAAAAAACAAAACGATACTCATGAATGAAGATGGTATCACAAAAGCAGAAGAGCTTTTTGGGGTAGATAACCTTTATAGTGTAGAAAATGCTATACTTTCTCATCATTTAGATCAAGCCTTAAAAGCTCAACACTTGTTTGAAAAAGATGTAGATTATGTAGTAAGAGATGGTGAGGTTATCATAGTCGATGAATTTACAGGAAGATTGAGTGAAGGAAGAAGATTTAGCGAAGGACTTCATCAAGCACTTGAAGCTAAAGAAGGAGTTAAAATTCAAGAAGAAAGTCAAACTTTAGCTGATATTACTTTTCAAAACTATTTTAGAATGTACGATAAACTTGCAGGCATGACTGGAACTGCTCAAACGGAGGCAACTGAATTTTCTCAAATTTATAGTCTTGATGTTTTATCGATTCCAACAAATGTACCTGTGATTAGAGAAGATTGTAATGATTTAATTTATAAAACAGAAGTAGAAAAATTTAGAGCTGTTATCGATGAGATAAAACAAGCCAATAAAAAAGGTCAGCCTGTTTTAGTGGGAACTGCTTCTATAGAAAAAAGTGAATTTTTACACTCAATGCTTAAAAAAGAGAAGATTGCTCACTCTGTTTTAAACGCTAAAAATCACGAAAAAGAGGCTCAAATCATCTTAAATGCTGGAGTTAAAGGAGCGGTTACAATCGCTACAAATATGGCAGGTCGTGGAGTTGATATTAAGATCAATGATGAAATTAAAAAACTCGGAGGCTTATACATCATAGGCACAGAGCGTCATGAAAGTAGAAGAATAGACAACCAACTGCGTGGTCGTTCGGGTCGTCAAGGAGATCCTGGAAAGAGTAGATTTTATCTAAGTTTAGAAGATAATTTGTTGCGTATTTTTGGCAGTGATAAGATAAAATCTATCATGGATAGACTTGGCATTGAAGAGGGTGAAAGTATAGATTCTAAAATGGTTACAAGAGCTGTTGAAAATGCACAAAAAAAGGTAGAAAATCTGCATTTTGAAAGCAGAAAACATATCTTAGAATACGATGATGTGGCAAACGAACAGAGAAAAACCATATATAAATATAGAAATGATTTACTAAACCCTGATTTTGATATAGCTAGCAAAATAGATGCGAACAGATCAGAATATGTATCAAGCCTGTTATTTAATGCTGAAATTTATGATGGCTCTTTAAAAGAAGAGTACAATCTTGAAAAACTTTGCAACATGATAAAAGAGGATATGTCTTTAAATATCAAACAAAGCACCCTTGAAAATTTAGAATTTGACGAACTTAAACATCTAATCACTGAAAAATTAAGCAGGGCTTATGAGCAAAAAATGTTTGCTGTAGATCCTAAACAAAAAAGTGAAATAGAACGATACCTTTATTTGCAAATTTTAGATAATTCATGGCGCGAACATATGTATCAAATGGATATTTTAAAAACAGGTATTGGGCTTAGAGGATACAATCAAAAAGATCCACTAACTGAATACAAAAAAGAGAGTTACAATCTTTTCATGGAACTTGTTGAGACTCTAAAAATAGAAAGTGTAAAAACCTTGCAAATCGTACAACTTCAAAGTCAAACAAGCTTAGAAGAAGAGCAAGCAAAAATGCAAAAACTTTTAGAAGAATTGGAGAAAGAAAATTTAAAAGATATAAAACTAGAGCATGAAAGTTCGCTTGAACCAAAGGAAAACAAACCTGTCATAAAAGAAAAAAAAGTACCACGAAATTCTCCATGCCCTTGCGGAAGTGGTAAAAAATATAAGAGTTGTTGCGGAGTTAGTGGTCCCAAAAAGGGTGCGTTTGCATAAACGATCAATAGTCGCTTTTTTAGTATCAAAATATCTTCGTTTTGATAAATCGCAACCGTTCATAAGCATAAGTGCCCTACTTGCATTTTTTGGAGTAGCAATTGGCCTTATGGTTTTAATGGTTGCAATGGCTATCATGAATGGGTTCGATAAAGAGTTTGAAAGAAAACTTTTTACCATGAATTATCCACTTAGTGTATATTCATTTTCAAAAGGCGGAGTAGCTAAAGAAGACTTGTTTAAACTTGAAAAAGAACTTCCTAATCTTAAAATGAGTCCTTTTATATCTACACAAGCCATAGCAAGATATGCTCAAAAAATGGAAGGAGTTTTGCTTTTTGGTGTTGATTTTAAAAAAGAACAAATGATTAATTCTGTAATTAAGGACGCTTTAAATGATAGGACATTAAACAAATACGAACTCTTGGTTGGTAAAGGAATAAAAGATAAGTTTATGCTTCATGAAGATAAAAAACTTACCTTGATATTTACCTCTACAAATCCAACAGGTATGGCACTTGTTCCCAAAATGAAACGATTTTCTTATAAGGCTGACTTTAGTTCTGGATTGACAGCTTATGATAGGGTATATATGTACTCTACTTTGCAAAGCTTAAGAAGTATTTTACATTATCAAAAAGATAGCTATGATGGAATTCATATATTTTCTTCAAAACCTTTTGAAGATATCGAAAAAATTAAAAAAATCCTACCGCCACATTTAAGAGTTATCGGCTGGTGGCAACAAAATGGAAATTTTTTCTCTGCTTTAGCACTTGAGAAAAGAGCTTTGTTTATCGTTTTGATGCTCATTATCTTAGTCGCTTCACTAAACATCATCAGCTCACTGCTCATGACCGTTATGAACAGAAGAAGTGAAATCGCACTTTTATTATCCTTAGGAGCTTACAAAAAAGAGATTAAAAAAGCATTTTTTTATCTTGGAATAATCATAGGTGGTAGCGGAATAATATTTGGTACATTATTAGGATTTTTGGGTATGTGGTTGCTTGGAAATTTTGATATTATTGATTTGCCCGCTGATGTTTATGGTTCGTCAAAATTACCTATGGAACTATCTATGCAAGATTTTTTCATGACTATTATCGGAGCTATTTTAATAGTAGCTTTTTCATCATATTATCCAGCAAAAAAAGCTACAAAAATTGATCCTTTAAAAACTTTAAGAAACGAATAGTATCAATATAAATCAAGGAAAAAATAAATGATAAATAAAAAGTATGAACCTTTGGTGTTTTCGCTAGTTATGAGTGTGTTTATGAATATTTTAATGTCTGGAGTTATAAGCTTTATAAACTTAGGTTTTGTTGATAATTTTTTTATTATTTGGACTGAAGCCTTTTTGAAAGCATTTGTCATAGCATTTCCCGTTATGCTTATATTGGTACCTCAAGTTAGAAAAATCGTATCTCTTCTAATAAATAAAGAGTAGAAATATTTTCTACTCTTGTTCTAAAGATTTTAATTTTGCTTTTGAATTTTCTTTGATAATTTTACTAAATTTGCCCAATAAATCTTTAGCATTATTTCCATCATCAGGATATGTAACAACATTATCTACTAACTTTTGACCTAGAAAATCTTGTATGCCTGAAAGTAACTCTGTAGCACCATTCCAATCAGTTCCAGGTAGCATTGCTATAACATGGGTATCTTCTTGAAACAAAGCATCAGTTTTTCTTAGTATCTTTTGAAAAATAGACGATAAATCCCTATCTTTTTTTCGTCCAAGATTAAAATATATTACCGAAAATTCATTATCTTCAGTTGTATCAAATCTTTTTAATAAAGCTATATGATAACTAACTAGCGAATAGATATTTTGCTCTTTAAAAACAACGCTTGACATTAAAAGCTCCTCAATTTAAAGTTAAATTGTATTGTACAATAATTTTCCTAAATTTTATTTTATTTTTATGTAAATTTTTTTATCATAAAAGATTCTATGTAAATATAAAGCATTCGGAAGAGCTAAGGTTTGAGTATAAATTTGACTTTTATTTAATTGTTCTAAAAGCTGATTTTTACTTAATTTATTTTCATAAACTTTTAATACCGCAGATATTATCATGCGTATTTGAGAACGCAAAAAACCATTTGCTTGTATGCAAATTATCGTTTTGTTTTTATGCTTTATGGCTTTAATTTTATAAATTTCTCTTATATAATTTTTTGTATCACTTCCATTTTTTTTAAAATATTCAAAGTCATGTTTGCCTTTAAAAATAGATAAAATATCATTTAATTTTTCAATATCAAAATCATGATAAAAAATACAATAATCAGCTAAAAAAGGACTAAACTTATCATGGCAAAAAATATATCTATACTCTCTTTTTACAGCCCAAAAACGAGCATGAAAATCATCTTGAACCAAACAAATCTTTTTTACATGAATACTCGGATTTAAATGTCTATTTAATATAATTTTAAGCTTATTTAAATCATTCCAAAATTTTGGCAAATCCACATGCAAAATTTGTCCATTCGCATGAACGCCTTTATCGGTTCTGCCACTCGCTTCAAATTTAAAGTTTATTCCTAATTTCATAAAAACTTCTTGCAAATTATTTGCAATAGTTGGCTTACTTGAATGTTGTTGCTGAAAGCCAAAATACTTGCTTCCATCATAAGAAATTTTTATATATGCTCTCATGATTAGTACGATAATAATATTTTTTTATGAAAATATTTTAGTGAAATTAGCAAGAAAAAACTAAAAATTAACACAATTGAGCTAATTGGAAAAAATCTTGATAAAATAGCTATAAGCATAAAATATGTAAAAATTACTCCGAAAATATAACCATAAATCTCATTTTTTTGGTATCTGTAAGTTACTATACCAAAACTTATAGCAAATAAATATGTGCTTAGAGGAAAAATAGATATTAAAATATAAAGTGCAAAATTTTTTGCTCTTTTTTGGCTTGTTTGTATTTGTTTCCAATATTTTATAATGCTTTGAACAGAAGAGATTTGATTTTGACTTGTAGAATTTATCGTCATCTTGTCATACCTTAACTGATGAATGTTGTTTTGCTTGATATGATAAGCATAGCCATTGTCAAGATTTAAACTTAAAGAGGAGTTTTTATGCTCTAAATTTGCACCGCTTGATAAAATAAGTTTTTCTTCATTATTTGTATTTTTTAATTGATACAAAACAATATCTTTATATTTTTTTGTATTATTTAACTCTTCGCTTTTATTGACAAAAATAATCCAATCTGAAAATCTTTGTCCAGATTCACTAGGCTTGATATTTAATTTTGCCTCACTTTTTTTGTAGCTTATAAAATTTTTATTTAATTGATCTGAAATAGGTATAAAAATGAGTGAGTTTATGAGAAGCAAAATACTTAAAATAAAAGCAAAAATACCAAAAAACCAAGCTATATTTATAGGTTTAAAACCAAGTGTAAATAAAACAATAAGCTCATTTTCCTTTGAAAGTCTAAACAGACTAAGTGCTAAAGCTATAAAAAATGAAAACGGCAGAGTATAAAGAAAAATTTCTGGCAAAATAAAAAAATACATCTTACCAAGCTCATAAAAACTAACTTGCACAATAGATGTAATTTTTGAAATTTTGATAAAAAATGTAATAGAAACTATCAGCCATAAAGTACCAAAAAGTGAAAGAAAATTGCTAGTAAAATGATAGAGTAAATACCTATTTACACTAGCCATAATACTGCTTTACAAACTCTAAACATTGAGAATCAAACAAATAAACTATCAAAAGTCCAGCTAGTAAAAATGGAATAAAAGGCAACTCAAAATCTTTTTTTCTAACCATCAAAAATGCAGGAATACTAATCACAGCTCCCAAATAAATAGCAACTAATCCAAGCGGACTTCCAAGCATAGCCCCAATCATAGCTGCAATGATAATGTCAGCCTCGCCCATAGCCTCTTTTTTAAGTACAAATGAAACTAACATTCTAAGCAAAGCAAATCCGCCTGCAAACATGAGACCATATTTAAAGCTAAATAAAAATGGATTTGTGAAAAAAGCTAACACCATGACAGGCAAACTCAAAGCATCAGGCACAGCTTTATATCGTAAATCTATGAGCGAAAGTGCCAAAAGTGAGCTAAATATAATGCCATTTAAAATAGAACCAAACAAATCACCCTCTTTTAGATAACAAAGCACAAACAAGACCGCACAGAAAAACTCTATTAAAGGATATTGATAACTGATTTTTTCTTTGCAATATCCACATTTTCCACTCAAAAATACCCATGATAAAATAGGAATATTATGATACCATTTAAGCGATTTTTTACACGAACAACAATGAGATGCGGGATATGCTATGCTCTTTCCTTCGGGCAATCTTAAAATTACCACATTTAAAAATGAACCTATAACTAAGCCTAAGATGATAAAAAATACTATCATAATTTTCCAAATCTCCTATCTATTTTTTTATATTTTAACATAATCTCTTCTAGCTCTTTTGTGCTAAAATCAGGCCACATAGTGGGGCTAAAATGAAGCTCAGCATAAGCTATTTGCCAAAGTAAAAAGTTTGAAACTCTTTTTTCTCCGCCTGTTCTTATGAGCAAGTCTATATTTTCATCAAAATCAAGAGCTTCTTGCAAACTCTCTTCATCTATTTTTTGCCCTTTTAGTTTATTAAATGCCCTAATTAACTCATCTTTTGCACCATAATTTAAAGCTAAGATTTGCGTTAAAGCCGTACAATGTTTTGTATCTTCACTAAGGCTTTTTAACTCATGTTTTAAATTGTCACTAAATTTTTCAATATCTCCAATATATTTAAATCTAATATTATTTTGCAATAAAGTCTGTTTCTCACTTTTTAAATATTGCTCAAGCAAATTCATCAAAGCTTGTACTTCTTTTTTTGGTCTTTGCCAATTTTCAGTACTAAAAGCATATAAAGTCAGAGTTTTAATATCAGTTTTTGCTACAAATTCAGTAATCTCTCTTACTTTTTTCGCACCGCTTTCATGACCTTTTATCCTGCTTAATCCTTTAGATTTTGCCCATCTACCATTGCCGTCCATAATGATGGCTAAATGACTTAAAATATTATCCTGCTTCATCCAATAAACCACCACTTCCTTTCCAAATAGGCTCTAAATCATCACAAATGTTTATATTTATTTTTTTATCTTCATACTCACAATTTTTAAACAAATCAGCACTTTTTTTATACAAAACTTTCATGCTTATTTCATTGTTTATCTCGCCCTTAATGGACCCTAAGGTATCAAAAGCAAAATAGAAGTTTATCAAATTTTTATTTAAATTATTGTTTGATATAAAATATTGCATCAAAAAAGGTCGTTTATTTATCTTAAAAGGAAGATGAATTATCCCCTCATTTAATGCTAAAAGCATAGAAGTTAGAGTTAAAAATTCATCTTTATTTGAAGTATTTTGCAAACCATTTAAAATCCAATCATGAAAAAAAATTGTATCATTTGTACAAATTTGCTCTACTAAATCCCATGAGGGAAGCTCGAAAAAATCCAACTCTTTTTGCAATACTTCGGGCTTAAGTTTAAGCGAATTTATCGATAAAATTCCCTCATTTGTCTGTGAAAAATTTCCCCAATACCTTCCGCCAATCTTCAAAGGAGTTAAACTTTTTGTCCTCATGAGCTTGTGACCGACTTTTAGCTCATATCTTTGAAAGCCAATCTTTTTTAAAACTTCTATACTAATAGGCAAAGAAGAGTTAAATTTTGTTACAAAAAAATCCCTTGCAAAGTGTGAAATATTTGCCAAAGCTACAACTTTTTTGATATATTTACTATCTTAAAGCCCATTTTTAGCTTATCTTGTAAACCAAACTCTTTATGAATACTTTTGGTTATAAAAGTTATTTTGCTTTGTTTACTTCCAAACCCCACCTCTTTACCTAAAACATTTAAACAAACTGCATCAAGATTTTTATTTTTTAGCATTTTTTTAGCATTTTTTAAGGCATTTTTTTCATCAAATTCAGCCTTAAAACCAATTAGTTTTTTGCCATTTTTATCTAAATTTTTCAAAATATCTTCATTTTGTTTTAGCTTCAAATTCCAAACATCTCCAATATCATCTTTTTTAAGTTTACCTGTTTTTGGATTTAGTGTATAATCACTCACAGCTGCTGCCATGAACAAATAATCGTTTTGTTTAAGAAGATTTTGAGTTTTTATGTTTAGCTCATGACTAGATATGAAAGTTTCTGTTTTAAAGGGTAAATTCTCTTCATGAATGCTTGTTAGCAAAGTCACATTTGCACCTTTCATGTAAAAAGCAAGAGCCAAATTTTTAGCCATCAAGCCACTTGAAAAATTACCAATATACCGCACTTCGTCGATCTTTTCTTTTGTACCTCCACCTGTGATGAGGACATTTTTATTTTTCCAAAATTTATCTTCATAAACGATTTTACAAGTTTTATAAAAAATATCTTTTACTTCAGCTAAAGCCCCTATTCCTTCATCCAAACAAGCAAGTTGCTTTTTGATTGGATAAATTATATGATAATGCTTTTTTAGATTTTGTAAAGATTTTTGAGTAGCGAAATGTTTATACATGAAAGTATTCATAGCTGGTGCGATTAGAAGTGGCTTTGTGTTTGCTAAAAGAGTTTGAGTTAATAAATTGTCCGCAATACCAGAATTTAGTTTATTTATCGTATTTGCAGTTGCGGGGCATAAAACCACTACATCTATGTTTTTTGTGATTTTTATGTGATTGTATTCATCGTTCCAACTTTGCGTATTTTCATGAAGTACCTTTTGTCCGCAAATCGCCTCAAAACTAAGTGGAGTGATGAAATCTTTCGCATCCTCACTCATCAAAACTTTTATATTTGCCCCTGCTTTTATGTACGCTCTTATAAGTTCTAAGCTTTTATAAATCGCTATACTTCCGCTTATGCAAAGTAAAATATTTTTATCTTTTAACATATCTTAGTCTTTTTTAAAAAATTTATAATAAAAATTTTCAATTATTTTTAAAGGACTTCTATTGATCGCCAAAGAGCCTTTTTTTACATCTTTATTTACACAAGTTCCAGCCGCTATTAAGACATCATCTTCTATTTTGACAGGTGCTATGAGTTGTGTATCACTACCTATAAAAACATTTTGACCGATGATGGTTTTATGCTTTTTAACGCCGTCATAATTGCAAGTAATCGTCCCGCAACCCACATTTGTACCCTGCCCTATCTCACTATCACCAAGATAGCTTAAATGCCCTGCTTTAACGCCATTTAGAATTGATTTTTTAATTTCGACAAAATTTCCTATATGGGTATTTATGATTTTGCTTTGAGGCCTAATCCTTGCCATTGGACCTATATCTGAATTTTTAATCTCACTATCTTCTATAACTGAATTTGCCTTTATATGCGAGTTTTCTATCAAACATTTGCCTTGTATACTAACTCCGTTTTCTATCACACATTCGCCCTCTATTTTAGCCTTTGCATCGATATAAATGGTTTTTGGAAGTCTCATTAAAACTCCATCATTCATGAATTTTTGTCTTATTTTGTCTTGCATGAATTCTTCGGCTAGTGCTAATTGGGATTTCGAATTTATACCCATAAAATTTTGCTCATTTACCACAATCGATTTTACACTCTTATTTTCCTCATTTGCGATTTTTATCAAATCTGTTAAATAATATTCATTTTGTGCATTTTTACAATCTAATTTTGGTAAAGTATTTTGTAAAAAATCTTTATCAAAAACATAAACTCCAGCATTTACAATGTCGATATTTTTTTGTTCTTCACTTGCATCTTTTTGCTCAACGATGGCTTTTACTTGTCCGTTTTGCTCAATTATTCTGCCATATCCATTTGGATTTTTAGCTTTAAATACGCCTAAAATTACTTCAGAGTTAGTTTGTAAAAATGGTTTTAAATCTTCACAAGTAAGCAAAGGCATATCTCCACAAAGCACTAAGACTCTATCATAAGCAAACTCAACACCCATCAAAGCCCCGCCAGTTCCTGAATATTTATCTATATTTTGAGTATGAAATATTATATCGCTAAATTCTTTTTTGACTTCTTCTATGACTTTGGTTTTTTGATGATAGACGATTATATGGATATCATCACTTAATTTTTTGGATTGTTCGATTATATGATAAATCATGGGGTAGCCACTGATTTTATGTAAAACTTTTGGTAAGCTTGACTTCATTCTTGTACCAAAACCCGCAGCTAAAATGACGATAGAAATTTTCATAATTCTCCTTTTCAAATGATATTTTAACAAAATATTCTTTATAAAATAAGAAAAAATTCCAATATTTTCATAATTTTTATCCTTTTTTAACCCAAAAACTACTAAAATACTTACATTCGTTCTAAAAAAGGGGCATACTTAAATGGATTTAGCAACCGTTGTCGGTCTAGTACTTACGATGTCATTACTTATAGGCTCAATGGCTATGGGTGTTGGTATCGGTCCTTATATTGACATTCCGTCTATTTTGATTGTTTTTGGTGGAACTACTGGAGTTTTATTGGTTGGTTTTAAAATGGAACAAATGAAAAGTTTGGCTAAATTTTTCATGATTGCCATAAAGCCACCTCAAGAAGATTTAGGAGAGCTGATTAAAAAAATGGTTGATTACTCAACTAAGGCTAGAAGAGACGGCATTTTAGCACTTGAAAGTGATGCAAATAATGAAAGTAATGAGTTTTTAAAAAAAGGTCTATCCATGGCTGTTGATGGAAATGAGCCTGATACTATACGAGATTTGCTTGAGGTTGAAATGGAGCAAACTAGCACAAGACATAAATTAAATGCTAGCATATTTGATCAAATGGCTGGATTTTCTGGTGCTATGGGTATGATTGGTACGCTAATCGGACTTGTTGCAATGCTTTTAAACATGGCTGACCCCTCAGCGATTGGTCCATCTATGGCGGTAGCGTTACTTACTACGATGTATGGTGCTATGATAGGAAACATCATAGGAGCTCCTGTTGCAAATATTTTAGGAATACGAGATGGAGATGAGGTTTTGGCAAAAACATTAATCTTAGAAGGCATCATGGCAATACAAGCAGGTGATAATCCTAGAACTTTAGAAGCAAAACTACTATCGTTTTTACCTCCAAATGAACGAGTTAGTCAATTTGATAGCTAAGAAAAAAAATGGGTAAGAAAAAACAAGATTGCGATTGCCCTAAATGTCTGCCTGGTTGGTTAGCGGCTTTTGGGGATTTGATGTCATTACTTCTTTGTTTCTTTGTTTTGCTCTTGTCTATGTCTAGCATGGATGCAAGAAAGGTTGAAGATGCTATTGGTTCATTAGCGGGAGCATTAAGCGTCCTTGAAGGAGGAAGTAAAACCGAAATTAGTCGCGAAAAACAGCAACAAGACAATCCTATAGAAAAAGATAGTAATTCAGCTGGATCCAAAACAAAAACGATGGACAAATTTCAAGCGGTATTGCAAGAAGTAAATGAGATATTACAAAGTGCAGGCGGACAACAAGCAAGTTTAGAAGAGAGCGAAGATGGTTTTATTATACAACTTCCTGCAAGTTTATTATTTAAGCCTAACTCTGCAAATATAGAAAATGAAGATGCCTTGCTTTTTTTGAGAAGAATTGCCCTAATCATAAAAAAAATGCCAACTCACACAAGACTTGATGTCATAGGCTTTACGGATGATACACTTCCTGCAAAACGCAGTGCCTTTAAGGACAATTGGGATTTATCAGTAGCTAGAGGAGTGAGCGTAACAAGAGAGCTTATAAAATCAAAAGTCGATCCTAAAAGATTGATCGCCTCAGGAAGAGCAAAATTTGATCCAATTGCATCTAACTCTACAGAGAGTGGAAGAGCAAAAAATAGACGAGTAGAATTGCATTTTTATTCAACTCAAACAAAAAATAATTTCAATGAGAAAAAAAGTATTTTGGATATGGCTAAAAAGTGAAAAAATTACTCTTACTTTTTCTTGCTTTAAGTGTTTATGGAGCTGATTCTAGCGTTACTATTCCAACTGTTAATTTAACTTTAAGCACTCCTGATAGCCCAGAACAGCTAGTAAATAGTCTAAATATTTTAATCGTTTTAACCATTTTAACCATAGCACCATCACTAATTTTTATGATGACTAGTTTTTTACGACTTGTTATAGTGTTTTCTTTCATGAGACAAGCTATGGGTACACAACAGATGCCTCCCTCGAGTATCATTATAGGACTTGCTTTGATATTAACTTTTTTTATCATGGAACCAGTTGCAAAACAATGCTATGAAGTCGGTGCAAAACCATATATAGAAGAAAAAATTGGCTACAAAGAAGCTTTTGATAAGGGCATACAACCACTTAAAAATTTCATGATACGAAATACAAGAGAGAAAGATTTGGCACTATTTTTTCGCATAAGAAAACTAGACAATCCACAAAATATGGAAGATGTACCTTTAATAGTAGCTATGCCTGCTTTTATGATTAGTGAGCTAAAAACGGCTTTTGAGATAGGTTTTTTACTCTATTTACCATTTTTAGTAATAGACATGGTTGTAAGTTCGGTACTCATGAGTATGGGTATGATGATGCTACCACCTGTGATGATTTCACTGCCATTTAAACTACTAATTTTTGTATTGGTTGATGGGTGGAATATGCTCATAGGAAATTTAGTAAAGAGTTTTCATTAAATGGATTTAAATATACAAATAGGAAAAATAAATACCTTAAGAATAAATCGAGTTGAACCACAAGGGTATTACCTTGGTGCAAAAGACGAGCAAGAGATACTGCTTCCAAATGCTTATAAAAATATCAAAAATCAAATCGGCGATGAGATAGAGGTTTTTGTCTATCATGATAGCGAAGATAGGCTAACAGCAACAACTCTTATGCCTTACGCCATGCTAGATGAATTTGGATATTTAGAAGTGGTTGATGTGACAAATTTTGGAGCATTTTTAAACAATGGTCTTACAAAACATCTTTTTGTGCCACGAAAATATCAAAAATCACACTTTAAAGTTGGCGATAAAAAAGTTGTAAAAGTTGTAAAAGATTTACAAACCGATAGGCTAATAGGTGTAGAAAAATTTGGCAAATTTTTATCTCACAAGCGACCATTTTATCAAAAAAACGACAAAGTAAAACTTTTTGTCGTTGCCAAAACCCCACTAGGCTTTAAAGTCATAGTACAAAACAAACACGAAGCCATGCTTTACAGCAATGAAATCTTTGAATCCATAAAAATAGGCGACGAAAAAATAGGCTACATAAAACAAATCAGAAAAGATTTCAAAATCGATGTAAGCTTACAAAAAATAGGCTCTCATGAGCAAGATGCAGAGCAAAAAGTCTTAGAAATTTTACGAAAAAGCAACTACACTTTGCCATATAATTATAAATCAAACCCAGAAGACATTAAAAGCACTTTTGGCTTAAGCAAAAAAGCTTATAAAAAAGCTTTGACGAGTTTGCAAGAAAAAAAAGCTATTGAAGTGAGCGAAAAAGGTATAAGATTTTTATCATGACATTTACACACACCATAAAAGAGCAAGATGTAAGAGATTTGGACTTTTTAGTTATGCAAAGGTTAGGGAAGGCGAATTTTAAAAGGTTATTTTTTGTGGAGCTTATATCACTTTTTATTATTATGCTTGGGATTTATATCATAAAATTTGAGTGCTTTTGTTTTGATACTGCTTCGTGGTTTTTTGGCATTACCGTGCCTTGTGCGATTTTGATTGCATTTTTGCTTACTAGCTATAAAAGGCATTGCGTAAAAAAGCAACTCATAAACCACTCCAAAGCTGTGTATGAAGATAGTTTAGATTATGTAAAAACAACCCATGAGATTAAAGAAGATTTTTTATACTCAACTACCAAATATTCGAACTTAATCACTAAATATGAAAATATAAAAAACATCATACAAAGTGAGGATAAATTTTTTATTATGCTTGGAGATTTTAGGGGTTTTGTGTTTGATATTGATGAAAAAAGTAAAGAGTTTATCAAAGCTTTATGTCAAAAAACAAATAAAGATTTGCAGCTCATGAGTATAAATGGATATAAAAATCGTTTTTGGGGATAAAAAAACAGATTTCAAAAAGGAGTATGAGTGAAAAAAGTAATACTAGTTTTCATGATGTTCGTCTTCGTTCATGCAACGGAGCAGCTGCCTCTAGATAAGTCATTTATACAAGGAGAACTTAAAAATGGCTTAAGATATATTATTAAAAAAAATGATAGACCAAAAAATATGGCTTCATTTAGACTTGTTGTCAAAATCGGCTCACTTGAAGAAGATGATGACCAGCAAGGGGTCGCACATTTGGTAGAACACTTAGCATTTAACGGCACAAAACATTTTGAAAAAAACTCACTTATAAAATTTTTAGAGAGTCTAGGGGTTGATTTTGGCTCACACCTCAATGCAAGTACTAGCTTTAAAGAAACCACATATAAACTTCAAATACCACTACAAAATGACAATTTAGAAAAATCTATGCTCATTTTTTCTGATTGGGCTAGTGGCATAAAATTTACACAAAAAGAACTCAATAAAGAACGAGGAGTGATTTTAGAAGAAAAAAGAGCTTCAAACACTCTTGGATATAGAATTTTTAAACAAGTAAATAATGAAATTTTAAAAAACACAAGATATACTACTCGCTATCCCATAGGTAAAGAAGATGTCATAAAAAACATCAACTTAAAAAGGGTAAGAAACTTTTACGACACTTGGTATCAGCCTAGATTTATGAACTTTGTTATAGTTGGGGATTTTGAACCTAAAAAAGTTGAAAAACTTATCAAAAAATATTTTAGCACTCTTAAAAACACAAATGATTTAAAAACATATACAAGAGATATAACAAAACAAAATGAACATATTTTTAAGGTTTTTAGTGATAAAGAATTGACAAAACAGAGCATTAATATCTCATTTTTTGCACCATATAGACAAAATCAAACCATACAAGATTTGAAAAATTTTTTAATAAAACGATTGGCAATTATTTTATTTAACTTAAAAGCTAAAGAGATAGCTTTGCAAAAAAATCCATCAGCAAAAAATATTGGTTTTTACTCATATAAAGCAACGAACAATACCGAGCAATACAGCTTTGTAACCGAATTTGAAAAGCCCTTAAAAGCCTATAAGCAATTATTAGATCTGATTTACACACTTGAGCAAAATGGCTTTAGTGAGGCTGATTTTAAACTAGCATTAAATAGCATTGAATCCCAAAATAAAAACATGATTAAAAATTATAAAAATACGCAATCTAGTCGTTTTGTTATTGATTTAGCATATCTTCTTGCAAACAATGAACCGATTTTGGATACGATTAAAATTTTAAATCTTAGCAATAAGCTTATTAAAACTATAAGCCTAAAACAAGTAGAACAACAATTCAAACAAATACTAAACATAAAATCAAAATTGACTTATTTTATAAGTTTAAAGTCTATAGATTTAAATGAGACTAAAAAATATCTCATAAATGCGAAAAAAAATCTAAAAAAACCTACAAAAGAGGCAAGTTTGCCAAAAGATATAGAGTTAAATCTAAAACCATCAATCATAAAACAAAAAATTTACAACAAAGAAAACGATTTTTACGAATACACTTTAAGTAATGGCGTAAAATTAATCTACAAATATAATGATTATGAAAAAAATATGGTAGAACTCGACGCTTTTTCCAAAGGCGGAAGTTCACTTTATGAGACAGATTTGTTGCCTAATGTAGAAAATACTGCTTATATCATCGATAATTCTGGATTTGATAAGTATAACGCATTGGAGATTGGAAAAATTTATGTCAATAAAATGGTCGAACTTTATCCTTTTATAGACGAATTTTATGAGGGTTTTTATGGTAGTTCAAACACAAAAGATTTTGAGTATTTACTAAAGTGTGTATCCTTGTTTGCCTATAAATACAGACTTGATGAAAATATTTTATATAACACAAAAAACCAAATGCTAGATGATCTAAAAAAAGAAAAAAACTCTCCTCGGCAGCTTTTTTCAAGACAATTTTATGAGTTTTATTATAACCACAATAAGCGATATACTAAGTTTAGTGAACAAGAGATTAAACGCATCAATAAAAAAGATATTTTAACTATTTTTCATGATCGATTTAGTGATTTTAGTGATTTTACATTTTTTATAATAGGCGATATAACTCAAGAAAAGGTCGAAAAATATGCCAAACTTTATCTAGCAACTTTACCCTCTTTAAATCGTCATGAAAGCTTTAAAAACAGAGGTGTAGCACATATAAAAGGTAAGCATAAATTTATAAGAAATTTAAATAATGAAAATATCTCTTCGATTTATATCTCTTATTCTAAAACCAAACCCTATTCTCAAAAAGAAGATATTGCTTTGCAAATATTTTCAGACATCATAGCAACTAGACTTAGAGAATATATAAGAGAAGAAAAATCAGGCGTTTATGGTATCTCTTTTTCAAGCAACTATGAAGATAGAATAAACAATGAAATAAGTTCAAATATTAGTTTCTCATGCGAACCAAAAAGAAAAAAGGAGCTTTTAAAATATATCAAAAAAGTATTAAAAGATGTGCAAAAAAATGGCGTGAAGCAAAGCTATATAGATGCAAGTGTGAAAAAATTTAAAACTATTTATGAGGAAAATAGGCAAAAAAACTCTTCTTATATGCAAGATTTACAACATCTTTATAAGCATGAAGATAAAATTTTAACAAAAAAGCAAATTGATGCCTATATTGGCTTGATAGATAAAGAAAAAATAAAACAAATGGCAAAAGAGTACTTTAATACAAAAGACTGTATCTATAGCGAACTAAGCCCTAAAATTTAATAAATCTATTTTTTTTGCTCAATATAGCCTAATTCTAAAAGTTTATTGTAAATTTTTACGACAATTGGACCGCTCGCACTTCCCCCGTGTCCGCCGTGTTCTAGTAGCACTGTTACTATGTATTTTGGATTTTTATAAGGTCCATAAGTCGTAAGCCAGGCATGAGAGCGTCTGTAATACTCCATATCTTCTTCTTTCATTCTTTTTTTATCGGTTTGCGAGATACCTACGACTTGTGCTGTTCCTGTCTTGGCAGCTAGTTTTACTTTTGAATGTAAAAGTCCATTTGTTGCCGTACCTTTTTCATGATTTGCTACTTCAAACATTGCTTGCCTAATGTAAGGAAGTTGAGATTTTTCATAAGAACTTAAGATCGAATAGTTATTGTCAAAATTTATCTTTTGTGAGTCTATAGAGTATAAAAAGTGAGGCTTTACTTCATGACCAGTAGCTAAAATGGCTGTATATTTTGCCACTTGTAAAGGGGTAACTAAAAAATTGCCCTGCCCTATTGAGGTATTTAAAGTTTCACCTTGATACCAAGGTTTTTGATATTTTTGCATTTTCCACTCTCTTGATGGAACTGTTCCTAAAAATTCATTTGGCAAATCAACTCCTGTTTTTTTACCAAAACCCAAACGATTTAACATAGGAGAGATAGTATCTATACCAACTTTTAGGCTACCTTTATAAAAATAATCATCACAACTTTCTCTAATGGCTTTATTCATATCAACTTCTTCATGGCCCCAAGATTTCCAACATCGAAATTTTCTTTTGCCAAGTTTTAGCGAACCAGAACAATTTGTAGCACTATTTTTGCTCATTTTATGCGATGACAAAAAAGCCAAAGCCATGCCCATTTTCACAACCGAACCTGGTGGATATAGACCATTGACGATTTTGTTTGTAAAAGGGTGATTTAGATCATTTGATAGTTTATTCCACTCTTTAAAACTGATGCCATTTACAAATTTGTTTATATCATATTCAGGAAAACTTCCAGCTGCTAAAATACTACCATCATTTGCATTCATGACAATAGCAACTCCAGCATTATCTTTAAAAATATCTGTTAAGTATTGTTGGAGCTTAAAATCAATAGTAAGTTTAATATTGCTACTTGTGGGCAATTTTTTTGATAGCTCTTCTATTTCATGATTAAAAGCGGTTACAGTTACTTCTCTTTTACCTCTTTTTCCTTGCAAAATTTCATTATAATAATTCTCAACTCCACTTCTTCCTGTATAGCCTATGAGTTTAGCTAAGGAGTCTTTTTTGATATCTTTTTCGTTTGCTTTTGCTACATATCCTATGATATGAGATGCTAGCTTACCATAAGGATAGTGTCTTTTTGAAGCAGGTTTTATCTCTATACTGCTATCAAGAGAGAGTTTAGAAAAGTGCGGAATAATCTCATCATAAGAGATAAAATCTACTACTTTAACAAAATCTTGCCCATACGCAGAATCTTCTTTTAGGTATATTTTTTTTAGCTGTTCTTCGTTTATATCTGCAAATAAAGACTTTAAAAATGCGATTTTTTTGTCCAATATTTTTCGTTTTGATTTGTAGCTTAAATGTGGCTCAATAGCTATACTAAAACCTAGCCTATTTACAGACAATGGCTTATCGTTTATATCTTTGATTGAGCCTCTTAGAGGGGCTAAATATTCGACTTTAATGGCATTTTGTTTGGCTATTTCATCATAATAAGCATTGGATTTTATGCTGATATAATAAATCCTTACAAGCAAAATAATCCACACCAAAACAAAAGCACTTAAAATAAGTCTAATTCGTATCATGAAAGCCTATCTTTATAATAAATTGTTGCTAAAAAAAAGTCAAAAATACAATATAAAACATACTCATATCCTAAGATAAAAAAATCCTCATTTAAAATGTAAGCAAGTAAATTATTTAGCCCAAAAATGGACAAATATCCAGAACATACAAAAACAAAGATGATGCAATTTTTACACTTAACAGAAGTATTTATCCATTCTGAGAGTAGATAATAAAAGATAAAAAAGGAAATCATACCTGAAAAAAGATAAAAACCTTTATTTAATTCTATGAAAATTAAATATAAAAAAGCTAGATATTTTTTTGCTTCATCTTCTTGGTGGGTTTTCAGCTCATCATCTGTTAGAAAAATAAGATAACAAAACATAAATCCAATCAATGGACTAAAAATCGTATATAAAGAGGCTATGATTTGATATAAAATTAGAAAAAATACCCATTTAAATGATATGAAAGACTTTTTATGAAAATTATCAAAAAACTGCATAAAATTAAACTTGAATGTTTGCGTATTCGCCTAAAAGATTTGAAAAAATGATTTCATTTAGTTTATCAATGCCTTTTTTATTTAGGCTTGAAACCATTAAAGCATTTGGATTTTCTCTTTTTAATTTTGATATCTCTTTTTGATTTAATTTATCAATTTTTGTAAAAACTTTTATGATATTTTGATCGCCTCTTTTAATGGAATATAAAAACTCTTCTACCTCTTTATCATTGCTTAAATTTCGATGTCTTGAGTCGATTAAGAGCAAAAACAATCTAATAGACAATCTCTTTTTTAAAAATGAAGTGAGATTTCTTTGCCAAATATTTTGCTCACTTTTAGAGACTTTTGCATAGCCAAAACCTGGCAAATCTACAAAATGAACCTTTTTTTTATCTTCTGTATTGTAAGTGATTTCAAAAAAATTTATAAGCCTAGTTTTGCCTGGTGTTGAGGATTTTTTAGCTAAATTTTTATGATTTGCCAAAGCGTTAAGTAACGAACTTTTACCCACATTTGATCTGCCTAAAAAGCTCACTTCTGCAACACCTTCGCTGACGCTATCTTTCGTGCCGACCGCTGAAGTTAAAAATTTTGCGTCTATAACTTTTATCATGTTAGTTTTTACCAACTTGTTTTTCATCAACTTCAAATATAAATTTAACTGGCTCATCTTTTTTGCCATTAACTTCGTATTGTCCACTATTTTGATTGACGCTGATGTTTTGACCAAAGACTTTTTTGTTTGTGCTTCTGTCCTCTAAAAAAGCATTTCCTTTGATGTAGTATTGATCTAAACGAGGCTCGTAAATCAATTTATCACCCTTAGCAAAGTATTGCTTATTTTTTAGAAACATCAAAAGAGTAGCATGACCTGTTGCTGTATAGAGTTTTGGTTTTTTATTTTTATCAAAATTTACTATAAGTTTATCCGCTTTTAAGATATCTTTTTGTTTTGTGATGACCACATCACCTAAAAATTCTACTTTTGCTTTTAATTCATCTGCTAAAAATTTTTTAGCTGTAATTTGCACTTTCGCACAAAAAACAGACTCTAATATCAAAAAAAATATAATGACTTTTCTCACTTTTTCTCCAATTCATAACTCGCTTTTACACCATACACAAGCATATTTTTTGTTTTCAAATCATATCTTAATCTATCGCCATTTACAATGGTTTTATAGCCAAAAGCGTTAAACGGCACATCAGTAAAAATCAATTTATTTTCAAAATCATATTTTAATTGCTCGCTTTTAAACTCCAATCCATCATTTCTATTTAACACCACATCTTTACTTAGTGTGATGATTTTATCTTTTAATTTCATCTTTTTTGATGTTAAAAAATAGTTTAATCCATCATGAATATAGCTCAAATTTCCATCAAATAAAACATCTTCATGAGCATATCTAATAGCCTTTTTTGCTCTTAAAATCTTATCTACTTTATCGCTAATTTCAAAATCTTCTATATTATAGACTTGCATATTTGCTATATTGTTAGTGTTTTTAGTCAAATCAAGAAAATATGGCTCTTGAAACAATAAAAAAATCGCCAAAACACTACATATGGTTAAAATATAATATAAAGCCCTTATAACCAAAGTTTTAGAAATTCCTTGCCTAAATTTTCTCTTTTTATGACATACTCTATCATCTCTCTAACCGCCCCTTTGCCACCTTTTTTTTCAAGTTTTATGGTAACATTTCGCTTAACTACACCTGAAGCATCTTTTGGAGCAAAGCTTAATTTTACCTTTTTGATCATCGCTAAATCATTTAAATCATCTCCGATAACCGCAACTTCATTCCAATAGATATTTTCCTTATTTAAAATCTCTTTTAGCGTTTTTTTCTTATCCTTAACGCCTTGATAAAAATAATTCACTCCTAAATCTTTAGCCCTTTTTTCTACTATAGAAGAATTTCTGCCTGTGATAATTGCAACTTTTTTACCAAGTTTTAACCAAGAGACTATGCCAAGTCCATCTTTAGCATTAAAACTTTTAAGCTCTTCTCCATTATCGCTATAGGTGATTTTGCCATCACTTAAACAACCATCGACATCTAAAACTATCATTTTTATCATGAACAACTCCTCTAAAAATCTCTTACTATAAAAGCTCCATCAAGCCCTACATATTTCATAAAATCAACTGCTTCTTGCTCACTTCTAAAGCCTCTTAAATACACTCTATATATCAAGTCACCTCTCCACCACGATCGTTTGATAACTGCACTATATCGTGAGCCGTATTTTTTTACTAAGCTTCTTGCATATCTTTTTGAACCATCAACCTTTCTAAAAGCACCGATTTGAACCAAAAACTTGCCTATATCGATGCACTGTTGCTTGTGTGGTGATGTAGTATTGTTTTGTACTTTACCACTAAAGCCTACCACTTCTAGTCTTACAGGAGCCGTTCCTCGTCCCGCCATACCAATTTTTTTAGCAGCTGTGTATGATAAATCAATAATACGACTTCTCACAAAAGGACCTCTGTCGTTTATTCTTACTATAATAGAATGATTATTTAAAAGATTTGTTACTTTAACCATTGTGTTCATGGGTAAAATCTTATGAGCTGCGGTAAGAGCGTACATGTTATAATACTCTCCATTTGAAGTTTTTTTGCCGTGAAAATCTTTACCATACCAACTAGCCATACCGCTAAAATGATCTCCAACTCCTACCATAGTAGGATAATATCGTTTTCCATTTACCACATAAGACTTCATGGTAGCTTTGTGCATATTTTTAGAATTATTTATATGTGAATTTTGCGAATTAGAATAAATCGAATAGCCTCTAGTACTACTAGTACATCCTGTCATGAAGAGTAAAAAAATAAGAATATATGATGTTTTATTTCGTTGGAATAACAATCTTGTCTCCTGGTTTTATGTATTTTGCGAAACTATTCATTTGTTTTATTTGTGCAAGTTTTACGCCAAATTGTTTTGAGATAGCACCTAAAGTATCGCCTTGTTTGACTATGTAAGTGGTCGGTTTTTTCTCTAAAAGTGGAATAATCAGTTTTTGTTTCAATCTTAAATGGTTGCTTTTTAGATTGTTCATTTTTTTAATAAATTTATATTTTGTGCGATATTTTTTGCTTATCGCCCATAAACTATCGCCTTTTTTGACTTCATGAACATAAAATCCTTCAAATCTTTTGCTAGGTTTAAAGTTAAATTCAAACTCTTTTTTTCTACCATAAGGAAGATATACATCATAACTTTTGCGGTCTAGCGGTACAAATGCGTAGTTAAATTGAGGATTTAAAGCTTTTATTTTTTTAAGTGAAACACCTATGCTTCTAGCGACATTTTCTAAATTTGTTCCTGATAAAACTTTAACTTTATCAAAAAGATGATTTGTACCTTGATTTAGCAAATATCCATTGCTATTTTGTAAAATAAAATTTTTATCGCTTAAAATAGAAGCGATGGCTATGATTTTTTTAATATAATCTCTTGTTTGAAATGGTAAATACTTCTCTTTTTCATCAAGTAAGATTTCGAGATTATCGCTTTTTGCTTTTCTTATCGATCGTCTTACCCTGCCCTCTCCACAATTATATGCCATAGCTACTAAATACCATTTTCCAAACTCTTTATGAAGATATTTTAAGTATTTTATGGCTGCTTTTGTTGATTTGATAGGGTCTTTTCTTTCATCTATATACTCATCAACGCTAAGTCCAAATTTTCTAGCTGTTGCTGGCATGAACTGCCACAAACCTGTCGCATTTTTTTTAGATATCGCATTTGGAGAGAAATTTGACTCCGCCATCGCAAGATATAAAAAAATCTTAGGAATGTTGTTTTGATTTAGCATCGAACTTAAAAGCGGCACATATCCATGACCTTTTTTTAGTGTTTTAAAAAAATATTTTATCTCATATTGACTTAAAATTTTTTGCTTTGAGGCATATTTTGAAATATCTCCTAAATCCAAATCAAAGTTTTTAAGTGCTATGTTTTTGCTTTTCATGTCGTTTTGATTGATAAAATATGCATTTAAAACGCTTAAATTTATCAACAATAATATAACAATTTTTCTAAGCATAATACTCCTTATTAAAATAAAAGTAAGATTTTAACAAAAAAAATATTTTAAAATGGTTAAATTTTAAAACAAGAAAATAACTCTTTGGCGTTTTTTGTGGTAATTTGTCTTACTTCTTGCTGTGTTAAGCCTAAAATTTCGCTCATTTTTTCTGCCACTAAAGTCGTATAAAATGGCTCATTTCTAGTGCCCCTATGCGGGTGGGGTGTCAAATATGGTGAATCGGTTTCTAATAACAATCTATCTTTTGGAATTTTCGGCAAAATTTCGACTAAATTTTTCGCATTTTTAAATGTCAAAACTCCGCCAATTCCAAAATAAAAATCCTCACTTAATTCAAGTAACATCTCACTTGCATTAAAGCAATGAAGTACCCCTTTTAGTTTGCCTTTTGCATGAGCTTTTAAGATGTCTAGGCTATCTTGATTTGCCTCTCTTATATGGACTATTAAAGGTTTTTGAAATTTGATGGCTAGATTGATTTGAGCTATAAAAGCCTCTTTTTGTCTGCGTTTTTCTTCTTCTTTATTCTCTTTTGGCAAACGAAAATAATCCAGCCCACACTCGCCAACTGCTACACATTTTTCATCTTGCAAATACTGACTTAAAATCTCTTCATCATAGCCATCAAGGTCATAAGGATGCACTCCTGCTGCAAAAAAAATATCTTCATAAGCATCACAAATCTGCTTTGCAATTTTTAAATTTGTAATATCAGCACCAGGTATTATAAAACCTTTTACGCCGTGTTCTCTAGCCTTAGTTATGACGCTTTGCAAGTCATCAAAATAGCGACTATCATCTAAATGACAATGCGTATCTATGATCATTAAAAAATCTCTACCCTATTTCTTCCGCCCTCTTTTGCTTCATATAAAGCTTTATCACTTTGTTCAATCAGCTCTTCTAAATCCACATCGTCATGATTAAAAGTAACTCCTATAGACACAGTAAATCTTATGAGTTGGTCTTTAAAAAACACTTTTGTTAGCTCTATTTGTTTTCTAATCATGACAAATCTTGCAACCGCTTGTTCCTTAGTAATGTCTTTTAATAATATACAAAACTCTTCGCCACCAAATCTTGATACAATATCAGCACCCTTTGTTTCATCTTTTAAAACATTTGCAAAGGTTTTGATGACTAAGTCTCCCGCGTCATGACCATAAGTGTCATTTACTTTTTTGAAAAAATCAATATCCATCATAGCAAGTGCGTAAGGAGTGCCTTCTTTGTTTGCTTGATGTACATAATTTCCTGCATGTTCAAAAAAGTAGCGTCTATTGTATGCTCCTGTCATGAAGTCTGTGTTTGCCATGTTGCCGATGATTTGGATATTTTCTAGCGATTCTACTAGATTATTTACTCTACAAATAAGCTCCTCTTTTACAAAAGGTTTAGTGACAAAATCATTTGCTCCGTGCTTTAAAAAATTTGATGCTACATCAGCATCGCTAGCACCAGTTAAAGCTATGATGCCTAACTCATTTTTACTATACTTATCTCTTAATTTTGTTGTAAGCTCAAAGCCGTCGATAATGGGCATATTATAATCCGTAAGTACGAGTTTGATATCTGGATTGTCTTCAAAGTACGCTAAAGCTTCTTCGCCATGACAAGCTGCAAAAACTTTGCCAAATTGTTGGGATTCGAGTATTCTTTTAGCATTATTTCTCATCGTCATAGCATCATCAACAATCATGACTTTGTAATTTCTATTTTTAAGAAGTCTATCTATGGCTGTGAAAATAAAATTAACATCATTCATATTTGACTTATAGACATAATCAACGATATCTTTATCCATAAATTTCTTTTTGGTCGCCTCATCAATGTTTCCTGTTAAAACTATGGCTAAAATGCCCTTTGAAAGTACATAATCAACAATCTCTCCATCTGGAGCGTCAGGTAAATTTAAATCAAGTAAAGATATAAAATAATCATCATTTTCGGCTATCAATCTAGCTGCTTCTTCCATGCTAAAAGCCACATCCACGCTCACATTTATGGAGCTTTCCATCTTTTTAGCTAAAAGCTTAGCTAAGGTTTTATTATCTTCTACAAGTAGTATTTTTTCACTCATGATATTCCTTTGAATTTCTTTTTTGGCTTAATTATAACATAGTAAAGTTAATTTAAGTATAATTTAAAAGTTTTTTAGCAAATTCCATAGCTTCAACATTGACCTTATCGCCACTTACCATTCTAGCTAACTCATCGACTCTTTGAGATTTATTTAGCTTTATAATTTCGCTTTTTTTATCATCTTTTTTAACGACGAAATGCTCATCTGCTAACGATGGTAATTGAGGCTGATGTGAAATGACTAAAACTTGAAAAGAATTCGAAACTTGTTTTAAGACCTTTGCTACACTCATGGACTCTTTTCCACTTAGATTTGCATCAACTTCATCAAGTATCAAAATGCCACCTTCATGATTGCTTTGTATATCATTTTTAGTCGCAATCAACGCCAATCTTATGCGGTTTAACTCTCCTGCACTTATCTTTTTTATATCCGTATTTCCAAGTTTAATCTCAAGCTTATCTACGCCATTTTTTCCAAGCTCGACTGCATTTAAAGTCATCTCACACGCTTCAAGATAAAGTTGTTTTAGATATTCATTCATGTTATTTTCAAGCTTTTTTATATACTTCTGTCTTGATTTTGAAATATCTTTTGCTAAAGTATTGATATTTTTTTCCAAATCATCACACTCGTTTTGCAAATTTGTTTTTTGAAAACTTATATTTTCATAATGATTTAATTGTTTGATTTTTTCCTCTTTATATATTAGCACATCTTCAATCTGTCCAAATCGCTGTTTGAGTTTTGAAATTTGCTCAATCCTTTCAAGCATAGCCTCGATATCGACATCATCAAGCTCTTCAGCTTTTTGTACCTCATCTTCTAAAATTGCCCGCAATTCGTTCATACTTTCATCAAAAAAACTACTATCAATCTCACATAAATCCAAAAAATTATTGACCAAATTTTCATACTCAAAAATTTGATTTGCCTCTTGCAAGGCAGTTAGGATTTTCTCTTTTTTTGATAGCGATTTTTTTAGCTTGTTTAACTCTTCATCTTCGCCGATTTTTGGGTCTATATCGTCGATTAATTTGATTTCATACTTTGCAAACTCTTTTAGCTCGTTGATTTTTTTCTCCTCTTCGGCTATTTTTTTAAGCTCGTCTTTGAGTTTTAGGTAGCTTTTAAATAAAATGTTAAATTTATCTAATCGTTGCTCATGAATTTCTTCATATCTAGCTATCAAATCATCAAGCAAACTTAAAAGATTTTTACTAGAAAATTCATCATCATCTTTTAGTGATAAATACCTTATAAAATCTTTGCAAACTTCGCTCATGTTTTTTTTCGACAAGCCTTGAGAGTTGATGAAATATCTTGCTTTTTTCTCTTTTGAAAATCTCAAAATATTTACATCTTCATTTTGTATACCAAACTCTTCTAAGTTTTGCATAGGCAAATCCACGCTAGCCTCGACGAGTTTTGCATCTGCATCTTTTAGCCCAAAAAGAGTCAAAATTGCATTCATGAAAATAGATTTTCCAGCTCCGCTAGCCCCTGTAAATGCTATTAAACCTTTATTTATGCTTATATCTACATGTTCAAATGATAGATAATCTTTGATTAAAATTCGCTCGATCATAAATTTCCCCAATTTAATTTTTCTCTTAAAATATCAAAATAATCCCTGCTTTTGTGAGATATTAGTTTTGTACATTTTTTTGCTTTTTTTACCAAAACTTCATCATAATCACTCATGAAATAATCATTTTGCCCGTCGATGACGATTTTGCAATCCTCACTTTTAAAAATCAAACTAAAATTTGACGGCATGACAAGTGGTCTTTGAGTCAAGGAGTGAGGACAAATGGAAGTGAGAACAAAAGCGTTTGATAGTGGATATATGATAGGTCCGCCAGATGAAAGATTGTAAGCAGTTGAGCCTGTTGGAGTCGAAAAAATCACACCATCTCCATAATACGAATTGAAAAGTTTTGAGTTTATATAAGCATCAACTTTAATCATATCTTGCTTTGCATCTCTTGAAAAAACAACATCATTAAACGCCACATCTTTTTTGATGCATTTTTTGTTTTTGATAAATTCAATCTCAAGCATTAAGCGACTTTGAATATCAAAACGAGAGCGTTTAAATTCGCCAAAAAACCACTTCATTTCATCTTGTTTGATGAGGGTTAAAAAGCCTAAATTTCCAGCGTTTATACCCAAAATTGGGATCTTATTTGGATATGTGCTTCTAGCCGTGTAAAGCAAGGTACCATCTCCACCTAAAGATATCAACAAATCACTTTGTTCGCAAAGATCTTTCATATCCATTCCATGAAGATTTAAAAGTTTTGCACTTCTTTTTTCAAGCAATAATTTTATGCCTAAAGAGGATAAAATATCGTTTAATTGTTTGAAACTCTTTTTTGGTTTGCTTTGCGGTCTTAAGATAAGTCCTGCTGTTTTAAATTGTTTAAATTTATCGTTTTTGTTCATGATAAGATTTTATCATGTTTTAGGTTAAGGATAAGTTTAATCGCTTTAAAAAATAAAAAATTATTTCAAAGCATTTTGAGCTTTTAAGACGAGATTTTTATCCTCTTTTATGTCAAAATATTTAAAACTCACTCCGTGCTGTATAAGTCCATTTAACAAATCCCCACTTTGGCGATAATTCAGATCAAGTTCGGCTATCTCAAAGCCGTTTGTAGTGGAGGCAAAATCTCTCAATCGTTGAATATTTTGCGAATAAGAAAACAAAAAACAATACCCTTTTAAGCCATTTCTACTCACTCTACCTCTTAGTTGATGAAGCGATGAAAAGCCCAACTTTTCGGCTCCAACTATGACGATAGTAGAAAGACGAGGCAATGAAATGCCAACTTCGACCATGGTTGTAGCTAAGAGTATATCTCCATTTTCTTTGAAGTTTTGCAAAATTTTTTCTTTATCTTTATCCTTACCATGAGTTACAAAAACATTACTAAATCTCTTCTCCCAAAAGCCCCTACCCTCGTCTATACTTTGATAATTTTGCACCTCACTTGGTTCTATTAACGGGTAGATAATGATGGTTTGGTTTGATTTTTTGATCTCATTTTCTATATGTTTTAAAAGCATTGAAAAATCACTTTTGCTTATGATATGAGTGCTGATGTCTTTTTTAAAAGGGGTCTGTTTTATGAATGAATAATCTATAAAAGAGCTGTTTATCAAACTCATAGTTCGTGGGATCGGCGTGGCTGAAAATTGCAAAAAATGAGGGTGTTTGACATCTTTGCCTACGAGTTCATGAATGAGTTGTCGTTGATTTGTGCCAAATCTATGCTGTTCGTCTATCATGACCAAATCGCACTTTGGCAAAGCCCTAAAAAGCAAGGCATGAGTGCCTATTATGAAGTCAAATTCGTCTAAATTTTGCTTTTTATTTTTACTAAGTACGAGGGCGGTTTTTACTTTTAGATACCTTTGTGCCTCCTCAAAAATCTGCGTTGCTAAAATGGTCGTTGGCACCATGAGGATTGATTTTTTAGGATAAGCCATCATGACTGAGCTAAAAATCACCATAGTTTTTCCGCTCCCTACATCACCCATGATGATGCGTTTTGCGGCTATATTTTGGTTTAAATCTTGCTTTATGTCATGAATGGCATTTTTTTGATCGTCAGTCAAAGTAAAAGGCAAAGAAGAGATAAATTTGCTCTCATCTCCGTTTAATTTTGCGGTAGATGGAAAGTTTTTTTTCTTTTTTGAGAGTTTTTGCAAAAAATTTAAAATCTCGACATATTTCAAACAAGGAAGTGTAATTTTTTCAAAATCTTCATTTAAAAGCTTTATGCTTTGTTCACTGCTTTCATGAATGCTAGATAAAATTTGTGCATTTTTTTCGTCAAGTCCAGACTTTAAAAGTGCATCTTTGCTTACATAAGCTTTCATTAAATTTATCATAGAAATATTTTTCAAAGAAGTTTTATATTTTGGAGTGATGACGCCTATTTTTGTTATGATTTTTGGCTGAATGATTTGAAATTTTGCAAAATTTTGCTCAACTTTTCCTAAAACAAAAACCTCCAAACCGACCTTAAAACTAGCATAATGAAATGGATATGGATTAAATATAATAAGCTCTATATCGATATTCCAAGTCATGCAAAATGCGTTTATTAAAAGCCTTTTAGGGCTAGTTTGGTGAGATTTTATCTTGACTTGTACGGCTCCACTTTGCCCTACTTTAGGTCTTTTTAAAATAGTGCTATCCTCAAAGGCATGAGGAATGATTAAGCACAAATCATATAAAGAAGATATTTTTAATTTTTTAAAATTTTTAGCATTATTCATTGCTAACGATGGCAAAACTAAGTTTTTTTATTTCGTCATGAGAGCTGATAAATTTGTTTAATTCGCAAAGTGTTAAATCTTCAATTTTTTTAAGCTCGTTTTTAGAATATCCCAACTCAAAACCTCTATATACCTCACTAAAAGCCCTATTTAGTCGTTGCGATAAACTCTCATTTCTCAAAGGCTCACTGCCCAATAAAAACTTTTTAGCCTGAACTAGCTCATCTTCACTTACGCCTTTTTTTACAAATTCGCAAATAAGCTCTTTTATCACTTCGATAGCTTTTTGTTTGTTTTCATTTTTTGTCTGCAAATATCCCGTAAATTCTTGCTTTGAAAACTCGATATTTATCTTACAATAAACACTATAAGCAAGTCCTCTTTTCACTCTAACTTCTTCCATGAGTCTGCTTCCAAAACCGCTTGCACCTAAAATGAAAGCTGCTAATTTTGCTTTGTGTAATTCATTTGAATTTGGTTGCACATAAAATGGAGAGCCAAAATATATATAGGCTTGTTCGCTTGGTTTTATGATGGTTTTTAATATTTTATCTGGATTTGTTTTGTATGATTTTATCTCTTGTTTTGTTCCTACATCAAATTTACTCAAAACACTCAAGGCGTATTTGTTAGCTTCAAATTCGCTTAAATCTCCGCCAATAACTACATAGGCATTGCTTAAGTTGATATTTTTAACAAACTCCTTGACATCTTGTAAACAAATACTCTGTACACTCTCTTCATCGCCTATCATAGGCTCTCCTAAAGGAGTATTTTCGTATAAAATTTTTTGCAATAAATTATAAGCTATGTAGTCAAAGTCGCTTTTTTTACTTAAAATTTGCCCCTTTGTAATGGTTTTTATCTTTTGTAAGCTTTGCTCAGTCATGTTTGGGTCGTCAAAAAGCTTACTTAACATTTTTATGCCGTATTGGAAATTTTCTTTTAAAGAGTTAAGTTCAAAATTAAAACTTTCATATCCACTATAAACGCTAAAACTAATCGCTTTATCCTCTAAACATTTAGCAAATTTATTTGCTCCTAATTTCGCAGTGCCTTCATGAAACATTTGTGCGACGATGCGACTTAACCCTGCTTTGGTATTTTGTAAAGCTCCGCATGATTTTATGACGATTTTAAATGAGATGATGGGTAGCAATTTGTTTTGCTCAAAAATCATAGGGATTTGTATGTTGCCCGTATTTAAATAGCTTATTTTTTGCATTTTTTTCCTTAAAAAGTTTCTAAGATATTATAAGCTGTGTCCCTTTTGGCGGGATTTTCGCCTATATCTTTTATGAGTTGTATCATTTGATTTTGATTCATGGAGTTTTTTGCACCTGCCGCAGCTACTACATTTTCTTCCATCATGGTCGAGCCTAAATCATTTGCACCAAATTTTAAAGCAAGTTGCCCAATATAGCTTCCTTGAGTTACCCATGAAGACTGAATATTTACAACATTGTCCAGATAAAGCCTTGCAACTGCTAAAATCCTAAGATAGCGATTTGATGAAGTTTTTGCGATGTCGGGATACTCTTTTACAAGCTTGGTGTTTGCTCCTTGAAAACTCCATGAGATAAACGCCCTAAATCCGCCTGTTTCATCTTGTAAATTTCTTACATGAGATAAATGCTCGATGATGTCTTCGTCTTTTTCTATAGTGCCAAACATCATAGTAGCTGTGCTTTTCATACCTATCAAATGAGCCTCACGATGGACTTCAAGCCACTTAGCAACATCGAGTTTTTTAGGTGCTATTATGTCTCTAACCTTATCGCTTAAAATCTCCGCACCAGCACCAGGAATGGAACTTAATCCTTTATCATGAAGTCTAGTTAAAACCTCTTTTATGCTGATTTTACTAAGCCTTGAAATATAATCGATCTCAATGGCTGAAAAGCCATGAATTGTGATGCTTGGATAATTTTTACTTATCCAACTAACCAAATCTTCATACCATTCGATTTTTAGTTTTGGATGAACTCCGCCTTGAAAAAGTATCTGCGTTCCGCCTATTTCAATGAGTTCTTCGATTTTTTTTCCAATTTGCTCAAAACTCAAAATATAAGCATCTTTCTCTTTTGCATGACGATAAAAAGCACAAAATTTACAATCAACCCAGCACACATTAGTATAATTAATATTTCTATCCACCACAAATGAAGTTATTTTTTGAGGGTGGAGTTGTAGCTTTTTCTCACTCGACATTTTGCCTAGCTGATGCAAACTTGCGTGTTTTAAAAGATATAAAGCCTCTTTGTCGCTAATTCTACTCATATAATTCCTAAAAAAATTTATAAGCCGTATTATACTATTATTAGCTTATATCTATTTAAACGAAGGATTGGGTACTGAGCAAATATTCAAAAAAGCAAAATATTAAATTGTGCGAAAGACTTTATATTGCCTTTTAAAAGTGAACTAATCACAACTTAATCTGACATTATATTAAAAAATAGAGTATAATTTCTCCTAGATAAATATTTAGTATTGTAACATTTAAGAGGATAAATCTTTATTAGATTGTCTTGTTTGTCTGTGGTATTATAGAGCCACATTGATATCTAAAACAAATATCCCTTAGTTTTTACTAAGGGATATGAGAAATTTGCGAGTTTAAATGTTTAATCCATTTGATTTCTAATGTAAGATGGTATTTCAAGATACGAATCTTGCTCATCATAACCACCACTTACTTTTTTAAGTTTTAAAAGTCTTTCTTTATTAAACCCATTGGTTTGACCTACATTTGTTTGTGCTGTCTCTTCTATCTCGGCTTTACCTTCAAAACCAGTTGCTACTATGGTAACTCTAGTATAATTATCCTCTATCTTAGCATCAGTTGTTGTACCAAAGATAATATCAGCATCTTCATGAGCTGCATCATAAACAACTTCCATAGCTTCGCTAATCTCGGTCAATGGACAATCAGGACTAATGTAAAAATGTACTAAAACTCCCATAGCTCCATTTATGCTCATGTCATCTAAAAGCGGAGATTCGATGGCATTTCTTACCGCTTCTATAGCAGCATCATCTCCGCTACTCTCACCTACTCCCATAAGTGCCATACCTCTATGACTCATGACGGTTTTCACATCAGCAAAGTCTGTACTAATATCACTATCTCCAGATGACAACACAACCGAACTCATACCACTTACCGCACGATGCAAGACATCATCAACGATCTTAAAACTCTCTTTTAGACCAGCTTTTTTATCGACTAAACTAAGCAATTTTTCATTAGGAATAACAACGATAGAATCACTCTCTTTTTTTAGCTCATTTAGTCCCGATTCTGCTAACTTACTTCTTTTTCGACCCTCAAATTTAAATGGTTTTGTAACTACACTGATGGTCAAAGCACCGACATCTTTAGCCGCTTGTGCAACTATAGGTGCAGCACCAGTACCAGTACCGCCACCAAAACCAGAGGAGATAAAAACGATATCAGAATGCTCAAGTGAGCTTTTGATCTCTTCGTAACTTTCAAGTGCTGCTTCTTTGCCAATTTCTGGCTTCATGCCAGCACCTAAACCCTTTGTTTTCTTTTCGCCAAGTTGTATTTTTGTATGTGCTAGTGAATGCTCAAGAGCCTTAGAGTCAGTGTTTGCAGCTATCAAATCTATACCTTTAACACCTTCTCTAACCATGTGGTTTATCATGTTGCCACCACCACCACCGACACCAACTACTTTAATCTTAGCTCCATAAACATTTTTTGATTCTTCTATAATAAACTCGCTCATTAAATTTCTCCTTAATTAAAATATTTGTGAAAGACGATGCCAAAGCTTAGAAATAGCACTTTGATCCTCATCTTTTTTTGAAATATCAGCAATTTCTGCCAATTTTTCTTTTGTGGTAGCTTTATCGTTTTGTATCTTTAAAGCTTCCATATTATCTAAACTTTCGTGTTTAACTTCTTTATGCTTTTTCTCTTCTTTATGTCTCATGACTTTATTGCAATCAATCTCATAAGGAGTATAAAAACCACTCTCATGCATAACTAAACCAAGTGCAGTTGCATATGAAGGATCTTTAAATATTTCAAATAATCCATCTGTCTCTTTTGGTTTTGCCAATCTTATAGATAAATTATCAAAAATCGCAGTAGCTAACTCTCTAATGCCTTTTAGTTTAGTAAAGCCGCCTGTTAAAACAATTCCAGCACCAATTTGCTCCTTAAAACCACTATTTTCTAAAATTTTAGCCAATATCATAAGCGTCTCTTCGACCCTTGCATAAAGTACATTTGAAACTATCTCTAAAGTTACTTCTTGCGTTTGAGCTTCATCGCCTAAAACAGGTATCTTAATAAGTTCGTTTGATGTCTCTTCTAAAGTTCCGTGTTGTATCTTAAGCTCTTCTGCTGCGGGCAAAGGTGTGTGTAAGGCCATAGATAAGTCATTGGTAATATTTGCAGAACCTACACCTAAAAAGTCATTATATCTTAGTGAATTTCCCGCATGAACGACCATGTTGCAAGTTGCACCACCCATATCTATAAGGCAAACACCGAGCTCTTTTTCATCTTCATTTAATGTTGCAATAGCAGAAGCATAACCGCTTAAAACAATATTATCAATCTCAACCCCACTTGCTTTTACTGCTTTTTTAAGATTATTAAGTGATGATCTTTGAACAGTGATGATATGAACTAAGACTTCAAGTCTTGAACCCGTCATTCCGAGAGGATCTTCGATATATTCTTGATCATCAACTTTAAATGAAAAAGGAAGTACATGAATTTTTTCATATTCATTTGGTATGTTTGCATTATGGTCAGCCATATGCATAGCTCGATTTATCTCTTTTATACCAATATCATGATGAGGAATATTTACTATACCATTACTATCTACACTTTTTACATAAGCTCCTGAAATAGAAACTATAGCCTTATCATAACCCTTTCCAGCCATTCTTTTTGCATCATCTAAGGCTATCTTTATAGAATTTGAAGCTAGGTCAATGTTAGTAATGACACCCTTTTTCAAGCCTTGAGATTTAGAGCTACCTACGCCTAAGATTTTAATATTTTTATTTTCTTCTTTTTCGGCTATAATAGCACAAATTTGCGTCGAACCTATATCAATGCCTAGATATGTTGTACTCAAATTACTTTCCTTTTGTAAAATCTACAAATTGCTCTACTTTATAACGCTTACGCAACATAGCTAACAAGTTATTTCTCATCTCATCATTTTCCAAACTTGTTGCCGATTTTGTTAGATTTTTGTTATATAATCTTAACTTTTCCTTATCAAGCAATTTTTGTTCCAAAATTTTATATATTACAGCTTTATTGCCTAAAATTACATAAGATTTTTTATCGTTTTTTGTAAAAAGTTTGCTAACAAACATGTTTGTTTCAAGTTTTGTTAGACCCTGCATACTAGTGTTTAAATCCCTACTAACAAACCCTATATCCTTACCATTAAATGTATTTAATTTCTCTTTTGCCAATGTTGTTAATAATTGTTCATTTTTTTGCATTTTATACTGCTGTAAAACTTGATCTTTAGCTTGTTTAAAACTCATGATCTTAGGTAAATTTACCTTTATAAGCTTTATGATTTTATAACCATCTGTTAGTTTGTAAGGCTTTAACACATCTCCATTATTTGCACTCGCTAATTGAGTTAAAGGATAGTCTTTTATGTTGTCTAAAATATTTAAATTTTTACTAAGATTTTCTTCATTTTTTTTGATTTTTAAATATCTTTTTAGAGCTATTTTTTTAGCTTTAGCAAATTTGACTGCTTTTAAGACATCATCTTTTGCATCATCAAAAGATTTTACTTTTCCCTGCTTATCTAAAAAACTAAACTTTTTTTCTTCATATAGCTCTTTTAACTCTTTATCACTCACAGACTTAATGCTGTTTAAATTGATAAAACTCTCTTGTATATCATAGGATTTTTGTGTTAAAAAATTTTCTTTTTTACCTTCCCAATATTTTTTTAGCTCTTTATCACCTATTTTAATCGAATTTGGATTTGAAGTGATAATATCTATGGCTAATCTATCTTCCATAAATAGTGCTGAAGCTAAAGGCTCTAGGCTACGAGGCTTTGCTAGACTTATGATTTTATCCAGTCTATCAAGAACTATTTGTCTCTTCAAAACTTGTTCATAGTCTTTTTCTTTTAACATCATGTTGCCTAAAATTTGACGATATCTTGTGATATCAAATGCACCATTTGTTTGAAAACTTTTCTCATTTGCAAGTCTATTTTTTACATCATCATCACTAGCTATTAAGCCTAAATCTTGTGCCAAACTTAGCATTAAAGCTTCATCTATTAAACTATTTAAAACTGATTGTTTTAAATTCATCTGTTCGGCTAATTCTTGATTAAATTTACCACCAAATAGTTTATTATAATAGCTATATGAATTTGAATACGCCAAGTTAAATTGCTGATAATTAATACTATTATCTCCAACCTTTGCAACACTTGTACTATTAGAGTTAAAACTATAAGCACCCCAACCAACAAAACCTGCACCTACAAAAGCGATAGTGCTTATCCAAATTGTAACAACCAAATACTTCCTATGTCGTTGCATCCAAGTAATCATATCTTGCCTTTTTTACATAAAATAATTTTGTTATAATTGTACCCTTGTTAGCATTTAAATCTACTTAAAAAATGCTTATTTTTAAATATTTTTTTACTTTTAAAGGAGATTTTACCGATATTTTATTCTAAAATAGCTAAAAACTAACAAGTAAAACAAAAAACTAACATTTTACATATTTGTTAGTTCATAATTTAAAATTCTGCAACTATTTTCTAAAATCGCTACAGACTTTGCTAACTCATAAATATCTCTATCATAACAATACACGCCATAGCCTCTTATAACCATAGTATTTATATCGTTTTCTTTTAAATATTTAGGTATTTCCACATCAGCTCTTTCATACCAGTCATCAAAATTTCCAGCCTCATATATTTGCATTTTTCCAAATCTTGCATAACCAAAATAATCTTTTGGTTCGATATATTCATGATTTAGAGTATAAGCAGTGATAAAAGGTGGCATAGTAGAGCATATAAATTTTGCTTCATTTATATTTTTGTAAATATTAAAATGAATATCTGCATCCAAGCTCGCCTCATTCCATCTATAATCCTTCTTTGAGCAAAGCTCCATCAAATAGCTATCTTGCAATCTGTCAAAAATAGCATTTTTTGTATTTATAATCATTTTATCTTGCTTAATTCTAGCTGAAATTGAACCATGAAATATGCCTAAAAAGTTTTTTCTAAACATAGCTAAAGCAACAGCACTAATCTCTTTTTTGCAATTTGTATTATCCAAAATTTTATCCTTTTATTAGTTGTATTTAATGACAAATTTGTTATTATACATCTTTAAAATAATAAAAAGGTAAAAATTTGCAAACTCCTCACATATCTGTACTGCTTAATGAAGTCTGTGATGCATTTAGCGACTTTGAAAATGGTAGCTTTATCGACTGCACTTTGGGTTTTGGCGGACACAGTGAAGCACTACTTTTACAGCATAAAGATTTAAAACTCATAGCTTGTGATAAAGACGAAAATGCTTTAAATTTTTCTAAAAATCGCTTAAAAAAGTTTAAAGATAGAATTAGCTTTTACAAAGGCGGTTTCAAAGATGTCATAAATGCTCATGCAAAAGAAAATATAAAAGGAGTTTTAGCGGATATCGGAGTATCTTCATGGCAATTAGACAATGAGCTAAGAGGATTTGGATTTAAATCGAAAAACTTAGATATGCGTATGGATTTAGATCAAAACTTAACAGCTTATGATGTGGTAAATTCATATTCTAAAGAGAATTTAGAAGATATTTTACGAGAATACGGAGAGATAAATATAGCCAAAAAAATCGCACATGACATTTGCGAATACAGAAAAAAAACACCCATAAAAACTCCTCATGAACTTTTAAGTATCATAGGAAATAAAAAGGCAAGCAACAGAAAAGTAAGTCTAGCAACACTTGTTTTTCAAGCCATAAGGATAGAAGTTAATGATGAATTAGGTCAGCTAAACTCACTACTTGAGAGCGTAAAAAACTTAAAACCAAAAGGAGCAAAGATAGCTATCATAACTTTTCATTCATTAGAAGATAGGATAGTTAAGCAAAGCTTTAAACTTTGGGCAAAATCTTGCATTTGTCCGCCTCATGTGTTAAGATGTGAATGCGGTGGAGACAATGCTTTAGGTGAAATTATCACTAAAAAACCCATAAAACCAACTCCTCAAGAACTAAGCTTAAATATAAGAGCAAGAAGTGCAAAATTAAGGATATTTAAATTTGAAGATTGATATTCATGATAAAGACTTACTGCTTGAAGAGTATGACAAAGAACAACAAAAAGAGATAAATTTAAGCTTTAAACAACTACTTTTGGCATTTTTATCCATGTTTGTAGCCTTTATGATTATAATTCCAGGAGTTTATATAAAAAACAAGATCTACTACATAAGTCGTGACATAGGTAAATTGTATGAACAAGATATCGTGTTGCGAGAAGAAAATAAAAAACTAAAACGAAAAATAGAAGCCATACAATTTAAAAATCAAATTTTAAATAATTTTTTAGACGAAGAGAGTGAATAGCTACTTATCTTTTAAAATATTATCTAAGACATATTTTTCTAAATCTTTTTTCAAAATCTCTTCTTTTACGGATTTTTGATATATAATTTCAATTTTTTGCGAATATTTTTCATAAGGAAAATATGGAAAATGTACTAACCAAGCTTGTTTTATAAGTCTAAGTGTTAGTTCTTTTCGTATCCACTGTTTAAACACTCCAAAACCCATACAAACGCAAGAAGTAGCTACTATAGAACCTATGATAGAGAGATGAAAATCAAGCTTAGTCAAAATAGCATGAGTTAGTAAAGTGAGCGGTGTTAAAACGCAAAAACATAAAAGCCCATAAGCTATATAAGCTCTATTTAATCTCATGCGAAAATTTAATTTTCCAGAATCAACATTCATACCCTCATTATATAAACAATTTGCTAAAAGCAAGTCTTTATATAAAACGGGTTGCTTTGATACCACATAAACATAATCAATAATTTTATTTTTCAATGTCAAAATCATATTTTCCATTTTGCAAACCTTTTTGTTTATGTTAGCATATTTTTTATAATTTTTTTATCAAATGGTAAAAAAATATTTTTTTTGATATAATAAAATCATGAAAAATGAAAATATGGACAACTTACAAACACTAATGCATTTTTTAAAAACCGATCATGTTTTTTTGACAGGTGGTGGTGGCGTAGGAAAAAGCTATCTTACATCTAAACTTATAAAAAGTTATAAAGAGCAAAAAAAACAGATAGTAATATTAGGGAGTACTGGTATTAGTGCTGTTTGCATAGGTGGTCAAACATTGCATAGTTTTTTTGCTTTTGGCATAGCAAATAGCGAAGAAGAGATTTTAAGAGCAGATAAAAAACGAAAACATAAATTAAAGCAATTAAACCAAATATTATCTAAATGCGATCTAATCATCATCGATGAAATATCTATGGTAAGTGCAAATTTACTAGATTTAATACGATACAGACTAACACAGGCAAACTATAAGGGAAAACTTTTATTTGTGGGAGATTTTTTGCAACTCCCCCCCATCGTTAAAACTTCCAATGATGGACTTTTGGGGCAAAAAATATATGCTTTTGAAAGTTTAGCTTGGGAATTTTATGAGCCAAAAATACTAACACTAACACAATCAAAACGAACAAAAAATTTGGATTTTTTCAATATTTTAAATCAAATACGAATAGGTGAAATTGATGAGAAAAATATCAATTTTTTACAAAATTTAAGAAAACAAACTGAAATTTTCTCTCATGACCCAACTATCCTTTATAGCACAAATCAAGAAGTTGATTTTATGAACTCAAAAAAGCTTCATGAGTTAAAAGGTGAGCTATTTATGTTCATGGCAAACACAACTATTTATGAAAATAATTTGCATGAGCAAAAACTCATATCTTGGAAAAAGTCTTTAATAGTAAGTGAGTGCTTAGAACTTAAAGTAGGTGCAATTGTTCTGTTTTGCGTAAATAAAAAAGATAGCTACTATAACGGACAAAGAGGCATAGTTACGGATATAACAAATGATAGCATACAAGTTTTAAAAGAGGATAAAACTAGTATAGAAGTAAAACGGCATGAGTTTGAATTTAGCGAATTTAAAATGCATGACGGAGAGATTAAAGAGATTTGCCTAGCATCTTTTTCTCAATTTCCATTAAAATTAGCATATGCTATTACAATTCATAAATCTCAAGGCATGAGCATTGAATATTTAGTGTGCAATATTGATAAAATTTTTGAAAATAGCCAATTTTATGTAGCTTTAAGTCGTGCAACAGACCCAAACAAACTTTTTTTATACTACACTGGCTTAAATTTTATAAATCATTTAAATAGATGTGTTAAAATTGATCAAAAAGTTATAGATTTTTATGATAACTGTAAAGATATAAAAATAGAGGAGCAAACATGAGGCAAGTTGTTTTAGCAATTTTTTTGAGTTTAAATTTATTTGCCCAAAAACTTGAAATCACAGACTTTCAAACGGATTTATATAGCAAACAAAATAAAGATTTTTCAAAAAAAATCAGCCTATCTATGCAACTTATCGGCAGAGATGTATTTGATGAAAGCCATAAAGTCATCGACAGCCTAAATATCATCATAGGCAGTTTTTATGCACAAGATTTGCTCACTTCAAAAGGAAAAGAAGCCTTTAAAAAAGCTCTTATAAAATACTCTTCTAAAAAATATAGTGTAGAAATTGATGAAATTTTTATACAACAACTCTTTATCGTAAATACCCCGATGATACAAGATTTTGTAAAAGCCATGAAAGAGTCAGGATGTTGTAAAAAATGCGACATAGCACCTCAAAAAACACAGCCCGAGCAAAGCAAAAATGACAAAATAGATGAAAAAGATGATGATATCATTATAATCGAATAAAAAAAGGAAAAAATAGTGAAAATAGCATTTGTTTTATATAACGGGGTAACCTATTTGGATTTTTTTGGATTTTACGATGTTGTAACAAGAGTGAAACTTTTAAAAATAGACGAAAGTTTATCATGGAAAATTTGTGCTATAGACAACAAGATAAAAGATGCTTACAATTTATGCTTAATTCCAGACACAACAGGTGAAAGCTTAGACAAATTTGACATGATTTTTATACCTGGTGGATTTAGTACAAGAAGTTTAATATATAATGAGGAGTTTATCTCTTGGATTAAAAGTGCCAAAAAAGCACCTCACAAAGTCTCGGTTTGCACAGGCTCACTCATATTTGGGGCAGCTGGTTTTTTAAAAAACATAAAAGCTACAACAAATAAAAGTGCCTATGAGCTATTAAAACCATATTGTAAAGAAGTATCAAAAAAAAGAGTCGAAGAAGATCGCGATATTATAAGTGGAAATGGCGTAAGCTCTTCTATTGATGTTGGGTTATATGTGGTAGAAAAATTTTATGGAAAAGAGGCAAAAAAGAAAGTTTGTGATAGTATGGATTACATGCTATAATGCATACTAAAATACATAAAATTTTACACAAATCTTCATATATAGCTAACTTTTTGCATTTTTACATATTTATTTATTCGTTCATGCCTTGTAAAAAATACTCCACTGATTCACTTAGTTTTTGAGTATTGTACCCTCCTTCTAAGTAAATCAAAATTTTGCAACCTATTTTTTCTTTGATAAGTTTTGCAATTTCATAAAAATTTTGTGGGTCAAATTCTACTTTTAAATCCTGCCCTAAATCTCCTTGCAAAGTGTCAAAACCTAAAGAGAGCAAAAAAACATCGGGCTTTTGAGCGTTTATGTCTTTTAGTAAAACTTTTAACTGCTTTAAATACTTTTTAAAGCTTGTGTTTGGCTTGATTTCGCTTTCATGAACAAACTCTCCAAAATCACTCTCTTTGCTTAAGTATGGATAATTTTTAAAAGCATTTACATGAGTTGAAAAATAATGCACTCCAAACTTTTGCGATAACTCAGCAGTCCCATCTCCTATATGATAGTCAATATCCAAAATTATAGGCTTTAAACCTTTATCTAACAAATATTTTGCTCCTAAAAAGCAGTTATTAACATAGCAGTACCCTGCATAACTTTTATGCCCGCTGTGATGACCTGGAGGACGAGTGAGGGCAAAAACGATCTCATCGTGTTTATAGGTATATTTAGCAGCTTTTAATGCTACTTTTGCACTATTTAAAATAGCTTTAATGGAATGTTTTTGCAAAGGTGTACCTATCTCTTTACAATACATTCCACTTTGAAATTTTATATTTGCCAAACTTAAATCATTTCTAAACATAGAGGGCAAAAAATCCTTGTCCTCTTCTAAAACCTTACATAAATTTACCAAAAATTTGATATATTTTTTATCATGAATTGTATAAAGTTTTTTTAGCTTTATAAATTTGTCTATTTTTTGTATCTCATTTGGCTTAGACACTTTCATGACGCCTTTTAAGATTTGTTCGTACCGCTTAACACTTTCTATGTGTTCAAAAGGTGGAAGCCCGTCTGAATAGTCATATTTTGGGTCATGACAGGTGTAGTGTGTTGGTTGAAAATATTTCATTATTCAAACTCCATTTTTATTTGTGAGCCATTTTGGGCTTTTTTGTGAAATGTTTGGGATTTACCCCAATAAGAAAAAATCTTTTGCATGATTTTTGCTGCTATGACTTGAGAAACTTTCGATTTTTCTGGCACTAGCTCGACTATGTCAGCTCCTAGTATTTTTATATTTTTATTTTTAAAAACACGCCTTAAAATTTTTAAAAATAAAAACCAATCAGCCCCACCAGGCAATGGAGTGCCGACTCCTGGCACAAAAGCGGGATTAAAAAAATCCATATCTACGCTCACATAAACATCGCCTTTGATATTTTTAAGCGTCTTAAAAAGCTTTTTTAGTTTTGATTTTTTTTGCAGGTCAAAATCGCTAAAAAGTTTGACATTTTGCTGTTTTAACCTCTTTTTTTCATCATCAAAAAAACTCCTAGCCCCGATCAAAATCGCTTCATGACCTTGTTTTGAGAGATTATATAAAGCACAGGCGTGATTGTTTTTATTTCCTAAATAGCTTTTTCTAAAATCTGCATGAGCGTCAAAAAAGATGATGGTACTTTTTTTAGCAAGCAAATATTTTGTGATAAATGGCGTAACAGAGTGTTCACCACCTAAACTTAGCAAAAATTGCCCATTTAATTTAGAGATAAAATTTTTCGTTTTTTTCTCCAATGTTTCAAAATCGTCAATAGGCTTAAAATCTTCATGAGTGTATAAATTTATATGCTTAAATGGACTCCAATTCAACTCTTCTTCAAAAAATTCTATATCCATAGAAGCTTCGATGATGGACAATGGTGCATTTAGCGTGCCGCCTTTTCCGCAAACGGTTTTCTCAAATGCCAATGGCAAAATAGCAATATGCGAATTTTTTAATTTTTCATTTTTTAAGCTTTGAAATGTCATGATTATACTTTTGTAAAGGTTATATTATCAGGAATTTGGCTTAATTGATAAAGCAATCTTTCATCATCTTTTTTTAGTCTGTAACCTTGAGTGAAGATTTGAGTTATGATAGTTTTTAAATCTTTTTGAGTAATCTGTTTATCTTTTTGTATCAAAAGCAAATTCATTTTCACAACATTTTTATCGCTATTAAAAGCAGGAATTCCATAAAAAAAGTCAAGTTTTTTAAAACCAAGTTTTTCATACAATAAACTTTGCTTATATTTTGCTTCAATCAAAAGCCAAGAAAACTCTTTTAGCGACTGAAAATAAGCTATGCCTTGTTTTAAAAGCTCACTTCCAAGCCCCCTACCCCTATACTCTTTTTTGATCACAAGATAGGTGATGACACCAAATGGTTTGACTAAATCTAAAATATAAAAACCGATGATTTGCCCCTTATCTTTAAAGGCTATTAGCTTATAATATCCGCTTTTTATCCTATCAAAAATGCTTTGTTCACTCTCTCTTTCGTCATCTTCAAATGAGCTTTCATATATTTCAACGCATTGGTCAAAATAGCTTAAATCATCGGCAATATCGATAATTTCATGCATGAAATCTCTCCATAGCTTTTTGTAAATGCGGAACTGCACCTAAAAGCTTTTTGGTATATTCGTGCTGTGGATTTTCCAAAATCTCATCTACGCTATTTTGCTCCACTATATCGCCAAAATACATGACTATTATCCTATCGCTAATGTGCTCTACTACACCTAAATCATGAGAGATGAAAACATAAGTTAAATTTAACTCTTCTTGCAAATCTAAAAGCAGATTTAACACTTGTGCTTGAATACTTACATCCAAAGCCGATACTGGTTCATCGCAAACTACGACTTCTGGATTTAATATCAAAGCTCTTGCTATGCCAATACGCTGTCTTTGACCGCCTGAAAATTGATGCGGATATCTTTCGTACCAATCCCTAGCCAGTCCTACTTTATCCATCATTTCATACACTTTTTTTTGTATGTCATGAGATGACAAGGTGCTATTTAGCATCAATGGTTCAGCTATGATTTGCCCTACATTCCATCTTGGATTTAGACTTGAGTATGGGTCTTGAAAGATGATTTGGACTTTTTTTCTATACTCACTCCAATCTTTTTTGCTAAAATGCATCAACCTTTTGCCCTCAAAATGTATCTCTCCACTTGTAGCTTTTTCTATACCTGTTAAAAGTTTAGCAGTGGTGCTTTTGCCACACCCACTCTCTCCTACTATACTTAAAATTTCACCTCTTTTTACATCAAAACTGACTCCATTTACGGCTTTTATGATCTTTGGAGCTTTAAAAATTCCCCTGCTAATGGAGTACTCTTTTTTCAAACCTTTTATGCTTAAAACTACTTCTCCCATCGTATCTCCTTAGCAAAACTTAAATAATCCACATCGTCATCTATAGTTGAGAGTCTTTTTTTGCGAAACTCACGACCTGGTTTTGGAATGGAGCCTAAAAGTGCTTTTGTATAAGGGTGTTTTGGGTCTGTAAAAAGATCTTTTGCGTTTGCGTATTCGACCACTTTTCCTTTGTACATGACGACTATAATATCAGCAATCCCAGCTACAACTCCAAGGTCATGAGTAATGAAAAGTATGGAAGTTCCTTTTTTCTTTTGCAACTCACTCATAAGGTTTAAAACTTGTGCTTGAATAGTAACATCAAGAGCAGTAGTTGGCTCATCTGCTATCAAAAGATCAGGCTCACACTCCATCGCCATAGCGATCATAACTCGTTGTCTTTGTCCGCCACTAAGCTTAAATGGATATTCTCTTAGCTTATCTTCAGGGTGAGGAATACCGACTAACTCAAGTGCTTCTATGGCTTTTTTTCTTCGTTGTTTTGCATTTAAATTTGGCTGATGAAGTCTCAAAGCTTCGCTTAATTGATAACCGATGGTATATGAAGGATTTAAGCTCGTCATCGGCTCTTGAAATATCATGGCTATCTTACCGCCTCTAATATCTCGCATTTTTTTGTGATTTAATGTTAGCAAATCAACTCCATTAAAAATAATCTCTCCACCAACGATGCGTCCTGGCTCTTCAATAAGCCCCATAATAGAAAGTGAAGTAATGCTTTTTCCACTTCCACTCTCTCCAACAACACATAAAGTTTTGCCTTTTGGAATGCAAAAACTAACATCATTTACCGCCTTATTTACACCTTTATCACTAAAAAAATGTGTTTGTAAATTTTTTACTTCAAGTATCATGAACGCCCCTTTAGTTTTGGATCTAATACATCCATAAGCCCATCTCCTACGAGATTAAAGCCCATAACGGTTAGAAAAATCGCAATACCTGGATAAACTATCATCCAAGGTGCCGTTGTGATAAATTGCAAACTATCGCTAAGCATTGCACCCCATTCTGGAGTTGGCGGTTGAGCTCCAAGCCCTAAAAAGCTAAGTCCCGCTGCTTCAAGTACAGCTGAGGCAAAGCCCATAGTAGCCTGAACGATGATAGGAGTGGTACAATTTGGTAAAATTACTTTACTCATGAGACGAATATTTGATGAGCCATTTATCCTTGAAGCGGTTACATACTCTTTTTCTTTTTCACCTAAAACTGAACTTCTTATAATTCTAGCAAAGGTAGGAATACCTACAACTCCTATGGCTATCATGGCATTAAATAAATCTGGTCCTAAAATAGAAACGATAACAATGGCTAATAAAATCGCAGGAATTGAAAGCATCATATCGACTATCCTCATGATAATAATATCAGTATATCCGCCAAAATATCCCGCAATAAGCCCCATAATAACACCAAAAAATAATGAAATACCAACTGAAACTATACCTATAGTAAGTGATATTCTAGCACCATAAATAATCCTTGAATATACATCTCTTCCAAAATCATCGGTTCCAAGTAAATGTGCAAAACTTCCGCCATTTTCCCATGAAGGCGGTATTAGGCGGTTTGAAATATCTTGTATCAAAGGATCATAACTAGTTAAAAGTGGAGAAAAAATGGCAAAAACTATCAACACAATAACTATATAAGCCCCAATCAAAGCTGAACGATTTTTTTTGTATTGGCGATAAAAATCTAATATATTTTCTTTCATTAACTTAACCTTATTTTTGGATTTATCACAGCATAAAGCAGATCAACGATTAAATTTGCTACTACAAATATAGTTGCTATTATTAGAGTAGTTGATTGGATAACTGGAAAATCCCGTTGATTTACTGCATTTATGAGCCATTTACCAATCCCTGGCCATGAAAAAGTTGTCTCAGTAAGAATGGAACCTGCAAATAAAGTACCAAGCATAAGACCTATGATGGTAACAACAGGCATCAGGGCATTTTTAAGTGCATGAACTAAAATCACTCTTAATCTCGAACATCCTTTTGCACGCGCAGTTCGAATATACTCTTCTTTTAAAGTCTCAATCATACTTGCTCTTGTCATTCTAGCAATAATCGCCATAGGAATTGTACCAAGTGCGATGGAAGGAAGCAACAAATGTTTAACCACATCTTTAAACGCTTCATAATCACTTGCATACAAACTATCAAACAGATACAATCCACTAGGTCCGTCAAGATAATACTCATAACCCAAACGACCAGAAACAGGAAGCCAACCAAGTTTTACACTAAAAAAGTAAATAAGCATAAGACCTAACCAAAAAACAGGCATACTAACTCCTGCTAAGGCAACTCCCATAGAAGTATAATCAAATATCGAATATCTTTTTACCGCTGAAATAATACCTGCAATCAATCCTATGAGTGTCGCAAAAAATAGTGCTGTTAAACTAAGCTCAATAGTAGCCATAAATCTCTCACTAAACTCTTGTAATACAGGAGCACCTGAACTAATAGAGGTGCCAAAATCTCCATGTAAAATATTAGTTACAAACATAAAATACTGCTCAATTAAGGGCTTATTTAAACCCATTTGTTCTCTTAAAGCTTCAATAGCATCTTTATTTGCATGTTCACCAAGCATCACCAAAGCAGGATCGCCAGGGGCTAAATGAACCATAGAAAAAACTATCAACGAAACGCCAAGCAATGTAGGAATTGCCCATAAAAATCTTTTAATTATATAACTAAACAAAAAAATCTCCTTAAATTATCTTAATTTTTAAACTGAAAATTATATACCATGAAGATATACATTATGCCAAAAATAATATAAAATTATGATGAAATATTTAAATCAAATTGACATTTACTTGCAAATATTTGGACTTTTATCACACAAATATTTTAGACTTTTTTTTGCTTCCTCATGACCATTTTCGGCTGCTTTTTTAAATAGCTTATAAGCCTTTAATTTATCAGCTTTTATGCCTTTTCCACCATAATACATCATGGCTAACTGATACTGGGCTTTAGCATATTCTTGATTTGCTGAAAGAGTATAGTATTTGAGTGCTTTTTCATAATCACGCTCGTCTTCATATAAAGCTCCTAAATTATACTGGGCTTCATCATAGTTTTGAGCAGCTGAAAGTTTATATAATCTAATAGCTTCATTTTTGTTTTTTAAAACACCAAATCCATTTTCATACATAATACCCAAATTGTATTGTGCTATACGAAAGCCTTGAGAGGATGCTAATATATACCATATTACCGCTTTTTTATAGTCTTGCTTAACACCAAGCCCATTGTGATACATAGCCCCAATGGCATTTTGGGCTTCAACATCTCCTTGTTTGGCTGAAAGTTTAAACCAATGCATTGCTTTTTCATAATCTTGTTTTACCCCTTGACCTTCTATATACATAACCCCTATCCAAAACTTAGATTTTGCATGTCCAGAGTTTGCGGAAGACTTAAAAGACTTTAAAGCTTTGTCATAGTTTTTCATCTTATAATCCATCATAGCAGAGTCGTATTCGAGTTGGGCAACTCCCTTTGTGGTTTCATTAAGTAACTTTTGGTAATCATTGTAAGTTTTACTCAAACAACCTGTAAATAAAAGACTAGTTGCCGTCAATAAACTTGAAAATATTATTTTTCTTTTCATAAATTTTCCTTTAATCATATATACATGTAAAATATTTTACAATAACTCACATGTATATATAATCTATCAATAACATTGGATAAATAGTATAAATAAATGGTATTTTAAAAAAGCTTACTTTACTAGTTATATAATTGTTAGTTATTTTATAATCTATTCTCGATACTAATTTATTTAGCACCATATAAATGAGGAGCTAAGCACTCCTCATTAAAGTATTATTTTTCTAACCAAACTCTGTGAAATCTTCTTTTTCCAACAGGGTCAAGTTTAAAACCATGTACTTTTTTAAGCATTGGCTCAACTACGATTGAGTGTGCTATTGGTTTCCATGGAGCATCTTGTTCGAAAACAAGCTGTGCTTTTTCATAAAGCTTAGTTCTTTCAGATTTATCAGTGATAACTTTTGCATCATCAACAAGTTTTGTAAATTCATCATTTTTCCATAATGCCTTATTTTCAGCTGGCTTTTTCATAGCTCCGTGCTTAGATAGTAAAACATTTAAGAAATTATCAGGGTCTCCATTATCTCCAGTCCAGCCCAAAAGAATCATATCATGCTCTCCCATACCAGCTTTTTTAAGATAAGTTCCCCACTCATAGCTAACTATCTTTACTTTGATACCAACTTTTGCCAAGTTTGCCTGAATAATCTCAGCTACCTTTTTTCCATTTGGCATATAAGGTCGCGGTACTGGCATAGCCCATAAAGTTGTCTCAAATCCATTTTCAAATCCTGCTTTTTTAAGCAACTCTTTTGCTTTTTTAGGGTCATAATCATAACCTTTTAAGTTTTTATTGTAACTCCACATTGTCGGTGGAATTGGATTTGTTGCAACTTTTCCAAGATTTTCATACACACTATCTACTATACTTTTAGTATCGATCGCATGAGAAATCGCTTGTCTTACAAGTTTGTTATCAAAAGGCTTATGTTCTTGATTGAAAGCAACATAGCCGACATTTAAACCCTCTTGCTTTGCCAATTTTATATTAGGATTTTTTTCCAATTCTGCAACTTCAGTCGGATTTGGGAAGTCCATGATGTGAATTTGACCCGCTTTAAGCTCCGCTGCACGAACAGAAGAGTTTGGAATAACTTTCATGATTAACCTATCTAAATATGGCTTACCATTCCAATAATCTTTATTTGCATTAAAAATAACTTTATCATCTTTCTTCCATGCCATAAAAACAAATGGACCTGTTCCTACTGGCTTTCTAGCTAAATCTTCTTGCTTTCCTTTTTTTGCTAAAAAATCAGCATAATCACTACTTAAAATCATAGAAAATTCCATAGCTAAATTTGCTATAAGAGGAGCTTCGGGTTTTTTAAGTAAAATCTTAACAGTGTATTTATCTACTGCTACAACATCTTTTACGATATTATCCATATCCATAGCTGACCAATACAAAAATGCACCGCCTACTTTATTGTATGGGTGTTTTTTGTCAAATTGTCTTTTTAGTGAAAACACAACATCTTTTGAGGTAAATTCTGGACTTTGTTTAAAAAACTTTGTAGCCGCAAAATGAACACCTTTTCTAAGTTTAAAAGTATATTCTAAACCATCCTTGCTAACTTCCCAACTAGTTGCAAGTGCTGGCTCAACTTCGGTTGTACCATATTTAAACTGAACTAAATTGTCATACAAAGCTGATGCTAGATAATAACTCTCTCCATCACTAGCATGACTGGGATCAAGTGAAGAAGCTTCGCCACTTTTTCCAAATACTAAAGTACCACCATATTGTGGTTTATCTGTCGCAAATGCCACAGATGAAAACAAAAGCATAAATGCTAAAACGATTTTTTTCATTTTTACCTCCATAAATTTATCACACAAATCAACTATTAACATTTTAGTAGAGTTTGATTTTGCATGATAGAGATACACAAATGCTATCATAAATAAAATAAAATTACAATATTAATATATAGTTTTTATATAAATTTACAATAAAGTGTTTCAATTTTACACTAAAATTGAAAATAACGCTATTTGTAAGTAGTATTTTTAATTAAGCTCTAATTTTTTATGCTTTATTTTATTGTAAAAGTTTAACCTCTATGATTTGGATTTTTTCCATGTCCCAAACACCATTTTTAACATAGGGTTCGTTTTTTAACCATTCATCTAGCTCGGCTTTAGTTTTAAAATCCACAAACAGGCTTGAGCCTATCATCTTACCATCACTCATGATTGCACCTGCTTTTAAAATTTTGCCTTTATTTATGAGTTCTTTTGCACCTTTTACATGTTCATCTCTAACAGACATTCTTTTATCGAATGCATCTTTTTTATCATAAGCTACAATTAAATATTCCATTACGCTTTTCCTTTCGCTGAATTTATTTCATGAATAAAACTATAATCTATATTTATATATTGTTTTTTTGGCAAATTTGTTACTATTTGATTTAAAGCGAGATTAAAATCATCATACAAATAGTTTGCCATACTTCCTGGATTTGGGTTTATTTCGTTTAGATACACTTCATTTTCGATTACAAAAAAATCACATCTTATCATGGAACCTTTAAATAAAGGATTGTAAATTTTCTCAAAAGCTTGTTGTATTTTTTTACTTACCTCTTCACTAATATCAGCTTTTAAAATCTTATCGGTTCTTGAAAAATCTTTATATTTTTTATCAAAATCCAAAAACTTCTCTTTTATTGGCTCTTCAATTAGTGAAAATACAAAACCATCTTTACTTAAAAATCCCGCTTGATTGTACTCCTTTATGCCCTCAACAAATGGCTCAAGCAAAAGTGCATCATCATATTCATAAGCACAATCAAGACCATATTCGAGTTCATCTTCGCTATGCACAATACTAATACCTAAAGAACTTCCACCTCTAAGAGGCTTTATAATAAATGGATATGATAAAGTTATATTTTGATTTTGCCTTGTAATCACCTCAAAGTCAAGCGTTTTTACGCCTACTTGCTTGGCTAAATATTTTGTGTATAATTTATTGAAACTCAAAACCGAACCTTCAATTCTTGAGCCTATATAAGGGATTTCAAAAAAGTCAAAAAGTGCCGAAATTGTCCCATCTTCGCCACTAGCTCCATGAATTAAATTTAAAGCTACATCAAAATCAATTTTATTTTCACCAAATAGACTTTTTGCAAAAAAACCACCCTTTTTTAAAATAAGCTTTTTAGCCTTTATATATTCACCGCTACTAAAATATTTCGCTTTTAAAAAATCTTGCTCGATGAGAAAAAAATCTTTGTTTTTATCACAAAAAATAAAAACTTTTTCGCTAGATATGATTTTATTGACCGAAATTGCACTCACTATGCTAATTTCATGTTCAAAACTTACTCCACCAAAAATAATTGCTAGTCTCATATTTTTCCTTATGATAATTTTTTAAGCGCTTGCTTTACAAGCTCACCCGTATTTGTAGCTGTGCAGTTTTTAAGAACTGAGTTGATCTTTTCTTTTTTAAAGCCCAAACTCTCAAGTGCCAAACTAGCTTCATTAAATATTGGCGATACGCCACTACTCATAGATGAACCTACATTAAACTCGCTTAAATCTACTAAAATTCGCTTAGCTGTTTTTGGACCAATTCCTGGTACTTTTTTAAAGCTATCCACACTACCATTTGCTAAAGCATCACTAAAACCCTTTGGACTTAAAGTCGAACAAACCGCCATAGCCGTCGCAGAACCTACTCCGTTTACCTTTAAAAGTGCTTCAAACATAAGCTTTTCATCACTATTTAAAAAACCATAAAGCAAATTTGCATCTTCTCTGATGATTTGTTTAATATCAAGACTAACTATCTCATCTAACTTAACTAACGCACTTGTTTGTAAAGATATAAAAATGCCGTAAGTTACACCACTTGCAAGTTTTAAATGTAAAAAGGTTGGATCTTTTTTTGTGATTGTTCCCTCTAAATTTACTATCATGAAACCCTCTTTATAACATATTCATCATCAGTTGTTTTACTTAGTGTAATCTCTTTTGCTGCTTCATTTTTTCTTGTATTATGTATGACTTGAACAGGTGGATATACGAGTTTAAATTGTATTTCGTTAAATTCCGTCCAAGCACTATGGCTAACAACTTTTGCCGAAAAAACTTTGAGTTGATACTCGCTAAGTTCCTCTTCTAAAACTTTAATTTCATCTTTTTTATCTTTTAATACTTGCAACAACTCATTGTAACTATTGACCAATTTTTGATACTCTTTTATTTTGTGAATAAAATTTTTAGGTGGTGCTATGCTTTTGGATTTTAACTCTAATATTTTAGACTTTATCGTTTCTATGGCATCTTTTGAATTTTCTATAATATCTTTTTTAGCTTCTAATTGTTTAGGAATATTTACACATTCTTTATTCATCTTTTCTATTTCTTGACTTACTTTTTGTATCTGCTCTCTTAACTCTTTGATTTGACTAGGATCAATTAGTAGTTTATTGTTTGTACCTTGTACTTTTTTAATATCAATAAGCTCAGAAGTGATAAGAGAGGAATTTGACATCAAAATATCAATGTAAATTTCTCTTGCTACAATCTCTCCGCCAATGACATTTTTCACCTTAACTATATCAGCTACAACCTTTCCACCCTCAAGTCTATCAATAGTAACTTCGTTAGCCTCTAAATTTCCCCTATGTACGGCAATTTTAGCTTTTTTGGATTTTATAAAAGATGTTTTATGAGTTTGCCCTCCTATACTAACTTCATTTGATTTAATTTGTGCATTTTTGGCCACACTTCCATCGACATTTAAAATCGAACTTTCTACTTTCATACCCTCACCTATGGCATCTTTATACTCATCTTGTTCTTTGATGTTTATCGTTACATTACTATTTATTCCAGCCTCTATTGAACCAGTAGATTTAAAACTTACTCCGTCTATATCCATTTGCTCTTGTATGTCATAAACACCTTTTTGCTCTTTTACATAACCTTTTTTAGCTGATAGATATTTAATCCCATCATCATTTTCGCTTATCTTAATATTTTCGCTTATCTTAATCTCTTGTTTGTTCTTGACAACGGGTTGTCTTACTTTGATAAATTTTCCCCTGCAATTTCGACCACTTCTACCCTCTTTTGCTTTAACATACTCGATAATAACTTCATTTTCTTCCACAGGCAAAACATAGCCTCTTTTTGCATAATCAATTCTGCCCTCTTTATCTTCTTTTTTTACCTTTTTTTGGTAATGCATGATAAGTTTGTCATCAATACAAGCCACTGGTCTAACAGCACTCATGACTTCAAATGAAGTATCAACATCTAAAAAACCATTGACCATGATTTTTGACGCAACAGCACCAATCTCTTTTATCATATTGCTTTGTCTAATTCCAACTAAAATACCCGTTTTCATCTTTTTTTTATTTATAATTTCTATGAGTTTATCTTCTAAATATTTACTTGTATCAATATCATTTGTCTTGTGAATAGTCGCTATAATGCTTGTTAAAGTTTTATTTGAACCTAAAGTGATTTTTGGATACAAATCCTCTTCTTTTTGTTTAGTTTGAAAAATTTCTATTTTATACTGCTGATAAAGTTCTAAATTTTCACATATTAAAAATTCATCCGATTCAAAAGTAATCCTATTTTCATCGTCAAGCTCTTCCCACTCTTCATCTTTATTTGTTCTAAAAAATGTTGATATTTCTAAAATATGAAAATCAATATTTGCCAATGGAACCTTATAAGTTACACTAACTGACTTTAGCTCTTTAACAACCTCTTTTGTATCCACAATTATAGGCTCAAAAACCATTTTTTCCATGAACTTACCTAAATTTTAATATTTTTTGCTATCATACAAAAACAAATATTATCATTTTAAAGCATAAATTCTAATTAACAAGGTAAAATTCTCATGTTTATTCGCTCTTTTTTTACAAATAGTTTTGGTATTTTATTTTCAAGAATTTTAGGCTTTTTTAGGGATTTATTAACTGCTTCTGTTTTAGGAGCAAATATTTATAGTGATATTTTCTTTGTCGCTTTTAAATTACCAAATTTATTTAGAAGAATTTTTGCTGAAGGTGCATTTTCACAAGCATTTTTACCTACTTTTACAAAAACAAACCAAAAAGGCGTTTTTAGTGCTAAAATTTTACTATTGTTTAGCATAAGCTTAATTTTTTTATCGTTTTTAGTCATGATTTTTGCACCACTTTTGACCAAACTTTTAGCTTATGGATTTGATAAGCACTCCATTGCTTTAGCCGTTCCTCTTGTGAGGATAAATTTTTGGTATTTACTATTTATCTTTTTAGTAACATTTTGTGCCTCATTGCTTCATTATAAAAATCATTTCGTAACAACAGCTTTTTCAACTGCGATTTTAAATATAGCTCTCATCATCGCTTTGCTTATTTCAAACATAAAGACGCCAAACGAGACGATATATCTTATGTCCTATGCTGTTTTACTCGGTGGCTTTGGGCAAGTATTGGTGCATTTGATTGCTTTAAAAAGGTACAATTTGCACAAACTTTTAATACTTGGATTTAAATATAAAAATAAAAAAAAGCAAAACACAAAAAACTTTTTTACTCTTTTTACTCATGGTATCATCGGCTCAAGTACAGCACAAATTTCTGCTTTTATAGACACTTGGCTTGCTAGTTTTTTAGCAAGTGGAAGCATAAGTTATCTTTACTATGCAAATCGCATTTTTCAGCTTCCTTTGGCACTTTTTGCTATAGCTTTAAGCATAACTATTTTTCCAAAAATAACAAAGGCAATAAAACAAAAAGATGAAAACAAAGCAAATCTATTTTTAACACAAAGCTTTTGGCTATTGAGTATTTTACTTTGTGTTTGCATGTTTGGAGGAATATTTTTAAGTGAAGAAATCATCAAACTGCTTTTTGAACGAGGCTCATTTACCTCTCAAAATACACTTCAAACTTCTCTCGTTTTAAAAATGTATTTGATAGGACTTTTGCCATTTGGATTAGCTAAACTATTTTCTTTATATCTATACGCTCATGAAAAACAAAAAAAAGCAGCACAAATTTCTCTTATAAGTTTAGCTTTTGGCATTGTTTTCTCGCTCGCTCTAATAAAGCCTTTAGGGGTGCTAGGACTTGCACTTTCAGGAAGCTTAAGTGGATTTATTTTATTTGTTTTAACCATTAAAGCTTATGGATTTAAAAAATTTTTAGCTATAATAAAAAACAAAAAAATATTTTTATTGTTTGGTATTTTGATAATTGAAGCGATAATTTTATATTTTATAAAGGATATTTTACATGTATATTTATGATACCCAAAAAAAACAGAAATTAAAATTTGTTCCCATAAAAAAAGGAGAAGTTAGCATTTATGTTTGCGGTCCAACAGTTTATGATGATAGCCACTTAGGACACGCAAGAAGCTCCATTGCCTTTGATTTACTTAGACGAACTTTAAAAGAATTTGGTTACAAAGTAACATTTGTGAAAAATTTTACTGATATTGATGATAAAATTATCAAAAAAATGCATGAATGCAACAAAAGTTTAGAAGAAATTACACTTTTTTATATAGATAGATACAAAAGTGAAATGAATGCACTTCATGTAGCTGACGCTGACATTGAGCCAAAAGCTACTCAAAATCTTGACTTCATGATAGAAGATATTAGCATTTTACTTAAAAATGGTTGTGCTTACGAGACAAGCGATGGAGTATATTTTGACACTAGCAAAGATGAAAAATATCTAAGCTTAAGCAATCAATTTATAGAAGAAAGCAAAGCAAGAGTTGAAAATAGCGAAGAGAAAAAAGATATAAAAGATTTTGCTTTATGGAAAAAAGTAGGTAAAAATGAGCTAGGATACGAAAGCCCTTTTGGATATGGAAGACCTGGCTGGCATACTGAGTGTGCTTCTATGATAAAGCGTCATATCGCAAATAATGGCGAATTTCAAATCGACATTCACGCTGGTGGGGCTGATTTGCTTTTTCCTCATCATGAAAATGAATGTGCACAAACTAGATGTCATAGTAATCAAACTTTGGCAAAATATTGGATGCATAATGGTTTTGTAAATATAAATAACCAAAAAATGAGTAAATCTTTAGGAAACAGCTTCTTTTTAAAAGATGCACTAGCAAAATATGACGGAGAGATTTTAAGATTTTATCTCATCTCAACGCATTATAGAGCTGATTTTAACTTCAATGAAGAGGATTTACTCACTTCAAAAAAGCGTCTTGATAAACTTTACCGCTTAAAAAAACGCATAAAAAGTGCTAAGAAATTTTTACCAAATAAAATCTTTAAAGCTTCATTTTTAGAGGCTTTAGGAGATGATTTAAACATTTCAAAAGCTTTGAGCGTTATCGATGAAATGGTAATAAAAGCCAATGAAATGCTCGATTTAAATCCAAAAGATAAAGCTTTTATGTATGAAACACACGCAAATTTAGAACTTGTAAAAAGTGTTATCGGTATAGGTTATATGGAGGCTAGTAGCTATTTTCAACTAGGAATTAGCGATAATGAAAAAAATCTCATAAAAAATCTCATAAATCAAAGAAATGAAGCTAAAAAACAAAAAGATTTCGTAAAAGCTGATGCTTTAAGAGACGAACTTACAAGGCACAATATAAGCATTCAAGATACAAGCGAAGGCACTATTTGGGAGAAGCTTTCATGAAAGATACCTATCTTCTCTTAAAGCGATTTTTTCCATATTTTAAAGATTATATTGCTCAATTTATCTTCATGATTGTTGGCATTACTTTAGCGGGAGCAGGTACTGCATTTTCGGCATACTTAGTCAAACCCATACTTGATGATATTTTTATACGAAAAGATGCGGACTTGCTGTATCTTTTGCCCTATGCCATCGTCGCAGTTTATTTTATAAAAGAACTTGGAAGATATACACAAACTTATTTTGCATCATATATAGGACAAGATACAGTGAGAAGATTTAGAAATGCTTTGCTTGAAAAAATGTTAAAATTTGATTTAGCTTTTTTTCAAAAATATCGTTCAGGAGAACTCATTAGCCGAAATATAAACGATATCGAGAGAATTAGAAGTGTTGTTTCAAACCTTATACCAGATTTTTTACGAGAAAGCATCACTATAGTTGGTCTTTTATGTGTAGTCATGTATCAAAGCTTACATCTATCTTTTTTTGCTCTTATCATCATGCCTTTAGCCATATATCCTCTATCAAAACTAGCAAATAAGATGAAAAAAATATCTTTTAAGTCACAAGAGAAAACTTCAGATATTAGTTCAAGATTAAGTGAAATTTTTACAAATATTGAGATTATAAAATCAAACAACGCACAAGATTTTGAATTTGACAAATTCAAAGAACACAATCAAAACTTTTTTAATCTTAACATGAAAGCCGTAAAGGTTTCAAATCTCGCAAGTCCAATCATGGAAGTTTTAGGTTCTATTGGAGTAGCAGTTGTGATTATTATAGGTGGTCGTGAAGTTATTGATGATACCATGAGTGTTGGAAGCTTTTTTTCGTTTTTAGCAGCTTTATTTATGCTTTATACTCCGCTTAAAAGACTAACAAAAATCTACAATCAAATGCAAGACGCAGTTGCCGCAGGAGAGAGAACATTTGCTCTTCTCGATCAAGAAGAAAACATAAAAAGTGGCTATACACCCCTACCTTTAAAAGTGCAAAGTGTAGAGTTTAAAAATGTAAGCTTAAGATATGAAAACACACAAGCTTTAAAAGATATAAATCTAAGTTTAAAAAAAGGAGATTTTTTAGCTTTGATTGGCAGTAGTGGAGGAGGAAAAACATCGCTAGTAAATCTTTTGGTAAGATTTTTTGATGTAAGTGATGGAGGTATTTATTTAAATGGAGTAAATATCAAAGACTATAATATACATCAATTAAGAGATAAAATATCATTTGTAACACAAAGAGTTTATATATTTAACGATACGATTAGTGCAAATGTAGCTTATGGTAAAAAAATTGATGAGAAAAAAGTCATAACTGCTCTTAAAAAAGCAAATGCTTACGCTTTTGTAAGCAGACTTAAAGATGGAATAAATACAAAATTAGATGAATTTGGCACAAATCTTTCAGGTGGACAAAGACAACGAATAGCCATAGCAAGAGCTTTATACCAAAATGCTGAAATTTTAATATTTGACGAAGCCACAAGTGCATTAGATAATACAAGCGAACAAAAAATAACAGAAGTCTTAGATGAAATAATAAAAGATAAAATCACCCTAGTCATAGCCCACCGATTAAGCACGATTAAAAAAGCTCACAAAATAGCTTTACTAAACAATGGTTACTTAAAAGCTTATGGCACTCATGAAGAACTTATAAAAACAAGCCATGACTATAAAGAGCTAAAAGGAGAATTGAGTTAAAAATATTTTTCATTTTAACAAACTCAAAGCCAAAATAAGAGATAATGACATTTTTGTAAGCAATACTCTTAAAGGAAACAATCTCATGATAGATAAATTTACCCTACCAACACTTTTAAACTACTCATTTTCTAAGTATCAAAACAAAAAAGCATTTTCTTACATAAACGGTAAGCAAAACACATATGCTGATTTAAAACAAGATGTGCAAGATATAGGATCTTTACTCAAAAGTTTAAATATTAAAAAAGGGGATAAGGTAGCTTTGCTCGCTCACAATAGCCCCGAATGGGTCGCTTCTTATCTTGCTATTGGAGTTATGGGTGCGATTGTTGTACCTATTTTACCTGATTTTTCCAAAAAAGAGATAGCTTATATATTAAGTCATTCTGAAAGTAAAGCCGTATTTATTTCAGAAAAACTACAAGAAAAAATAGAAAATGAAGTTGATTTTTACACAATAAAAATAGAAGACAAAAGTTTTATAAATAAAGAAAAACCCGATTTGATTGATGAAGAGTTTTTATATGAAAATGTAAGTGAAGATGACTTACTTGCGATTATATATACTTCAGGCACAACTGGTTTTTCAAAAGGAGTTATGCTAAGCCATAAAAATATAATTTTTAATATTTTTCAATGTTTAAAAATGCAAGAAGTTGATAGTAACGATAGATTCTTATCTATATTGCCACTTTCTCACACCTTTGAAAACACACTTGGTATGATGATTCCTATAGCTTGCGGAAGCTCTGTTTATTATCTTGACAAACTTCCAACTCCTAGTGTTTTACTTCCTGCTATGGAGCAAATCAAGCCTACCATGATGTTGCTTGTGCCTTTGGTTATAGAAAAGATTTATAAAGGCAAGATTTTAAAACAGATAAACTCCAAAAAGACTACAAAATTTTTATATAAGATAAGAGCATTTCAAAAGATTTTCAACTTTATAGCTGGCAAAAAATTATATAAAGCTTTTGGAGGTGAGCTTAAATTTTTCGGTATTGGTGGTGCTAAACTTAATGGAACGGTTGAGAGATTTTTACTTGATTGTGGTTTTCCTTATTCGATAGGTTATGGCATGAGCGAAACTTCTCCTGTTATAGCTGGAGCTTTTAATAATAATAGAAAAGTAGGCTCATGTGGAGTAGCAGTTGAAGATATGCAAATCCGTATTCATAAAGAAAATCATAGAGACGAGATCGGTGAAATACAAGTAAAAGGTCCAAATGTCATGAAAGGGTATTACAAAGCACCTGAATTAAACCATGAAGTTTTTACTAATGATGGTTGGCTTAAGACTGGAGATTTAGGTGAGTTTGATGAGAATGGAAAATTGTCCATAAAGGGTCGCATTAAAACTATGATACTTGGAGCAAGTGGCGAAAATATCTATCCTGAAGAGATAGAATCAGTTATCAATAAAATGGATTTAGTCATTGAAAGTTTAGTCACCGAACAAGGCGGTAAGCTCGTAGCTATGGTGCATTTAAATATGGAAGAGTTAGAGCAAACAATGAAGCAGTTTCAACAAAATATGCAAAAAAATATGACTGAATTCAAAGATGACGCCATGCATTATGGAGATGAGGCTAAAAAGTATCTTGAAGCTAAAGCAGAAGAGAGTTTAAAAGAGATAAAAAAATTAGCCAATTCTCAACTAAATAAATTTTCGCAAATACAAAAAGTCGTCTTACAATCAAAACCATTTGAAAAAACACCAACACACAAAATAAAGAGATTTTTATATCCAAAAAAGAAAGATTAGCTTTACAAAAAAACTACAACGCTTAATTTTAATAATTTTAAGTTATCAAACAGGGCAGTATTATAACTTATAAAATTTATATTTAAGAAAAATACTGATATAATTTCATTCTATAAAGCCTATTATGAGCTTTGCAATAAAGGAAATTACATGATAGAAAATAGTTGTGCTATTTACACTTTGTGTTTTTGTATTTTCTTAACCTGTCGAAACTACTTACAGATAAAACAAACTGATATTTTTACACATAATTTTGCAATTTTATTAATTGATAAAAAGATAAAAAATAGTCATGACTATTTTTTTGGTATAAGGTTAAATCATGATAATATTCGTGATTTTACACACAAAAAGCGATATTACGCTTATAATAATCTATCTTAAAGGAAAATCCTATGAATACAAAGTTTAATAGCTTTGACTTGCGTTGGATGTGGTCGTTATTTGGTACAGCAGTAGGTGCTGGAATTTTATTTTTACCGATTCGTGCAGGAACTGGTGGCTTTTGGCCGATAATTTTAATGTGCGTTTTGGTCTTTCCTATGACTTGGCTTAGCCACAGAGCATTGGCAAGATTTGTAAATTCTAGCAAAGAAAAAGGGCAAGATATCACAAAAGTTGTCGAAGAGCATTTTGGCATAAGCTGGGGATTTGCAATTACAATCTTGTATTTTTTTGCGATATATCCTATATGTTTAGCTTATGGAGTAGGTATTACAAATACTTTTGATTCATTTTTTACTCATCAATTAGGACTTGAGCCTATAAATAGATTTTTACTAGCATTTGTTTTAGTTTCAGCTATGATGTTTGTCATGATATTTAATGAAACCATTGTTACAAAAATATGCAATGCTTTAGTCTATCCACTTTGTATCATTTTGGTACTATTTTCATTATATCTCATTCCGCATTGGCAATTTGGTGCATTAGATGTAGTTCCTAGCACCAAAGATTTCATGACAGTTATCTGGCTAACACTACCTGTATTGGTATTTTCATTTAATCACAGCCCTATTAGTTCAACTTTTGCACTAAATATAGAAAAAGAGTATGGAGAAGATAAAAACTACAAAACAAATCAGATCGAATTTGCAGCCTCTGTTACACTTTTAGTATTTGTTATGTTTTTTGTATTTTCTTGTATTCTTTGTTTAGGACCTGATGATTTTGCAAAAGCAAGAGAAGCAAATATTCCAGTTTTGTCATATTTTGCTAATAGATTTGAGAGCCCTATCATAAGTTATGCTGGACCTGCAGTCGCATTTTTTGCCATTCTTTCATCATTTTTTGGACACTATTATGGTGCAAGAGAAGGTCTAAATGGGATTATTAGAAAAAGCGTTACAAAAAATGGTATTCAAGGCATGGATGATGTAAAAATAAACTACATCACAACAATTTTTATGTATGTTACCATCATCGGTGTCGCTTATGTAAATCCTAGTATTTTAGGCTTCATAGAAAACTTAGGCGGTCCAATCATCGCAGCGATTTTATTTATCATGCCAATGATAGCGATCTATAAAGTGCCTGCTATGGCTAAATTTAAAAATGGTTTAGCTGATGCATTTGTATTTATCATGGGAACGCTAACCATATTAAGTGTTCTTGCTGGAATGTTTTAAGGAGAGATTATGGACTCTATACTATCCATATTTAAAATAGGCGTGGGTCCTAGCTCATCTCATACCATAGGACCGATTACAGCAGGTAATAGGTTTTGCGAATTAATTAAGCCAGAGATTGATAAAATCTCTGGTATCAAAATCACTCTTCACGGATCCCTATCTTTAACAGGCAAGGGACATTTAACCGACATAGCATCCATCATAGGACTTAGCAATTTAGCGGCCAAAGATGTTACTTTTGAACTAAAACATGAGATTTTACACAATGCTTTCAGTAATAAAAAGCTCAAACTTTGTGGCGAAAAATTTATTGGTTTTGACTATGATAGGGATATATCTTTTGACAATTCAATGTTGCCTTGTCATGAAAATGGTATGATTTTACAAGCTTTTGATGAAAATAACAATATTATCAAATCTCAAACTTATTATTCGACTGGTGGTGGATTTGTATCTACACAAGAAGAGCTTACAAAATCAAATGGCGGTGATAGTGATGCAAAAACTTTAGAATTTGATTTTGATAGTGCCCAAAAATTAGCTGAACTTTGTAAGGTGCATAACAAAACTATCTCAGATATTGTCATGTTAAGAGAAAGTGAGCTTTTTAGCAAAGAGTATGTTAAGCAATACTGCTTTGATATTCATGATGCTATGATTGAGTGTTATGAAAATGGCATCAACTCCAAAGAGACCATTTTACCAGGCTCAATTAAAATGAAAAGACTAGCACCTTCCATCAAAAAAAGACTTGATAAAACAAAAAAAGAGGAACTTGATCCTTTGGCAATGATTGATTATATAGCCATGTACGCAAGAGCAGTTTCAGAAGAAAATGCAAGTGGTGGCAAAGTAGTAACCGCACCTACAAATGGAGCTTGTGGCGTGATACCAGCTGTCATGATTTACATTAAAGAGCATAGATTTTATATGGAAAAAGCCGAAATAATTGATTTTATATTAACTTGTGCAGCTATTGGTTATTTGTACAAAAAAAATGCTTCAATTAGTGGTGCTGAAGCTGGTTGTCAGGCCGAAATAGGCGTTGCTTCTTCGATGGCAGCAGCTGGCATGGCTCAAATTGCAGGTGGAACAACCGAACAAATATTAAGTGCTGCTGAAATAGCTATGGAGCATCATTTAGGACTTACTTGCGATCCTGTTGGCGGTTTGGTGCAAATTCCTTGCATAGAACGAAATGTTTTAGGTGCTATAAAAGCAATTAGTGCAGTTAAGCTAGCACTTGAAACCGAATATAGTGCTAGAGTTGGACTTGATGAAGTTATTATAACCATGTATAAAACAGGTAAAGATATGAATGCAGCTTACAAAGAGACTTCACTTGGCGGGTTAGCTAAAATGGTAAGTTGCTAACATTTAGGCGGTATATTTTTATCGCCTAAATGTTATTTAAATTATCGCACATACTCAAAGCTGATCCAAAAGCAAAATAAAAATTGTATCCCCCTAGCCTACCTGTAATGTCAAGCACTTCTCCTAAAAAATATAATCCTTTTATATCATAACTTTCATAAGTTATCGGATTGATTTGATAAACGCCTACACCACCCTTTGTAACTTCTGCTTTTTGATAGCCAAAATTTCCAGCAGGTGCAAAGCGGTAGCTGTGAATGCTTTGCAAGGCTAAAAGCTCTTGTTTGCTTAACTTTTTAACAGGCTTATCTTCTATATTTAAATTTGTCAAAAAAGCCTTTATAAATCGTTTTGGAAGTGGAAGTTGAGAAATAATTTGCTTATTTTTATCCGTTAAAAAAAGATTGATATTTTTTTGTGGTAAAAAATCTAAAATAATATTTCCTTTTTTCCAAAAGAGTGAGGCATTTAAAATGCCAAGTCCACTAATGCCTCTGTGTGAAAACAAAATATCATCATCAAAACTTCTATTTTCAACACTCACTTTTGCTTTTAGGCTAATTCCACTTAATTTTTTAAACCAAAATTGTTCTTTTTGAAGACTAAGCCCAACCAAAGCAGGATTTGTTTTGCTAATTTTTAGCCCAAAATTCTGTGCTATTTCATAACCAATACCACTTGAATTTAAATTCTGATAACTAAGTCCTCCGCTAGCGATGACCAATTGTTTAGACAAAAAAGTATTTTTATGTGTCATGACTTTAAAAATTCCATCATCTTTTTTCGCATTTTGCACTTTTTCACCTAATACAAATTTGCAATGTTTAGTATGTTTAGCAAAAAAATTTACTATATTTATAGCTCCAAATTTTGTAAAATATTTTCCATCTTTTCGCTTTTCAAATTCAACATGATTAAAAAACTTTAAAATATCTTCATGATTATACTTTTCAAGCAATGGTTTTAAAAATTCATTATCTCCTAGATAGTCTTTAAGAGTTATTTTTTCATTTACTACATTGCACTTACCACCACCGCTTATGCGTATTTTTTGCCCTATTTTATCATTTGCATCAATTATGAGTATTTTAAATGTTTTGGGCAAATTTGCCCCACACATAAGCCCTGATGCACCTGCACCTATAATGATAAAATCATAAATCACAAAATTGCTCGTAATTTTGTCTTATAGCTTCGTACAAAATGATTCCTGCACTTGTGGCTTGATTTAGGCTTCTACCATCTTTACACATAGGAATTGTAATAGCATTTTGCCAATTTAACTTCATAAGCTCCATAGGTAGCCCTGTACTTTCACCGCCTAAAAATATAAAATCACCACTTTGAAATTTAGCCTTAAAATATGGCTTTTTGCTCTTTGTAGTCGCGAAAAAAAATCTTTTTATATAGGTATCGTTTGCCTTTAAAAATTGCTCCAAACTCTCCCAAATAATAGGCTCCAACTTCCCCCAATAATCAAGCCCTGCTCTTCTAACCGCTTTTTCATCAAGACTAAAAATAGTAGGTTTTACAATATGTAAAGTTGCACCAGCATTTACACACATGCGACCAATACTTCCAGTATTTTGCGGTATTTGTGGGCTAACTAAGACGATATTAAACATTTAAAAAATAACCGTTTTATTATTGTGTATAAAAATCCTATCTTCTAGTGCTAAATCAAGAGCAGTAGAAAGTACTACTTTTTCGACATTTCGCCCAGCACGACGCATCTCTTGCCAACTTTGCTCATGATTAACGCTTACAACATCTTGGCTGATGATTGGACCTTCATCGAGATTATCATTTACAAAATGAGCAGTCGCCCCTATAATCTTTACCCCTCTTTGATAAGCTTGCTTGTAAGGATTTGCACCGATAAAAGCAGGTAAAAATGAGTGATGAATATTTATCATTTTATTTTCATATTGTTTGACAAAATTTGCTGAAAGTATCCTCATATACTTTGCCAAAATGATAAAATCAACCTCCTTATACTTCGCTAAAACTTCCAAAACTTTTGTCTCATGCTCTTGTCTGCTTACATCATCACTGCTTATATGATGATATTTTATGCCAAATTTTTCACTCAAATTTCTTAGGCTATCATGATTGCTTATAACACACAAAATATTTGCTTGCAATTCTCCACTATCATGTTTTAGTAAAATATCGCCTAAGCAGTGATTTTCTTTCGTACCCATAAGTATGATGTTTTTTGCTCTTTTTTGGCTTAGCTTTATGTTTGCATCTTTTGGAAGCATAGCTTGTAAAGTCCCTAAAAATGCTTTAGTATCCATATCTCCACTCAAAATTGCTCTTAAAAAAAACTTTTCATCATCTCTATTTACAAACTCATCATTTTTCAAAACATTTAATTGATACTTAAAAACCACATCAGTAATCCTATATATCAAACCCTTCTCATCACTACAATCAATTTTTAATATGTACTCATTCATGCTATATTCCTTTGCAAAAAACATGTATTATAGCAAAAAATAATTAATTATTAAAACCAGACAAAGTGAAATATTAAATTATCGTTTGTTTCCAAGAAAATTTATTTATTCTATTTGTGATGGATTGTGGGACTATTTTTAAGTTCATTTGTGAGTTTTGTTTTTCTAAGATAAGCATTGAGCCATATTTTAAAATACCACTCTCACTCCATTCTAATTCTTGGATTTTTATGGACTTTGTAATACCATTGCTATCCATTTCGTCATTAAATGGCTCTCCTGTGTGTCCGTAAAAATGGTAAGAAAACAGGACATTGTCAAGCACTTTTCTAATCTCTTGTGAGCCGTATCCTCTTTTGCTTTCACTGCTTTTATCATGAGTTATTAGCACATCAAACATATCTTTAGATTTTATAAGTTTATTGATATTTTGTTGTTCATATTTTTGGATAAATTGCTTATCGTTTCTTTGCTTTGCATCTCCTATCCGTCCAATTCCCACAAAACTAAGACTTTCATCATCTTTAATAAACTCTTGCTTTAATGCTGATTTGCATACAAAAACTCTCTTATAAACATCAATGCAAAATGATGATTTTTCACTTTGTTGCTCTAAGATATCCAAATAATCATGGTCTTCATGATTGCCTCTAACACAAATCATATTTACATTAAGCTTATCTAAAAACTTTTTTATATCTGTATTTATCTTAGTAAAATCATCGCAAAAACCTAGTTCGTCCCTATCATGTTTAGCATGTTTTAAAGTAGCTTTATCAAGATTTTTAATGTCAGGAAAACAGCCAATATCACCACATTGAAGTATAAAATCTATCTTTTCATGAGCAATATTTTGATATAAATTTACAAGTTTAAAAGGGAGTAGAATTTTTCCATGTATGTCTGAAAAAATTGCTACTCGTATCATGTTAAGCCTTTATTGAAGACTTTTTTCTTCTTTTTTGCATGAAAAATATCAAAGCAAATATGCCAAAACCTATGACATAAGATAAGTAGTGAGTTGGCAGGTATAAAAAGTTACTAACTATTTTTGGTAAAAACATAAATGGCATTATCGCAAAAAATAGCCCTTGTTCTAATATGTTTGTTTTAATAAGAAAATACCTCTGTGTTGCACTTGAAAATGCTATCATGCCTATAAATGCAGTTAGAAAAATCACAGCTATTTCAAAAGGATTGCTTATCCAAATCCAACCTCGAGGATCAGAAGGATTTAGTTCATCGACTCCTGAAATCAAAAGCAATTCTGGATTAAAGAAAAACATAAAAGGCAAGATAATTGTTCTTAAATTATACTTAAATCCTTGAATACCTGTCGTTATAGGATTTGATTTTGCGATAGCTGAAGCCGCATAAGCCGCAAGTCCCACAGGAGGCGTGATGTCGGCTAAAATACCAAAATAAAACACAAATAAATGTGCAGCGATCGCAGGGATTAAAAAGCCATTATCAGCAGCCAAAGTTAATATCACAGGAGCTGTTAAAGACGCCATGACGATGTAATTTGCAGTCGTTGGAAGCCCCATGCCAAGTATTATTGAAACCAAAGCAGTTAGCAAAAGAATAGCAAAAATATTACCGCCAGATAGTGTTTCGATGACATCAAGTAAAATCTGACCAAGACCAGTAAGGGTGATTGAACCTACCACAATTCCTGCTAAAGCAGTTGCTATTGCGATTGGAATCATATTTTTTGCCCCACTAATCATGCCTGCTAATATATCAACAAAGCCAGAAGTTAAAACTTCCAAAGTAATCTTTTGTTTTCCTAGCAGTGCTTTAAACGGATGCTGAACTACCATCAAAACCAAAAGCAACATAATAGCATTAAACGCCGCACTTGCCGCACTTTGTCTTAATATCATAAGTGTATAAAGCAAATATAAAATCGGAATTAGGTAATGAATGCCTTGCATAAAAGTTTTCCACTTTGGAGGAATTTCATCATCTTCCATGCCTTTTAGACCAAGCTTTAAAGCCTCTAAATGTACGATGTAAAAAAGTGCAAAATACGAAACAAAAGCTGGCACAAAAGCCGCTATAATCACATCAGTATAAGCCATGCCTAAAAATTCTGCTATGATAAAAGCAGCAGCACCCATGACAGGAGGCATAAGCTGACCAATAGAAGATGAAGATACTTCAACCGCTCCTGCCTGTTCGCTTCTAAATCCTGTTTTTTTCATAAGAGGAATGGTAAATGTTCCAGTTGTAACGGTATTTGCAATAGAAGAACCACTGATAATACCAGTAAATCCAGATGCAACCACACTAGCTTTTGCAGGACCACCACGAAACTTTCCCAAAACAGCAAACGAGAGATTGATAAAATACTCCCCTGCTCCTGCCTTATCTAAAAGAGAACCAAATAAAACAAATAAAAACACAAATCCACATGAAACACCTAAAGGAACTCCAAAAATCCCTTCCGTCGTTAAATACATATGTCCTGCTAATTTATTTAAACTAGCCCCTTTATGAATGATAAGTTCAGGCATATAAGGACCTAAAACATCATAACTTAAAAATGTAATAGCTATGATACTAAGAGCAAGACCTAATACTCTTCTGCCTGTTTCAAGCAAGATAAAAATAGCAATAAAAGCTAAAACTATATCAATCCCTGTATAATCTCCAGGTCTTTGTGATAATTCTTTATAAAATACTGCTATATAAGACGCAGAGATAACCCCTATTATGGCAAATGAATAGCCAAACCACCTAATTTTTTTTAAAAAATACTCTGTTTTAAACATGGGGTAAATTAAAAATGCCAAACCAACACCAAACGATAAGTGAATAGAACGAGCAATAGTAGAATTAATTGGATTGACTACAATATAAAGTTGAAATACAGACCATAAAAGAGCTATCAAAGAAATTAGCCAAAATTCATAATGGCTTCTCCCGAACACTCTTTGTCCTTCAAGTTCTTTAACAATTTTGCTTGTTTCATCTGCTTGTTCTACTTCAAGTTCACTTAATTTGTGAGGTTTTTCTTCGTAAATCGACATAGAAAAATCCTTTTAAATGATAAGATAAAATTATGGAAGAGAAAGGCTCTTCCATATTGTGAAGTGTGTTTTATTTTAAAAGTCCAACTTCTTTATAATATTTTTTAGCACCCTCATGAAGTGGAGCCGCTAAACCTTTAAGTAAAGACTCTTTTGTAATATTTGCATAAGCTGGGTGAAGCTTTTTGAAATCCTCAAAATTATCCAAAATAGCCTTAACAACGGTATATACAGCTTTTTGGCTTACTTTTGAACTTGTAATCAAAACTGCTTTTACACCAAAAGTTGGAGTTGGATTATCATTTCCTTTATAAATTTTACCTGGTACATCAGCTTGTGCAAAGTAAGGATTTTCTTTTACAAATTCATCTACTTTCGCTCCTGTGATTGGAGTAATTTTTACTTCAAGAGAGTTCGAAGCATCTTTAATATTTGCAGTTGGGTGTCCTACCATGTAAAAATATCCGTCTATTTTATTGTCTCTTAAAGCATCAGGCATTTCAGCTGATTTTAAAGCACCTGCAAATTTTAAATCAGATTTTTTAAGATTAAGTTTTTTAAATAGTGCCAAAGCAGTAGCTTCATTTCCACTACCTGGATTTCCAAGATTTATCCTTTTTCCCTTAATATCCATGATATCATTTATCTTGGCATCTTTTCTTGTAACTAAAGTGAAAAGCTCAGGATAAATAGCCATAACTGATCTTAATTGCTCAACTTTTTTACCTTCATATTTCTTAGTACCATTTGCGGCTTGATAAATAACATCAGATTGTGCTATACCAAAATCCATCTCACCATTTTTAATAGTATTGATATTATATACCGAACCACCAGTTGATTCGACTGAACATCGTATTTTTGTCTCTTTTTTCATCTTATTGACAAGCCTACAAACAGCCCCACCTGTAGGATAATATGTCCCTGTAACTCCACCTGTTCCTATTGTGATAAATTCCGTACCAAATGCTGGAATACTTAAACTTGCTGCCAAAGCAACTGTTGCAATTTTTTTCATAAAATGCTCCTTTTTTATAATTTATATAACAATTTAACATATAAATTTTAAAAATAAGATTAAATTTTTATCTTAAGTGGTAAATTAAGGCAATTATGAGCCAATTTGTAACATAATATAGGCAAGTTTAAAAAAATATCTGTAATTTATCTTAATATAAGTATTTTAAAGTAAAATATAAATTTAAGGTTTGATTTTAAAAAGAAAGATAAATATGACCCAAAAAACAATACTAACCATTCAAAATCTTTATAAAAATTTTGGCACATTACAAATCTTAAAAAATATAAATTTAAGTATAAATCAGGGTGATATAATTGCAATAATAGGGCCTAGCGGAAGTGGAAAAAGCACTCTTTTAAGATGTATAAATAGACTAGAAAAACCCACAAGCGGACATATATTTTTCAATCAAACTGACATTATGAGCAAAGAAGCAAACATTAATGAAATTAGAAAAAAAATCAGCATGGTATTTCAACATTTCAATCTTTTTGCAAACAAAAATGTACTAGATAATCTCACCTTAGCACCCATAAAAACCAACACCTTAAGACCACAAGAAGCAGAAAAAGTAGCCGACGAGCTACTAAAAAGTGTCGGTTTGATCGACAAAAAATACTCCTTCATTCATGAGCTTAGTGGCGGACAAAAACAACGAATCGCCATAGCTAGAAGCTTGGCCATGAACCCCGATATTATCTTATTTGACGAACCGACAAGTGCCTTAGACCCAGAGATGATAGGCGAAGTTTTAGAGATTATGAAAAAAGTCGCAAAACAAGGTTTAACTATGCTTGTAGTCACTCATGAGATGGGTTTTGCTAAAGAGGTTGCCAATAGGCTTATTTTCATGGATTATGGTGAAATTTTGGTCGATTCAGACCCAAAAGAGGTGTTTAAGAAGCCACAAAACAAACGATTAAAAGAGTTTTTAAATAAGGTTTTAAACCATTAAAGGAAAGAGATGAAAAAGTTACTATTAAGCATTTTAACACTAGCTTTATTTTTAGGCTGTTCGCAAAAAGCAGACAAAAAAGAATCCAACACATACATTGTAGGTACTTCAGCGTATTATCCGCCATTTGAATATATGGAAAATAACGCTATAGTCGGTTTTGATATTGAATTATTAAAAGAGTTAAGCAAACAAATTGGCATTGAGTTAAAATTTAAAAATTTAGGTTTTCATGAGCTAATCCCCGCTTTAAAAAATGGAAAAATAGATATCATTGCTTCTGCCATGTCAGCGACTAAAGCGAGAAAAAAATCTGTTGATTTTTCACAACCATACTATAGCACACAAAATCTATATCTAAAGCTCAAAACCAACCAAACTATCAATTCAAAAGCCGATTTAAATGGCAAAAAAATTGGTATCCAATCAGGCACACTCCAAGAATCGACAGCCAAACAAATCGCAGGTGCTATCACATTTGCAGAAGAAGAGATGATAAATTCTATTTTAGCACTTAAAAGTGGCAAAGTCGATGCCGTTATAACGGATTCTTCCATAGGATATATCTATTTGAAAAAAAACGAAGACTTAGTAGAATTTTTTAACGAACCAGACGGAAGTGAGGGATTTTGCATAGCGTTTAAAAAAGCAAAATACACTAAGCTAATCGCAAAAATCAACAAAGCACTTCAAACACTAAAATCTAACGGAACTTATGAAAAATTGCTTGAAAAGTATGATTTAAAATAATTTTTTATAAGCCCAAAAAGTTTTTTATACCAGTAAAAATGACTTGTGCTGAAATTGCAGCTATAAAAATGCCTGTGATTTTAGACAAAATTATCAGGGCTTGTTTGCCCAAAACTTTTTCGATAAATGCCGAAGAGTAAAGCATAATACCTATGACAATAACGGCCAATATAAGCCCTAAGCTAGCAAATATCAATGAAGTACTATCTTTAAAAGTAGCTCCCATGACAAGCAACATTCCTATCCCACCAGGACCCACTGTTATAGGAATAGCTAAAGGAACGACGGCAAGTTCGCTTAAAGATGTATCATTTGCCTTAGTACCATCTTTGCTCCCCTTAACCAAATCAACACCAGATAAAAAAAGCAAAGCACCAGCTCCTATCCTAAAAGCATCAAGCGTAATACCAAATAAGGAAAAAATATGCTTACCAAAAAATAATAGTATCAAACTGATAATAATGATCGATAATGTTACTTTTATAGCTAAAGATTTTTTCTCATTTTGCTCTGCATCTTTAGTAAGAGTCAAAAATACAGATAATACAAAAAATGGAGTAAATATAAAAAAGATTTTTAAAAAAGTTGAAACAATAACTTCCATAGACAAAACCTTGATCGAATTTCAAACAAAGTATATCATAAATTTGATTAAAAAAAATGATTTTTTAAAATAAATCTATATTAAACTCATGATATAAAGTTTGTCTTGATAGGTAGATATGATAACATAAATAGCCAACTAGCAAAATAAATTGACTATTTATGTGTGAGATTATTCAATATTTGATAATAATTTAGGATTGATAATCAAATTTCTAACCGCATGTGCATGGTCTTCTTTGAAATCGTTTTTTTCACACCATTTTTTAATGGTTTTTATATCTACTTTAGCAATTTTTGGTCGCACACTCCAAGTTACTTTAAATGGAGATGCTTTTTCGTTGTATTTTGGTCCTGTGGTTGAGCCTGTATATGTAACGCCTTTTCCTGTATTTGTTGGAATGTTTATGGCTTGATGTTTGCCATTTACCACTTTATGTTTTGTTAGCTTGTTAAAATCTCCTGCTTTTTCGTCATTTACAAGTACATAAACTTGTGCTTCAACTCTAAGTTGAGGGTTAAGGGTAGAATCATTCAAGCAAGAGTTGAGTGTAGCACCTGGTTTTATCTGATTTGTTGAATAAACATAATGGACTTCAATGGTATCTCCAACATTTAAACTTCCGTGCTTACTAGGACAAACTTCTCCTTTAAATGGCTTATTCTCATCACTACTTAAAGTGCCTGTGTATTTGTATCCTGAGCCATACCCATGACCATCTCCATCGCCAATATATGCACTAAATTCTCCGCCTTTATGTTCAGCTCCTTTATGGAAGTGAATGTTGCAAAGATTCATCATTTTCGAACTTGGTGCTAGTGAGAAGTAGATATCATTTTCTCCTGAAGTCGAATCGATATCTCGAGGAGATTGAGGACCAAAACCTTTTTTGTTAGTATTTTTCTCTAAAGCTATTCGCTGTGCTGTGATATTTACATCATGATTTGAATCCTCTGAGGCACTTATGCTTGTGAATAATCCAAAAACTAAAATTGGTGTGATAAACAACTTTTTTGTTTGCATTTGTTATTGTCCTTATTTTTAAATTTATAAAATTTTACTCATTTAGTGTAAATGGTTTCTAAATATAACATATATTTATAAGCAATTATTATTACGCCATATTTCATATCTTTGCAAACTCCACAAATATAACCAATAACTCACCTGAAACCACAGGCCTATAGGTGAAAGATGAAGTTTTTATATATTTTTTAGCTTTTTTATTTTAAAGTATCAATCAAAACTTCGGCAACCATTTTACCAATGTGGGCAGGGGATTTTACTACTTTTACTCCAGCTTGTTCTAAGGCTTGCATTTTTTGTTTTGCCGTACCAAACTCTCCGCTAACTATCGCTCCTGCGTGTCCCATGCGTTTGCCTTGTACTGCATTTTGTCCAGCTATGAAAGCCACTACTGGTTTTGTAATATTTTTTTGTATAAATTTAGCCGCTTTTACTTCCAAATCTCCACCAATCTCGCCTATCATGACGATGGCTTTTGTCTGTTTGTCATGTTCAAACATTAAAAGTAATTCTTGATATCCAAGCCCAACTATTGGGTCTCCACCTATGCCAATAGCAGTAGATATTCCAAACCCCTCTTTACAGACTTGATGTGCTCCTTCATAAGTCAAAGTACCAGATTTACTTATGAGACCAACTCTGCCTTTTTTGAAGATATTTCCAGGCATGATGCCGACTTTACACTCATCTGAAGTGATGATGCCAGGGCAATTTGGACCTATGATTTGCATGCCTTTTTTTGTTACATAAGTTTTAGCTATTTGCATATCTTTTACAGGTATTCCATCAGTGATGACAACTGAAAGTTTAATGCCCGCATCCGCTGCTTCAAAAAGTGCGTCACAGACAAATGATGGTGGCACAAAAATCATACTTGTATCAGCTCCTGTCATCTCAACAGCTTCGCTTACCGTATCAAAAACAGGCAAGTCTAAATGTACCATACCGCCCTTTCCTGGAGTTACTCCTGCGACTATCTTTGTGCCGTACTCTAAACACTGCTTTGAATGAAATGTACCCTCTTTTCCAGTAAAACCTTGCACAATTACTTTTGTATCTTTATTTATCAAAATACTCATACTCCCTCCCTTGCAACTTTTACAGCCTTATTTGCTCCATCTTCTAAATCACAAGCTATGATAATATTTTGAATATTTGCTCTTCGTAAAATTTCCATAGCCTTTAGCGAATTTGTACCCTCAAGCCTAACAATTAACGGAACTTTAACTCCTAATGTTTTTGTAGCCTCTATGATGCCTTTTGCTATCCTATCACATCTTACAATACCACCAAAAATATTTACAAAAATGCACTTTACATTTTTATCTCTTAAGATTATTTCAAATCCTTTTGCTACTGCTTGAACATCTGCTTTTCCACCAACATCTAAAAAATTTGCACTTTTGCCATTTGCATGTTCTATAGCATCCATTGTACCCATAGCAAGCCCAGCTCCGTTTACCACACACCCTACATCACCATCAAATCTTATATAACTTAAGCCATATTTTTTAGCCTCAAGTTCTATCTCATCTTCTTCGCTAATATCACGATAATTTTTTATATCTTCATGACGAAACAAAGCATTATCATCAAAACTCATTTTTGCATCTAGTGCTACAAAATCTCCAGCCTTCGTCCTTACGAGTGGATTTATCTCTATAAGCTCTGCATCTTTTTTCAAATAAAGATCATACAAAGATGAAGCAAAAAGACTAAACTTTTTTCGTTGCTCTATATCATTTATACCAAGTCCAAAATATAATTTTCTCGCATGATATGAGTTAAAACCGATAGAAGGGTCGATGGCAACTTTGATGATACTTTTTGGGTATTTTAAAGCCAATTTTTCTATCTCCATACCCCCTTGTGCTGAAGCTATGATAACAGGAATCTCCTTAGCTCTATCCAAGACAACACTCAAATAAAACTCGTCTTCAAATTCAATACCTTGTTCAATGTAGATTTTTTGTACCAATTTACCTTTTTTGCCTGTTTGATGAGTTATGAGATTTTTGCCCAACATCTCACAAGAATACTTTTTTACTTCATCTAAACTTTTAGCGATCTTAACACCACCGCTAAGACCACGACCGCCTGCATGAATTTGAGCTTTCACAACCCAAGTATTGCTTTTGATTTGTTTTGCATTATTTACTGCCTCATCAACATTAAAAGCCACCAAACCTTTTGGAACAAGCAAGTTATATTTTGCAAAAATCTCTTTTGCTTGATATTCGTGGATATTCATGAATGATCCTTAAAAAATATTTATATTAAAATAAATTTTATTTTTTTGCCCTAAAAGGTTTATTTGGAACGATAATTTTTCCACTTACAATGTCATCTTTGTATGTCTTGATGATTTTTAACCATTCTTCTTTTAAATTTGGATTATTTTGAGGTAAGCCAATAAATCTATCCTTTAATCCATAAACTTTACTTCCACCCTTAAATTCGCCTTGTTTTACTAAGTCAATACTATTATAGATAATGCTATCTATTTTTTTTAACATAGATGTTAAAATGACAGATTTTCCAGCGGCATATATACCCTCTTCATACTGGTCCTTATCTACGCCAATAACCCAAACATCTTCCCCCTTTTTGGCTCGTCTTTTTGCTTCTTTGATTAGTCCTGTTCCCGTATAACCTGCGACATTAAAAATGATGTTTATCCCATCATCATACATTTTAGATGCTATTTGTTGCCCTTTAGTAGGATTTGCAAAATCATTTGCATACTCAATAAAAACTTTGATATTAGGATTTATAGTCTTAATTCCTTCTAAAAAACCTGCCTCAAATGACTGAACTATATATCCATCTACGCCACCTAAAAATCCAATTTTATCCAAAGACATTGAGTTGGCCTTCAAAGCTGCCGCAACACCCACTAAAAAACTACCTTCATTCATGTTAAAAGTTACAGATAAAATATTTTTATCAGTTTTAGAAATAGCATCAATTAATAAGAAATTTTGATTTGGATATCTTGACGCAACTATACTAATAGGCTGTTCAAAAAAGTATCCAGTTGCTATTATTAAATCTATATCTTTTCTATCGGAAAAAGTTGATAGATTTACAACATAATCTTCTTTTGCAGGAGAAGTAGCAAACATATAATTTTTCTTAGATAAATTATTATCTTTGGCATATCTAAGTATTCCTTCCCAAGCATTTTGGTTAAAAGATTTATCATCAATATTGCCAACATCACAGACTAATGCAACCTTAATATCTTTCTTGTTTTGATTATAAGAGACAACAATAAAACCAATTCCAATCAAAATCAATAGTAAAACATAAAATATTTTTTTCATTAATACTTCCTAATATATATAATAAGTTTTAGATAATTATAACATAACTTGTATTAAAGTTTTTTATATGAAATAAAAAAGAACAAAAAAACATAAAAATATCGAAGTTAATAGGCAAACAAATCAATGCAAATATTGAAAATAAATAGAAATAAAGCACGAGAAATTGTAGAAAATTTTATCAAAAATATAAAACCAAACCCAAGTTTAGCTTAAAAGAGTTATTTAAGAAATATTTTAAGTTAAGCAAGAAAAAAGAAAATTATGCTTTTTTCTTGCAGTCTAATCTTATAGATTATTTTAAAAGCTTCTCCAAACTCAAAGCCCCATCAAATAGTGTTTGTTCATCATAGGTATTGGCTATAAATTGAGCTCCCACAGGTAAGCCCTCAAGATTTTTGCCAAGTGGCAAGGAGATGGCTGGGAGTCCTGCTAGATTTACTGAGATGGTGTAAATATCGCTTAGATACATTTGGAGTGGGTCTTTGTAAGAGCCAAATTTTGGTGCTACGCTAGGAGATACTGGCATGAAGATTAGATCAGCTTCTTCAAAAATCGCTTCATAATTTTTCTTGATAAGATGTCTTGCTTTTTGGGCTTTTATATAGTAAGCGTCGTAATATCCGCTACTTAATACAAAACTTCCTAACAAAATCCGCCTTTTTACCTCTTCGCCAAAACCTTCACTTCTCGTTTTTACATACATCTGCTTTAGATTTTCGCCTTCAGCTCTGTTGCCGTATCTTACGCCGTCATATCGGCTTAGGTTTGCACTTGCTTCTGCTGTGGCTATGATGTAGTAAGTTGCTACATCGTATTTTGAGTTTTGCAAATCTTTATACACTATCTTATGTCCCGCGTTTTCAAGCTTTTGTATGGCTTGTTTCATGTGAGATTTTACATCGTCGCTTGCATCTTCTAAGTAGTTTTTTATCACTGCGATTGTGAGCTTTCGCCCGCTATTTAGCTTATCGCTTACTTTGATATGCTCTTCATGATAGCTTGTGCTATCTTTTTCGTCGCTACCTGCTATGATGTCATATAAAATAGCTGCATCTTCGACATTTTGGGTGATTGGCCCGATTTGGTCAAGAGAGCTTGAATACGCCCCTAAACCATAACGGCTCACTTTTCCGTAAGTTGGCTTCATGCCTACGCATCCACAAAAACAAGCAGGCTGCCTTATGCTTCCGCCTGTATCACTTCCAAGTGCTGCTATAGCTATGCCTCCAGCTACTGCTGCTGTACTTCCACCACTGCTTCCGCCTGGTACATGAGAGGGATTTACAGGATTTTTAGTAATGCCATAAAATGAACTTTCAGTAGTACTCCCCATGGCAAATTCGTCCATGTTTGTTCTACCAAATGGACTCAATCCATTTTGCAAAAGTTTTTCGATAACAGTCGCATTATATGGTGCTTTGTAGCCTTGCAAAATGTTTGATGCACTTGTAATATTCCAGCCTTTTACTTGGATATTATCCTTTATGGCGATCGGCACTCCATCGCCTAAACTTGCTATATCCGTATCTATCAATTGCTCAATATAAGCACCCAAATCTTTTTTATCTTCTATCTTTTTTAGTAAGTCCAAACGCAGACGAGCAATATCGTCTTTATCTAGCTTTAAAGCCTCTTTTAAGCTTATCACTCTTTATCCTTTAACTCTTTTGTCTTTTTATTTACTAGCACGATGCCTATCGCCACAGCCACTAAAATAAGAGCGATTGTAGCGATTATAAATCCAAAACCGATAGGCTCATTCATCTACTTCAAAACCTCTGCACATCTTGGGCAAATCTCATCTTGTGCTTGAAATTTCCAACAACGAGGGCATTTTTGCTTTTTGCTTTTTGCTATTTTAAATTTTTCGCCTTGCAGTTCAAATTCGCCTAAACTTTGCACATCTTCAAACTCTTTTACCTCGCTTACCACAAACCAATCCGCCCTATCAGTTTCATTGATACTTAGGACTTTTTGTGAAGTTGTAAGCAGTGTAAGCTCTAAAGTATTGCTTATTTTTTTATCTTTTTTTAGTGGATCGATGATCTCAAAAAATCTCTCCCTAACCTCTTTCATGTAAGCCCAATCATGAGCTAATTTAACCTCCCCTAAACTCTCATAAGTAAGATCAAACACATCTTTTGCATCACCTAAAACAACCTTAGAAGCATACTCACAAATCTCATCGATACTATAGGTCAAAACAGGAGCAAACAATGCCATCAAGCCTCTTGTGATATAAACATAAGCACTTGCAGTTGAACGCCTTGAAAATGCATTTTTTTCATCACAATAGAGTCTATCTTTAGTAATGTCAAGATAAATTCCACTAAGCTCGACTGCGATAAAATGGCTCAAAAGTGAATAAGCTTTAGCAAAATCATTTTTTCTAAACAACTCTTCAACTTCGTCAAAAACCTTTTTCGCTTCGCTAATTATCCACTTGTCAAGCTCAGCCAACTCGCTTAGTTTTACAACTTCATCAAGCCCATCAGTTCCCGCTAGTAAAAATCTAAAAGTATTTCTTATCTTTCTATACTGCTCACTTGCTTGTTTTAAAATAGTATCACTAATTTTTAGCTCAGTCGTATAATCACTCGTACCGACCCAAAGTCTTAAAATTTCAACACCAAATTTCTTAGCAACATCAGAAGGCGCAACTACATTTCCTTTTGATTTGCTCATTTTCTCACCCTTAGCATCAACAGTAAAGCCATGAGTGATAATATTTTTATAAGGAGCTTGATTTTGTACTGAAGTACCCACTAAAAGTGAGCTTTGAAACCAGCCACGATGCTGGTCGCTTCCTTCAAGATACATATCACACGGATACTCCCCTGCGTCGTATTCTCCGCTTTTAAGAACTGCATTCCAAGTACTTCCGCTATCAAACCAAACATCAAGTATATCCATAACCTTTTCGAGATTTTGCGGGTTATACTTTGAGTTTTTTGGCAAAAGTTCAGCTACGCTTTTATCCCACCAAACATCAGCCCCACCCTGCTCAAAAAGTTTTATAACATTGTCTAGCACATCTTCATCAAATATAACTTCACCTGTGATTTTATCCCTAAAAAACGCTATTGGCACACCCCAATCTCTTTGTCTTGAGATACACCAATCAGGGCGATTTTCTATCATAGTGCAAAGTCTTTTTACTCCAGTTTGTGGATAAAAACTTACCTTTTGAATCTCTTCGCTTGCTTTTTGACGCAAGGTTTTGCCCTCAAGTTTTTCCTCGTCCATAGCGATAAACCACTGCTTTGTAGCTCTATAAATCACGGGCTTATGAGTTCTCCAACAATACGGATATGAGTGGGTAAAACGACTTTGATGAAGTAAATTTTGCCCTAATAATTCAAAAATTTCATCAGCCACGCTAAATACATGCTTTCCCACAAAACTTTCAGGTAGTAATTTTTCCCTAACTAAAGTTTGGTCATATTTGCCCTCATCATCGACAGGCATGACAACATCGATGCCGTATTTTAGGCATACATAATAGTCTTCTTCACCATGACCTGGTGCATTATGAACCAAACCACTTCCTCCGTCCATCGCGACAAAGTCCGCTAAAATAAGTAGAGATTTTTTACCATTTAAAGGATTTATAGCGTGAGTTTTTTCTAAAATTTTTGCTTTGAAAGTTTTTACTATTTCACCATTACAAATGCCAAGATTAACCGCATTTTCTAGTAATGGCTTAGCAAAAATAAGCCCATCGCTACACAAAACATAATCTTCATCTTCATTAAAAGCTATAGCTTGATTTGCCGGCAGTGTCCATGGAGTAGTAGTCCAAATGACAGCTTTTGCTTCGCTTACTCCAAGTTTTTCTAATGCGTCATCGTCTAACTTGAAAGCAACAAAAATCGAATAATCTTCCTTGTCTTTATACTCAACTTCAGCTTCTGCTAAGGCTGATTTTGCTGCCCATGACCAAAAAACAGGCTTACTTCTCTCGACTAAAAGTCCCTTTTTAGCGACTTCGCACAATGAGCGATATATGTCTGATTCAAAGCGGTATTTTAAAGTTAAGTAAGGGTTTTCCCAGTCAGCCACAACGCCTAAAGATTTAAACTCATCTCTTTGGATATCGATAAATTTTTTCGCGTGTTGTCTGCAAAGCTCCCTAATTTTTGACTTTGGCAAAGCGTCTTTTTTCTCTTTTCCTATCGCCATTTCAACTTGTTGTTCGATCGGAAGTCCATGACAATCCCAACCTGGAGTATAGCGAATTTGCTCACCAAAAAAATAGTGAGTTTTAACGATAATATCTTTTAAAATTTTATTTAATGCATGACCTATGTGAATGTGTCCATTTGCATATGGAGGTCCGTCATGAAGAGTGAAACTCTTTTGGCTTTTTCTAGCTTTCATCTTTTCATAAACATTTCGTTCGCTAAACCATTTAGCATATCTTTTAGGCTCGTTTTCTGGTAAATTTCCCCTCATAGGAAAATTAGTACGAGGCAACAATAGTGTATCTTTATAATCTTTTACATTTTCTTGCAATTTTTTCTCCTAGCATTAAATAAATAAAATTTGGATATATTAGCAAAAATTTGGTTAAAAAGTGCTTTTGTAAGTATAAAGCACTGAGCAAATGAAAATCTAATCAGTGCTAAATGAGCAACAATAAACTAGCTTCGTTTTTTGATTTTTGATTTTTGTTTTGCTAATTCTTGCATATCTTCAGTCGTATCAGCCTCGTCCATAATCTCAACACCTAAAACGGTCTCTATACAATCCTCAAGCGTTAAGATGCCTTCAGTTTGCTCATAACTATCGGTTATAAGAAAAATATGTTCTCTTCTTTTTATAAACATATCAAGTGCATATGAGACAGGAATGTTTTCATGAATTGAAAAAATTGGCTGCATGATATCTGATACTTTTTTGTCTTGCGAACTTAGGGCTTGGTAAAAAATTTGCCTACTCATGACTACGCCTATGATATTGTCTATGCTTTTATCATATATAGGAATACGAGAAAATTTTTGTATGCCAGGTCGATTTATGATATCTTTAATTAAAACATTTTTTTCAAAAGCATATATAACACTTCGTGGAGTTAAAATATCCCTTACCTTACTCTTACTAAGTTTTAATGTATTTTCTATGATATCTGATTCTTTTTCATCTATGATACCAACATCTTCGCTTAAAAGTGCATTTTCTAATAACTCTTCTCTTGTAATGACATGCTCTTTTTTATTGCCTGTAATTTTTTTAGTTACAAATATTGAAATAATAACAAGTGGATAAGTTATAATAATAAAAAATCGTATGATATAAGTAGCAAGAGGAGCTAACTCTTTCCAATACATAGCCCCTATAGTCTTTGGAATAATTTCTGAACAAAATAGTATCAAAAGTGTTAGTATAAATGATACATAAAACATATATTCAAGTCCAAATATCTTAGCAGCCTCAGCTCCTACTCCAGCCGCTCCTATCGTATTTGCAATCGTATTTAATATCAAAATAGAAGACAATGATATATTGATATTATTTTTTAATTTCTCTAAAGCCTCTCCTACTTTAGGGGACTCTTTTTTCAAAACTTGTATATAAGCTATATTTGATGAAAGTAAAATTGATTCTAAAATAGAACATAAAAATGATATACCAACTGCCATAACAGCATAGATAATAAGTGGGGTCATGAGATACTCTTTAATGCGGTAACCTTGAATTCAAAGCACCGCTTAATCGATGAGGGTTTAGACATAGTGGTTTTACAACTCCTTATAAAATTAAAATCAAAGGCGATATTGTACCATAAAGTTACTAATTTTGTATGATTTTTTTATTTTTTTGCACAAATTATAGTAATTTTATTTAAAAGTCACCTCTAGTTTGCTTGGGATTTATAAATTTTATTTTAAATTTTTGATCATCATCTTTTATAAAAACAAGAAAAGATATTGATTTAGTTTTTTTGTCAAATCTATCCATTTGCAAAAGAAAAAAGCTATTTTTTTGATAATACTTTTTCGTTTCGCTTAGTAAAATTTGTTCTATTGTATTTAGCCTAAAATCAAAATATAAAGCGTGTTGTTTTGGAAAATCTTTATAGTTACTTAAAACGATCACTTTTTGACCATCATAAAGCGTCCAGCGAAACTTAAACTCATGCATCTTTTTATCTCTGTCGATAAATAATATCCGAGCGATTTCATCTTTTTTTAAATGAAAAATATACTCTTTAGTCCATGAAATACCAGCAAAAAGCTCAAAAGCCAAAAAGAAAAATAAAAAAATAACCCTTAACAATTGCTTCCTTTAAAATTTTATCCCTAACTTTAGCTACATGAAACTTAATTTATCCTTAACTTCATCACTTGCCATCTCTATGCTCCAAACAGGTTCCCATACCAAATCAATCTTTACACTCTTAGTGTCGCTAAGCTCTCTTTTTATGGCATCTTCGACCCATTGGAGTATCATTTGATGCAAAGGACAAGCTTTAGTACTTAGCGTCATAGTGATAAAAATATTAAAATCCTCATCGCATTTTGCATCATAAATAAGCCCAAGCTCGACTATATTAAAGCCAACTTCAGGGTCGATTACTGATGAAATTGCCTTAAAAATCTCTTCTTTAGAGTACATTTTATTCCTTTATTAAAACTATTTTTATTATATCTCTTAAAAGTACAGCACAACCAAATATCAAAAATAATGTGCCAATTTTTAAGATGATATTTTGCCCAAAGACAAAGGCAAAAAAGCATAAAATCACACCGATAATTTGTAAATAAAACTGCAATTTAGCCGTTTTTTCACAAATCATCTCATGAAGCATTGGTACTTTTTGTTTGCCCACAAGTGGTGAAAATTTCTCATACCAAATCAAAAAAGGTACGATTTTATATAAATGTCCAATGATTAAAAAAGTAACAAATCCATAAATCACAAGCCACCATAAACCACCTAAAACCATCTCATTTTCGCCAAACAAGACAAAAACACTTAAAACGATGCTAACAAAAAAGCACAAATACGCAAAAACCATCGTTTTATAGTATATATCTCTTTGCTTTCTTACTCTTTTTTTGTAGATAATAAAAATTTGCACAAAATACAAAATAAGCGATATAATTAAGCACAAATTGCCTACATTTGCTAATTTAAGATCAAAAAATTCGCCCATCAAACACAAAAAAGCTAAAAGTAAAAATCCACATGAAGCTTTTACGAAATTCCATGAAAAATCATGACTAAGCCAAAACATAGGAATTAAGACCAAGCTTATACCCATGATAATAAAACCTACAAAACCGACAAATACTAAATATACATGGGCTTTTAAGAATTTTAACACCTCAATATCGAGCCAACCTGCGTAATTTAGGGCTAATAATATGCCAAAAAATAGCCCGATTAAAAGCAAAATATTTGAAGCTATAACGGTGAAAATGACAAAATTTATCTGCTTTATTTTTAAAATGGTCATGAAATTTTCAAATAAAAATATCAAAAACGATATGAAAACCAAACTCCCACCCACACTTAAAACCAAAGCATTTAAATAAAATCCATAAACCATAAGCATAACTCCTGTCATGAAGATAGGAAAAATCACATAATAAAGCCAAACTTTATAGTGCCCTACTTCTAAAACCACAGGTATAAGCTGAGCTAAAGCCCCTAAAATAGTACTCATGACAAAGCCAAGCAAGAAAAGATGAACCCAAGATAGCACTAAAGGATTTAAATGATGAAACTCATCTAAATCCACAAAAAAAAGCAAAAAATTGCTCAAAAATAGTGAAAATAACCCTGCTAATATGTATGGTGCTACTAGTTTAAAAGGTGGAGCAAAGTCGGTAGATATTTGCATTTTTATCCTGCACAATGATTGCTTGAAAAATCGGTCGTATTATTGCTGTTAGCTTTTTTTGTAAAAACTACCTTGACTTTTCCGCCCTCAAGCTCTTCAAAGTCATAATTAAAATCACCTTCTATTTTAGGCAAAAGACCCATAGGTTTTTTATGATTTATCATGACAAGCTTAGAGTTTTCATCAAGCAAAGCAAGTCCTGCCATAGCATTTACCATAGGATATGGAGGCTCACATAAGCTTGTATCAAACTCATAAATACTAACTCCATCTTTAATCGTCTTATAAAAATCAACGGTCGCATTTTGCACCTCAATTTTTTTCATAAAATCTCCTTTTTTAAAATAAATTTGCCACATTATAACATCAAAACGAAAATTTATTATTGACAAAAATCAATACTTTTTAAATTAATAAAAATTGATAGTTGATTGACATAGACTAAAGTTTTATGCTAAAATAAGACTAAAATTACTTTTTAAGGATAGAAAGTGAGCAATAGCTTATATGAAACTTTAGGAATAAATAAAAATGCCTCTAGTGATGAAATCAAAAAAGCTTATAGACGACTAGCAAGGCAGTATCACCCAGATATCAATAAAGAACCAGAAGCGGAAGAAAAATTTAAAGAGATAAACGCAGCTTATGAGATTTTAAGCGATGAAAAAAAACGAAGACAATATGACACTTATGGCGACAGCATGTTTGGCGGACAAAACTTTCATGACTTCGCATCTTCACAAGGAAATGTAAATCTTGATGAAATTCTTAAAAATATTTTTGGTGGCGGAGGCAGTTTTAGAAGTAGTGGATTTGGCGGTGGATTTGGCGGTTTTGGAGGGGGATTTGAGGACTTTAGCAAACCAAATTTAGATGCAACTGCAAAAATCACTATACCATTTAATACAGCTATTTTAGGCGGAAAACACGGCGTTAGCTATGGAGCTGAGAATTTTGATATAAAAATTCCAGCCGGTATCAAAAATGGTGAAAAAATGCGAATAAAGGGCAAGGGAAAACAACACGGCAAAGATAGAGGAGATCTCTTTTTGGTAGTAGAAATCGCGAAAAGTCCAGAGTACGAAAGAAGTGGAGATGACTTACAAAAGAGCATTAAAATACCACTCAAAACTGCACTTTTTGGCGGAAAAATAGAAGTTAGTACGCTATATAAAGATATAAGTTTAAAAATAGCACAAAATACAAAACAAAATCAGAAATTTAGAGTTAAACAAATGGGTGCAACAAATCGCAAAACTGGACAAAAGGGAGATTTATATCTAAAAACAGAAGTTGTTTTGCCTAAAATTGAAAATTTAGATGAAGACCTACGCTCTTTAATGGAGCAAAAACTACCACAAGGAGTATAAAGTGCATGATTATAATGAGCCCGTTTATTTGATCAGCATCGTAGCAAAAGTGCTAAATATCCACCCTCAAACCCTGCGTCAATATGAAAGAGAAGGTTTAGTAACACCTTCAAGAACCGATGGAAAAGTGAGGCTTTATTCACAAAAAGATATAGATAGAATTAAGATGATAATCCGCCTAACAAGGGATTTAGGTGTAAATTTAGCAGGAGTTTTTGTCATACTTCAGCTAAAAGAAAAGATAGACGAACACGAAGATACGATTGACGATTTGAAATTGCAAATTTCAAAAATGCACAATCAAGGAAACATACCTTCCAAACAAGCTTTAGTTAAAAGAAAACATACTTATGATGTAATTATTTTTGGAGAATAAAGCCTTATTTTACATACTTATAATAAGCCGCACAAGCCCCCTCGCTCGAAACCATACACGAACCAATGGGCGTTTGAGGCGTACATGAAAGACCAAAAACTTTACAATCTTTAGGCTTTGAATGTCCTTTTAATATCTCTCCGCAAATACAATGTTTATTGTCTTTGATGAGTTTTTTGGGCAAAATGTCAGCATAAATTTTTTCAGCGTCAAGGTATGAAAACTCATCTTTAAGCTCCAATGCAGAACAAGGCACCTCTTCTAAACCTCTCCATCTAAAAAAAGATCGTTTTTGCAAGTAAGTGTAAGTAAGTGTTTGAGCTTTTATATTTCCTTTTGGAGTTACGGCACGGGTGTATTGATTTAACACTTCACATTTGTTTTGATTGATTTGCCTAACTAACATCAAAATGGCCTCTAGCACATCACTTGGCTCAAAACCAGTTACGACTATGTTTTTGTTGTATTTTTGTACAATCGGCTTAAAAATATCACTTCCTGTTATCACACTTACATGAGATGGCCCTAAAAATGCGTCTATTTTGCTATCTTTATCTTTAAGTAAAAAATCCAAAATTTCAGGTACTAAAACATGATTTATATGAAAAAATATATTTTTTATCTTTTGCTTGACTACTAAATCAATAACACAAGCCGTCATAGGCGTCGTCGTCTCAAAACCAATAGCAAAAAATACTACCTTTTTGTCTGGATTTTGCGAAGCTATTTTGATGATATCAAGTGGCGAATACAAAGCCCTTATATCGCAACCTTTTGCTCGTTGTTCTTGAAGACTGCTTTTACTACCAGGAACTCGTATCATGTCTCCTAAAGTAGCTAAAATCACTCCATTTTGTTTTGAAAGCTCTATTGCGTGGTCTATGCGTTGTTTTGGCATGACGCATACAGGACAACCAGGTCCGTGGATAAACTCGACTTTTTTGGGCAATATTTGAGGCAAACCATACTTCATGATAGTATGAGTATGTCCTCCACAAACCTCCATGATGTGAAGTGGGGATTTGATTTCTCGATCGATCTGTTTTGCAAGGGCTAAGATGTGTTTTGGATTTCTAAACTCTTCTAATAAATTCATGAGTATTTTTCGTACAAACTATGTACTCTCCTCTTGCTTCATGACCTCTATCATCTCCTCATAGGCTTTTAAACTATCCAAAGCCCTGTCTTTATCGATTTTACCCATGGCGTATCCAACATGAATGAGTATATAATCTCCAACTTCAAGCTTTTCGCTTATCAAATCCAAACTAACTTCCCTTTTAACACCCATAGTATCAACGATGGCTAGATTGTTTTCGTCTATTTTTACGATTTTTGAGGGTATGGACAGACACATATTAAGCTCGAAAACTAAGTTTCATTTTAAGATACTCAATCCATTTATCGATGCCTTTTCCTGATTTACTATCGAGTTGAATAATATCTATCGATGGATTTAATTTTCTTGCTTCTTGTATGGCTTTATCAATATCAAAATCACAATGCTCTAGCAATTCACATTTTGTAATCAATAAAACATCAGCACTTCTAAACATGACAGGATATTTTGCTATCTTATCATCTCCTTCAGGCACAGATAAAAGCACGACATTTAAATGAGTTCCTACATCGTAACTAGCGGGGCATACCAAATTTCCCACATTTTCCACAAAAACCAACTCAACATCATTTAAAGGCAGATGATGAAGTGCTTTATGAATCATAAAAGCATCTAAATGACAGGCTTGACCTGTGGTGATTTGATGAGCAATGACACCTTTTTTTCGTATCCTGTCAGCATCATTTTCTGTTTGCAAATCCCCTTCTATGACAGCAAGTTTAAAAGCGTCTCGATCTATAGTCGCTTCTAAAAGTGTCGTTTTTCCAGCTCCAGGACTACTCATTAGGTTTATGGCATAGATTTTATGTACTTCAAAATGCTCTCTATTATGACAGGCTTCCTTGTCATTTTCATCTAAAATTTTATGAATAACCTCTATGCTTTTTGTACTCAAAGCTGGATTTTCATGAACATGCTCATGGCTATGTTTATGAGTATGCTCATGAGTATTTATTGAACATCCGCAATCTTTACACATTGTTTTTTCCTTTATATTGTTATCTCTTTGATGTCGGCTATGGATTTAAACTCTTTATAGATATTTGCCACCAAATTTTGTCTATTTTGTCTTATTTTTTGATTTTCTACATTTACCATAACACCCTCAAAAAATTCATCAATTAAACTTTTAAGCCCAAAAAGTGCATCTAGTTTCTCTTCATAATTTTGAAAATCTCTTCGTGAAATTTGCAAAAATTTAGTATGCAAAACATCTTCAAAAGAACTTTCAAACAACCCTCTATCAACTAGCAAATCTTTAGATATATCAATATCTTTTACAATATTTGCCACCCTTTTAAAGGTAGAAAAACTCTGCTTCACCTCTTGGGTATTCATAATCTTTTCTAGTGCATTTAATTTTTGAGAAATTTTCAATACATCCATCTCACCACTAGATAAAACAGCTTTTAAAATAGAAGGATTTACATCAAAATATGAATACATTCTTTCGATGATAAAATCTTGCAATTTTTTCATATCAATATCATGATAGTTAGACGCTAAAGATAAAAAATCATCTTTTATATTAAAGGAAAATTGTTGGTTGATGACAATCTTGATCAATCCTAAAGCTGCCCTTCTTAAAGCAAAAGGATCTTTTGTTCCTGTTGGGATTTTATTTATACTAAAAAGTGCTAAAAGAGTATCTAATTTATTTGACAAAGCTACGATAGATGAAAAGGCTGTACTAGGCAGATCACCATCTTGTAAAATCGGTAAATACTGCTCTTTTAAGCCTATACATAAAAGCTCATGCTCTTTAGCCTCTTTAGCATAATAATACCCCATCAAGCCTTGCAATTCGGTAAATTCATAAACCATTTCACTAAGCAAGTCTGCTTTAGATAAGCCTATTGTTTTATCTAAAAGTTTCAAAAGCTCATCTTCGCTTAAATTTTCACAATTTTCTTTTAGCTTAGCGATATATTTTTTAGCCAAATACTGCCCTATTTTTTGCTCTCTTATGACCTTGTCACCAACACTTCCTAATTTATCAAGAAAAACGATATCTTTAAGCCCCTCTTCATTTAAGCCATTTTTTAAATCATTATTCCAAAAGAAAAGCCCATCGCTAAGTCTTGCTCTTAATACTCTTTCATTGCCTTGAATGATAAGCGAATTATCCTCACATAAAGAGTTTGAAATAACGATAAAATTATTGGTCAATTTACCATCTTTAAAGCAAGCAAAATATCGTTGATGCTCCTTCATGCTTGTTATGATCACTTCGGGAGGCAAAGTTAAAAACTCCTCATCAAATGTGCCTAAAAGTGCCTTTGGATATTCGGTAATGGCAACTATTTCTTGAAGCAAATCCTCATCTTTTTGAATATCTATTTTATATGTCTGCTCAATCTTGTTCATCTGCTCTAAAATCAAACATCTTCTTTCATCTTGAAATAGTATAACTCCATTTTGCTTCATCTTTTCAAAATATTGTTTTGGGCTTTGATAGGCAAAAGGCTCATATCCTAAAGCTCTATGTCCATAAGAAAAATATTTTGAACTTACACCAAAAATATCAAATCCAACATATTCATCTCCTAGCATACAACCAATCCATCTAATCGGACGAATAAAACCATCTTGCTCACTGCCCCATCTCATGGATTTGCCAAAGTTCAAACTTTTGATAAACTGCTCTATCATGAGTCCTAAAAGCTCCTTACTTTGTTTTCCAGTTATCATCTTTTTATAATAAAGTACTTCTTTATAATCTTTTTTGATTGTAGTGATTTCATCAATGCTCACACCGCATTTTTTTGCAAATCCAAGTGCCGCATTTGTAGGTTTTCCATCTTTATAGGCGATATTTAAAGGTGCTCCAAAAAACTCTTCATCTTTATCATTTTGTTTTAATAAAAAATGCTCACTAAAAATCACCAAACGCCTAGGGGTATAAAAAAAATCAAAATCGCAATTGAGCGAATTTTGTTCTAAAATATCTAGCCACTTTTTTTCTATATTTGGCAACTCTTTTATGAAAGGGATAGCAGGAAGCTCTTCAACTCCAATTTCTATAAGTAATGGTTTTAACATGATCGTCTTCTTTATAGATTATTTTTAAACCCGATTTTATCATAATTTTGGTTAAATTGACATAATAATATAATTTTATATAAAAAATTCAAAAAAATAAGTTTGATTGTTATGGTGATAATTTTAGCCTTAATTAAGTGGCAAAATTGGAAAATATTTTTAAATTTTCAAAGCACTTAAGCGGATTATTGTTATTTTTTTTGTATAATAAAAAAATTTTACATTAAGGATAAATTATGGGTTTTAAGACCAAAGTATATACGATATTAGCTATTTTATTGGCTATAGGGTATGGCTCATTTACTCTATTTGTCAGTTCAAATAGTAGTAAAACTTTAAGAAAAAATATCGAATCAAGACTAAGTAGCATAGTAGATGCAGATGCGAAAAAAATTAAAATTTGGTATAAAAATTTAAAAATCAACATAGAAGCCTCGTCGGATATTTTATCTAAACACAACTCAAACGATAAAGAACTTATAGAAGAATTTCTTTTTAGTGACGCAAAAAGATTAGGCAGTTCAAACGCTTTCATGGCTTATAGTGATGGGGTTATGGTATATGGCAATGGGAAAAAGCAAAGATACGACCCTAGAACCAAGCCTTTTTATAAAGATGCAAAAGCAAACAATAAAACCATGTTTAGTAAAGTACTAATCGGCAAATATACCAAAATGCCGATATCTATTTTAACAACTCCTATAAAAGATCAAAGTGGTAACTTTATGGGTGTAGTTGGTGCTACGGTTGATATTTATAAATTTTTAAACGATGTCATACAAGATATTAAAATCGACGGAGGAGCTTTATATAATTTAGACGAAAATGGACTTATCATAGCTTACCATAAAAAAGAGCTAATAGGCAAAAAGATAAAAGAAGTCTATCCTTCTATTTCTAAAACCATCAATGAAATATATAGCCAAAAAAGCGGTATTGTTACTTATACTCTAAATGGCAAAGAAAAAATCATGGTCTTTGACACCATCAAAAGCAGTGGCTGGAAAGTTGTAGCGGCCATCGACAAAGCAACCGCTTATAAAGATGTTGAAGAGCAACTAATATCTTTATCCGTAATAAGCATTATAGCTATCTTTTTAACTTTAGCCATAGTAATAGCAGTCCTAAGCTATCTTTTTAAACCCCTAACTCGCTTAGGAGATATGGTTCGTGACCTAGCAGTTGGAGAAGGAGACTTAACAAAGCGCCTAGAATTAAAAACAAAAGATGAAATAGGAAAAATAGGAAAAGATATAAATACTTTTATCGAAAAAATCCAAGACCTAATATCAAACTCTAAAAAAACATCATCTGAAAATGCAAGTGTTGCAAATGAGCTATCAAGTACATCGTTAAATGTAGGTAAAAGAGTTGAAGAAGAGACAATACTT
>PDWI01000120.1_pt1 | contig 106526 bp, 91 predicted proteins | sample 1430891 | NCBI WGS metagenome assembly PDWI01 (sample SAMN01162508, study PRJNA174530) | Oral metagenome, whole genome shotgun sequencing project. | biome: Marine environment; feature: Marine mammal; material: Swab sample of the gingival sulcus; isolation source: swab sample of gingival sulcus... | reverse complement strand
CTATCGGGTCGTCTTGGCGGACGCCCAACACCTACCCCACGGCAGGCATCGAGCGGGGGAACCGCCACCTCAAGTTCTACGAGACCCGGGACAACCTCCCAGGATCCAGTTGATCAGGATGTCCACCAAACGGGGTCAACCCCCGCCCCGGTTAGTGCACACTTTCAACCCGAACAGCAACAAACCCTCAGGTCAGCGACCCGCGACGCCCGCCAACCCAAGAGCATGAGCCAAGTCAGGTCAAGGTCTCCCGACGATGGAGGTTCATACACGAGCAGTGTTCGCCGGGTCGCTGGCGACGAAGATGGTGCTACTGGCGCCGCGGTATCCGGAGTGCACGGGCTCGTGGAAGGCCGTGACCGTAGAAGAACGTCCTCAAGCGGCAGCGGCCCTCCACCCGGGCCCAGCTGCGCCCGGCGATCCTCACCCGGACCGAACGCACTTCCAGCGTCGGCGTCGTCAACGCCGACTCGATCGCCTGAACCCATCGGGTTTGAGACCATCTACCAGACCGCTCAAGCAGCCTGACACGACCACCCACCATGACTGTCAATCAGACCCTGAGCGGAACCCAGCGGCTTGAGGCAGAGTTCGCTGACCTGGCCCAGGCACTCGGTTGGGCCGTTCGCGGACCTTGAGGTGATCGGGTCGTGGCGGGCTGGTCGACCGTGAGGTTCAGTCGGCTCATTGATATGCCCGAACGGACCTGGTGGTGCTGGCAGGCTAAGGCCTGTGCTGGTGGCGAGTCGAAGGGGCCGTAGGTGGCCTGGGGACACCGGAGGATCTGGGCGATGGTGCGCCACGACGGCCACGTGGTGTCCGAGGCGACCGTGTGGCGAACGCTGCGTGAGGAAGGTCTCATCATGCCGGTGCAAGTATCAGCGCGAACTCAGCAAGCTGAACGGGCGAAGGAAGGCGGCGTTCGCGAACGACGCGACCGGGCCGAATCAGGTCTGGCAGCTGGACTTTTCCGAGTTCGAGACCACCACTGGCGGCACTTGGTGACTGGTTGGCTGTCGGGACTACTGGTCCACGGACGAGCATCCGTTCCATGTTTCCCCGACAGCGACCCAGTTCGATGCCATTGATGCGATCGAGCTCGTCCTGGCTGGCTGCGAGGACATGTTCGGCCACCTGCTGGCCGACGTGTGCGAGGTCGAGGTCGCGACTACGGAGATCAAGCCGGTCATCACGATCGTGACCGACAACGGCGGATCACTACGCTCGTTCCGGTTCGAGAGGTTCATCTTCGACCACCCCGAGCTGCGCCACGTCCGCACCCGGGTGCGGACGCCAGGGCAGAACGGGTCACGCGAACGCGGCTTTGGGACGTTGAAACAGGAGTGGCTCTTCATCGACGAGATCGAGGACGCCGTCATGCTCGCCAATCATGCTCAGGACTACCGGGTCGAGTACAACACCATCCGGCCACATGAAGCCTTGACCTGGAACCGGCCACTCGACGTGCCCCTGGGGATCGCCGACCCGACGATCTCCGCCTTTCAAACCGAGAGATCCCTGCCAACTCCTTGACGCGGGACATCGCCTCCGCGGGCGGGTTGGCTGCGTCGGCGCAGGCCCCAACAACCCGACCCGCAAACCACGGCGTTCGTGAAGATCTGCACCCGCGGAGTCCCGTGAGCTGCCTCCTGGCCGGTCGCGCGCAACGGCATGATCATTGAGGGGCAGCAGATCCTCACCACTTAGAACCGCAGCGCTCGTCACGGTCGGAGGCGTGCAACCCGGCCCTTCCTCGGCTGGAGCTTGGGCCCGCACTGGGCATTTGATCGAGGACGCGACCAGGGTGCTTGAGAACCTGGATAGCTCTGATTTCTTCTCGGTGAAACCGGCGTCGACTTGTCGGCCCAACATGGTCAGGGTGACAACGTCCACCAGGTTGACCAGCACACCGAAGCCACGGCCCGGAGCGGAGTAGCCTCGTAGTGCGCAACAAGCCACCGAGTCGACGCGAAGAAACGACCGATCCGAGCACATGACCGATCTGACACGCTCCGCAACTGATTCGACGCCCGGGCCGGTACCGACCGCCCGGCAGATCGCTGCCGACGTGCGGGCCGGGCATCTCAGCGCCCGGGCAGCGGTGGAGCACGCGCTGGCCCGGATCACGGCGTACGACCAAGACCTTGGTGCCTTCACCGTCGTGCGCGCCGAACGAGCGCTGGCCGAGGCTGACGCAATCGATGCCGGCTGGATGGGGCACGACGGGCCGCTGGCCGGAGTGCCGGTCGCGGTCAAGGAGGAGTACGACGTCGCGGGCGAGGTGACGACGCTCGGCGGATTCGGCAATTCGACACCGGCTGAAAACGACTCAGAGGTGATCCGACGACTGCGGGCAGCCGGTGCCGTCATCGTCGGCAAGACCTCCATGCCCGAATTCGGGCAATTCCCGCAATCCGACAGCGCCCGCTATGGGCGCACTTACAACCCATGGGATTCCCGTCGCTCGGCCGGCGGCTCCTGCTCCGGTTCGGCGGCGGCGGTGGCCGCTGGACTCGTCCCGGTCGGGATGGGGTCCGATGGCGCTGGCTCGATCCGGGTGCCAGCGTCCTGCTGTGGCCTGGTCGGGCTCAAGCCGCAACGTGGACGCATCTCCAGTGCCCCACTGACCGAGTTCTGGCACGGTCTGGTCAGCCTAGGTGCACTGACCCGGACGGTGGCCGACCAGGCACTCGTGCTCGATGTCATCTCGGGAAACATGCCCACCGACCGGTGGCGCGCCGAGCCACCCGTGGCGCCCTTCGTCGAGCAGGCCGCGCAGTCGCCACGAGCTGCCCGGTCGCGGAAGGCGCGCGGTGACGGCCTGCGGATCGGCTGGACGACCAAGACGGTCATGCCCGGTCGCCGGGTCGACCCCCAAGTGGCCGAGGCACTGGCTGCGACCGCTCGGGCACTGGCCGACCTCGGCCACCAGGTGACCCGGATCGCGCCACCATGGCCCGCGCCAACGGCGGCCTTCATGCCACTCTTCTATTCCGGGATGCGCGAGGAAGCCCGGCTGGTCGAGCATCCGGAACTGCTCGACAGGACCACCCGTCAGACGCTGCGGTTGGCCGGCTGGGCCACCCCGGCGGTGGTGCGACAAGTGCAGCGGATCGGCCGCCGGGTCGCCGCGGCAGTCGACGCCGGATTCGCACATTGGGACGTCCTGCTCCTGCCGACACTCGACATGCTGCCCCCACCGGCGGGTCAGTTCGTCGGACTCGGCACCCTCCGGGCGCAGCTACGAGCCACTCCCATCCTCGGCAACACCGCAATCGCCAACGTCACCGGCCATCCGGCGCTCTCGGTGCCGATCGGCCTCTCCCGGGAGGGCTGGCCGATCGGCGGGCAACTGCTGGGCGCGACCGGGCAAGAAGGCCTGCTTCTGGCGTTGGCCGCTCAGCTGGAACAGGCCCAGCCCTGGCCCGGGCTTGCGCCGGCATACCGCTGACCGTCTATTCCCGGCCATTCCCGCGATTGTCGCAGGCACCGTGCCACGTCGTATGATGGTCGACGGCCTTCGGGCCTATTTCGCGTGCCCTGTGCCGACCAGCACGCTGGTCGGAGGTCCACCACGGCAGTCCGGCCGTCCGTTTCGACAGACACCGGCGGGGTGGGTCGGGGCACCAGGCAGGTATGCCGCACCCGCTCGTGCCTTCGGGCTCGGCCCGGGCTCGCGGCATACCGACGGAACTGACAACGACTCATAAGGAGGCACGGCCATGGCCGTCGTCACCATGCGCCAGCTCTTGGAGAGCGGCGTGCACTTCGGGCACCAGACCCGCCGGTGGAACCCGAAGATGAAGCGCTTCATCATGGCCGAGCGCAACGGCATCTACATCATCGACCTGCAACAGTCGCTGACCTACATCGACAGTGCCTACGAATACGTCAAGGAGACCGTCGCCCGCGGCGGCACCATCTTGTTCGTCGGCACGAAGAAGCAGGCCCAGGAGCCGGTCGCCGAGCAGGCCACCCGGGTCGGGATGCCGTATGTCAACCACCGCTGGCTCGGTGGCATGCTCACCAACTTCACGACGATCTCCAAGCGGCTGCAGCGGCTCAAGGAGCTCGAGGACATCGACTTCGACGACGTGGCCGGCTCCGGCCACACGAAGAAAGAGCTGCTCATCCTCAAGCGGGAGAAGGACAAGCTCGAGAAGACCCTCGGCGGCATCCGCTCAATGACCAAGGTGCCCAGCGCGGTCTGGATCGTCGACACCAAGAAAGAGCACCTGGCCGTCGACGAGGCCCGCAAGCTCGGCCTGCCGGTCATCGCGATCCTCGACACCAACTGCGACCCCGACGAGGTCGACTACAAGATCCCCGGCAACGATGACGCGATCCGCTCGGTCACCCTGCTCACCCGGGTGATCGCGGACGGGGTCGCCGATGGGCTGATCGCCCGGTCGCAGGCCCGCGCCGGTGACGCCGGTGATTCCGGCGCCGGTGTGGCTGCCGACGAGCCGCTGGCCGAGTGGGAACGCGAGTTGTATGCCGAGGCCGCCTCGGCGCAGGAGGCTGTGGCTACCCCGGACGCCGGTGCACCGGAGGCAGCTGCCGAGGCTGCTCCGCCTGCCTCAGCCGCTGAGGCTGCTGAGACGCCCGCGGCTGCCGAGGCACCCACAGCCTCTGAGACGCCTGAGACCTCTGAGGCCGCTGAGGCTGCTGAGACGCCTGAGGTCGGTGCGGCTGCTGAGGCCTCTGAGGCACCTGAGGCTGCCGAGACCGGCGAGCCCACTGCCTGAGCCCACCTGAACTATCGAGAAACGATCGAGAGAAGACACATGGCGAATTTCACCGCCGCCGACATCAAGGCGCTCCGCGAGCAGACCGCCGCCGGCATGATGGACGTCAAGAAGGCCCTCGAAGATGCCGACGGCGATATGGCCAAGGCAGCCGAGATCTTGCGGATCAAGGGGCTCAAGGGTGTGACCAAGCGTGAGGGTCGCTCGGCCTCCAACGGGCTGGTTGCTGCGCAAGCCGAAAGCGGCTCAGGCACCCTCGTCGAAGTCAACTGCGAGACCGACTTCGTCGCCAAGGGCGAGCGGTTCGGCGCGCTCGCCGACCAGGTGCTGGCCCAAGCTGTCGCCACCGGCGCTGCCGATGCCGACGCACTGCTGGAGACCACGCTGCCCGACGGACGCACCGTCAAGGAGCTGCTCGAGGAGGGCAACGCCGCGACCGGCGAGCGGATCGTCGTGCGCCGGGTTGCCCAGGTCAGTGGCGACAGCGTCACGGCCTACCTGCACAAGACGAGCAAGGACCTGCCCCCGCAGATCGGCGTGCTGCTGGCCACCAACGGTGCTGACGAGGTCGTGGCGCACGATGTCGCGATGCACATCGCGGCGTTCTCCCCGAACGTGTTGTCCCGCGCTGACGTGCCGGAGGAGACGGTGGCCAACGAACGCCGGATCGCCGAAGCCACCGCGATCGAGGAGGGCAAGCCCGAGGCCGCCCTACCCAAGATCATCGAGGGCCGGGTGAACGGCTTCTTCAAGGAGAACGTCCTGCTCGACCAGGCTTTCGCCAAGGACCAGAAGAAGTCTGTCGGCCAGGTGCTCAAGGAGGCCGGCGTCGAAGCCACCGGCTTCGCCCGCTTCCGCGTCGGTAGCTGAGCCGAGATACCCCGGCCTTTGGTGGTCTCTGCCGTCGGAACCGGGTGCCATTCCGGCGGCGGTGATCGACAACTCGTTGCCACCGTTGGGGCGCAACAGCATCCGGCCTCTCGCCGAAACGCTGAGGGGAGCGGTCGGCCGGGTCTGACCCGGATTGCGACTCGTGAGGATCGGCACGTTGTATGCCAAGATCGGAGCACTGCCGACGAAGGAGACTGACGTGAGCCCGAACTTGCCCGAGAACGAATCCGGTTTTCAGTCCTCGCGGCGGGTGCTGCTCAAGCTGTCAGGCGAAGTCTTCGGTGGCGGCGACGTCGGGGTCGACCCGGCGGTCGTCAAAGCGATCGCCGAGCAGGTCTCGGTCGCGGTGCGCGAAGGGGTGCAGGTCGCCATCGTCGTCGGCGGTGGCAACTTCTTCCGTGGCCCGGAGCTGCAGGAGAAGGGCATGGACCGGGCGCGGGCCGACTACATGGGCATGCTCGGCACGGTGATGAACTGTCTCGCGCTGCAGGACTTCCTCGAGCAGATCGGCGTCGACACGCGGGTGCAGACGGCGATCACCATGGGTCAGGTCGCCGAGCCCTACATCCCGCTCAAGGCGATCCGGCACCTGGAGAAAGGCCGGGTCGTCATCTTCGGTGCCGGTGCCGGGATGCCGTACTTCTCCACCGACACGGTCAGCGCGCAGCGGGCCTTGGAAACCCACTGCGACCAGCTGCTGTTCGCCAAGAGCGGGGTCGACGGGGTCTACTCAGCCGACCCGAAGACCGACCCGACCGCCACCAAGATCGACCAGCTCACCTTCTCCGAGGCCCTGTCCAAAGGGCTGAAGATCCTCGACGCGGCGGCCTTCGCGCTGTGTGCCGAGAATCGGCTGGAGATGGTCGTCTTCGGGATGGAGCAGGAGGGCCATATCACCAAGGCCCTCCGAGGTGAGAGGATCGGGACACTCGTCGTCGCCGGGTGACCGGCACCGACGGCGAGACTAGCCAGGCAGACCCAGCCGCAGACCCGAGGAGCGCGTGGCCCCGATGATCGACGAGACACTCTTCGAAGCCGAGGAGAAAATGGAGAAGGCCGTCGAGGTCGCCAAGGAAGACTTCGCGGGGATCCGCACCGGCCGGGCCAATCCGGGTATGTTCACCAAGCTCGTGGTCGACTACTACGACACACCCACACCGATGCAGCAACTGGCCTCCTTCACCACCCCCGAGGCACGGACCATCCTCATCAAGCCCTACGACGCCAAATCGATGCACGCCATCGAGAAGTCGATCCGTGACTCCGACCTGGGCATCAACCCGAGCAACGACGGGACAGTGATCAGGTGCGTGCTACCAGTGCTCACCGAGGAACGTCGCCGCGACTACATCAAGCTCGCCCACCACAAGGCCGAGGAGGCCCGGGTCTCGATCCGCAACATCCGGCGCAAAGCCAAAACCGACCTGGAGCACCTGATCAAAGACGGCGAGGTCGGTGAAGACGAAGGCATCCGCGCCGAGAAGGAGCTGGAGGTCGTCACCAAGAAATACGTCGAGACCGTCGATCAGCTGCTCAAGGGCAAGGAGGCCGAGCTGCTCGAGGTTTGAGGGGCAACGGCATACCAACATGACCGACACACCGCCTCCCGCTCGCGAGACCGCCGCCGACGGGTCGCCGATCCCCCAAACGCGCGCCGAGGCACGGGTGACCCAGCAGGTGTCGTCCCGGGCCGGACGCAATCTGCCGGTGGCCATCGGAGTCGGGGTGCTGCTCGGAGCGCTGATCGTCGTCGCGCACGTGTGGCGCAAAGAGCTCTTCCTCGCGCTCGCGACCGTCGCGGTCTGTGGTGGAGTCTGGGAGATCATCCAGGCGATGCGTCGCAGCGGGGCGGACGTTCCGGTCGTCCCGGCTGTGCTGGGCTGCGCCGGCATGATGCTCTCGGCCTACTACGGCGGCAGTGAAGCGCTCGCCGTCGCGTTCCTGCTTTCCTGCGCCCTGATCATGATGTGGCGCGGCTCGGACAGCATCGAAGGCGCTGCTGCCGATGTCACCCGAGGGTTCTTCGTCGCCGCCTATCCGTCGTTGCTCGCCGGCTTCGCCATGCTGCTGCTTGCGGCACCCGACGGAGCGTGGCGTAGCTTCACTTTCATGGCGGTGACCGTTTCGAGCGACATCGGAGGGTATGCCGCGGGCGTGCTGTTCGGCCGCCACCCGATGGCCCCGACGATCAGCCCCAAGAAGTCATGGGAGGGCTTCATCGGCTCGGTCCTCGCCTGCGTCGCAGTGGCGATCGTGTGCGCCACCCAGGGCCTGCATGCTCCAGTCTGGGTCGGCGTCCTGCTCGGGGTGCTCGTCGCCTGCTCGGCTACGGTCGGCGACTTGGCCGAATCGACGGTCAAGCGTGACCACGGCATCAAGGACATGTCTTCGATCCTGCCCGGCCACGGTGGGCTGATGGACCGTCTCGATTCACTCGTGGTCTCTGCCCCCGTCGTCTGGGCAGTGCTCGTGGTCTTCGTCCCAATCCCTGGTGGATGACCTGCTGAACTGCCCGATCCGGGCGACGCCGACGTGCTCGGCATCCGATCGGATGGATGCCCGAAAAAAAGTCCCGAAAAAGCTGTAACGCCCTGCTGGTTCGACCGTCTCATAGTCGAGCGAGTGCATCAGGCGGCAGCCAGCCCCACTGAGCAACTCGCCCACGGATTCGGTTTGTCTTACCGGCGGGTGTCAGGAGGGGACTCGCTGGAAAGACGAACTGGGCAGTCGGCAGACGGTCGGAAGGGAGAGCCGATCGAGTGCTTGCTGGCAGCGGGAGGCCCGGTGGGCACGGTGGTCACTTCGTGGCCGCCGTGCCCACTAACTGGGCCGGGAGCGTCGCGAATCCGAGCAGCGGGAGCTTGCCGCACGTCGTGCTGAGACACTGATCTGTATGCCGCTGATCCGTCGGGGCCATCTGGCCGATCTCGACCCGACCGCGCGGGCAGCTGCCTTACGCACGGCCGGGCACCCGGCGTATCGAGCTCGTCAACTGGCCACCCACTACTTCGAGCGCCTCGTCGACGATCCCGACCAGATGACCGATCTGCCCAAGGCAGTCCGGGCAGAGCTGGTCGAATCGTTCCTGCCGACCTTGCTCAGCCGGGGCACGGACCAGATTGCCGACGCCGGACGAACGGTCAAGTCGGTGTGGCGGCTGGCCGATGGTGCGCGAGTCGAATCGGTGCTCATGCGCTATCCCGACCGAGTGACGATCTGCGTGTCTAGCCAGGCCGGCTGTGGGATGAACTGCCCCTTCTGTGCGACCGGTCAGGCCGGGTTGACCCGCAACCTCACGACGGGAGAGATCGTCGAGCAGGTCGTCGCCGCGGCGCGCGCGCTGCGCCGTGGGGAGTTGCCCGGTGGCGGCGCCGCGGAACGTGAGTTGCCGCTGCGGGTCTCGAACGTCGTTTTCATGGGCATGGGGGAGCCGCTGGCCAACTACGCCCGAGTGGTCGGAGCCATCAGGCGGATCACCGACCCCACACCCGACGGGTTGGGACTCTCGGCCCGGGGAATCACCGTCTCGACGGTCGGCCTCGTGGCGGGCATCGACAAGCTCGCTGCCGAGGGCATCCCGGTCACCCTCGCCTTGTCGCTGCACGCTCCCGATGACGAGTTGCGTGACGAACTCGTGCCGATCAACACCCGGTGGCCGGTTGCCGAGGCACTCGATGCTGCCTACCGGTACTACGTGGCCACCGGGCGCCGGGTGTCGATCGAATATGCGCTCATCCGAGACGTCAACGATCAGAGTTGGCGCGCGGATCTGCTCGCCGACGTGCTGCGGGCCCGCGGCACTGGCTGGGTGCACGTCAACCCGATCCCGCTCAACCCGACGCCGGGCTCCCGGTGGACCGCCTCACGCGCCGGCGTCCTGGAGGAGTTCGTCGACCGGTTGCGGTCCCGGGGCATCCCCACCACCGTGCGCGACACCCGAGGTCGCGACATCGATGGTGCTTGCGGGCAGCTGGCAGCTGCCACATCGTAGGAGCCGGCGAAACTGACGGTTCAGCCAGCGGTGAGGGTGCTGGTCTGCCGGCGAGCGGTGCGTCCTCGATCCGGGCGAACTCCGGCTCAGCACCGCCGATCACCCCGTCACCAACTCGGCAGCTTCCTCGACGGTATCGACCAGATGGATGACCTCACCCATCGGCCGGTCCGCTCCGAGCGTCAGCAACAACGGCCACGCCGGCAACACCCGGTTCCAGTAGTCGATACCCACCAACACGAGCGGCGGCAGCGGGCCGTCGCGGTGAGGTCCGCCGTTGACCTGCCCGACACTCTCGTCGACCCGCCTGGCGGCGGTGCCGCCCGGGCCGACCCGCTCGTAGAAGAGCCGGGTAGCGATCTGAAAGACCTCCTGCACCGTCCCCGCAGCGCCTTGCAACACGATGATCCCGGCAGTGCACCGGGCGATCAGGCCGTCTTCGCGCAAGGCATTGGAGAAATACTTGGCGACCCCCTGGGCGAAGACGTTGGGCGGCTCGTGCCCGTAGAACCAGGTCGGGATGCCCACCGACCGCAGCGGCCGGTCCGGCTCCGGCCCGCAGAGCTGGTCGCGGATCGCCAGACCGGTGCGGGCCCATTCACCGACGTCGGGCCGGAAACCGGGCACCTGCGCTAGCCGGGACACCGCCCGTGCCATCGCTGCCGCGTCGGTCGCATAGGCACCGAGGTTGGCCGCCTCCATGGCACCCGGGCCGCCGCCGGTCGCGACGACTAAGCCGGTTTCGGCGAGCGTGTGCCCGAGTCGCGTGGCGGCGGCATACACGTGGCTGCCGCGTTGCGCGGAGTGTCCGCCCATCACACCGGCCACCGGCAGCCCGGCGAGCGCCTCACCGAGGGCGTCGGTCATCGACTCGTCGTGGATCGCCCGGAGCATCGCCACGTAGGCGTCCTGACCCGACGGTGCCTGGATCGTCCACTCGTGGGCGCGGGCGTCCGGTGTGCCGGCATACCCGCCCGGACTCGACAGCCCGGCATACAGCTCGTCCGCGGTGTAGAGCCGAGAGCGGTAGACACTCACCGGAGCGTGCGGGTCGCGAGGGAAGACAATCGCCCCGTGCTGCACCAGATGTAGCGACAGATCGGGGGACAGGCGCCCGCCGAGCACGACCAGGCCGGTCACGTCGGTCCGGGCCAGCAGCTGCGACTCGACGGCGTGCAGGTCCAGGTCTTGGAGGCGCAACCCGGTCAGCGATTGCGGCGGCCCGGATCCTGGGTCCTCCAGCAGCGCCCGTAGCGTCTCCAACCGGTCGATCTCCACCGCCCCGATGGTGCCAGACCCGACGTCGACCGCCCGGCCTAGCCTCGCGGGCTAGTGGCCGCTATTCGATCTGAATTGGCGGGTCCCGGGCAGAACCGGGCACAGTTCTCCCATGAGCAATGGCGCTTACCGTCAGGCGTATGCCGCGAGCTTGGCCGACCCGCAGGCATTCTGGGGCGAGGCGGCCGAGGAGATCGACTGGATCACGCCACCGACGCAGGTCCTCGATGACTCGAACCCGCCGTTCTACCGGTGGTTCCCCGACGGCACTCTCAACACCTGCTACAACGCTGTCGACCGGCACGTCGCCGGGGGGCGGGCCGATCAGGTGGCCGTGCACTACGACTCGCCGATCACCGGTGTCAAACGGTCCTACACGTATGCCGAGGTGCTCGCCGAGGTACGCCGGCTCGCCGGCGCGCTCGTCGGCGCAGGCGTGGGCAAGGGCGATCGGGTGCTCGTCTACCTGCCGATGGTGCCCGAGGCGGTGTTCGCGATGCTGGCGTGCTCGCGGATCGGCGCGATCCATTCGGTCGTCTTCGGCGGTTTCGCGCCGGCCGAGGTCACGGCACGGATCGACGACGCGAAACCGAAGATCGTGCTCACCGCCTCGTGCGGGATCGAGCCGAACCGGGTGGTGCCCTATCAGGAGTTCCTGTCCGAAGGAATCGCCCGCTCGACACACAAGCCGGAGCAGGTCGTGTTGTTGCAGCGGGATGCTCACCGTGCCGAGTTGCTCGACGGCTGGGTCGACTGGGCCGCGTTTATTGCCTCACCGGCGGCGGCCAAGGGCGCCGACTGTGTCGAGGTCGCGGCCACCGACCCGCTTTACATCCTCTACACCTCGGGCACCACCGGCAAGCCCAAAGGCATCTATCGCGACAACGGTGGGCATGCGGTGGCGTTGCGTTGGTCGATGCGCAACATCTACGAGGTCGAGCCGGGCGAGACGATGTTCACCGCGAGCGACGTCGGCTGGGTGGTCGGGCACTCCTACATCGTCTACGCGCCATTGCTCACAGGGGCGACGACGATCCTCTACGAAGGCAAGCCGGTCGGCACCCCGGACGCCGGGGCGTTCTGGCGGATCGTCTCGGAATACGACGTCAAGACGATGTTCACCGCCCCGACCGCCTTCCGGGCGATCAAGCGGGAGGACCCGGAGGCGTCGAAGCTCGCCGGCTACGACCTGTCGGGGCTGCGCACGTTGTTCCTCGCGGGCGAGCGACTCGATCCCGACACCTACCACTGGGCGACCGAGCGGCTCGGCCGGCCGGTCATCGACAACTGGTGGCAGACCGAGACCGGGTGGCCGATCGCCGCCAACTGCAAGGGGCTCGAGTTCCTGCCGATCAAACCAGGCTCGCCGTCGGTCGCCGTGCCCGGGTATGACGTGCAGGTCCTCGACGTATCGGGAGCGCGGATGCCGGCCGGCGAGGAGGGGGCGATCGCGATCAAACTGCCGCTGCCACCGGGCACGCTGCCGACGTTGTGGCACGACGACGAGCGGTTTGTCTCGTCGTATCTGTCGGCGTTCCCGGGCTTCTATCTCACCGGCGACGGTGGGTTTATCGACGAGGACGGCTACATCTACGTCATGGGCCGCACCGACGACGTGCTCAACGTCGCCGGCCACCGGCTGTCCACCGGATCGATCGAGGCGGCCTTGGCCGGGCATCCGGCGGTTGCCGAATGTGCCGTCATCGGGGTGACCGACGATCTCAAGGGCCAGATCCCGCGCGCGCTGGTGGTGGTCAAGGCGGGGATCGACACCGCCGCCAGCGACCGGATCCGGGCCGAGCTGGTGCAGCGGGTGCGCGACGAGGTCGGTGCGGTCGCTGCGCTGCGTCAGGTCGACATCGTCAGTGCGTTGCCGAAGACCCGTTCGGGCAAGATCCTGCGCAAGACGATGCGTGAGATCGCCGAGGGCCACTCCACGGTCGTCCCGGCCACCATCGAGGACGCCGGCGTGCTCACCGCGCTCGAATCGGTCCTGCATCCGGGCGGGTAGCCTGCCCGCCGTCTCCGCGCATATGTGCACAATCGTGCGGCGAGTCAACCTCTGAAGTCGGCAAGTTGCGGGAAAAGTGCACTGTCAAGCGCTTTCTCCCGGTGGGAGGGCCCGCGACGCGCCGGGGAGGGCCCGCCCTAGGCGCCGGGGGAGGGCCCGGGCCTAGGCGCCGCCGACGGGGCGTAACGCTGTCGTCGTGAGCACCAACTCGCCCGCGGCGTCGGAGGCGTCGAGGTCGACGAGAGCCTCGATGACCCAGTCGTGATCGTCGTCGGGGTCGGCGAGGGTCTGTCGGACCAGCCAGACGCGGGTGTCACCCTCGAGGCCGAGCGCCGACACGAACACCAGACCGGGGTCGAGGTCGGCGCCGGTGGCCGGGGTGATCGCCAGCATCGTGGGCCCTCCGGCAGCCGCGTCGGTGCCGATCGTGTCGTGCACGTCGTAGTAGGCGCCGAGCGCGGCATCCCAGGCGGCCTCGTCGAGGACGATCCGTCGCGGCGGGTCGGTGACCCCGGCGGCATCCCGCTCGAGCGCGGCGAGCGCTGCGACATCGTCGCGGGCGGCCAACTGCACCCGGCGCCACATGGCCCGGCGCACCATCGTGCGGAACGCCGTCTCGTTGGCGGTGACCGGCCGCGGCGGTGCCGGTGCGTCGCCGGGTGCTCGCGGCATACCATCGGGGTCGCTCAGGGCCTCCCACTCGTCGAGCAGGGACGAGTCGGTCTGGCGCACCGTCTCACCGAGCCAGTCGAGGAACTCCTCGAACACGTCGTCGTGGTATGCCGCAGGCACGGTCTGGCGCAGTGTGCGGTAAGCGTCGGTGAGGTAACGCAGCACGACCCCTTCTGACCGGGCGAGCCCGTACCTGCCGATCAGGTCGGTGAAACCCATGCCCTGCTCCCACATCTGCCGGACCACCGACTTGGGGGAGAGCGCGTCCTCGGGCAGCCACACGTGGGTCTGCCGGTATGCCGTGTAGCCGGCCTCGAGGAGCTCGGCGAGGGGCTTGGGCCACGTGACCTCGTCCAGGGCCGCCATCCGCTCCTCGTAGTCGAGGCCGTCAGCCTTCATCTCGGCGACCGCTTCACCCCGGGCGGCCCATTGCTGAGCCAGCAGCACCGGTCGTGGGTCGTCGAGGACGGCCTCGACCACCGACACGACGTCGAGCGCATACGTCGGGGCGTCGCGGTCGAGCAGGTCGAGCGCGGCGAGCGCGAAATGGGCCAGTGGCTGGTTCAACGCGAAGTCTTCGGGCAGCTCGACGGTCAGTGCGAGGGTGCGTCCCTGCTCGTCGGGTTCCGGCAATCGCACGACGACACCGGAGTTGAGCAGGCTGCGGCCCAAGCGGATCGCCCGCCGAGCCAGCCTGGCCTGGCCGGCGCGATCCTCGTGATTGTCCCGGGTGAGCCGGGATAGCACCGACACCGGATCCTCCGGGCGGGCCAGCACGTTGATGATCGTCGCGTTGTCCACTCGCATCCGCGAGGTCAGCGGCTCGGGTGCGGCGGCCACCAGCCGGTCGAAGGTCTGCTCGGTCCAGACGACAGTGCCGTCGGGGGGTTTCTTGCGCTGGATCTTGCGTCGCTTCTTCGGGTCGTCGCCGGCCTTGGCCAGGGCCTTGGCGTTCTCGATGACGTGCTCGGGTGCCTGGACGACGACCTCCCCGACGGTGTCGAAGCCGGCCCGTCCGGCCCGGCCGGCGATCTGGTGGAACTCCCGGGCCTTGAGCACCCGCTCACGGGTGCCGTCGAACTTCGTCAGCCGGGTGAAGAGCACCGTGCGGATCGGCACGTTGATCCCGACACCCAACGTGTCGGTGCCGCACACGACCGTGAGCAACCCGGCCTGCGCGAGCTGCTCGACGAGCCGGCGATAACGGGGCAGCATCCCGGCATGGTGGACACCGATCCCCTTGCGCAAGAGGACTGCCAGGGTGCGCCCGAAGCCAGCGCCGAAACGCACAAGACGCAGCCGGGCGGCGATCTCGGCCTGCGCCTCGCGAGAGACCAGACTGAGCCCCCGCAACGACTGGGCATGCTCGGCCGCAGCCGCCTGCGACGGGTGCACCACATAGACCGGGGCCCGGCCCGCTGTCACGAGCTGCTCGACCACCTCGGCCAGCGGAGTCAGCGACCACTCGAACATCAGCGGCACCGGGCGCTCGGTGCCGGTCACTTCGGTGACCTCCCGGCCGGTGCGCCGGCGCAAGTCGGCGCTGATCCTGCTCATGTCGCCGAGCGTGGCCGACATGAGCAGGAACTGGGTGTCGACCAGCTCGAGCAGCGGCACCTGCCAAGCCCACCCGCGTTGTGGGTCGGCGTAGTAGTGGAACTCGTCCATGACGACCAGCCCGGCACCGACGTCGGCCCCCTGGCGTAGCGCCATGTTGGCCAGCACCTCGGCGGTGCAACAGATCACCGGCGCCTCCGGGTTGACCGCGGCATCGCCGGTGAGCAGCCCGACCCGCTCGGGGCCCAGGGTGTCGCAGAGCGCGAAGAACTTCTCGTTGACCAGGGCTTTGATCGGTGCTGTGTAGTAGCTCACCTGCCCGGTGGCCAACGCGGCCAGATGCCCGGCCAGTGCCACCAGCGACTTGCCCGACCCGGTCGGGGTCGACAGGATCACGTGCTGGCCGCTGAGCAGCGCGATGATCGCCTCGTCCTGATGGGCATAGAGCTCTAAGCCGGCATTATCGGCCCATGCAGCGAACCCGGCATACACCTCGTCGGCGTCGGCACCGCGCGCCTGGTCGACCAACGCGCCGAGCGACGGTGCTGCTTCGGCGCTGACGGCAGGCTGCTCGGACATGACAGTGTCATTCTCCCAGCAGACGGATGGTGCCTCGTCTACGATGGCACACCGTCCGAGTTCTTCCCTTCGCCAGTCGGGGCGTAAGCATGAGAATCGCCTTTGTCAGGCCTAGCATGAGCGGACGTCCGTCCTCGGACGCGCTGCAGCCGTTGGTGTTCTCACTGATCAAGGCGCTGACTCCGGAAGACATCGAGCTGACTTTCTTCGACGGCATGATCGAGGCGTTACCGGAGGACTTCGATGCCGACGTCGTGGCATTGACGGTCGAGACCTTCGCTGCCCGCAGTGCCTACGCCATAGCTGACCGGGCTCGGCTGCGCGGCATACCGGTTGTGATGGGCGGATACCACCCGACGGCGGTGCCCGACGAAGCCGGCGAACACGCGGACGCGGTGGTGGTCGGTGAGGCCGAGGACACTTGGCCCAAGCTGCTGGCCGATCTGGCTTCCGGCACACTGCAACCCCGGTACATCTCCCGCAACGACGCCGACCTGACACTGCGGCCGGCATCGGATGCCGTCGATCGGCGGCGCTACCCGCCACTCGGGGTGGTGCAGTTCAGCCGGGGATGCCGGTATGCGTGCGAGTTCTGCTCGATCCATAGCTTTTTCGGGCACAAGGTCCGAAGCAAGCCGCTGGAGCTGATCGTCGCCGAGGTCCGTGACCGCCCGGAACGCTTGCTCTTCTTCGTCGACGACAACTTGTTCGCCGACCGGGAGCAAGCCCGAGCCCTGTTCACCGCCTTGGTCGGGCTCGGGAAACGTTGGGTGTGCCAGATCTCGATGGACGTCGCCGAAGACGCGGACTTGCTGGCCCTGATGCGTCGGGCGGGGTGCTTCATGGTGCTGATCGGCTTCGAGTCGTTGGCCATCGAGAACCTCAAGCAAATGGGCAAGGGCGCCAACCTGCACACCGACTACGACCGGATCGTCGGCAACGTGGCGGCGGCCGGGCTCATGATCTACGGGACGTTTGTCATCGGCTATGACCACGACACCTGCCGTACCGGCCCGGCGCTCGTCGACTTCGCCACCAGGTCAGGCTTCTCGATCGCCAATTTCAACCCGCTGATGCCGATGCCGGGAACCCGGCTGTTCGACCGGCTGACCCAAACCGAGAGACTGCTCCACGAGCGATGGTGGCTTGACGATTCCTTCCGTTACGGTGACGCGATGTTGCGCCCGGCGGGGATGACCCCGCATCAGCTGACCGAGACCTGCCGAGAGGCCCGCTACGCCTTCACGTCGCTGAGCTCGATCAGGCGGCGCAGTCTGTCCCCGGCCAACCGGCGGCCGCACAACATCTGGCTCCACCTTGCCGCAAACCTCGTGTCGCGGCGCGAGATCCGGGCCAAGCAGGGACGCGAGCTCGGAGTCTCCGGATGAAACTCGCCCTAGTGAAACCGAACATGGGCCGTCTCGGTGATCGGCGCTACGTCGACTCGGGCCGAATGGAGCCGCTGCAGCTGGGGGTGCTGGCTGCACTGACGCCCCCCGGTTTCGAGGTGATGCTGTACGACGATCGGATGCAGGACATCCCCTTCGACGACCCAGTGGATCTGGTGGCCATCACGGTCGAGACCTTCACGGCCAAGCGCAGCTACGAGATTGCTGCCGAGTTCCACGACCGCGGAGTCCTCGTGGTGATGGGCGGGATGCACCCAACGTTGGTGCCGGACGAAGTGGCTGGGCATGCTGACGCCGTGGTCACCGGTGATGCTGAGTCGGTGTGGCGAGAAGTCCTCTCGGATGCCGCTGCCGGCCGGCTCCGAGCGCGCTACGACGGCACGTCACCCGCGCCGCGAATCCAGGACGGCATCATGACGCGTCGGGACCTGTTCGCCGGCAAGGGTTACCTGCCGATCACGTTGTTGCAGTATTCGCGCGGGTGTCCACATCGGTGCACCTACTGCGCGACCAGCGTGTTCTTCGCGCGTTCCCACTGGCACCGGGATCCGGCCGAGGTCGTCGAAGAGATCAAAGCCCAGAGTCGTCGCTACCTGTTCTTCGTCGATGACAACATCGTGGCCGATCCCGACGCCGCAAAGTCTCTCTTCGAGGCGCTCATCCCGCTCAAGGTCCGGTGGGTGAGCCAGGCGTCACTGAGCATGCTCAAAGACCCCGAGCTGATGGACCTGATGGTGCGTTCCGGTTGCCAGGGCAACGTCATCGGATTCGAGTCCATCTCGCCGGACACCCTCCGGGAGATGCACAAATCGGTGAACCGGTCGGCAGCCGGCGACCAATATGCCGGAGCCATCGAGCAACTCCGCTCGCTCGGGTTGCAGACCTGGGCTGCCTTCACCTTGGGGCACGACACCGACACCTTGGAGAGCATCCGGGCCACCTGCGACTTCGCTATCCGGAACAAGTTCGCGTTCGCGGCATACAACGTGTTGATGCCCTACCCGAATACTCCGCTCTACCGCGAGCTCGCTGCCCAGGAGCGGTTGCTCTACGACGGAGTCTGGTGGTTGCACCCGGACTATCGTTTCAACCACGCTCCGTTCGTGCCGGCGAGGATGACCGCCGACGAGCTGACTCAAGCCAGCTTCGCGGCACGCAGCCGCACTAACAGCGTGCGTTCGATCATGCACCGGCTGGCTGAGCCACGGACCAACCTGCGCAACCCGGTTCGGTTCGCCAACTTCGTCGCCTACAATCCGCTGTTCCGCCGTGAGGTCTTCAAGAAGCAGGACATGGCCCTGGGCTACCAGGCTGAACCTCGCACCGCGCGCGCGCTCTAGGATCACCATCATGTCGGGCCAACTGTCGGGTCAGATCGTGTCGATAGCCGAGCTGTCGTCCGCTGACCGCAACGCCATGTTCGCCGTGATGGACCTCGTCTATGCCGGGCTGACCCGAGAGACCTTCGAAGAAGACTTGGATGCCAAGGACGAAGTAGTTGTCTTGCGCACTGAGACCGGCGACATCGTCGGGTTCAGCAGTCAGAAGCGGATGACGGCGGGCGGTGTCGAGGGTCTGTTCTCCGGCGACACGGTTTTGCATCCGGCCCATCGTGGGTCGCCGGTGCTGTGGCAGACGTTCGCGCGGCGATACATCTTCGACGCCCCGGTGCCACTGCACTGGTTCCTGGTGAGCAAGGGCTATCGCACCTACCGGATACTGGCGAACTTCCTCAAGGCCTATTGGCCCCGGCGTGGGATACCCACGCCGGAAGCTGACCAGCGGGTGATGACGGCCTACGCTGGGCAACTCTTCCCGAGCGACTACGATCCGCACACTGGCGTGCTGGCATACCGGACTCCCAAGGACCGGCTCCGCGACACCGAGTTGAGTGAACGCGAGCTGAGCCAGCCCGAGGTGGCATTCTTCGTCGAAGCTAACCCGGGCTGGACCGTGGGCCACGACCTCGTGTGCTTGGCCGAGCTGTCGGAAAACAACCTCAAGCCGGGCTTGATCCCGTTGCTGCGGGCATGATCGGCCGATGGGTCACGCAGGCGGCCAACACCACGATCGCGACCCTGTATGCCGGTGAGCTGCGTCGGTTGCTCGCGATCCGGGACCTCCGGCACGCTCAGCAAGACTTGCTTCATGAGATCGTCTCGCGCAACGCAGGTAGTGAGTTCGGGCGACACCACCGCTTCGGCGTGATGCGCAGCCTCGCTGACTTCCGTGAGGCGGTGCCGCTGTCAACGTGGGACGACTACGATCCCGCGATTCGGCGGATCGCGGCCGGCGAACCAGGGGTGCTGACCTGCGAGCGGGTTCGCCTGTTCGAACCGTCGTCTGGCTCCGCCGCGCCGTCCAAGCTCGTTCCGTACACGTCGGGCCTGAGGCAGCAGTTCCAGCGTGGGGTCAAGTCCTGGTTCAGTGACCTATTCCAGACCTACCCGGGCCTGGCTCGTGGACGTAGCTACTGGTCGATCACACCGGTCGGTCCGCATCCGGAGACCGGCGGTATCGACAGCGTGGTGCCGATCGGTTTCGAGGAAGACGCCGACTACCTCGGCCCGGTGGCCAAACGTCTGCTCGGGTCGGTTCTCGCGGTGTCTTCGGAGGTTGCATCCCTGACCGACATCGACGAGTTCTTCGACGCCACCTGCCAACAGCTCTTGGCGGCCCGGGATCTGTCGCTGGTCTCGATCTGGAATCCGACGCTGTTCACCATCATCCTGGACCGGATGCGCAGTCGTGCCGACGTGCTGCTGGGGCACCTCACCCCTCGGCGGCGACGTGAGCTCGCGGGCCCACTGGCTGACGGGGATTTCGCTGCGGTCTGGCCACAGCTACAGGTGATCTCCTGTTGGGCCGACGCGTCGGCCGCTGCTCCGGCACGAGAACTGGCTGCCCGGTTCCCCGACGTGGTGATCCAACCGAAGGGGTTGTTGGCCACCGAGGGTTTCGTGTCGGTTCCGCTCGAGGCAGCCGGTGGCGCGGTCTTGAGTGCACGGTCCCATTTCTTCGAGTTCCTCGTGCTCGATCCGACGGATCCAAGTGCTGAGCCCACCGAGATCGTCACAGCAGACGAGCTAGAGCCCGATCGCCGGTATGCCGTGGTGCTGACTACGGCGGGTGGGTTGTATCGCTACCGGCTCGGTGACGTCGTGGAGGTGACTGGGTATCACGGCGCGTTGCCGGTGTTGCGCTATGTGGGGCGGCTGGATCGGGTGTCGGATCTGGTCGGGGAGAAGCTGAACGAGGCCTTCGTGGCCCAGATTCTTGAGGAGCTCGATCTGAACGCTGTCGTCTTGGTCGCACGCTCGGACCACTATGAAGCCCACGGGGTGTCGGCGGAACAGGCCGGGTCGATCGAGGCCCGGCTCCGGCGCAACTACCACTACGACTACGCCCGACGTCTCGGGCAGCTAGGACCTTTGGTGGCTCGCCCGAATCACCCGTTCGATGACTGGAGCCGACTGGAGCACCGCTCAAGGGGTTCCCGGCTGGGCGATGTCAAACCCACCGTGCTGGTCATGAGGTCAATCGGCCCAGGTGCCTCGGGTTCGGTTGCCGCACCTACAGCAACACTCTTACCAGGAGACAACTGACATGAAGATCGCCTTTCTCGCGCCCGCCGGGGCCATGCACCGTTTTCACGGTAGCTTCGGCATCGGGATTCACTACGCCCCGCTGACCTTGACCACGCTGGCTGCCTTAGTGCCCGCCGAGTTGCAAGCACAGGTCGCCGTCTACGACGAGACAGCGGGGCCGATCCCACTGGATCTGGACGCCGACCTCGTCTGCATCACGATGATCACCGGAACGGCTTCGCGAGCCTACGCCTTTGCTGACTACTACCGGTCGCGGGGCGCCACCGTGGTCCTGGGTGGAGTGCATGCCAGCCTGCTGCCTCAGGAGGCGGCTCGGCACGCCGACACGGTGGTCACCGGATTCGCCGAGCAGACCTTTCCGCAGTTGTGCCGAGACTTCGCCACAGGGCAACTCAAGCCTCGGTACCACCAGAACTACGACTACACCATCGTCGGGCGTCCCACCCCTCGACGAGACTTGCTGAACAAACGGCGTTACATCACGACGAACACCGTCGAGGTGGTTCGTGGTTGCGCACTGGGCTGCACGTTCTGCGCCTACCCCACGGCCTTCGGGTCAGCTGTCCACAAGCGTCCGGTAGCGGAGGCGATCGCCGAGATCGAAGCGCTACCGGGCAAGCACGTGGTGATCCCTGACATCAACCTCTTGGCCGGTCGGCGATGGACCGAGGAGTTCTTCCAGGCGTTGGTGCCTTTGAAGAAACGGTGGCTCGGATTGGTCACCTCGGCGATCGGCCGGGACGACAAGATGATCAAGCTCTTCGAGAGGTCCGGGTGTGAAGGACTGCTCATCGGTTTCGAGTCGATCAACGACGACACCCAGAAGCTCGTGCGCAAACGAGTCAACAAGGTCGGTGGGTATCCGTTGCTCATGCAAAAGCTGCACGATGCGGGCATCGCGGTGCAAGGTTGTTTCGCCTTCGGTGGGGACGGGGAGGACACCAGTGTGTTCGAACGCACTGTCGAGATGGTGATGCAGACCAAGATGGACCTACCCCGATACTCGATTCTCACGCCTTTCCCCAAGACCCGGCTCTATGCGCAGATGGAGGCTGAAGGACGCATCATCGAGCGGGACTGGGCGATGTACGACGTCGAACACGTGGTGTTCCAGCCGAAGCAGATGACCGCCGACCAGCTCTACGAAGGCATCGCCTGGGCCTGGGACCAGACCTACTCGCTGAGCCATATCGTCAAGCGACTGGCACCCTTCGATCGCGCACCGCTCCCGTCCTTGGTGACCAACCTGTTCGGCTACCGCGGCTACGCCAAGAAGTTCGACGCGTTCCCTCGCGAACGCATGGTCGACAACTCGGACATCCCCAGGGTCGACGTACCAATCGGCCGCGCGGCCAGCCAGCTGTCGCTACTGCCGGCAACCGCGTGAAAGTCGCCTTCGTCCTGCCGGCCATCGGTAAGAAGCCGGGCGAACGCTACATCGGTACGTGGAAGATGGAGCCGCTGACCATCGCCATGTTGTCGGCGCTGACGCCTCCGGACGTTGAACAGGTCTTCTTCGACGATCGGATCGAGCTGATCGACTACGACCACCCCACTGACGTCGTGGCCATCACGGTCGAGACGTATACGGCGAAACGGGCGTACGCGATCGCCGATCGCTTCGCCGCGCGTGGCGTGAAAGTGGTGCTCGGTGGTTACCACGCCACACTGTTGCCCGAGGAAGCCGCCGCGCACGCCGACGCCATCGTCACCGGCAACGCCGAGGCGGTATGGGCTCAGGTGATGGACGATCTCAAGTCGGGTTCGCTGCGACCCCGTTACAACGGCGGGGTCCGGATCGACGACACACCACCTGATCGGACCATCTTCGGGGACAAGAACTACCTACCAGTCGGGTTGGTCGAGACCGGGCGCGGCTGTGGGCATTTCTGCGAGTTCTGCGCAATCGCCAGCTACTACCGGGCTCGTTACCACCCGCGTGCCTTGGACCGGGTGGTCCGCGACATCGAGGTGTCCGGGCGCAAGGTCTTCTTCTTCGTCGATGACAACCTGGTGGCCGATCCCGACAACGTGCTGGAGTTGTGTCGTCGCCTGAAATCCATGAACGTGATGTGGGCTGCACAAGGAACCTTGGAGATGGCCGCACGCCCCGACCTGCTGCGGGCCATGAAGGACGCCGGGTGCGAGCTGATCCTCATCGGTTTCGAGTCCCTGGAGCCGGCCAGCCTGGCCGCAATGGGCAAACGGTGGAGCGTCGCAGGAGGTGAGCGAGCTGAAATGGTGAAACGAATCCACGACGCCGGGATCGGCATCTATGCCACGTTCGTTCTCGGCTACGACGGGGACACTCGTGAAACCTTCGGCCGCACGGTCGAGTTCGCCAAGGAGTCGGCGTTCCACACGGCTGCGTTCAACCACTTACTGCCCTTCCCGGGGACCCGGCTCTACGCCAGGCTCGAAGCCGAAGGGCGGTTGTTGTCACCGACCTGGTGGTTGGACGAGGACTACCACTATGGCCAACTGGCCTTTCGGCCGGCAAAGCTGGCCCCCGAGGAGGTGAGTGGTCTGTGCCGGCAGGCCCGCAAGGACTTCGGCGCACCCGGGTCCGTCTTCGTCCGCGGCATGCACGCGTTCAGCCGAGGCCGGCTGCGCATGTGGCCGGTCTTCTGGATGATGAACCTCCGCTTGGGCCGGGAAATCGAGGAGAAGTACGACATTCCGATCGGAGCGCACCTCGATGAGCTTCCCAAGTGACTCCAGCCGGTGGCAGGTAGACCTCGCCGGCCCTGAGGACGGACCCGGTCTGGCGGCGATCTATGCCAGCGACGACGGTTTCCCCGGAAACCTCCAGGTGCGATTCACCCGCGGGCCGAATCCGTACACATCGCTGCTGGCCGAGGGCGACGAGGTGGTGGTGCCGATTGCCCGTGACTCAGCCAGCGGGCGGATCGTCGGTATGGGAGCCTGCGTCAAACGAACCGAGTGGATCGACGGGAAGCCCTGCCGGATCGGCTACTTGACAGGCCTCAAAGGGCTGCCCGAGGTCCGCGGCCGAGTGACCACTTTCCCGGCCATGTTCGCCTTCCTGCGGGAGCAGACTCGTGATGTCGACCTCTACTACACCACCATCCTGACCAAACACACGATGGCCCGGAGGTTTCTCGAAACCCAGCGTCCTGGCATGCCCGAGTATCGGCATGTGGGCAGCTACACCACATACTTCTACCGGCGTCGTGGCGGCTCAGCCGCAGCGAGGACTACGCCGGGCACCGTGGAACAGCTGTTGCAGCTGGCCGGTCGCGACAACTTGCGCCCGGTGCGGGCACCATCGGGTCTGGCCGACGCTGACGTCCGGCTGATGCTGGACGCCGAGGGCCGCCCCGTGGCTGGGTGTGCGCTGTGGGATCAGCAGGAGCACAAGCAATATGTCGTGACCCGCTACGGGGGCGTACATGCACTGGCGCGTAGGATCCCCACCCACCTTCTCGGCTATCCGCGCTGGCCAGACCTCGGCGTCCCGGCCCGGTGCCTGAGCGTGGCGTTGCTGGCCGGCTCGTCGCCGACCGCAATCCGCCGACTGCTTTCGTCGGTCGCTGCCGAGTGTGAGCAGCTCGACTTCGTCATGGTCGGCCAGATGGATGGCGAGACGGGTCTCCCCGTGCCGGGTGCCCGGCCCGCCAGGTCGGTCGGGTATTCCAGCGAGGTCTACACCGTACACTTCGACGAGGCCTGCCTCGGACTGACACCCGGCCGGCCGTTAGCTCCGGATGTCGGCCTGCTGTAGTCGGCTGCGTCCGAGAGCTTCATCCGCCGGAGTCGCCCGGCGGCGGCCATGACCGGGTTGGCTGGCTCTCCCGGACCGAGGTCATCACGGACACCAGCGGCCTGGGTCAGGCCGCAAGGGAGGTACGACGGTCGTGCGCCAGCTCTCGTCCACAGCGAGTAGCCGCCGAGGATCCCTCGCGCTGCTCGTGATCGGCGGCCTCGTCATCGCTCTCGCCGTGTTCTTGTCCGGCAGATCGTCCGACCCCTTTTCAGGGACGACCGGCGACTCAGGATCACCGGTGACCGCAACGGTCACCGCCTCGACCGACCCGGTGAGCGGGCTGGCACTCATCGCGGAATCCGCACTGCCACCGGAAGCCCGCGAAACCCTCGAGCTCATCCGGGCCGGCGGGCCCTATCCCTATCCGCGCAACGACGACAAGACCTTCGGCAATCGTGAAGGCATCTTGCCGCATCGCCCGTCCGGCTACTACCGCGAATACACCGTCGAGACACCCGGATCCGACGACCGGGGTGCGCGCCGGATCGTCTCCGGCGACGACGGGGAGCACTACTACACCGACGATCATTACCAGAGCTTCCGCAGAATCCAGGAGGGCCGATGAAGATCCACGGTCCGGACACCGACGTCGGTGCCCTCACCGCAGCAGCCGAGCACGCCGGCCGCCAGGTCTTTCTGGTCACCGGAGCCCTGGACCGGCACTCGGCCCTGGTGGCGTTCGCCGAGGCGCTCGCGCTGCCCGACTGGTTCGGCAACAACCTCGATGCTCTGGCCGACGCCCTCCGAGACTTGGGTGACGACGACCGGCCGGTCACCCTCGTCTGGGACTCGGTCGCGCTGCTGCGCCGGACCGACCGGCACGGGTACGCCGCGTTGCGGTCGGTGCTTGCCGACATCGACGCCGAACGCGCCGATCTCGACGTCGACGTCGTGCTGCGCTGACACCGCTGGAACGACTCGAGATGGCTGCGAGAATGCCTCAGTGACCGACCCCCGCACCGTCACCCTGCTCGGCTCGACCGGATCGATCGGCACTCAGGCTATCGACGTCGCCCGGGCCGCACCCGAACGGTTCCGGATCGCCGCGATCAGTGCCGGTGGCGCCCAACTGGGCCTGCTGGCTCGCCAAGCCGTCGAGCTCGGTGTCGATGCCGTGGCCGCCGCCACGGCCGATCCGGGCGAGCTGGCCGACACGATCGCGTCGGTCGCCCGTGACGCCGGGCACCCGGCATACCGGCCCGAGATCCTCACCGGAGCGGACGCGAACGCGACGCTCGCCGCCCGCCCGGCCGACGTCGTCCTCAACGGGATCACCGGCTCGATCGGGCTGGCACCCACCATGGCTGCGCTCGAAGCCGGGAACACCCTCGCCCTGGCCAACAAGGAATCGCTGATCGTCGGCGGGCCGCTGGTCAAGGCACGGGCCCGGCCCGGGCAGATCGTGCCGGTCGACAGTGAGCACAGCGCCCTCGCACAGTGCCTGCGCGGTGGTCGGGCCGAGGAGGTGGCCCGGCTGGTCGTGACCGCCAGTGGTGGGCCGTTCCGGGGGATGAGCCGAGCCCAGCTTCGCGAGGTCACCCCCGAGCAGGCGCTGGCTCACCCGACCTGGGACATGGGCACGGTGGTGACGACCAACAGTGCCACGCTGGTCAACAAGGGCCTGGAAGTCATCGAGGCACACCTGCTGTTCGACATCCCGTTCGAGCAGATCGCCGTCGTCGTGCACCCGCAATCGGTGATCCACTCGATGGTCGAGTTCGTCGACGGATCGACTCTCGCGCAAGCGTCACCGCCGGACATGCGGCTGCCGATCGCACTAGGGATGGCCTGGCCCGATCGGGTGCCCGGCGCTGCAGCGGCCTGCGACTGGGGCCGGGCCGCGACCTGGGAGTTCTTTCCCCTCGACGAGGCCGCCTTCCCGGCCGTGGCGTTGGCCCGGCAGGTCGGTGCCGCCGGGGGCACCTACCCGGCGGTGTACAACGCGGCCAACGAAGTCTGTGTCGCGGCGTTCCACGACCGGGCCATCCGTTTCCCCGACATCGTCGACACGGTGGCCCAGGTCGTGCACGACTACGCCCAGCACGAGCCCGACCACGAGCTCAAGCAAGACCCGGGTATGCCGATCGGGAGCGATTCGCGCGTCCCGCACGTTGACCCGGATGTCGCCAGGGTGTTGCGTGCCGACCGATGGGCGCGGGAACGAGCCCGGCAGATCGTCGGGGAGAATGGGTGACCGACCACTCGGCTGATTGGAAGTCGACGAGTGCTCGGATGAACGCGACGCACCGCACCCGGGCGGCCCGAACGACCGGACGGGGTAGCGACAACCGGACAAGCAGGGAGTAGAGCTTCGTGGAGACGATCCTGTGGATCCTCGGGATCCTGCTCATCGTCGTGGGCATCGGTCTGTCGATCGCGTTGCACGAGATCGGGCACTTGCTGCCCGCCAAGCTCTTCGGGGTCAAATGCACCCAATACATGGTGGGCTTCGGCAAGACGATCTGGTCGAGGAAACGTGGCGACACCGAATACGGCATCAAAGCGATCCCGCTCGGTGGGTATGTGCGGATGATCGGGATGATCCCGCCCCGGCCCGGCGACCAGCCCGGACAGTTGCGGGACGTCTCCACCGGACGGTTCAGCGGGCTGATCGACCAAGCCCGCCACGACTCACTCATCGAGGTGGAGCCCGGAGACGAAGACCGGGTCTTCTACAAGCTGTCCGTGCCCAAGAAGATCGTCGTCATGCTCGGCGGGCTCACGATGAACCTGCTGCTCGCGCTGGTGCTGCTCGTCATCCTGATCAGCGGCGTCGGCGTCCAGTCGCTCGTGCCGCGACTGTCCACGGTCGCCGAGTGTGTTCCGACAGCCGCCCCGACCGTCGAAGCACCGTTGGCCGAGTGTCAGCCCGGCGATCCGCTGCCGCCATCGGCCGGGGTGCTCCAGGAGGGAGACACCATCGTCGAGGTCAATGGCCAGCCGGTGACCTTGTGGGGCGAGGTCACTGACGTCATTCGCGGCTCGGCCGGGCAATCCATCGACTTGGTCCTGGACCGGAACGGCGAGCGAGTGCCGGTGACGTTGACGCTGGCCACGGTGCAGCGGGCCGCGTTCGCCGACGACACCCGGGCCGAGGTCAAGGTCAATCCAGACGGCACACTCGTTGTCGAGACCGTCGGATTCCTCGGTGCCAGTGCGTCGATCGACTTCGTGCGCCTACCGATCACCGAGGCCCCGGTCAAGCTGGTCGAGACCGTCGCAGCCACCGGTCAGGTGTTGCTCACCGTGCCCGAGCGCCTGGTGAACGTCTGGCAGACGGTCACCGGACAAGAGGAACGCGATCCCGAAGGCCTGATCTCGGTCGTCGGCGTCGCCCGTGCTGGCGGCGAGATCGTGGCCGCCGACCTGCCGATCGCCGACCAAGCGCGGGCCAAGGCCGGCTTCATCCTCGGTCTGCTCTTCGGCGTCAACATCGCCTTGTTCCTCTTCAACCTGCTGCCGATGCCGCCCCTGGACGGTGGGCAACTCGCCGGGGCCGTCTGGGAGGGCATCAAACGCACCGGAGCCCGCTTGCTCGGCCGACCCGACCCCGGCTACGTCGACGTCGCCAAGGGGCTGCCGATCGCGTATGCCGTGTCCATCCTGCTCATCGCGATGACCGTGCTGCTCGTCTACGCCGACCTGGTCACCCCGGTCCGATTCACGTAGCCGGCCACGCGATCGCCGACGTGGTGCAGCGAGACGTCTCCCTCGGGGAAGCCCGGAGCACGCTGACGAAACCCTCCATCCGCTCACCTTGTCGGAGCCGACGGATGCCCTTCATGCTGTCTACTGGAGGGATGAAGGGAACACCTAGCATCGTTGGGATTCACCACGTCACGTTCTCAGTCACCGACCTCGATCGCACGATCGCCTGGTATCGCGATGTCCTGGGTTTCGCCGAACTGCGGCGTTTGTCGATCGGCGGCATGGACAAGGCGATGCTCGCCCGCGAAAGCCTGACCTTGACTCTGGTCGCCCACGGCGACAAGACCGTGCCCGGCCGTTTCGATGAGCGCCGCGTAGGACTCGACCACCTGTCCTTTGCCGTTGCTGACGAGTCGGCCTTGCAGGATTGGGTGCGGCATCTGGACGAGAACCACGTCACCCACAGCGAAGTAACCCAGGCCACAGCAGGCCACCTGGTCGCCTTCCGTGACCCGGACAACATTGCCCTGGAGTTCTACACGCTCACCTGAGGGCGGCACTAGTTGAGCGGTGATGAGCGCGACGCCGACTGACGTGATGACGGGGGAGCCTTAGATCGCCGTCACGACGTAGGGACCCCCACGAAGGGGTAACAGGCCGGGTGGAGCTGGGCTCCGTCGGCAGTTCGCGGCTCACGTTGGCGAGGTGCACGGCGCGTCGAATCACTACGGACACGGTCAGCCGGATCACCAAGAAGGTCGCGCAAGACATACAGGCGTGGTCCTGGTGGGCCGGTGCAGCCGGCGTACGCCGCAGTCTTCGGTGAGGCGATGTCTGTGAAGGTGTCTGAAGGGCACGTCTCGGTTTCGTCAGGCAGGTTCCAGCGACCGTCGGAACAGGACGCTTCACGTCGCCTGTGATGGGTTGGCCGGGTTGGCCGAACCCATCGAGGTGGGAAAATGTCCCTGGTTCTTCTTGATAACCACCCGCAACTGGAAGTTCAAGAAACGAACGCAACCACTTCGGGATGAGCCGGTGTGCGGAGAAGGCCTAACACGCTCCGGCAGTGGCGGTGAGGCCGGCTTCAAAGTTGCGGAATTCCTAGTGGCGCAGAACGCAGTCCGGCCAAGATCCCAAGACCCCACTACAGGCGATAGAAATCGGCCCTTTGCCGTCGGACGACCAGTCGAGCCGCGACCGAGCACACAACCAGAAGTACCGCATTGCCGATCAAGGACACCCGTGCCACGCTAGGCACGAATTCATCCCCACCAAGAGCAAAGAATGGAACTAGCGATGCCCGCGCTGGCGCGTTCGTGTAACGGTCAGTCACGCCGATGAAGAATTCTTGCCCCGACGTTTCGGACAGGCCCCAGTAAGTCACGCCAAGCCCCAGAATCACAAGGAAAAGAAAGACCGGGAAAAGAGTCGCCATCAGGATCTTGGTCCGCAGATACTTTGTAACAACCACAAGGAAAACAACAAGTGCGAAGAAGCTCGCAACTGAAAGAAGCCGGGCGGCTAAGAGCCAGACAAGGTCAGCGCCAGCCAAGCTTCCGTCGATAGGCTGAAAAAACGTCCAATCCATCGCCATAGATGCAACAGATAAAGCGAAAGTCAAAACGCCTAAGACAGCTGCGCGAGCCGTAAGCACAGCCCACCGGGAACGAGATGTGATGTGAAGGAATAGGTCAGCGCCCAGGCAGTAGTATGAGAATAGTCGATAGCAGATGAAGACCGTGACCATGGCCCAAGCTATTATCGAGCCCATCCCGTAGATGGCCGCGAAAACGGTGTTCTCAGTTGCGCCAAGTAGCAGTCGGGGCAGAAACATGGCCAGGATAGCAACCAGGAACACGCTGGCGCTTCTTCCGATCTCAAGACGTAGCAGCACTGATGACCTCTTTAAAGCGTTGTTCTAAGCCGCCTTGCGAAAGAACCGCCGACACTGCATCGTGCAGAATCAGCTTTCCTTGATGAATCATGATCGCCTCGTCGAAAAGCCCCTCGAGCCCACCGATCAGATGCGTGCTAATGACAACAGTCGAACCCGGTTTTCGGTAGTTCTTGATCATCATAAGCAACTTATCGCGCGTTAACGGATCTACGGCCGCTAGCGGTTCATCCAGCACGTACAGACCGCAACGTCTCGCCAATATCATAGATAAATGAAGCTGCTCAGACATTCCTCTCGAAACAGTCGAAACTCTGGCGTCCAGGCTCAGGTCTAACTCAGCGATAGTCTTTGTGGCCATGTTGCCGTCAAAGTCCGCGTAAAGTGAGTCGCAAGCACGCACGACATCTCGAATCCGCATTCTCCGGGGGATGAATTCCTGGTCTGGTAGGTAGCCTACGACGCTGCCTCGAGGTCGAATTGAACCGTGAAAGCGATTCATCACCCCGGCGATGCAGCGCAGCAACGTTGTTTTTCCGGCCCCATTCTGGCCGAAGAGCCCAACAATGCTCCCCTTGTTGGCGAGAAGCAAGTTGACATCGTTTAAGGCCAACTTGTCTGCGTACTTGACAGTTAGATGCTCAACTACGAGGCTGTCGCCGATCGTCATGACAACTCCATTGCGGCAGAACAGAATAGGCACAGTCCATAGCGAGTTACTAGAGCGACACTAGAGCATTTCAAAGCTATCAGACAGTCTGGGTTTTGGCGAATGGTTCTGCGTTCGGCATGGTCTCTTCCCGCTCGTAGGTACTCAGGAAGTGGCTCTGATTCATACGGATATGGAATGCAGACAGGATGAGGTAGTACATTGTGAAGCCGATCCGGTCGATCTGGCGAACCATGATGCGTAGCGTGGCAACATACGCGGCGGTGACGCCCTCGGCCTTGACGACGAAGTCGGGAACGGTGGAGAGCGTGGCGTTCTCTACTCGGCGTGGAGCCAGCTTGCAGGTCTTCCAGACGTGCCCGATTCTCGAGGGTGTCATACCGACTTCGGCAGTCAGCGACCGCGTCGACGAGCGCGTGGTGCCCCTGGGTGGCTCGTCCCAAGAGCGTCTCGTGGGCTACCGCCTCAATCGCATCGGCCGGATGGGCGGCCGGCCGGCCCGAGCGAGGCGCGTCCTTGAGTGCGCCCAACCCCGATGCAGCGAACCGCAAGCGCCACTTACGCACTGTAGGCACCGAGACCCACTCGACCGCCGTGGCCAGCTTCGACGACACTCCCTCGTGCGCGTAGGCCAATACGATCTGAGCGTGCATAGCCATCCGCGCCTGCCATGTGCCAGCTCGCACGATCGTCCTCAACACCCGCCGATCCTCGGCGTCGATTCCCAATGGGAGGGGACGATTCGCATGCATACCCCATCGTAACGAAGAAGCAGACTGCTTACAGGGGTTTCGTCAGTTATTGAGTGTTGCTGGCAGTTGTGACTAGAGGTTCTCGGCTGCTGGCATGCGGTCGGTGAAGGTGATGGCGAGTGAGTTGAGCCCGGGTTTCCATCGGGTTGCCTGCCGTGCTTGTCCCAGGCTCGTGGGGTCTGGGGATCGCACGACCCGGGAGGGGGTCTTCTCAGTGGCCTATTGGGTCGCGAAGTGGTTCTTGGCGTTCACGGCGCGCCGGAACCGGGGGTTCAGGCTCTCGATTGCATTGGTTGAGCACAAGGCCTCCCGGATTTCGAGGTCGTAGTCCAGGAACGGGATGAACGCCTCCGGTGCTTCGCGCCAGAGTTTGGAGGTCGTCAGGGCTTGCCCTACTCCTGTTCCAGTTCTTGAAGCTGCCGCGGATCACATGGACGACCCAGGTCTGTGCTATCGCCTTCGGTAACGCCCGTGGCGACAGAGTCCAGTAGAGGCGTGAGCCCGTCACACATCACGAAGAACACATCCAGCGCACCACGGTTGCGCAGGTCGGAGAGCACCGAGAGCTAGAACGTCGCCGACTCACCGTCGTTGTTGCCCGCTCACAACCCGAGCACATCGCGGCGGCCGGTCAGATCGATCCCGATCACGGCGTAGCACGGCTGGTGACCGACGTGCCCGTCACGCACCTTCGAGATCTCTCTTCAGCGGTATCGCGGATCTCGAGATACACCAGGTTTGGGCACTCCGGGCCCGCCGGAATCCCTGCTGATCTCGCGCGGGCGCGTCGCCACCCCGCTGGATCGGCTCGCTCAAAGTTCGCAGCAGGTGTGTCCCCGCGCGATACCTGGTCAAACACCACGGGCAAGCCGGTGCAGCTGGTCCAGCGTGCCGAACCATACGTTGCGGTCCAAGCCGTCGACGACGCCGCGCTGCCAGACCAGTGGGCGCTCCCAGCCAGCTGGCCAGGGGCCAACCTCGCCGTCGTGGTCGTAGAGCCACAGCGGGTTGGTCGCCCCGAAGGACCGGTCACCGCCGAGGCATTGGTCCCACATGTCGGCTCGCACGTAGATCATCGGGGCCCGCCCGGTGAGCTGGCGGTACGTCTCGGAGAAGTCGCGAATCCACTCGGCCAGTCCGGCCGGGGAGTGACCGAAACACGGGTCACCCGACTCGTTGCGTTCCAGATCGAGGGCACCTGGAAGCGTCGTGCCGTCCGGCGTCCAACCGCCACCGGAGGCCACGAAGTGACGGGCTTGCTCGGCCCCGGATGAACTGGCCGGCCGCGCGTAGTGGTAGGCACCTTGGAGCATGCCCACCGCCCGCGCACCTGAGCGTTGCGCTGCGAAGACCGGACTGCGCCAGGTGCGGCCTTCGCTGGCCTTGATCCACACGAACCGGAGACCTTCGGCCCACAGCCCCGGCCAGTCCACCCTCGGCTGGTAGGCCGAAACATCGACTCCCTCGACGCGTGGACCGGTGCGCCAATCGCCGAGGGAGTCGGCTGGCGCGGATGATGCTGGCACCGACGCTGTGGCCGACGATGGTGATGATGATGGTGCAGCTGATGAGGACGGTGCAGGCGGCGTCGACGGCGCGGGCGAAGCCATCGTCATGTGCGTCGTTCTGGAGGTGGCCGGACTGCTCGTCGTTGTAGCTGTGGCGTTATCGGCCGGGCTCGCACACGCGCTGGTGCCCACGACGATGAGGGTCACCAGGGTGGTCCACAGTGCCCACGGGCCCGCCGGTCGATGCGCCACAACGGGATGGTTTCACACTCACCTACCTGTCACCCACGGCCCTGCGTGGACCATGGACCAAACGGGACTAGACGCCGGCTCGGACCCGAACGCGGCGGCGTACAGTTTCGGGGTGATCACGATCATCCCGCCCGCCGTGGGGTGGCACCGCGAGCTCTTGGACTTCCTCGACAGCTACGACAGTGCCCGCGTCGACGGGCTCAGTGTCGCTGATGAGGCCGTCGCGACGCTTGCCGACCCGCTCGCCTTCGCAGGCTGGGTGGCCGAACAACTTGATCATGAGGCCGGGCGCAACCTGCCTCCCGGTCGGGTGGCGTGCACGTCTCGGTGGATCGTCGACGACGGAGTAATCGTCGGGGTGATCAACCTGCGCCACGAGCTCACCGACTACCTCTTCGAGCAGGGCGGGCACATTGGGTATGCCGTGCGCCCCTCCGCACGGGGACACGGGGTGGCCACCGCTGCCCTGCGGCAGATGCTTGGCGTTGCCGCGCAGCTGGGGATCAACCCGCTGCTTGTGACATGTGCAGACGGCAACCTCGCCTCGGCGCAGGTGATTCTCAAAGCCGGTGGCGTGTTCGAGGACATCCGCGCCGGAATGCGCCGATACTGGATCACCCTGCCCGGGCGGATACCCGCCTAGGCAGGCAGTACCGCCTCGCCCAGGCCACCGGTCTCCCCCAGACCCGGATCAGCGAGATCGCCCGCGGCAAGCGCGCCATCACCATCGACACCGCTCTGCGATTCTCGAAGGCGTTGGGGGTCGATGACCGGTTCTGGATCAACGTCCAGACCGACTACGACCTTGAAGTAGAGCGCGACCTGCACGCCGACGAACTCGCCAAGGTGACTGAGCTGGTCGCGAGTTGAACTAGGCAACGCGCGGTCCCACCGAGGCCCCGTCGAGCTGGATGCCGGCCATGGGGCCACGACTACTCTGGGGCTATGAGCGACCCAGCGAGCCTTCAATGAGCGCCATCGTCCCCGTTGCCGTGATCGGGGCCAAAGGGCGGATGGGGGCAACCGTATGCCGGGCGGTCGAGGCCGCGCCGGACTTGCAGCTCGTCGGGGCCTACGATCTCGGGGACGACCTCGGCGACCTCGGCGGAGCACACGTCGTCGTCGAGTTCAGCGTGCCGACGGCATCACCGGCCAACGTCGCTGCCTGCGTGGCTCAGGGCGTCCACGTCGTCGTCGGCACGACCGGCTGGGACGCCGCCAAGCTCGCCGTCCTCGGCGATCAGGTCTCGGCCGCGCCGGACGCCCGGGACGGTGGCTCGGTCGGGGTGCTCATCGCGCCGAACTTCGCTATCGGAGCCCTGCTCATGATGGGTTTCGCGCAACAGGCCGCGCGTTTCTTCGAATCGGTCGAGGTGGTCGAGCTGCACCACCCCGACAAGGTCGACGCCCCCTCCGGCACGGCCGCGCGCACGGCCGGACTGATCGCCGACGCCCGGGCCGCTGCCGGCCTGGGCGCCCTGCCCGACGCGACGACCGACGATCCTGCTGGTGCGCGTGGTGCGCGGGTCGACGGCATACCGGTGCATGCCCTCCGGGTGCGGGGGCTAGTGGCTCATCAGGAGGTCGTCTTCGGCAACGTCGGAGAGACCCTGACGATCCGGCACGACTCGCTCGACCGGGCCAGCTTCATGTCCGGGGTGCTGGCCGGGGTCCGGGCGGTCGGCAGTCATCCCGGGGTCACCGTCGGGCTAGAGCACTACCTCGGCATCGGCTGACGCCAGCCTGTTGGCCAAGGCTTGCTGGCCAGAGTTTGCCGGGTGGCCGATCAGCTGGGAGTTCACGACCAGCCGAGCAACCGCAGACCTGCGGCGACGACGGCACCGATGCCGACGACCACCACGAACGGGGCCCGCAGCGCGAGGGCGACCACGGCAGCACCGACCGCCACAGCTCGGGCATCGAACACCAAGGAGCCGTCGGTCGCGGCGAAAGCCTGCAGCACGACGAGCGACGACAACAGGGCGACCGGCAGCAGTGCGCTGACCCGGCGCATCCGGGTGCCGTGGAGCAGCCGCGCCGGCACCAGGTGACCGGCCAGTTTGGTGACGAACGCCAGGCCGGACGCGACGAGGACCGCCGCCCACAGGGTCACGGCGCGCCCTCCGGTGCTGGCCGGGCCCGGCGTAGGCCGACGACCAGGGCCGCTGCGGCTGCGACGAGCACCGGAACCCCGGTCGGGGCGACCGGCGTGACCAGCACGGTGACGAGCACGGCCAGGGCCGCGGTCGCCGCGGCGTCCCGGCTGCGCAGGCGCGGCCACAACAAGCCGATGAATGCCGCCGCTGCGGCGGCGTCCAACCCCCACCGGCGCGGGTCGCCGACCTGCTCACCGAGCACGGCCCCGAGCACCGTGAGAGCGTTCCAGAGCACGAAGACGGCAATCCCGGTCTGCCAGAAACCGAGCCGGGCACCCCGATCGCTCGACTGGGCGATCCCGACCGCGGTGGACTCGTCGATGGTCAACTGCGCTGCGGTGAGCCGTCGCCACCCCCGGGCGTGGTGCAGGAACTGACTGACCTGCAGCCCGTAGAGACCGTTGCGCAACCCGAGCATCGTGGCCGCTGCGGCAGCCGCCAGGCCGCTTCCTCCCGAGCCGACGATCCCGACGAACGCGAATTGTGACCCGCCGGTGAACATCAACGCCGATAAAGCGCTGGCCTGCCACCGATCCAGCCCGGCAGCCACGGCGAGCGCACCGAACGACACGGCATAGGCGCCGGTCGCGATACCCACCGACCATGCTTGGCGCAGGATCCGACGGCGATCCGGCTCGGACAGCGGCGGCTCGGGTCTCAGCGGGCTGCTGCCTCGGCGGCGAGTTGGCGTTGACGGTGCAGGAACGCGAGCACGTCGTCGACGACCTCGCGCTTGTTCGTCTCGTTGAAGATCTCGTGGCGCGCACCGGCATACGTGCCGGCCTCGGCGCCGGCGCTGGTGATCCGCTCCCACCCTGCGGCGGTCCCGTCGTAGGGCACGAGCTCGTCCTGCTCACCGTGCAGCCACAGGGCCGGCAGGGCCAGTGGACCACCGTTGTCGACCGTCCGTAGCGTGGCTTGCAAGGCCTCGAGTGTCGGCCGCTTGAAGGGCCCGTGCCAGACCAGCGGATCGGCGGCATACGCCTCACCCACGCTCAGGTCCCGCGAGAGCACCGCAGGGTCGATCGGTGTGTCGGGCAGTTCGTCGAGCGCCAGCAACTGCTCGAGGGCCGCCCAGTTACCGAGGACCGGGGCCGAGAGCACCAGGGCCAGCAGATCCTCGGCGTGTCGTTGCGCGTACCGGGTTGCGATCAAACCACCCATGGAATGCCCGATCATCACGACCGGCAACCCGGGATGCTGGGTGACCACGTGCTCGCGTAGCCGTCGCACGTCGTCGACGACCGGCTCGAAGTCGGTGATCAGCACCCGCTCGCCATCACTGTGCCCGTGCCCGACATGGTCCACCCCGTAGACGACCGCCCCATCGGCGACCAGCCGGTCGGCCAATTCGTCGTAGCGACCCATGTGCTCGCCGTAGCCGTGCACGAGCAGGACGGCGTAGGCCGGTGCTGCGCCACCTGCTGTCTCGTCGCCACCCCATCGGTATGCGGCGAGCTGGCCGGCGTGCCCTGGCAGATTGAATCGACTCCTCGTCATAGCCCGATCCTGACAGACCGGAGCCCGGTGCGGCCAGCCCGCCCGTCGGGCCTGTGTGCTTCGATGTCCGGATGGTCCGGATCGCCACACGAGCCTGCGTAGCCGTCCTCGCCAGTGGTCTCATGCTGGGCGCCAGCGGGTGCTCGAGCAGCCCGGACACCCCCGAAGCCACGTTGGCCGCCTTCCTGCACGCCTTGGGCGAAGGGGACGTCGAGGCCGCCTGTGCGCTGGTCGTCTACGACAAGGAGCCATTGCAGGGTGATGACCTGTTGTTGTGCCAGGGCGGTTTCCGAAACGTAGTCGAGCAGGTGGCCACTGAGCAGGAGCTGGCTCAGCTCCGGGCGGCTGAGGTCACTGGGTCGGCCGTCTCGGGCGACCAGGCAACCGTGCTCCCCGAGCAGATCGAGGGAGTGCCGGCAGCCTATGAACTCACCGTCTCACTCGTGCGGATCGATGGCACGTGGTTCGTCGTCAGCACCCCGTGAGCGCCGCAGATAGGTGACGAACGCATACCCGGCATGCGTCACCCGCGCGACCTCCTGCCAGTGCTGCGGGTCGATCTGCGGGAAAAGCACGGCTCGGCTGCCCAGCTCGGGCCATTGGTCGATCTCGGTGACCAGCAGCCGGTCCGCGATCGGCATCGCCTCGGCGTAGACCTGCCCGCCCCCGCACACGAAGACCTCATCCGCCGGGCCGGCCAGCTCGAGTGCCTGCGGCAGCGAGGCCGCAGTCTCGACCCCGTCTCGCTGCCAGTGGCGGTCCCGGGTGAGCACGATGCTGCGTCGGCCGGGCAGCGGCCGACCGACCGAGTCGAAGGTTGCCCGGCCCATGATGAGCAGATGGCCCATCGTCGTGCGTTTGAAATAGGCCAGGTCCTCCGGGACGTGCCACGGCATACCACGGCCATCGCCGATCACCCCGTTGCGGGCCACGGCCGCGATCACGGTGATCCGAGGCTGGTGCGCGGTCACGACGTCACACCGCGATCGGCGCGCGGATGCCCGGGTGCGGGTCGTAGTCGAGCACCTCGACATCGGACAGCTCGAACTCGTCCAACTCCTTGCCGGGTGCCAGCCGCAGGTGCGGCAGCGGGCGCGGGTCTCGGGACAGCTGCAGCCGGGCCTGGTCCACGTGGTTCGTGTAGAGGTGCACATCACCGAAGGTGTGCACGAAGTGCCCGGGCCGCAAGCCCACGACCTGGGCGATCATGTGGTTGAGCAGCGCGTAGGACGCAATGTTGAAGGGCACTCCGAGGAAGACATCCGCCGAGCGCTGGTAGAGCTGACAATCCAGGTATGCCGGTGCTTCCGGAGTCGCCGGGTCGGGCCGGACGTAGAACTGGAACAAGGCATGACACGGGGGCAAGGCCATCGAGTCGACGTCGGCGACGTTCCACGCGGACACGATGTGACGGCGGCTGTCCGGGTCGGCGCGCAACGACCGCAGCATTGCGGCGAGTTGATCGACACGACGACCGTCGGGAGTCGGCCAGCTGCGCCACTGGTGGCCGTAGACCGGGCCGAGGTCACCGTGCTCGTCGGCCCACTCGTCCCAGATCGAGATACCCCGCTCCTGCAACCACCGCACGTTCGTGTCCCCGCGCAAGAACCACAAGAGCTCACCGACGATCGAGCGCAGATGTAGCCGTTTCGTGGTCAGCAGCGGGAACCCCTCGGTGAGGTCGACCCGCAGTTGGTAGCCGAAGACGCTGCGAGTGCCGGTGCCGGTGCGATCGGACTTCTCGACCCCGGTGGTGAGGACATGGTCGAGCAGGTCCAGATACTGACGCACGCCCGCACGGTAGCACCGTGGCCTACCGCGATCGCGATCGGCGGGACGCTAGCCTGAGGTCATGACCGCAACACCGATATTCGGCCGAGTGCTCAGCGCCATGGTCACACCGATGACCCCGGATGGCGCCGTCGACGAGGCCGCTGCGGTCAAGCTCGCCGAGCACCTGGTCTCGCACAGCCACGACGGCATCGTCGTCAACGGCACCACCGGCGAATCCCCAACGCTCAGCGCCGACGAGAGCATCGCCATGGTCGCCCTGGTATCCGAGACGGTCGGCGACCGCGCGCACATCGTCGCCGGTGTCGGCTCCAACGACACGGCCCACAGCGTCGAGATGGCCGAGCGCGCCGCCGCAGCGGGCGCCAGCGGTCTGCTCGTCGTGACTCCCTACTACAACAAACCGACCCAGGCCGGACTGCTCGGGCACTTCCGGGCAGTCGCCGACGCCACCGACCTGCCGGTCATGCTGTACGACATCCCGGGCCGCACCGGCACCCCGATCCACATCGACACCCTGGTGCGGTTGGCCGAGCACCCCCGGATCGTGGCGGTCAAGGACGCCAAAGGCGACCTGTGGGCAGCCACCCACGTCATGGCCCGGACCGCCCTGCAGTGGTATTCGGGCGACGACGCGCTCAACCTCGCCCACCTCGCCCAAGGCGCCGTGGGTGTCGTCTCGGTCGTCGGGCACGTCGCCGGCAACGAGTATGCGGCGATGATCCACGCGGTCGACAGCGGTGATCTGGCGACCGCACGCGGCATACACCAGCGGCTCGTGCCACTCGTCGACGCCCTGATGACCACCTCGCAGGGCGCGATCATGACCAAGGCGGCGCTCACCGAGCTCGGGGTCATCCCCTCGGCGCACGTGCGTCTGCCACTGGTCGAGTCGCCGCCGGAACACCTGGCGATCCTGCACGACGGTCTGGCCCGCTCGGGGTTCACCACCTGACCACTCGCACCGACCCACTCGCACCGACCCAGCACAGGACACCCGTGAGCCACCCGCACCCCGAAATACCCCCTCCACCGCCGCTGCCCGACGGGGCGCTGCGATTCGTGGCCCTCGGCGGGCTCGGCGAGATCGGCCGCAACATGGCGGTGCTCGAGACGGCCGGACGGCTGCTCGTCATCGATTGTGGGGTGCTCTTCCCCGACGATCACCACCCCGGGATCGACCTCATCCTGCCCGACTTCGAGTACCTCGACGGGCGGCTCGACGACATCGAAGCCATCGTGCTCACCCACGGGCACGAAGACCACATCGGGGCGGTGCCGTTCCTGCTGGCCCGCAAACGCGACATCCCGGTGCTCGGCTCGCAGCTGACGCTGGCCCTCGTCGAGGCCAAGCTCAAAGAACACAAGATCAAGCCCAACACCCTCACGGTCACCGAGGGTCAGCGTGAACGGCTCGGGGTTTTCGACCTGGAGTTCATCGCGGTCAACCATTCGATCCCGGACGCGCTCGCGGTCGTCGTGCGCACCGCCGCCGGCACGGTGCTGCACACCGGTGACTTCAAGATGGACCAGTTGCCGCTCGACGGGCGGATCACCGACCTGCGGGCGTTCGCGCGGGTCGGGGAGGAGGGGGTCGATCTGTTCCTTACCGACTCGACCAACGCCGACACCCCGGGTTTCACGCCCTTGGAGCGCGACATCTCCTCGGCCATCGACAAGGTCTTCCGGCACGCCGAGCGCCGGATCATCGTGGCGTGTTTCGCCTCCCACGTGCACCGGGTGCAGCAAGTGCTCGACGCCGCGGTCAAGGCCGGACGCAAAGTCGCCTTCGTCGGCCGGTCGATGGTGCGCAACATGGGCATCGCCGTCGACCTGGGGTTTCTCCATGTGCCCGATGGGGTGGTCGTCGACCTGCGTCGGCTCGAACAGCTGCCCGACGACGAGATCGTGCTGATCAGCACCGGCAGCCAGGGCGAGCCGATGTCGGCGCTGGCCCGGATGGCCAGCCGGCGCCACCGGATCGAGGTCGGTCACGGTGACACCGTGCTGCTGGCCAGCTCGCTCATCCCGGGCAACGAGAACGCCGTCTACCGGGTGATCAACGGCTTGATGCGCCTGGGTGCCACGGTCGTGCACAAGGGAAACGCTCAGGTGCACGTCTCCGGGCACGCCTCGGCGGGTGAATTGACCTACTGCTACAACATCGTGCGACCCCGCAACGTCGTGCCGGTGCACGGTGAGTGGCGGCACATGTATGCCAATGGCGAGCTCGCGGTCGCCACCGGCATCCCGCGCGAGCGGGTGCTGCTGGCCGAGGACGGTGTCGTGATTGACGTCCGCGACGGGGTGGCCCGGGTCGTGGGTGCAGTGCCGACCGGCTACGTCTACGTCGACGGCTCATCGGTCGGGGACACCGACGAGGCGCTGCTCAAAGACCGGCGGATCTTGCGCGACGAGGGTTTCATCACCTGCATCGTCGTCATCGACGCGGCCACCGGCAAGATCGCGGCCGGCCCAGAGATCACCGCCCGCGGCTTCGCCGAAGGCGAGGAGATCTTCGCGCAGGTGATCCCCAAGGTCGAGGCGGCGGTCACCGAAGCGACCGAGGCCGGTGTCACCGACGAGCAGCAGTTGGCTCAGGTCGTGCGCCGCGCCGTGGGCAGCTGGGTGGGAGGCAAGATCAGGCGCCGCCCGATGATCATCCCGGTCGTCATCGAGTCCTGACACCCGCAACACGTGGCCGGTGCGCGTGTGACACGTGAGTCTGAAGTGGCATTCACGTAACCTGCTTCCATGGCTGCCCCACCATCTGCCGGATCGAAACGACCCGCTGCGCGCAGCCAGCGCACCCCGGGCCGGTCGAGTCAGCGCTCCAAGAATCGATCCAGCAGTCGGCCCGCTGCCCGGCGCGGGGGCCGCAGCTCTGGCGCCAGAGGTGGCGGGCTGCCGATGCCGGTCCGGGCGGTGCGAGGTGCCTGGCTCGGGGTCTCCCACGTCGCCGGTGGTGCGGTACGCCGCATCGGTCGTTCGGCGGCCCAGCTTGAGCCCGAGCACCGGCGCGATGGGCTGGGTTTCCTACTCATCGGGCTGGCCGTCGTGGTCGCCGCTCCGGAGTGGTGGGGATTGCATGGCTTTGTCGGAGACTTCGTGCATGCGATCGTTGCCGGCACCGTCGGGCGGATCGCGTATGTCGTGCCTGTCATCCTGTTCGCCTTCGGGCTCGGACTGCTGCGAGCACCCCGGGCCGAGGCGACCACCAATCGGATCGCCGTGGGCACGATCACGTTGCTCGTGGCCGCATGCGGGCTCGCCCACCTGGCCGACGGGATTCCAGCGCCTCCCGATGGTGCCGACGGGATGCGAGCTGCCGGGGGGATCCTTGGCTTCGTGGCCAGCAGCCCACTGGCGGCGGCGGTCTCCGCGACCGGGGCTACCGTGTTGCTGCTCCTGCTCGGTCTTTTCGGGGTGCTGGTGGTCACCGGCACTCCCGTGCGGATGATCCCGGAGCGACTCCGCTGGGTTCGCGACCGCGTCATCGGACAGGCCCGCAGCAGCAATGACGACCAGAGCTCTCCCGGCAATGACCGGCAGCCTGAGCAGGGCACCAAGGCCGGTCGACGAGCCCGGCCGCCCCGCCGCTCGGGTGCTCGACCGATGGAGCCGGTCGACGGCGAGCGCACCGGTGACCACGCTTTCGAGCAGGCTGCCGAGGTGGCTCCCGACCCGGGTCGCCGCGGGCTGCGACCGGGGCAACGGCGACCAGCTCAGGCCGATCCTGCCGACGACACCGGCCCGGTGCCCGCGCCGTCGACGTCGGGCACCGACCGGGGTGTCGACGCGACCGATCCGGCCGCTCATGGTGCACCCCCGGTCGAGGCCACCGCGGGGGTGCAGGCAATCTCTCCGGCCCAGCTGCCGTTGCGTTCCGAGCAACTGCCGCTGGACGGCGACGTCGCCTACGTGCTGCCCGACCATGCGTTGCTAGCCCCTGGCGCCCCGCACAAGGCCCGGTCGGCGGCCAACGACCGGGTCGTCGAGGCCCTGACCGGGGTCTTCGAGCAGTTCGAGATCGATGCCCAGGTGACCGGCTTCACCCGTGGACCGACAGTGACCCGCTACGAGGTGGAGCTGGGTTTGGCGACCAAGGTCGAGCGGGTCACCGCGTTGTCCAAGAACATCGCGTATGCCGTTGCCTCGGCCGACGTGCGGATCCTCTCGCCGATCCCGGGCAAGTCGGCGATCGGGATCGAGATCCCCAACACCGACCGCGAGATGGTGTCGCTCGGGGACGTGCTGCGCAGCCAGACCGCCCGGGCCAACGACCACCCGATGGTCATGGGGGTGGGCAAAGACGTCGAAGGCGGCTACGTCATCGCGAACCTCGCCAAGATGCCGCACCTGCTCGTGGCCGGTGCGACCGGGGCCGGCAAGAGCAGCTTCGTCAACTCGATGATCACCTCGATCCTCATGCGGGCCACCCCCGAAGAAGTCCGGATGATCCTCGTCGACCCGAAACGGGTCGAGCTGACGGCATACGACGGCATTCCCCACCTGATCACCCCGATCATCACCAACCCCAAGAAGGCTGCCGAGGCCCTGCAGTGGGTGGTCCGTGAGATGGACCAGCGCTACGACGACCTGGCGAGTTTCGGTTTCAAGCACATCGACGACTTCAACAAAGCGGTGCGGGCCGGCACGGTGAGCCCACCGGCCGGGTCCGAGCGGGTGCTGGCGCCCTACCCGTATCTGCTCGTCATCGTCGACGAGCTCGCCGACCTCATGATGGTCGCCCCGCGCGATGTCGAGGAGTCGATCGTGCGGATCACCCAACTGGCACGCGCGGCCGGCATCCACCTGGTGCTGGCCACCCAGCGACCCAGCGTCGACGTCGTCACCGGACTGATCAAGGCCAACGTGCCCTCGCGGCTCGCGTTCGCGACCTCGTCGCTGGCCGACAGCCGGGTCGTGCTCGACCAGCCGGGCGCGGAGAAGCTCATTGGTCAAGGCGATGCGCTCTTCTTGCCGATGGGTGCCTCGAAACCGATGCGGGTCCAAGGATCCTGGGTCACCGAGACTGAGATCCAGAGCGTGGTCGCTGCGGTCACCGACCAGCTCAAAGCCCAGTACCAGGAGGGCGTCATCGCGCCGGCGGCAGCCAGTCGGCAGATCGATGACGACATCGGCGACGACCTCGACCTGCTGCTGCAAGCCACCGAGCTCGTCGTCACCACCCAGTTCGGGTCGACCTCGATGCTGCAACGCAAGCTCCGGGTCGGTTTCGCCAAGGCCGGCCGGCTGATGGACCTCATGGAGACCCGCGGCATCGTCGGCCCGTCCGAGGGCAGCAAGGCACGTGACGTGCTCGCCAAGCCCGACGACCTAGCCGGCACGCTCGCGTTGTTGCGCGGTGAAGAACACGCGGCACCATCCGAGGACCCGTACGGCGGTGGTGTCGGCGGTGTCGATGGCCTCGACAGCGTCGATGACGAGGCTCTCGTTCTTGACGGAGACCAGCGCCTCCGTGACGCAGCCGGCCTGCCGGTGGATCGCGACCCGCAGGAGGGCAACTAGAGTTGCGGTATGGGTGACGGGACGACACGCCGCTCCGTCGCCTTCATCACCCTCGGATGCAGCCGTAACGAGGTCGACTCCGACGAGCTCGCCGGACGCCTGGCAGCCGCCGGCTGGCGGATCACCGAGCACCCGGCGCGCGCCGACGTCGCCGTCGTCAATACGTGCGGCTTTATCGAATCGGCCAAGAAGGACTCGATCGATGCCCTGCTCGAAGCAGCCGACCTCAAGGACGGGCAGCATGCCACCCGGAAGGTCGTCGCGGTCGGGTGCTTGGCTGAACGCTACGGCGCCGAGCTGGCCGAACAACTCCCCGAAGCCGACGCCGTCCTCGGCTTCGACTCCTACGCCTCGCTGTCGACGCACCTGCAGGCGGTGCTGGCCGGCCACCCCGTTGCCGCCCACACCCCCGGCGACCGTCGCCGCCTGTTGCCCGTGACGCCGACCGCGCGGCCGGATGCGGCCGCACAGGTCGTCGTCCCCGGCCACGGTGCCCCGACGACGGCCGAACGAGTCACCCTCGGCGGGCCCAGGACATACCGGAAGCTCCTCGATCATCGTCCATGGGCGCCGCTGAAGATCGCCAGTGGCTGCGACCGCAGATGTGCCTTCTGCGCCATCCCCTCGTTCCGGGGTGCGTTCGTCTCCAGGGCGCCCGACGACGTGCTCGCCGAAGCCCGCTGGCTGGCCGAGCAGGGGGTGCGGGAGCTGCTGCTCGTCAGCGAGAACTCGACGTCCTACGGCAAGGACCTGGGTGACCTGCACGCTCTCGACAAGCTGTTGCCCCGGATTGCGGCCGTCGACGGGATCGACTGGGTGCGAGTGACCTACCTGCAACCGGCCGAGATCAGGCCCGGGTTGCTCGAAGTGATGGCGCAGACCCCTGGGGTGGTGCCGTACTACGACCTGTCGTTCCAACACGCGGCACCCGGGCTCTTGCGCCGGATGCGCCGCTTCGGTGGTTCCGACGCGTTCCTCGACCTGATCGCCCGGATCCGGTCCGCGACCCCGCACGCCGGCATCCGCAGCAACGTCATCGTCGGGTTCCCCGGCGAGACCGAAGCCGAGCTGGGCCAACTCGAGCTGTTTCTCGCGATGGCCCGCCTTGATGTCGTCGGGGTGTTCGGGTATTCCGACGAAGAAGGCACCGAGGCGGCTTCCTTGGCGTCGCCAGTGCCGGCCGATGAGATCGCGGCCCGGGTGCGACGGGTCACCGACCTGGTCGAGCAGCTGTCGGCCCAACGCGCCGAGGACCGGCTCGGTGAGCTGCATGCCGTGCTCGTCGAGGATTTGTCCCCCGATAGCACAGAAGGCGCTGACAGTACTGATGGCGCTGATAGTGCCGATGGTGCCGATAGTGCTGATGGCGAAGGCCCGGTCATCGGTCGGGTCAGTGTGCAGGGACCGGAGGTCGACGGGATCACCGTGCTCCGCGGGGCGGAGCGCGTGCGGATCGGTGACCTGCTCGACTGCCGGATCACCGGGTCGGACGGGGTGGATCTCGTCGCGGAGCCGGCATGACCGGCCTCGGGCCGACACCGGCAGACCCGGCCCCGCCGGACCCGCCGACCCGACCGGTCAGCCCATGGAACCTGCCGAACGCCCTCACGGTGCTGCGGATCCTGCTCGTACCCGTTTTCGGCATGCTGCTACTTGCCGACGATGGACACAACGCCGCCAGCCGGTTCGTCGCGTTGGCGGTCTTCCTTGTCGCGATGGCCACCGATCGGCTCGACGGTGAACTGGCGCGGCGTCATGCGCAAGTGACCACTATCGGCAAGCTTCTCGACCCGATCGCCGACAAAGCTCTTGTCGGCATGGCCTTCGTCGGGTTGTCATTGATCGACGTCGTGCCCTGGTGGGTCACCGTCGTCGTTCTGGCGCGTGAGCTCGGGGTCACGGCGACCCGTCTTGTCGTGATCCGGCACGGAGTGATCGCGGCCGGCCGCGGCGGCAAGATCAAGACGGTGGCCCAGGCTTTCGCAGTGTCGTTGTTGCTCGTCCCGATGTGGGTGTTGCCGGCCACCTCGGTGTGGAACAACGCGGCATACCTCGCGTTGGTTGTGGCAGTGGCACTCACGGTGGTCTCCGGCGTCGACTACCTGACCCAGGCACACGCTCTGCGACGTGGCGGCGGGCGGGCGGCTGGCGCGCGGACCCGCACCCAACGGGGCAGCGAATGAACGGGCCGACAACCCGGGCTCTGCTCGATCGGTTGGCGCGCCGGGGCCAAACCCTCGGGATTGCGGAATCGCTCACCGGCGGGGCGCTCACCGCCGCGATCGTCGCCGTGCCGGGAGCGTCCCGGGTGCTCCGCGGCGGGGTGATCGCCTATGCGCGCGAGGTCAAAGCCGGCGTGCTCGGCGTGCCCGATCACCTGATCACGGCCCGGGGCACCGTCGATCCGCAGGTGGCGGTGGCGATGGCCAGTGGCGTATGCCGCGTGCTCGGGTGCGACATCGGCCTGGCGACTACGGGTGTCGCCGGCCCGGAGTCTGCCGATGGCAAACCGGTCGGGACGGCATTCGTCGCCGTGGTGGTCGCCGGCCGCTCGAGCCGGGTGCGGCGGGTGTTCCTGCCCGGCGACCGGCAGGCGGTCCGGGCCGGGGTTGTGACCGCCGCCCTCGATCTGGCAGCGCTGGTCCTGCTGCCGGCCCGTTGAGGTCACCGGCTCGACCGAGCCGGTCGGGCCCCGGCCGGCGCGGCGAACTATCCGGCCCCGACCGGCGCTCGCCGGCCACGACCGGTTAGGCTGTCGCATCACGAAAGGAGGCGAGACATGGCACTCATGCGCCGCGAGCTTGGTGATGTGCTGCGTGAGGAGCGACAACACCAGCGACGCACCCTGCGGCAGGTGTGCGCCGATGCATCGGTCTCGCCCGGCTACCTCAGCGAGATCGAGCGTGGCGAGAAGGAGGCCTCGTCCGAGCTGCTCAGGTCGATCTGCACGGCACTCGGGGTGCCGCTGTCGGTGGTCCTGCGCGAGGTTGCCGACCGGGTGGCCCGCTGCGAAGCGCGGCAGTCGACCGGCCTGACCGCGCCCGTCGCGTTGCCCTCGTCGGCCCGCGACGTGTCGGTGTCGGCTGCCTGAGACCGGCGGTTCGGCAAGCAACCCAGTGTGACCGCGCCGGTCGTGTTACTTCGTCGATCTATCACGGGTCGGTGTCTGGTGTCTGGAGTCAGCGGCGCAGCCGCAGGCCCCGTGGCGTGTAGTGGAAGCCGGCCCGGGTCAACGCCGAGACGACCGGGTGCTGAGAGCCGAGCACTGCAGCGCCGTCGGAGCGCTCCACGGACAGTCGGCCAAGGGCACCCTCGTGGACGGCGCGGGCCAACCCGTCTGCAGCGGTCTGCAACACGGGGGGATCCTCACTCCAGGTCAGCAACGTGCGTCCACCGCGCTCGACGTAGAACACGAGCTCACCGTCGACCAGCACGACGAGGGCACCGGCCTTACGCCCCGGTTGATGGCCACCTGTCTCGTTCGTCCCCCGCAGCGGCCAGGGCAACGCTGCCCCATACGGATTGGCAGGATCGCACGCCGACAACACGACGGCAGATCCGTCGACCGGGTCGGTATGCCCAGGTGACAAGGACCGGGCTCCGGCCCGCAACCGGTCCACAGCGCCGGTGCTACCGAACTGTGCGGCCCCCAGCCCCTCGACGAAGTAACCCCGGCGGACCCTGCCCGCATCCTCGGCCGCCGACAGGACCCGGTAGACCTGGCTGAACCCACCAGGCATTCCTTCAGCCAGCACACTGCCCCGGGTGAGCACCCCGTAACGGTCCAGGAGAACCTCCGCCCGGGTGAACTCCACCTCGGTCAGGTCGTGGCTCCGCGCCGGCAATACAGACCACCGGCCGGACACGTCCGGCCAGTCCACCCTGCCCGGCACGCCGGTGCGCAGCGACCCCGGCCGGCCCAGGGCACCGGCGAACCCGCCCGCGCGACGCGCCCGCGCGGCATACCGGCTCGTGGTGGGGATCGGCCGGCGCCGGTGCATGGTCCGGCCCCGGCCCAGACGGGCCCGCAGTGGCACCAGGGTGTCACCGCTGACCAGACCGGCCCAGGCGAGCTCCCACAGTGCTTCGCGGAGCTGCTCACCGGTGGCCTCGGCCCGGTCGGCCAACTCGGCGAAGAAGTACGCGCCACCACCGGCCAACGTCGCCAACACCGTCTCATGCGCAGGACCGAGTTGCAGCTGGTCAGCAGCACCCAGAGTGAGCGGCGCCAACTCACTCAGGTGCAGCGACACCCACCCGTCGTCGCCGGGCAGAGCACCGTGACCACGCCAGAGCACGTCACCGGCCGCAAGCAGCTCGTCGAGCATGGCCGGCTGATAATCGGTCACCCGGGCGGGCAACACGAGCGATTCGACCGCGCTCGCCGGCAGCGGCACACCCGAGAGCTGTTCGACGGCCCGGAGCAGCCCGTCGACTCCCCGGAGCGACTTGCCGACACCCTGCCAGGACACCAGGAACCGGGCGAAATCCGTCGGGGCCACCGGCTCGACCTCGGCCCGCAGGGCGGCCAGGGAACGGCGTCGCACGACCCGCAACACCTCGGCATCACAGAAGTCGAGTCCACCCGAGCCGGCCGGGCCCAGGACGCTCGGCGGTCTGCTGCCGTCCGGTCGCAGTTCGCCCTCGACGATCCGACCGGTGGCCACCAGCCGCCGCAGAGCGTCACGAACCGGGGCCGGACCCACACCGAGCCAGCCAGCCACGTCGCCGGCGCCGAACGGCCCATGCCGTCGCGCGTATCTGGCGACCAAGTCGGTGAGCGGATCGGGCTCGACGGCGAGAAAGGCATCGGGCACCCCGACCGGCAGCGCGACCCCGATCGCGTCACGCAGCCGCCCGCTGTCCTCGACGGCCGCCCACGCCGCCTCACCCGCGAGCCGGATCTCGATCACCCGGCGCTGTGCCTGCAACTCTGTGAGCCAATCGTGCACGATCTGCTCTGTGCCGTCCCGGACCCGGGCCACCAGCGCCGAGACGGGCAGCGGGCCCAGGATGCGCACGAGGTCGGCGAGATCCTCGATATCGCGGGCTTGCCGGCCCGGCGCTAAGCACTGCAGGTCGGCCTCGATGCTGGCGATGGCAGCCGGGTCGAGCAGATCACGCAACGCCAAACCGTCTCCGGTGCCGAGTAGCTCGGCCAGCAGCACCGGGTCGAGGGTGAGCGCGGCGGCGCGCCGTTCGGCCAGCGGGTTGTCGCCTTCGTAGAGGTACTGGGCCACATAACCGAAGAGCAAGGATCTGGCGAACGGTGACGGCACCGGCGTTTCGACGGCGCTCACCGTGATCTCGCGAGCCCGCACCCGACGGAGCACCTCGACGAGACCGGGCACGTCATAGACGTCCTGGACGCACTCGCGGACAGCTTCGAGCACGATCGGGAACGCGGGATACCTGCTCGCCACCTCGAGCAGCGCCCCGGCACGTTGTCGTTGCTGCCACAACGGTTGCCGGCGATCGGGGCGCCGCCGGGGCAACAGCAACGCGCGGGCCGCACATTCCCGGAACCGTCCGGCGAACAGCGCCGAGCCACCCACCTGCGCCGTGACCAGCTCGGTGATCTCGTCGGGATCGGGCAGCAACAGCTCGAGCAGCTCGTCGCTCAACCGATGCGCAGCCGAATGCCGGACCGGCTCGTCGGCGCCGGCAGGGCCCAGATGATCCAGATCGGGCAGATCCAGATCGGGCAGGTGCACCACGATGCCGTCATCGGCGTGCATGGCGTGCACGTCCACCCCTAAGCGCTCCCGCATCCGGGCCGAGACGGCCAGCGCCCACGGGGCGTGCACCTGGGCGCCGAACGGGGAGTGCACGACGATCCGCCAGTCACCCAACTCGTCGCGGAACCGTTCGACGACCAACTCACGGTCGGTGGGCAACCGGTTGATCGCTTCGCGCTGGTCGTCGAGATAGGCCAGCAGGTTGTCGATCGCCCATTCGTCGAGGCCAGCAGCCGCGATCCGATCGCGAGCCGCCGCACGGTCCAGCGATCCCAGCTCCCGGACGAACGCGCCGACGGCGGCGCCCAACTCGGCAGGCCGGCCCGGGGTGTCGCCCTTCCAGAACGGCAGCCGGGCAGCCTGCCCAGCTGCGGGTGTCACCAGGACCCGGTCCCGGGTGATGTCCTCGATGCGCCAGCTCGAGGTCCCCAGGGCGAACACGTCGCCGACCCTCGATTCGTAGACCATCTCCTCGTCGAGCTCACCGACCCGTCGGCCGGGGCCGTCGCCGGTGGCCAGGAACACGGCATACAAACCCCGGTCAGGGATCGTGCCACCCGAGGTGACGGCCAGCCGTTGGGCTCCCCGTCGACCCGTCAGGGTGCCGGTCACCCGATCCCACACCACCCGTGGCCGTAATTCGGCGAAGTCGTCGGACGGATACCGGCCGCTGAGCATGTCGAGCACCGACTCCAATACCGGGCGACCCAACGCGGCAAACGGCGCGGCCCGGTGCACGAGCTGCTCCACCTCGTCGACCGACCAGTCGTCGAGGGCACACATGGCGACAATCTGCTGCGCCAGCACATCCAGGGGATTGGCCGGCACCCGCAACGACTCGATCGCCCCGGCACGCATCCGCTCGACGACGACCGCGGTTTGCACGAGGTCGCTGCGGAACTTCGGGAAGAGGATGCCTTCGGAGACCGCTCCCACCTGATGCCCTGCCCGGCCGACCCGCTGAAGGCCGCTCGCCACACTCGGCGGCGACTCCACCTGAACGACTAGATCGACCGCGCCCATGTCGATGCCCAGCTCCAGGCTGCTCGTCGCCACGACCACCGGCAATCGCCCCGCCTTGAGCTCACCTTCGACGATCGTCCTTTGCTCCTTGCTCACCGAGCCGTGGTGTGCCATCGCCAGCACCGGTGGCGCAGGTCGGGTGAGACCCGACTGGGCGGTGATCTCGGCCGGTAGTCGATCGGGCGGGTGAACGCTGCCGGGGTCGAAGCGATCGGCCCAGATCTCGTTGAGCCTGGCGGTCAGCCGCTCGGCAAGCCGGCGGGAATTGACGAACACGAGGGTGGAGCGGTGGCTGGCCGCCAGGTCGACGATCTGCTCCTCGACGTGTGGCCAGATCGAGGCCTGGGCCGGCTCGCCCGTGGCCGGTCCGGGCAGGTCGCCGGGGGCTTGTCCGAGTGGTTCTAGTGCTTTGGGTGCTCCGGGTGCGCCAAGTGCGCCAAGTGCACCGAGATCAGGCACCGGGACTCGCACCTGCAGGTGCCAGTCTTTCTCCGAGGGCGGCTGCACGATCTCGACCGGTCGCCCCCCGGCGAGGAAGCGGGCCACCTCGTCGACCGGCCGAACGGTCGCCGACAGGCCGATCCGTTGCGCCGGGTGCTCGAGCAGGGCATCGAGACGCTCCAGGCTCACGGCCAGATGGGCGCCGCGTTTGGTGCCCGCCACGGCGTGCACTTCGTCGAGGATCACCGTGTCGACACCGGTCAATGCCTCACGAGCCGCTGACGTGAGCATGAGGAACAGCGACTCCGGAGTGGTGATCAGGACTTCGGGTGGCTGCTTGACCAGGGTGCGACGCTCAGCGGCTGGGGTGTCTCCGGAGCGTACGCCCACCCGCAGCTGCCGGGTCGGCTGACCTAGTCGGCTGGCGGTGCGTTCGATACCGACCAGCGGGGAGCGGAGATTTCGCTCGACGTCGACGGCCAGCGCCTTGAGGGGCGACACGTAGAGCACCCGACAGCCGGGCTCGCCGGGCTCGCCGTCAGAGTCGGGCGCTGCTGCGACAAGTCGATCGATCGCCCAGAGGAAGGCGGCTAGGGTTTTGCCGGACCCGGTCGGGGCGACGACGAGGGTATGCCGTCCCGAGCTGATGGCGTGCCACGCGCTGTTCTGCGCGGCCGTCGGCGCGGCGAAAGTGCCGGTGAACCATGCGGCAGTGGCCGGGGAGAATCCCCCCGGCCACTCGGGATCACCGCGGGTGCGATTGCGGCGGTCGATCGGTCCGGTCATGTCGGGGCCCACGATGTCACGGACCACCGACAGGACCAGAACCGCTCAGCACCAGCTGGCCTGCAGCGGAGCAGTCGCCGGTGTCAGTTGGCGACGAGCCGCACTGAGAACGAGCCCTCACCGGGGCCGGAGATAACGCTGGACACGCCGATCGCCCGAATACCCTCAATCGCTTCTTGGTAGTCAACCTGCAGCTGATCGAGATACTGGTCCTCGACTGCATCGACGTTCATGTATAGCGCCACATGGGCCGACTCAGCGTTCGGGATGGCCAGTCGGAAGGCGTCCTGCGCGCCGAGGTCACCACCGTCGGCTAGCCTTTTCACGTAGTCCGACGACGAGCCCACATAGACGGTATTACCGTCCTGTTTGGTCGCCCATCGGGCGTCCATTCCGAATTCGGATAGTAGATCATCGAGCACGGTCTTGGCCCTGGTACCATCGTTCGTCTCGCTCTTGATCCCGAACGCCGGGCCCACCGATCCCCAATCGTCCAGGTCCTGAGGCGGGAACGCCATGGTAAAGCTGGTGCCAATAAGGTTGGAAATGTCGTCCGGCATTCTTAGGCCGAGTTCTTTCTCCAGCTGGGAGATCGTTGCAGGGTCGAGACTCTTCGAGATCGAGTTCCAGGATTTCGTGAAGTTCTCGCCGGCCCCAACCATGCTGAAGGCGACCGCTGTATCTCCCGGCAAAGACCCGAGCTGATTCCCGCCCGAAGGCACCTCCAGATTGTTGACGCCTTGGAAGTTGCCAGCGAACTCGATGTAGTCGTCATCCAAGCGCAGCGCCATGCTCATCCGGCCGTTCACAGGCTCCGAGGCCGACGGTGATTGACCTATGGCGCTAAGGAGTGATTCGTCGAAGGCACCGCTATTAGCGAGCGCTCCTACGTCGAACCAGGCCGAGGCGATACCTTGATCACCGAGGGCGGCAACGTCATTCTGAAAGTTCGCATTCTCACTCAATGACTCTTTGTCAAGGTCGGCGAGTATCGATTGCGTGTCATCCTTGTCAGTAAAGAGCAAGAAGCCGTCACGATACGTCATGTCCGGGCCGTTGGAGCCGGATTCCCTGGATTTGAACCAATCCATGGCGGCAGCTTCGTCGGTGACGCCCAACGCCAGCATGTACTTGGGATCACTGGTGCCGAGCGCTCCCATAGCTGCTCGAGACCCGAGCCAGGGTGCCACCTCGGTTTGGAAGTCGACCGAGGCCAGGTCCGGTTCTTCGGAGGCGATGAGTCGCCAGAGCATCTCGCGCGGATCACTCGTCGTGGACTGCACCTCCCGCACTGCAGGGATCTTGTTCAACAACCGCATCGCGGCGATCTTCTGTCCCGCTGACGGATCGAGATCGAGCCGGATATACGCGGTGGCGTTGCCCGGAATGACCGTGGCCGGTTGCGGACCGGACGGCAAGAGTTTGGCGACGGCGAATGCGCCTGCACCGACCACCAGGACCGCGACGAGAGCCGCGACGGTCAGCACTATCGGCTTGGTCCGGGTTTTCTTGGGAGGTGCTGACCCACCCGGCGGCAGTTGCTCGCCGTATTGACCGTGTTGCACGGCGGAGGGCTGGCCGTAGGGCTGTGGGGGTTGCTGGCCGTATGGCTGTTGGGGTTGCTGGCCGTACGGTTGTGGGGGTTGCTGGCCGTATGGCTGTGGGGGTTGCTGGCCGTATGGCTGTTGGGGTTGCTGGCCGTATGGCTGTTGGGGTTGCTGGCCGTAGGGCTGTGGGGGTTGCTGCCCGTAGGGCTGTGTGGGTTGCTGGTTGAACGGTTGTGTGGGTTCCTGGCTGAACGGTTGTGTGGGTTCCTGGCTGAACGGTTGTGTGGGTTCCTGGCCGTAGGGCTGCTGTGGCTGACCGTACGGTTGCTGCGGCTGCTGACCGAGTGGGTCGCCTCCGGCGGGTTTGTCTGTGGACACGAGAGATCCCTTTGGTTTGAGCGATGTGGCCGTCAATACTAGTCGTCACGATACCGGCAGGGCGACTGGCTGGCTCCATCCGGTGGCACACTCGGCAGGTGCGCCACAGCGATTTCACGGAGTTCGTCGAGGCTGAGTTCGGGCGCGAGTATGCCGCCTCCCTCGTCCGCGACCATGTCTTGCTGCGCTTCGGTGACACACCAACGCAAGCGCTGGCCCGCGGCATACCTCCGCGTGTGGTGTGGGCCGAGATCTGTGCGGACTTCGACGTGCCACCGGAGCGTCAGTTCGGTCCGGACAGGCCGACCCGGCCCACCCGAGGCTGAGCGTCAGTCGTCGTCGGTGCGGTCCTCGCGGGGGATGAAGTGCTCGCCGGTGCGCCCAACGTAGACCTGCCGCGGCCGGTAGATGCGGCCCTTCGGGTCTTCGTGGATCTCCTTCCAGTTGGCGATCCACCCAGGCATCCGGCCCATCGCGAACATGACGGTGAACATGTTCACCGGGATCCCGATGGCGCGCAGGATGATCCCCGAGTAGAAGTCGACGTTCGGATACAGCTTGCGCTCGACGAAGTACGGGTCGGACAAGGCAACGTCGGCCAGCTCGACTGCCAGGTCGAGCAGCGGATCGTGGGTCTGCATGGTGGCCAACAGGTCGTCGGCGGCCTTCTTGAGGATGCTCGAGCGCGGGTCGAAGTTCCGGTAGACCCGGTGGCCGAAGCCCATCAGCTTGACCTTTGACGCCTTGTCCTTGACCTTGGCGACGTACTCGCTGACCGGAGTGTCGCTCTCGCGCAGGTATTCGAGCATCTCGATGACCGCCGCGTTGGCGCCGCCGTGCAGCGGACCCCACAGGGCGCACACCCCGGCGGCACACGAGGCGTACATGTTGGCCTGGCTCGAGGCGACCATGCGAACCGTGGATGTCGAGCAGTTCTGCTCATGGTCGGCGTGCAGCACGAGGAAGAGGTTGAGCGCCCTGATGACCTCGGGGCTGGGCTCGTAGTCGCGATACGGCACCGAGAACATCATGTGCAGGAAGTTCTCGACGTACTTGATGTCGTAGCGTGGGTAGACGATCGGCTCACCGATCGAAGCCTTGTACGCCGCGGCCGCGATCGTGCGCACCTTCGACAGCAGCCGTGCGGTGGCCAACTCGATGTCGACCGTGTCGTCGACAATCTCCGGCTCGTGGGTCGACAACGCGTTGATCATCGCCGAGAGGATCGCCATCGGGTGCCCGTGCACCGGGAAGCCGTCGAAGTGCTTGTACATCGACTCGTCGAGCCGGCTCTCTTCGGTGAGCAGCCCCGAGAACCGATCGCGTTCCTCGATCGTCGGCAGACGACCGAAGATCACCAGCCACGCGGTCTCGGCGAACGAGGAGTTGCCTGCGATCTCCTCGATCGGGACGCCGCGATAGCGCAGGATGCCTGCCTCGCCGTCGATGTAGGTGATCTCCGAACGGCACGATCCGGTGTTGCCGTAGCCGTCATCGAGGGTGATGTACCCCGTATCAGCCCGCAGCTTGCTGATGTCCAGCGCGAGTTCGTTCTCGGTGCCTTCGACAATGGGCAGGTCGTAGGTGGTGCCGTCGATCTCGAGCTTGGCCGTGCGGGTCAATTCGGGCCTCCAGACGTCAGTGTTCGGTTTTTCGGGCAGTCTAGTCGCCGGACCGGCAACGTTTCCCACGGGTCTTGGCTGGTGAACCGCAAGAAACCTGTGTTGGATGTCTGACGGACTGGCTAACCTGGGCGCCGTGGTGGACCCAGGCCAGGGGACGGCAGCCCATCCAACACTCATCGAAGCGTGCGGTCTGACCAAACGCTTCGGCGACTTCGCTGCGGTCGATGCCATCGACTTCGTCGTTCGGCGGGGTGAGGCCTTCGGTTTCCTCGGGCCCAACGGTGCGGGCAAGTCCTCGACCATGCGGATGATCGGGGCCGTGTCTCAGCCGTCGGGCGGCAGACTGCGGATCTTCGGGCTCGACCCGGTGACCGACGGACCGGACATCCGGGCCGCTCTCGGAGTGGTGCCGCAGAAGGACACCCTCGACGAGGAGCTGAGCGTCGAGGAGAACCTCTGGATCTACGGGCGCTACTTCGGTATGCCGCGGGCCGAGTGCCGCAGGCGAGCAGCCGAGTTGCTCGACTTCGCTCAGCTCGCCGAGCGGGCCACAGACAGAGTCGAGCCCTTGTCGGGTGGCATGAAGCGCCGGCTGACCATTGCGCGGGCACTCATCAACGAGCCGCGGATCCTGCTGCTCGATGAGCCGACAACCGGCCTGGATCCGCAGGCCCGGCACGTGTTGTGGGATCGGCTGTTCCGGCTCAAGCGCGACGGCGTCACCCTCGTCATCACGACCCACTACATGGACGAGGCCGAGCAGCTGTGCGACCGACTCGTCGTCATGGACCACGGGCGGATCGCCGACGAGGGCTCGCCGCGTGAGCTGATCGGCCGGCACAGCACCCGGGAAGTGCTCGAACTGCGCTTCGTCGACGACGATCTGGCGCCGCATGCCGCGGCGGTGGCGGGCCTGGGGGAGCGGGTCGAGGTGTTGCCGGACCGGCTGCTCGTCTACACCGACGACGGCGACGCGGCTCTCGCGGCAGCACACGAGCACGGGGCCCGGCCGCTGTCGGCCCTGGTCCGGCGCGCGTCGCTCGAAGACGTCTTCCTGCATCTGACCGGCCGGACACTGGTCGACTGATGGCATCGCACGACCCGAGGGAGACCGGGCAGCCGACCCAGCAGGTGCAGGTGCCCCGGCCGCGGGCGAGCATCGTGAGCGGGCGCCGCTGGATCGGGGTCGCGGCATACCACGCCGTGTCGTTTCGCCGGGTGTGGCGCGGTGCCGTCTTCACCCGGCTCGGTCAACCGCTACTCATGCTCTTCGCGGTCGGGTGGGGCGTCGGCCTGCTCGTCGATCGGAGTGATCGGGGCGGCATACCGTGGGGTGGGCAGGTGCTGCCCTACGTAGTCTTCGTCGTGCCGGCGATCCTGTCGACTCAGGCGATGACAACCGGTGTCGGCGAGTCGTCGTGGCGGGTGATGGGGGCGATCAAGTGGCAAGGCACGTATCACGCGATGCTGGCCACCCCACTGCGCACCCGCGACATCCTGCTCGGTCACCTCGCCCACGTGAGCGTGCAGCTGCTCGCCGGCGCAACGGTGTTCATCGCCGTCGCGGCGCTGTTCGGGGTGTGGCGCTCGGGGTCGGTGTTATGGACGATCCCGGTGGCTCTTCTCACTGGGCTGGGTTTCGCCCTGTTCATGACCGGGGTGTCCGCACGCGTCGAGAGCCAGGCTTGGCTCACGCTGACCTACCGGCTCGGAATCACCCCGCTCATGCTCTTCTCCGGCACGTTCTTCCCGGTCGAGCAGTTGCCGGCGGTGCTGCGGCCACTGTCGGCAGTGACACCGCTGTGGCACGGGGTAGCGGCCTCACGGGCCCTGTCGACCGGACTGATCGATGCCGGCTCGCTCGGCCTGCATGTGGCGGTGCTCGTGGGCTTCGTCGTCGCGGGCTGGTGGTGGGCGGCTCGGGGGCTGCACAGGAGACTGGTCCGATGAGCCGGGCACGCCCCCTACCCGCCGGGGCCGGCCTGGCTCGGATGCTCGTCGAGCGCAATGCCATCTGCTTCCGGCGTGAGTGGATCCCCTTCGTCACCGGTTTTCTCGAGCCGGTCTTCTACCTCTTCTCACTCGGGATCGGGCTCGGCGCGCTCGTCGGCTCGGTGCGCACCGCGAGCGGAGAGCAGGTGCCGTATGCCGCGTTCGTTGCGCCGGCGATGCTCGCGACGTCGGCGATGAACGCGGGGGTCCTGGACTCGACGTTCAACGTCTTCTTCAAGCTCAAGTACACCAAGCTCTACGACTCGGTGCTCGCGACCCGGATGGGGCCGCGCGATGTCGCCGTCGGCGAGGTCACCTGGTCGCTGCTGCGCGGTGGCACGTATGCCGCTGTGTTCTTGACGGTGGCCTGGGGGGCCGGTCTCGTGCCGTCGTTGTGGGGGTTGTTGGCGCTGCCGGCAGCGGTCTTCGTCGCGTTGGCCTTCTCGGCGGTCGGGATGTTCGCGACGACCTTCATGCGATCGTGGGTCGACTTCGACATGGTCACTCTCGTCGTGCAGCCGATGTTCCTGCTCTCGGCGACGTTCTTCCCGCTCGCTGCCTATCCCGGCTGGGCGCAGGTGCTCGTGCAGGCGACCCCGCTCTACCACGGGGTGGCGCTGTGTCGTGCGCTGACGCTGGGGGAGGTGTATGCCGGGTTGTGGTGGCACGTCGTCTATCTCGTCGTGCTCGGTGGGCTGGGGGTTGCCGGGGCGGCGCGCCGGCTGGACCGGTTGCTGCTGGCCTGAGTCGCCCGTGGCCCACCCGCCAGGCAGACAGCGGACGACACCCACCGGCGTGTCGCGACACGCCTCTGCTCAATCGAACGTCTGTCCGGTATGGTCGCGTCCACAGGGTCCCTTGCCGACAGCCCGTCGTCCACAGGTCACCGCCGGTGAACAGTGGGATGTCGGTGCGAGCCCTTAGCGTCCGACTCGACAACACGGTTGTCCGGTGAGCTCGCTTCGCCTGAGGCAGGCACGGTCACCAGCAGCCGTCGCGCGGGTCGCCTATGGACGGTCGACTCTCGAGCAAAGGAATGGTGGGTGCAATGGCAGCGGTCCCCGGTAAGTCCAAGGGTGGCAGCACGATGAGCAACAACGGCAAGGAGGCCGCCGAGAAAGACCGGGCGCTCTCCAGTGCGATGGGCCAGGTCGAGAAGCAGTTCGGCAAGGGTGCCGTCATGCGCCTCGGCGACACCGTGCGCCCGCCGATCGAGGTGATTCCCACCGGGTCGATCGCCCTCGATGTCGCGCTCGGGATCGGCGGCCTGCCCCGTGGCCGGGTGGTCGAGATATACGGACCGGAGAGCAGCGGCAAGACCACTGTGGCCTTGCATGCGGTCGCCAATGCGCAGAAGTCCGGTGGGATCGCAGCTTTCATCGATGCCGAGCACGCACTCGACCCGGAGTATGCCAAGAGCCTGGGGGTCGACACCGAGAATCTGTTGGTCAGTCAGCCTGACACCGGGGAGCAGGCCCTCGAGATCGCCGACATGTTGATCCGCTCGGGTGCACTCGACATCATCGTCATCGACTCGGTTGCCGCGCTTGTGCCGCGCGCCGAGATCGAGGGCGAGATGGGTGACAGCCACGTGGGCTTGCAGGCGCGGTTGATGTCCCAGGCATTGCGCAAGACCACCGGCGCGCTGAACTCCACCGGCACCACGGCGATCTTCATCAACCAACTACGCGAGAAGATCGGAGTGATGTTCGGGTGCTTCTCGTACTCGACCCGGGTCACCCTCGCCGACGGATCGACCGAGAAGATCGGCACCATCGTCACCCAGCGGAAGCCGGTCGAGGTGCGGACCTACGATCCGGTCTCGGACACCATCGTCAACCGCCCGGTCACCAACTGGTTCGACAACGGCCCAACTGACTCGTTCCTCCACTTCACCGTGGCCCGCGCAGGCAGCACCGGCCGGTCGCAGTTCGCCGCGACCGCCAACCACCTCATCCGGACTCCGGGTGGGTGGCGGGCGGCCGGGGAGCTGGCCGTCGGCGACCGGGTGCTCACCGACGAGACGCAGCGGCTTTCCGACCAGCAGTGGCAGGTGTTGCTCGGGGGGCTCATGGGCGATGCCCGGTTGGCACCAGCCCAACCGGGAGGCCCTGGTGTGCGTCTGCGGATGGGGCACGGTGCTGCCGAAGTGGGCTACCTCGAGTGGAAGGCCGAGCTGTTCGGCAACATCGGCCAGTCCCGGCGGGCCGACTCCACGGGGGCGGTGCTGCTCGATCTCACCCCGTTGCCCGAGCTGGCCGAGCTACGCGATGTCGTCGACTGGGGCGACGGCACGAAGCACCTGACCGACGACTTCCTCAAGTCGCTGACGCCGATGGCCCTGGCGATCTGGTTCATGGACGACGGCAGTTTTTCCGCTCGATCGGAGGCCGTGGAGGACCGCACGCAGAGCAGCAACGGCCGGATCAAGTTCTGCATCGATGCGATGACCCCGGGCAGCCGCACTCGCTTGGCGGCATACCTGCGCGACACGCACGGCGTCGATTGCCGAGTTCACCGGTCCGGGCGCGCGGCCACGGCGTTGCTCACGATGACGACTGCTGGCACCCGGGTCTTCCAGGAGCTGGTCGCGCCATTCGTTCACCCGTCGATGGAGCACATGTTGCCGCCACACTTGCGAGGCCGGTTCGACGTGAGCCCCGAGTTCGTGGAGCCGCAACAGGTGCTCATGCCGTCTCGGGTGCTCGACGTGCACGTCGAGCCAGCGACCGGTTCGATGCACCGCTTCGACATCGAGGTCGACGGCACGCACAACTACTTCGCCGACGGGGTCATGGTGCACAACAGCCCGGAAACCACCACTGGCGGGAAGGCGTTGAAGTTCTACGCATCGGTCCGGCTGGACGTCCGCCGGATCGAGACGCTCAAGGACGGCACCGAGGCGGTCGGCAACCGCACCCGGGTCAAAGTTGTCAAGAACAAGGTGAGCCCACCGTTCAAGCAGGCAGAGTTCGACATCCTCTACGGCCGGGGCATCTCCCGCGAGGGAGGACTCATCGACATGGGTGTCGAGCACGGCTTCGTCCGCAAGGCCGGCGCGTGGTACACGTACGAGGGCGACCAGCTCGGCCAGGGCAAGGAGAACGCCCGGCAATTCCTGTTGGACAACCCCGACCTGGCTGACGAGCTGGAGAAGAAGATCAAGGAGAAGCTTGGCGTCGGGCCCCGCGTCGATCAGCCGGCAGTGCCCGAGGTCCCGGTCGACTTCTGAGGTTCCGGCGGATGACGACACGGCGACCTGACGCCGCGCGGCTGACTCGGGCCGCGGATGCCCTCGCGGCTGCCGAGCAGGCGGCCGGGCTGTCTTCGGCGGCCCCACCCGAGTCTGGTTCGGGCGCTCGGCCGGCCCGGAGGCAGCGGCCGCGCCCGGGCGAAGCCGCCGCCACCGGGAAACCGGACATCCCGAACGGCCGGGTCGCCGGCGACGCCGAACCTGATCCGGTGTCGGTGGCCCGGGGCATCGTGCTCCGGCAGCTCGCCATCGGGCCACGTAGCCGCGCGCAGCTCGAGCGCAAGCTCGGGCAGCGCGGCTGCGACCCCGAGGTGGCTCGGACCGTGCTCGACCGAATGACCGACCTCGGGCTTGTCGACGATGCGGCCTTCGCCGAGCAACTCGTCCAGTCCCGCCGGCGGACCAAGGGGCTCTCCGGTGCAGCGCTGCGACGCGAGCTGCGCGACAAGGGCGTCGACGCCGACCTGGCCGCCCGGGCCACCGGATCGCTGGATCCCGAGTCCGAGCGGGCCCGCGCAGAAGAGTTGGTCCACCGCAAGCTGCGCACCATGGCCGGCCTCGACCCGCAGGTGCAGGCCCGCCGGCTGGCCGCGATGCTGGCCCGCAAGGGCTACCCGCACGGTGTCGCTTACGCCGTCGTCCGCGACGCCGTCAACACCGCGGTCGAGCATCAACGCGACTAGCGGTCTCAGGCCATCTGGGAGGGTTGGTCAGAGCTGCCCGATCACTCCGGCACTGGGTTGCGCTCATCAAACCGGGCAGCTGCCCGCAACATGCTGCCAACCGGTGGATCCCACCCGAGCACCGCTGGAATGCGACGTTGCGGTGCGAAAGGGCACTCAAGCGAACTCTCAGGGAAGCAACTGAGTCCGGCTCGGCGAGAATCCCGGCACCCAAGCGCCGAGAGGCAACGCGAGGCGGTCCCGGATAGAGTAACGCCGCGTCTACAATGCAGACGTATTGCATCGTTGGCTCGAGCAACCCAGGGTCGATCCCGGCCGGAGTGAGCGTGAGGTGGAGCCAGTGGTGAGCAAGACTCTGGGCACCAAGTTCAGCGGCAAAGGAGTAAGCGCGTGCGGAGACGACACTTCCTGTCGCTGAGCGCACTTGGTCTTGCGGGGTGCGTTCTGGAAGACCAGGCCGGGGCCAAGGCGGACCAGACCGCGGCCAGCTCGAGCGCGATCCCTGGACCGTCGTCGGTCAGTGAGAGGACGTTCGGAGGCAAATTCCTACATTATCCCGACGTCAAAGAGGCGATCGCGAAGCCCGGTCTGGCTATGGCCAATCGCGACCGAGCGAAGTTCCTGTCGTATTTCACCGCGGATCTGGCGGATTCCATGGGTCAGTGGTACGACTCCGTGACAACTGTGCCAGTTACCGACATCTCGTTCCAAATGACTGAGTTCTCCGGAGCGCTGTTCGGGGAAGGTTCCGGGACGGAGCTCGAGGAGAGTTCCGGAATGGAACTCGACATCTCCTTCATCCATCGCATCGACGGTGTTGACCCGGAACCTGTCGATGAGTGGTACACGATCCGGGCCAGCTTCACCGACAGCAAGGACCCAGTGATTTCCTCGTGGGCGGGGGCGGCCCCGATCTTTAATGAGACAGCCAAACGTAACTACTCGCGCAATTATATCCAGGCTTGGGACATTGGTCCAGTCGTTTATCAGCAAGGCACGGGTGCTGCGGTGATCGCGACCGAAGGGACCCGCGGTCTTGACCTGGCGGCGGTTACCGAAATCGTTGTCGAAAGCGCATCGCAGGCCCGAGCCGTGTTCGAACGCCTAGGACATCCTCGTCCCGTGCCGTCCTCGACATACTTGTACACCATCGCCGATGGCAATCGAGACCTGTTCGATTACTTCGGTGGGTACGTTTTTCCCACGGAGGCGCACTTCCGTGGTTTCGCCGCGTCCATGAACCGGCTCAGCCATCCCGAGATCAACGCAGACACGCATGGCCTCGAGATCTCGACTACGCGCATCGTGCTCGAAAATGAGCTGATCCGCAAGGGCAAGAACGAGTTAGCCTCGGTCGTGGTCCACGAGACCACCCATGCTCTTGCCAACGAGTGGGGAGCGTCGGGTCTGGGGTACCCGTACCTGGCCGAGGGGATCGCACAGTGGGTCGAGCATGAGGTTGCCGGCACTCACCAGCAGGGCCTGGCCTGGAGCCGCAGGACAGCGTCAGGCTGGGACGGGCGCATGACGAGCGAAATGTACAGTGGGGATAACCAGACGGTGCGACGCAACTACGCCATCGCCCTAGGCTGCATGTACTACGTCGTCGATACCTATGGACCCGCTGACGCGTTCGCGTTCGTTGCCCACAACTCCTACGATGTCAGGGATACGGGCAAGGATCTTGGTATCAAAGATATTCATGGCTTCATGCATGACGTGGCAGCATGGCTGGCGTGAAGAAGCGCCTTGCCGCTGCGCTGACCTTATGCGCAGTCGCGCTGGCCTCATGCACATTGGGTCGCTTCGGGGGTGATTCATCAACCGATGGCGATGACGAGAGCCGCACCTACACAAAGGACGGCTCGACCATCGAGGTGACCAATGATTGGTCCGACCTCGAGGGAATCGTTGACTACCCGACGTACTGGCGTACGAGAGAAAGCAGTGAGTTCGAGGACCGGGGAAGAAGCGAATTCTTGCGGCAAATCTTCGAGTTTAACGTACTCACGGACGACTCGCGGGTGATCTATAATTCTACGCTGGTCGTGCACGCCTTGGAACTGGAAACGGGCGAGTCAATCTGGGACTGGTCACCTCCGACTGGTGCAGTATGTAGCATCCAACACAATTCTGATCTCTCCGCCGTCGTGCCTGTGCTCTGGTCGTCCACGACCCTTCCGAACCGGGAAAGCCGGGAAAACCAACGATGTGATCATCTCTCGGGGCTCGACACCACCTCCGGTCAGGTCGTCTGGGAGACGTCTCTCCGGGACCCCGGAGTATCCGCAGCGATGATTCGGAACCTGGCAGGGACGATCACCGCCAGAGTCCGCTACTGGGACGGGGGATCGGGTGTTCGGGAGGGAAGTTCGACCGTTTTCTACGTCATCGACGAAGCGACTGGTGAGAAGCGGGCCGTCATCGATGAAGACGCAGTCCTCGGCTTCATCGACGAGGCTGACGAGCAGTGGTCCAAAGCAGTCTACAACTCAACAAAATCCTATCTGAGACACAATAACTGCATCATGACGGGTGCTCCGACCAAGGACGGTGCTCGGCTCGTCGTCGTAGCCAATTGCGGCTACCACGTCAAAGGTATACCTTCGGACGACGCCACACGGTGGGGCACTTACGTCGCCGCCTACGACCTTGCCGCAGAAGATATGACGAAGCCCGTGACGATAGGCCAGGTTCCGCTCCCAGACCTCGAGGCGATCCAACGCGGCGACCGAAAAGCGCGCCAGGGCGACATCACTGCGGTCGATCTCGTGAGTCGGGGTGACCCGACGCTCCTCTATGGATACCATCATAAGCGCGACGGCAGCAACTACCCCCGCCCGGTTCCCGTGTGGAGTTTCGATCCGGTCACTGGTGAGATCGCCGAGTCTGGTGAGATCGAAGTGCCCAAGTTCAAGCATAGGAGGCTGCGCTACCCGCCGCTTTTCGGCTACGCGGACGATCGGGTTTCGCGTCCGTTCACTGCGCGCGACTTGTCCACTTTTGTTACTTCACCCACCTCATTGGCAATCGCCAGGACGGAACGGACGCTACACTTCGACAGGCTCGCTCACGGGGAGTGCGACGTCCGTTTGGTCGAACTGGATGGCGGCGAGCCGACCTGTGTCGTGGTCAGTGATGAATGGTTAGCCGAGGGCTCCGAAAGTCGCGCGGGCGGCACTATAGGCGCTATGGGAATTACCCCTGACGATTCGGAGATCTGGCTGTTCGGGATCCCGAAGTGGATGGATGAAAAACCTACCCGGATTTACCGACTCGACGCGCACACCGGAGCGGTCGTCGGGTTAGGTCGGATCGAAGGGACTGCGTTCTCCGTGGACTCCTGGGAGGTCGAGTTCCCTGACGGCGGGACAGCGGATTTCTTCGCCAGTGAGGTACATCGGGTTTTTGCCATCGTCATTACAGAAGAGATGATTCTCCTGCGGCTCATGGGAGGGCTGAAGGTCTACCGCTGGGCCGCGTGACCCGGTATCAAGCTCTGAGCGGTGTCGAGGGAACCGTGCTCCAGGTGCGCTGGTGGAGAGCTTCACACAGGGCGCCACCGTTGTGAGCTTCGTCGACACCTGGGCATGCATCCAAGACCAGTGCTGGGACACTCAACCTGTGGCGAATCACCTAGGCTCGTGGGTCGTGGGCTACCGTGACTACGACACACGGCTGGGCTCTTATGCCGTGATCATCGAGCAGCGGCAGCGGCAGCGGCAGCCGCACGTGCTCCTAGCGTTGTGGAACGAAGTCGATCCGCCCAGGTGGTCGATGCCCGGTGGCGGGGTCGAGCTGGACGAGACGGTGGAGCAGGCCTGCATCCGGGAAGTGTTCGAGGAGAGCGGCTTCCACGTCGAGCTGAACCAACTGCTCGGGGTGCACAGCTTCGTCGTCCCGCCGCGCCAGCGGGTCAACCCCACCGACCGGCCGCTCAAGCCCGTCCGGGTCATCTTCGAGGCGACCATCGTTGGCGGCGAACTGACCCGGGAGCAGGATGGCACGACCGACGAGGCTCGGTGGGTGCCGCTGGCAGATGTGGCCGGATTGGATCGCCTCAGCCTCGTCGACGTTTCCCTGGACTTGTGGCGCAGACGCCAGCAGCACTGTGACACCACCACCGCGGCCGGGCATCATGGTCAAGTGCCGGGGCGGCACAGCTCCCTCCAGCACGGCGGCGTCACCCATTGATGTTGCGCCTCGATTCGCACCGACCAGCCCGGTGAGGTACTCTTGCAATATACCCTTGGGGGTATCGCGATGGAGGCTGCGTCCGGGGCCAGCAGCTTCCGGACGGCCCGTCAGCTCGCCCGGACGATAAAGGAGAACGACCGAAGATGTGCTCTCGGGTGAAATGCCGCCGCTGCGGCAAGGCAACGTGGGCCGGCTGTGGCGCCCACGTCAACCAAGTGCTGGCCGGGGTGCCCAAGGATCAGCGATGCACCTGCCCCGAGCCCGACAAGGGGAGTTTCTTCAGCCGGCTCTTCGGCCGCTGACCACGACAGCCGGCCCGTCCATGGGTCCGGCGGCCGTGCCAGATACCTCGCGACACCTCGTGTAGCAGGTTCGGCCGGAATTGGCATCGGCGCAGTTCCCAATGGCAGCCAAACTTGCTAAACCTGCATCGGGTCGGCCCATCCCGACCCGGTCGAGCGATCACGGATGCCGCCGGGCCGCGCCCACGGCATAACCTGTTTCTTGCCATGCCGACCACGTTCTCTGCCATGCCGACCACCTCGACTGGTGACACCACGACCGCAGCAGCGGTGGGTGCTGCGCGCCCGCGGACCTACGAGGTGCGCACTCACGGGTGCCAAATGAACGTCCACGACTCCGAACGACTGGCCGGCCTGCTCGAGATAGCCGGTTACGTCGACCTGGCGGACCTGCCCGCCGATCAACGCCCCGAGGTCGCCGACATCGTCGTCTTCAACACCTGCGCGGTCCGCGAGAACGCCAGCAACAAGCTCTACGGCAACCTGGGCCAGTTGCGCCCGGCGAAGCAACAGAACCCCGAGATGCAGATCGCCGTCGGTGGTTGCCTGGCCCAGCACGACCGCGACAGCATCGTCGCGCGTGCTCCCTGGGTGGACGTCGTCTTCGGCACCCACAACATCGGGTCGTTGCCGGCCCTGCTGGACCGCGCCCGGCACAACCGCCGAGCCGAAGTCGAGATCCTGGAGAGCCTGCAGACCTTCCCGTCGATGCTGCCCACTCGCCGGGAGAGCGCGTATGCCGCTTGGGTGTCGATCTCGGTGGGTTGCAACAACACGTGCACCTTCTGCATCGTGCCGAGCTTGCGCGGCAAGGAGACCGACCGGCGACCCGGTGACATCCTCGCCGAGATCCGGGCTCTGGTCGCCGAGGGAGCCGTCGAGGTCACCCTGCTCGGGCAGAACGTCAACACCTACGGTGTCGAGTTCGGCGACCGGCTGGCCTTCGGCAAACTACTGCGCGCCTGCGGCGAGATCGACGGGCTGGAGCGGGTGCGCTTCGCCAGCCCCCATCCGGCCGCTTTCACTCCCGATGTCATCGACGCGATGGCCGAGACTCCTAACGTCATGCCGAGCCTGCACATGCCGTTGCAGTCCGGGTCCGACCGCATCCTCAAGGCGATGCGTCGGTCCTACCGCAGCCAGCGTTTCTTGCGCATCCTCGACCAGGTCCGCGAGCGCATCCCGGAGGCGGCGATCACCACCGACCTCATCATCGGTTTCCCCGGTGAGACCGAGACGGACTTCCAGGCCACCCTCGATGTCGTTGCCGCAGCGCGTTTTTCGAGTGCCTTCACGTTCCAGTATTCGGTTCGCCCCGGCACTCCCGCTGCGACGATGCCTGACCAGGTGCCCAAAGCTGTCGTGCAGGAGCGCTTCGACCGGCTCATCGCCCTGCAGGAGCAGGTCAGCTGGGACGGCAACCGGGCGCTGGAAGGCCGACCCGTCGAGGTGCTCGTGGCACCGGCCGAAGGCCGCAAAGACGAAGCGACCCGGCGGATGAGCGGCCGGGCCCGCGACAACCGGCTCGTCCACTTCGCTGTGCCCCCCTCGGAGCCGGACCGGCAGCGACCCCGCCCGGGGGACCTGGTCACCGTCGAAGTCACCTACGGTGCCCCCCACCACCTGGTCGCCGACTCACCGGCACAAGCCGGGTTGTATGCCGTGCGCCGCACCCGAGGGGGCGATGCGTGGGCGGCGTTGCAGGCAGGCACCGGCCCGGCCAAACCACCGGTCTCGCTCGGGATGCCCCAGGTAGGGGCTCCGGGTGCGGGTGGGTCGGGCCCGGCAGCTGCACCGGGCGACGCTCGCGGGGTAGTGGCCCCATGTCTTGGTGCCGGTGCCGATGCTGGCGCTGCCGCCGCCGGCGCGTCCGGCACTGACCATCGTGGCCGGACGGGCACGTGATTCACTGAGGACATGGCTGCGCGTCCCATCGTCATCACCGGCGAGCCTGTCCTGCATCGGGTTGCGGCTCGGGTCGAGAGCTTCGACGACGAGTTGGCTGCTCTCGTCGAGGACATGTTCGAGACGATGGACATCGCCCACGGTGTCGGGTTGGCCGCCCCGCAGATCGGTGTCGGGCTGCGGCTGTTCACCTACGAGATGGCCAATGACGACGGAGTCCCGGCACGTGGGGTCGTGATCAACCCGATGGTGGCCGTGTCCAAGATCCCGGCGGGGCGACCCGACCCCGACACCGAGACCGAAGGCTGCCTGTCGGTGCCCGGCGAGCACTATCCGCTGCGGCGGGCCGACCGGGCCACCGTTCACGGCCAAGACCTGGCCGGCAACCCCTTCCGGTTCGAGGCGACCGGGTGGTTCGCCCGGGTCATGCAGCACGAGTTCGACCATCTCAACGGCAAGCTCTACGTCGACCGGCTCGACGACAAGCACCGGCGCAAGGCCCGCAAGATGATCAAAGCCAACGGGTGGGGGACTCCCGGGCACAGCTGGCGGCCCGGCATCGACCCCGATCCGTTCGGGCACGACTCACCCGACCCGCAGGATCCGGCAACCAGCCCGGCTGCCGACGGAGCATGACCGCACCGGACGCTCCGGTCAGCGCCACCGCACCAGACCAACCGCGCAACACGACCGCAACGCCGGACCTGGTCGACAGCACCCCGATCGTCGCCGTGGTCGGCCCGACCGCCACCGGCAAGTCCGACCTGGGGGTGCACCTGGCGCTCGAACTCGGCGGTGAGATCGTCAACGCCGACGCCATGCAGCTCTATCGGGGCATGGACATCGGCACCGCGAAACTGCCTTCGGCAGAACGCCGCGGCATCCCCCATCATCAGCTCGACGTCCTCGACGTGACCGATGAAGCCAGCGTCGCGGCATACCAACACGCAGCCCGCGCCGACCTCGACGCGGTCGCGGCCCGCGGTCGCACCCCGATCCTCGTCGGCGGCTCTGGGCTCTACGTACGGGCCGCTCTCGACCGGCTCGAGATCCCACCCACCGACCCGGCTGTCCGGCGCCGCCTCGACGCCGAGGCCGGCGAGCCCGGTGGCCTCGAGAGCCTCCGGGCTCGGCTGACCGACCGGGATCCGGAAGCCGCATCTCGGATTGAGCCCAACAACGTGCGCCGCATCATCCGCGCCCTGGAGGTCATCGAGCTCACCGGCCGTCCCTTCTCGGCCAGTCTGCCCGAACGCGAATACCGCTGCCCGACAGTGACGCTCGGCTTGACCCTGCCCCGGCCCGACCTCGACGCGCGCATCGACACCCGCACCCAGCAGATGTGGCGCAAGGGTCTCGTCGCCGAGGTCGAGCGGCTGCTCGACCTCGGACTACAGCGCGGACGCACAGCACGCACCGCTCTCGGCTACGCCCAGGCCATCGCCCAGATTCGTGGCGAGCTGACCGAGACCGAGGCGATCGTCGCGACTGCTCAGGCAACTCGCCGCTTCGCCCGGCGCCAGGAGTCGTGGTTCCGCCCCGATCCACGCATCCACTGGCTGCCCGCCGATGCCCCCGACCTGCGTGAGCAGGCACGTCGTCTCGTGCGGTCGCGGATGACCCACAATGGGCGACATGACCGCTGATGTGGGCCGCCATGCACCCGAGGCACCCGACGACCCGGGTGCGCCGACCGGCTTGGGTTTCGTCAAGGGCCACGGCACCGAGAACGACTTCGTGCTCGTCCCCGACATCCACGGCCAGGTGACGTTGACCCCGGACCGGGTGCAGCGCCTGTGCGACAGGCGGGCCGGGATCGGCGGCGACGGCCTCATCCGGATCGTCCCGACCAGGCTGGCCGACGAGCCAGAGATCCGCGTCATGGCTCCGCGCGCAGCGTGGTTCATGGACTACCACAACGCCGACGGATCGGCGGCCGAGCTCTGCGGCAACGGCACGCGGGTCTTCGCGGCATACCTGGTTCGTGAGGGACTGGAAGGTGAGGCGACCTTCGCGATCGCGACCCGGGCCGGCATCAAGACGGTGCAGGTCACTCCCGAGGGGTATGCCGTGAGCCTGGGCCGGGCCCGGGTGGACACCACCGACAACGCCGTTGGCCCGAGCGGCACCACGATGGTCACGATCGCCGATGGCCTGGAGCTGCCCGGACTGCGGGTCGACGTCGGTAACCCGCACACGGTGGTCACGCTGACGCCCGATCTCGTGCTGGCCGGGCTCGACCTCAGCACAACACCACAGGTCACACCCGAACCGCCGGAAGGCACCAACGTCGAATACGTCCAAGTGGTCGGGCCCAGCCATATCGCGATGCGGGTTGTCGAACGCGGCGTCGGTGAGACCCGGTCGTGCGGGACCGGGGCGGTCGCGGCCGCAGCGGCCACCCGGTGGCGGCAGGGCCCGACGAGCACGAACGCGACGTGGACCGTCGACGTGCCCGGCGGCCGGCTGACCGTGACCTTCGACGGTGATCAGGCCCAGTTGGCAGGCCCGGCCGAGCTCGTGGCCGACGGCACCACCGGGTTGTGATTGCGTTCTGATTCAGCGGTGAAGCAGGCGTGCTTCCAGCAGCTTTCGTGACGGCCGGTCACTCGGTCGCTGGGTTCTCCATGCTTTCGGTGCTTTCGGTGCTTTCGGCGGTCTCGACCGCGAGCACTCGGAAACCCCGGGAGCTGGCCAATCGCGCACAGCGACAGCCGAGCTCGACCACCAGCCACCGGTGCAGCGAATCAGCTCCGAGGTTCTTGTTCACCACGAGGTATGCCGTGCCGCCGGGTGCCAGCCGCGGCAGCCAGGTGGCGAGCAGATCGTGCAACGCCTCTTTGCCCACTCGGATCGGGGGATTGGACCAGATGACATCGAAACGCAGCTCCTCAGGCACCTGAGTGGGCAGGCACGCGTGCACCCGGTCGAGTCCGAGCGAAGCCGCGTTGGTGCGGGTCAGGTCGAGGGCGCGCTCGTTGATGTCGACGGCATACACGTCGGCTTGTGGCGAGAGCAGCCCCATGGTCAGCGCGATCGGCCCCCAGCCACAGCCGAGATCGAGCAGGGGGCCCGCCTCTGGTGGTGGCGGCGTCGCACGCAGAAGCACCGCCGTGCCCGGATCGAGCCGCTCGGGGGAGAACACCCCACCGGCAGTGACGACCCGCACCTGTCGCCCGGCCAGCTCGATGTCGACGGATCGGCGCTGACCCGTCCCGGCCGGGGTGGCGCTGAAATAGTGGTCGTTGCTCGGCACGCTCCGAGCGTAGGCGGATCAGGGCTCGACCATGGCTCGTCCGGTGTCGAGTCGAGTCGAAGGCCGGAAAAGCGCTCCGCAATTCGGCCGTCGGCATGGCACTCTGGTGTCACCATGACGACCGCTCGATCCGAACGTGCCCAGCTGCTCACCACCCGGGCCGCCTCCATCACCGACACCGACCTCGTGACCCCCGCAGGCGATGCCGGCGACGAGTTCGGCTATGACGGAGATCAATTCGACCGCGAAGAGCGGGCGGCGCTGCGCCGGGTCTCCGGGCTGTCGACCGAGTTGCACGACATCACCGAGGTCGAATACCGGCAGCTGCGCCTGGAGCGGGTCGTGCTGGCCGGGGTGTGGACCGAAGGCAGTGCCGAAGACGCGGAGAACTCGATCCGGGAGCTGGCCGCGCTGGCCGAGACGGCCGGCTCCACAGTGCTGGACGGGGTCATCCAGCGGCGGCAACGACCCGACACGGCGACCTTCCTCGGCAAGGGTAAGGCCGAGTTGCTGCGTGACATCGTCAGCGCCGAAGGTGCCGACACGGTGATCTGCGACGGTGAACTGACCCCTGGTCAGCGCCGGGCCCTTGAGGACGTCGTCCAGGTCAAGGTCATCGACCGCACCGCGCTGATCCTCGACATCTTCGCCCAGCACGCCAAGAGCCGGGAGGGCAAAGCCCAGGTCGAGCTGGCCCAGCTCCAATACCTGCTGCCTCGGCTCCGCGGCTGGGGTGACTCGATGAGCCGGCAGGCCGGTGGCCGGGTCGCCGGCGGCGAGGGCATCGGCTCACGTGGCCCCGGGGAAACCAAGATCGAGCTGGACCGGCGACGAATCAACCACCGGATCGCCAAGCTCAAGCGCGACATCGCTGCCATGCGCACCGGCCGCCGCACCAAACGGTCCTCCCGCCGCGCCAACCACGTGCCGAGCGTCGCCATCGCCGGCTACACGAACGCCGGCAAGTCCTCGATCCTCAACCGGCTCACGGGTGCCGGGGTGCTCGTCGAGAACCAGCTGTTCGCCACCCTCGACCCGACGGTGCGCCGCGCCGAAGCCCCTGGCGGGCGCGAATACACCCTTGTCGACACCGTCGGTTTCGTCCGCGATCTGCCGCACCAGCTCATCGAGGCATTCCGCTCGACGCTCGAAGAGGTCGGCGACGCCGACCAGCTGTTGCACGTCGTCGACGCATCCCACCCGGATCCGGAGGGCCAGATCGCCGCCGTCCACGAGGTGCTCGCCGAGGTCGACGGGGCCGCGGATCTCAAAGAACTCATCGTCGTCAACAAGGCCGACATCGCCGACCCCGAGGTGGTCGACCGGATCACCCGCACCCACCGGCACACCGTCGTCGTGTCGGCCCGCACCGGAGCCGGATTCGACGAGCTGCGTCAGCTCATCGCCGACGATCTGCCGCGCCCGGACGTGCTGGTCGAGTTGTTGTTGCCCTACGACCGGGGCGACTTGATGAGCCAACTGCACGAGCAGGCTGAGGTGCTGCACACGGAGCACACCGAGCGCGGCACCCGCGTCGTAGCCAAAGTGCACGCGCACGCCCTCGGCGGGCTGGCGGCATACCGGATCTGAGCTTGTCGCGCGACCGGGTCAGCGGTTGCCGGCCGTGTCGGTCTCGTCCTCGAACTGCCCGAGCAAGAGCTCGAGCAGATCCTCCATACTGGCGATCCCGACGATCTCGTCGTTGCGGGTGACGAACGCCAGCTGGGCGCGGGCGGCACGCAGGGCCGAGATCGCATCGAGGGCCGACAAGTGCTCGTCGAGCTGCACCGACGTGTAGTCGAGGTCATCGACACACGAGGCGGTGCCGGCGATCCGGGCGGCGATCACATCGCGCATGTGCACCAGGCCACTCGGTCGGCCGTCGGTCAGCACGATGAGCCGGGACCGCCCCGACGCCAGGCTGATGCGCTCGGCAGTGGCCAACGAGTCAGTCGCCGCGACGCTCACCGCGTCGGCCAACGGCAGGGTCGCGGCGTAGACGGGGGTCTCCGACAACGACAACGACCCGGTCAACCGCTGGTGCTCCTGCTCGGGCAGCAGCCCGCTCTCGTGTGACGTCTCCAGCAGCATCCGCAGCCCGTGCGGGTCGTGGACCTGGGCCAGTTCGTCCTGTGGCTCGACCTTGACCAGCCGCAAGCACAGGTTGGCCAACCCGTTGAGCACGCTGAGCAGGGGGCGCATCACGGTCACGAAGGCCCGGAACGGCCAGGCCAGCAGCACCGCCGAGCGCTCGGCGTCGGAGATGGCCCACGACTTGGGCGCCATCTCGCCGACCACCATGTGCAAGAAGACGACGATGAACACGGCCAGCAGCACCCCGATGATGCCGGCCACCGGCTCGGCCACTCCGACCCGGCCGAGCAGCGTCTCCAACACGTCGGCGACCGCGGGTTTGGCCAGGGCACCCAACCCGAGAGTGCACACGGTGATGCCCAATTGGGACCCGGCGAGCATGAGCGAGAGCTCACGAGCGTTGAGCACCGCGGTGCGCGAGGCCACCCCACCGTCGAGTGCCCGCTCTTCGAGGCGATGCCGGCGAGCCGCGACGACCGCGAACTCGCCCGCTACGAAGAACCCGTTCAGGGCCAACAGCACGAGCGAGACGATCAGAGCGGTCACCAGGCTCATAGCTGGTCCTCCGCTGTGTCTTCCTCGTCGCCGTCCCTGTGGGCCGGCTGCTCCAGATGCACCCGGATCTCGTCCGGCACCCGGCGGGTGACCCGCTCGACCCGGGCTACGAGGTGTCGGTCGGTGGTGTTGTCGATCGGGTCCCCTTGGATGGCCACGTGCACCTCATCGCCGGGGCGGGCAGTGCGCTCCAGCACGGCTAGCACGAGACCCGACACGGTGTCATAGGAGTGATCCTCGGGCAGGGTGACATCGAGCAGACCCTCGAGCTGGTCGATCCGGAACCTGCCCGGCACACTCCACGACCCGTCTTCGTGCTCGACGGCATCGCGCTCGAGGTCGAGGTCGTCCTCGTCGTAGATCTGCCCGACCAGCTCCTCGGCGAGATCTTCGAAGGTCAGCACCCCTGCGGCACCACCGTGCTCGTCGATGACGACGGCGATTTGGGTATGCCGCTCGCGCAGTTGGCTGAGCACGGCAGGCAGCGTGGCGCTCTCGGGTACGACGAGCGGCACATGGATGATGCTCAGGATCGGCGTGTCGAGCCGCCGCGGCACCGGGATGCCGAGCAGGTCGGTGAAGCCGACCACTCCGACGATCCGTTCGTCGTCGTCGATCACCGGGAATCGGCTGTGCCGCGAGCGGTCCATCAGCTCGACCAACGCCCCGGTCCGGTCGTCGGCGGCCACCGACTCGACATCCACCCAGGGCGTCATCACCTGGGCTGCCGTGAGCGACCGGAACGCCAAGCCGCGGTCGAGCAGCTCGGACAGCTTCGGGTCAAGCGAGCCGGCATCGGCGGATGCTTCGATGATCCGCTCAAGGTCCTCCGCGGTTGCGGCGTGGGAGAGCTCCTCGACCGGTTCGATGCCGATGGTCCGCAACAACCGGGTCGAGGCGGAGTCGAACAGCCGGATCACCGGCCCCGCCACGGCCAGATAGACAAGCGTCGAGCGGGCTAGCCGCCGGGCCAGCGGCACGCTGCGGGCCAGGGCCAGGTTCTTCGGTGCCAGTTCGCCGAGGACCATCTGCACTGCGGTCGAGAAGAGCATGACGAGCCCGATCGACACGGCCAGACGCACGGCATACGGCACACTCAGCCCCCCGAGCACCTCGGTGAGCCCCCGGCCGATCAGCGGCTCGGCGGCATACCCGACGAGCAGGCCGGTCACCGTGATCCCGAGCTGAGCCCCGGAGAGCATGAAGGAGAGCCGCTCGGTGACCCGGTAGGCCCGCTCGGCCTTGACGTCGCCGGCGTCGGCGAGCTGGCGCAGCTGGGTCCGGTCGACGGCGACGTAGGCGAACTCCTGCGCGACGAAGTAGCCGGTGGCCACGGTCAACAGCAGCACGACGAGCACGCCGAGAACGATCGTCATGACGACACCCACGTCGCCCAGTGGGCCGGCGGCTCGGCGGCCATGAGGGGGTTGGGCCCGGCCGACACCACGGCAATTCGATGCAGCGACGAACCCGCACCGACGGTGGCGGCCGTGCAGGAGAGGCGCATATCAGCAGCCTAGGCGCTCGCGCTAACACCAGACGCCCCCCATGCGCCCCCGCCGGTGAGTCGCGGGCCGCGGCATACAGTGGCGCGGTGGCCACCCTCGATGACCTGCTGCATGCCGCGGTGGCCGGCATCGGCGGGGTCGAGCGGCCCGGCCAGGTGCAGATGACCAAGGCGGTCGACGAGTCGATCCGCCGGGGCACCCACCTGCTCGTGCAGGCCGGCACCGGCACCGGCAAATCACTCGCGTATCTCGTGCCTGCGGTGCACCACGCTTTCGACACCGGTCGCCCGGCGGTCGTCGCGACCGCCACGCTCGCGCTGCAGGCCCAGATCGTCGACCGTGACCTGCCCCGGCTCGCCGATGCCGTCGAACCGCTGCTCGGGCGGCGTCCGGCCTTCGTCATGGTCAAAGGGCGACGCAACTACCTGTGCTTGCACAAGCTGGCGGGCGGCTATCCGGACGACGACGGCTTGCTCGCGGTCGGTGAGGTCGACCAGGCAGCCGGGCGGTTGGGCAAGGAGATCGGTCGGTTGCGGGCCTGGGCCGAGACGACGACCTCGGGCGACCGCGACGAGCTGGTGCCCGGTGTGAGCGAGCGGGCGTGGCGGCAGGTGTCGGTGTCGGCACACGAGTGCCTGGCCGGCAAGTGCCCGATGATCACCGAGTGTTTCGTCGAGTTGTCGCGGGCCGCAGCGGGTGAGGCCGACGTGATCGTCACGAACCACTCGTTCATGGCGATCGACTCCTTCGAGGGGCGTCAGATGCTGCCCGACCACGACCTGCTCATCGTCGACGAGGCGCACGAACTCGTCGATCGGGTCACCTCGACGATCACCGACGAGCTGACCTCCGGGATGCTCACCTCGGCGGCCCGCAAGGCCGGCAAACGCGCTGAGTCGGGGGAGCAGGCGCAAGCCGCGGCGGCATTGCTCGATCAGGTGCTCGAGGGTATGCCGGAGGGCCGGGTGTCGACGTTGCCGGACTCGGCAGCGTTGGCGCTGAATCGGATTCGGGACGTGGCGCGGGCCATGCAGAGCGAGCTCAAGACCGCTGGCGGGCGGGCGGGAAGTGCTGGCGGTTCAGGTGGTGGTAGGGAGTCCGACGCGGGTTTGCAGGTGGCGCGGGCGGCCGTCGACGAGGTCTTCGAGAACGCCGACCGGATCCTCGAGGGCCGCGAGCTCGACGTGCTGTGGCTGACTCACGAGCAGCGGCGTGGTGCCGTGCTGCGGGTGGCGCCGATAAGTGTGGCGATGCTGGTGCGGGACAAGGTCTTCGCTGGTCGCACGCTCGTGTTGACCTCGGCGACCCTGGAGCTCGGGGGCAGCTTCGACGCCATTGCGGGCACCATCGGGTTGCGTGGCGAAGGGGCACCGGAGTGGTCCGGGCTCGATGTGGGCAGCCCTTTCGACTATCGGCGCCAGGCGATCGCCTATGTCGCTGCGCATCTGCCGGCACCGGGCCGGGACGGCACGTCCATGTCGGCGATCGACGAGATGGAGGCACTGGTGCGGGCCGCCGGTGGCCGCACTCTCGGGCTCTTCTCGTCGATGCGGGCGGCGCAGTCGGCGACCGAGTTGCTGCGGGAGCGTTTCGACTCCGACGGGACACCGATCGAGATCCTCTGCCAGGGGGAGGACCAGATCGCTACTCTCGTGCGCCGATTCGCTCGAGATGCGACGACGTGCCTGTTCGGCACACTGAGCCTGTGGCAAGGGGTCGACGTGCCGGGCTCGGCCTGCCAACTCGTCGTCATCGACCGGATCCCGTTCCCGCGGCCCGACGACCCGTTGTCCTCGGCCCGCACCCAGGCGATCTCGCGGATGGGTGGCAACGGCTTCATGGCCGTCTCAGCCACCCACGCGGCGCTGCGGCTGGCCCAGGGCGCGGGGCGGCTGATCCGCCGCTCCGACGACCGGGGCGTGGTGGCGTTTCTCGACTCACGGATGATCTCGGCCCGGTATGCAGGGTTCCTCCAACGCTCGTTGCCGCCCTTCTGGCCGACGACGAACCGGTCCGCAGTGCTCGCGGCGCTCGGCCGGCTCGACCACGCGGCCCCGGATCCGCTCCCGGTTGCCGAGCCCGGGGCCCGGGCCGGAGGGGGTTCGGCAGCCTCGGCGAGCTTGGCCGGGGGTGGGGCTGATGCCACAGTCGATGCCCGCCCGGTGGCTGGACCACCGCCAGGCGCGCCGTCGGCCCGCACCGCGGTCACCGGTGGGTATGCCTGGACCTCGGCCCAGGACGCCGAGCTGGCCGATGCCGCCGAGGCCGGCGTCGACCTCGACGACCTTGTCGACCACTTCGAACTGCCCGCCGAGGTCATCCAGGCCCGGCTCGCCCAACTGGATCTCCACCTCGATACGCCACGGTTGGGGTTCGACTGAGCACCCCAGCGACCCCTGGGATCAGGTCAAGGCCGATCTCGGTCTGAGATGACATACCGGATCAAGTTTGCCCCTGCCGCGGCGCGTCAACTCCGCACCGGCAACTACCGCATCGTCTACGAGACCCACGATGAGGTTCTTGTCGTTCTCGTTGTCACTGTCTTGTCGTTCTCGTCGTCACTGTCGTCGATGTCGTCGATGTCGTCGATGTCGTCACTGCCGGGCATCGCCGCGACGTCTACCGGTGACGCTGATCGTCGCAGCACCAGCCGTCCGCCACCGATGTCGCCCCGGCATGGCAGGCTGACTCGTGTGAGCCCCGTGCCGCCCTTCGTGCTCGTCGCCGGTCCCGAGCGCCTGCTCGCCGAGCGGGCGGTGGCCGGCGTGCTCGCCGAGCTTCGCGAGGCCGACCCGGAGTTGGAGACGATCCGACTCGCGCCCGCGGCATACGAGCCGGGGGAGTTGGGGTTGCATTCCAGCCCGTCGCTCTTCGGCGGGTCGACAGCGATCGTCGTCGAAGACGTCGACGAGGCCGGCGACGATCTGCTTGCCGACCTGCTAGCGATGGTCGCCGACCCGTCACCCGAGGTGACAGTCGTCGTCGTGCACAAGTCCGGCATGCGGGGCAAGAAGCTGCTCGAGGCGCTCAAGAAGTCCGGTGCCCGGGTGATCGACTGTCCGGCCGTCAAGTCCGACCGGGACAAGAGCGACTTCGTCGTGCACGAGTTCCGGCGCCAGGGACGCACGGTGACATCCCCGGCGGTGCAAGCGCTCGTCGAGGCTGTGGGCAAGGATCTGCGTGAGCTCGCCGCAGCCTGTAGCCAGCTGGTGGCCGACACCGACGGTGCCGCCGACCCGATCGATGACCGGCTCGTCGAGGTCTACCACGGGGGCAAGGTCGAGGCGAGTGGCTTCCGAGTCGCCGACGCGGTCATCGCCGGGCAGACCGGGGAGGCGCTCCGGCTGTTGCGGCACGCCATCGCCAGCGGGGTCGACCCGGTGCCGATCGTGGCCGTGCTCGCCGCGCAGTTGCGCACTCTCGTCAAGGTCGGTGCTGCCGGCCGGGGGAGCTCGGCCCAGGTCGCCAAGACCCTCGGGATGGCACCGTGGCAGGTCGACAAGGCCCGCCGCTCGATCGGCCACTGGGACGGCCCGAGCCTCGGCGCCGCGATACAAGCGGTCGCATCCGCCGACGTCGAGGTCAAAGGCGGTGGGCGCGATCCGGTGTATGCCGTCGAGCGCGCCATTCTCGCTGTTGCTTCGGCTCGTGCCGGCCGACGGCAGGGGGAGTAGCCCGATCAATCCACGAAGCGGTGATCGGGTGTCAAGCAGCAATTGGGTTCCGCGCGCGACCGCTGGTAAATTCGTTCCTTGCGTGCGCGCTTGGTCGTGCGCGCACGAGCACCACCCTGACGTCGCTCCCACGGGTGCCCCACGCCCGGTCCCAGTGACGTCTGCCGCCCTCTCACGGCATACCGGACCGACCGAAAGAACACCACGTGGCAAACATCAAGTCCCAACTCAAGCGGATCAAGACCAACGCCAAGCGCACCGAGCGCAACAAGGCGGTCAAGAGCGAGCTGCGCACTTGGATCCGCAGGTTCCGTGAGGCCGCCGACTCCGGCGACGTCGACACGGCCAAGTCCGCCTTGCGCACGGCGAGCACCAAGCTCGATAAGGCTGTGAACAAGGGGGTCATCCACAAGAACCAGGCCGCCAACAAGAAGTCGGCCATGGCCAAGCGGGCGGCTACGCTCTCCTGACGAGAGCCGACGCGACAGGCGCCTGCGCGCACCGGGAAGGCCGGTCCTTCGGGACCGGCCTCCTGCGTGTCTACATCCGTCCCTACATCGCTTTCCGGATGGCAGCCGCGACCTGCTCGAAGATGCCACGATCGAGCACCGCTCCCTCGCGGCGTACCGCTGCCGGATCGAGGCGCACGATCCGATCGACGCGGGCCTCGCTGGGCCGGCGCTTGGAGTCCCAGGCGCCGCTGCCGACATCGATCCAGAGTCGTCCAGCCCGGCGCTCCTGATCGGCGTCGCGGTCGTGGTCTTTGCTGGTCAGAGGCACGGCGAGCAGCCAGCGCCCGTCTCGGGCAACGACCAACGCCGGCCGGTCCTTGCCGCGAGTGTGGTCCTCTTCGTAGGGCACCCATGCCCAGACGATCTCGCCGGGGTCGGGCCGGCCGTCAGCCTCCGGCGCCCAGGTCATCTCAGGCACCCCCACGTAGTCGCCCGGGTAGTCCGAACCCGCCGGCCCGGCTCCTGCTCGGTGACGGCCCGCGCGGCGGCGTTTCGTGCTCGGCCAGGGTAGCTGCGGGCCACGCCGGCCGGGCCGCTGCAGACCCGCTTCCCGCCGCTCACGTTGCGCCCGTGCTCGCATCAGCCGGGCGAGCCACCCCTCGCGCATCGTCATGGGCGACACGCTAGCCCGCTCGCTGGCCCGGCGGCCAACCCTGGCGATCGGGGCCGACGCTACTAAATGCGGCGTCTGGGCCGTGGGCCAAGACCGGCTCCACCGGGTAGACCGGCGCCGCCGACCGGGCTCACTTGCGCTTGCTGGTCTCGGCGTCGCTGGAGAGGGCGGCGATGAAGGCCTCCTGGGGCACTTCGACCCGGCCGACCATCTTCATCCGCTTCTTGCCTTCCTTCTGTCTCTCCAGCAGCTTGCGCTTGCGGGTGATGTCACCGCCGTAGCACTTGGCCAGCACGTCTTTGCGGATCGCCCGGATCGTCTCGCGAGCGATGACCCGTGAACCGATGGCCGCCTGGATCGGCACCTCGAACTGTTGCCGGGGAATGAGCTTGCGCAGCTTCGTGGCTATCTCGACGCCGTATCCGTAGGCGCGGTCTTTGTGCACGATCGCGGAGAAGGCGTCGACCTGCTGGCCCTGCAGCAGGATGTCGACCTTGACCAGGTCGGCGACTTGGTCGCCGTCAGGCTCGTAGTCGAGCGAGGCATACCCGCGGGTGCGTGATTTGAGCTGGTCGAAGAAGTCGAAGACGATCTCGGCCAGCGGCAGCGTATAGCGCATCTCGACCCGGTCCTCGGAGAGGTAGTCCATCCCGCGCAGCGTGCCCCGCCGGCCCTGGCACAACTCCATGATCGCCCCGATGAACTCGCTCGGCGCGAGGACCGTTGCCCGGACGACCGGTTCACGGATCTCGGCGATCTTGCCCCCGGGGAACTCGCTCGGATTGGTCACCGTGACGATGCTGCGATCCTCCAGCGTGACCTCGTAGACGACGTTGGGCTGGGTCGAGATCAGGTCGAGCCCGAACTCGCGCTCCAGCCGCTCGCGGACGATCTCCAGGTGCAGCAGCCCGAGGAAACCGCAGCGGAAACCGAAACCCAGCGCCGCCGAGGTCTCCGGCTCGTAGACCAGGGCCGCGTCGTTGAGTTTGAGTTTGTCGAGCGCCTCGCGCAGATTGGGATAGTCCGAGCCGTCGATCGGATAGAGCCCCGAGAAGACCATCGGCCGCGGGTCGCGGTAGCCGCCCAACGACACCGACGCGGGTTTGCCGGCCCCGGTCACCGTGTCACCGACCCGGCTCTGGCGCACGTCCTTGACACCGGTGATCAGATAACCCACCTCACCGACCCCGAGACCTGCCGACGGTGTCGGCTCGGGGGAGGAGACCCCGATCTCGAGCAACTCGTGGGTCGTCTTGGTCGACATCATGAGGATCCGCTCGCGCGGGTGCAGGTCACCGTCGATCACCCGCACGTAGGTCACGACGCCTCGATACGTGTCGTAGACCGAGTCGAAGATCATCGCCCGTGCCGGTGCATCCGGGTCACCGACCGGCGGCGGCACCTGTCGCACGATCTCATCGAGCAACTCCTGCACCCCGGCTCCGGTCTTGCCCGACACGTGCAGGCAGTCCTGCGGGTCGCACCCGATGAGTCCGGCGAGCTCCGCGGCATACTTCTCCGGTTGAGCCGCGGGCAGGTCGATCTTGTTGAGCACCGGGATGATGACCAGGTCGTTCTCCATCGCGAGATAGAGGTTGGCCAAGGTCTGTGCCTCGATACCCTGCGCGGCATCGACGAGCAGCACCGCCCCTTCGCAGGCAGCCAGCGAGCGAGACACCTCGTAGGAGAAGTCGACGTGCCCGGGGGTGTCGATCATATTGAGCGCGTAGGTGACGTCCGTGCTCGTCCACGGCATCCGCACGGCCTGGCTCTTGATCGTGATGCCGCGCTCGCGCTCGATGTCCATCCGGTCCAGGTATTGCGCCCGCATCGCGCGGTCGTCGACGACCCCGGTCAGCTGCAGGATCCGGTCGGCCAACGTCGACTTGCCGTGGTCGATGTGAGCGATGATGCAGAAGTTGCGGATGTGCTCCGGTGGGGTCGCGTGCGGCGGAAGCGTCGTACGGGCCATGGGGGACACGGTGGTGCGGACCTCTAGGGGTTGGACGAGACGGGTTTCGCCTTAGTCTCCCACGGCTCAGCCGCGCAGTTTGGCGCGCAACGCGTCGGTGTCGTCGTCGGTCCATCCCTGGCCGGTCAACCAGCCGAGGACACCGCCGTAGTGGTCGTCGAGTGCGCCCAACAACAGGCGCATCGTCTCCGGTCGTGGAGTCTGTTGTGCGAGGGTCTGGCGGGACAACGAGTCCCGGTATGCCGGGCGCTCGCGCAAGCGCGCGATGATCGGCTCGATCCGCTCGGCCGTGGCGGCGTAGTCGGCGACGATCGCATCCGGGTGTGCTCCGACCGTGGCGAGCGCCAGCCCCACGACGGCGCCGGTGCGATCCTTGCCGGCCGCGCAGTGCACGATGGTGGCCCCCTCGGCCCGGGCGATCACCCGCAGGGCACCGACGATGGATTCGGGACGCTCGGTGAGATAGCCGAGGTAGTGCGTCGACCAATGCTTGTCGTGGTCGATCTCGGGCGCGCCGAAGGCCGGGGCCCCCGCTCGCTGACGGCGCCGGTCCTTGACCACCCACGGCAGCTCCGCATCCTGGACGGCGCTGGTGCTGCCCGCCACTGCGGTCGGTGGGTGCTCCGGTCGTTCGGGGTCGGCTTCGCCCTCGGGTATGCCGGTGTGCTGGGTGTCGTCGGCATAGAGGGTGAAGTGGGTGGTGCGCACCCTCGGGTGGGCCATGAAGGGGCCACTGCCTTCGTGTGCGATCTCGACGAAGCTGCGCAGGTCGATGACATCGGTGACGCCCAGCTGCTCCACCAGGTGGGCCAGCGTGTCGGCGGGCAGTCCTTGCAGGTTGTCCGATCGGATCAGTCGGCCGGAGGCGATCCGTTGGGCATCGACGGTCGGGATGCCGCCCACGTCACGCATGTTGACCACACCCGGGAGGTCGATCCAGCCGATCTCGTACACGTGTCGACGATACGCCGCCGGGCACCGGGATGGTTTGCTGGTGTTGCTGGGCAGCGGCCAGCGGCGGCTGCGTCATGGCTTGGCGGGACGGGATCCGGTGACCGAGCGGAGTGACCGTTCCATCGCCAAGTAGCATCGTGCTCATACGGAAGCAGCACCAGATCAATGGACACCATGCGAGAACACGAGACACGAGAGATAGATCCGCACCGCGAGCCTCTGGGCAAGGTGGAGCGGCGACATCTTCGACACCGATGGCACCGGCGTGTTCTTGTCATCTCCAGGGCTATTACGGCCATCGTCGTATTGATCGTCGTCGTGCTCGCGGCAATGCTTGTAGGCACGAATGTTCTCCAGGATTACTTGAGTCTCGACGAGTATAGAGAACTTGCCGATGAGGTCATCTTACTACTCCAGGTTCCTTTACTGATCTTGGTATTGCGCGCGGTCAACTCGGCAAAGCACTACGCGACCGGCGCGCTGGCTAACGAGCAGCAATTCGAGCACGTGCATGCGATAGTCGAGCACTACAGCAGGCTGGCCGGGTTGAAACGCACTCCGAGTGTCGCCATCGTCACCGACGGGCGGTTTATAGCAAAGAGCATCTCGAACTATGGCAAAGCCGCAATACTGGTGAACTCTGACCTGGTGGATGCGCCCCGTCCCAACAGCAACGACTGGGGTGCCCTGCGGTTTGCGATAGCTCGCGAGATCGGGCATATCGCTGCCGGTCATCGCGACCTGGTGTATGAGTTGACCACGGCGGTGACTCAATCGACACCCTACCTATCGACTCCTTTGCGCCGGGCCGAGGCCTATACTGCTGACCGATACGGCGCGGTGCTGGCACCGGACGCCGTGTCCGATTACTTCGCCGTCGACGCCGTCTCCAAGGACTGCTGGCAGGATATGTCGATCCGCTCGGCAGTCTCCGGGGTTGGAAAGAACAAGATTGGTCAAGTGATCGTCGGGCTCGTCGGCGAGGTTCCTCCCACGTCCTGGCGATTGCAGGCACTGGCCCAGCTCGGGGTGTTTCGCTGTGAACCGGAGCCCAGTCATGCTGCGTCGCCGGCGGAGTACCGTGACTTCCTGAGAAACCTCCCGATCAAGCCGACCCGCATCGCTGATCTGAGACGACTCCACGGAGCCTTCCTGCTGCCGCCCAAACCGATGACGGAACGAGACCTCGACGAGTTGTGCCCCAAGGGAACGATCGGGGAACGGCTATCGCAAGCTTTCGCGGCCTACAGTGAATCATGAGCTCGACCGTGTCGTATGGGTCTTGGATCGTCAGTGGTGGCTAGGAGAGGAACTATCATGACTCGTTTTCACGGGGTAGCCGATACATTGTATATCCCCCTGGAGGCGCGGATCTATGTCTCCAAGAGATACCCCGATTTTTTCTACGACGCCAAAGCGCTCGAGCTTGAGCAGCACATTCCCAACCGGTCGGTTCGAAAGAAGTCCATGGAGTACGCGTTCGTTGCTTCCGTGGCCCGATACTTCGTTCTCGATCTTTGGGTGCGTGAATTCTGCGCTCGCCACGAGCAGTGCAACGTCGTCAATCTGGGTGTTGGCCTGGACACTTTTGCGCAACGCCTTGATCTGCCCGGGGCCCGGCTGTACGGCGTAGATCTGCCCCACGTGATAGACGTGCGGCGTGCGCTGCTGTCTGACGATTCCCCCGAAACGATGATCGCTGCGGACATCTTGGATCTCAGCTGGACGAAGCACATCGACTGTTCCCTGCCCACCGTGCTGCTCGCCGCGGGAGTCTTTCAGTATTTCACCCACGACACGGTGGTTTCCTTTATCAACGCTCTAGGTGATGTGTTCAGCGAACCGGAAGTGCTCTTCGACGCCACGAACAAGTCAGGCTTGGCCATCGCGAACTTCTACGTCCGGATCACCGGGAACAAGTCCGCCGAGATGGGTTTCTACGTGGACGATCCGGTTGCATTGGCAAACGAATGTCACGCCACCGTAGTCGAGCAGCGGCCGTTCTTCACCGAAGCCCGGTCGATCCTGGGCAGGCGGGTCAAACCGCACGTCCGCCTGTTCACCGGCATCGCTGACAAACGCCGAAGCGCACTCCTGGTTCACCTCAGACTGACCTGATGGCCACGTCAGGCGCGGTCTTGACCGGGCGTCCGGGCGCAAGGCGTGGCGACCCGGAGTGGCCGTGCCCTTCGTGCGGCTCGTCTTGGCTAGCGGCGGACCCGGTGACGGCCATGACTCGTGAAGACGGGGCGGGGATCCTGACTGCCCATGCACGGTGGGTGCACCTGCCCATCGCTGAGCCCGGCGTTTCCGGAACGACCCGTGCTGCGGCAGACTGCAGGACCCGACAACAGGCGGGGATGGCGCCCGCAACTGGCGGATCCGAGGCGGCGAACGCATCGGTTGACCCATGGACCGACGGCACCACTTCGGAGACCATCGCTCACGTCGGCCTCTGGTCGGCGTCGACCGAGGGTAACTCCCTCGCGTCAGCGGCGCTCGACGCGAGCACGGCGTGGGGTGACACCGACACGCTCATACCGTCGTCGCTGACGGTTGCTATCCCGGGGATGGCCGCATAATGCGCCGTATGTCAATCTCCCGAACCGGCGCCATCGTGGTTGGCGCCCTTGCACTCGCGGGCGGCGCCGGCGTGATCGCCACGTCGACGCTTACTGGGACGGGTGGCCCGGTGCCTCAGGGCCTGCTCGTGTGCGGTTCCCCAACCCTCGAGGGGCCAACCGTGGCCCCGGACCGCGCCGTCGTCGTCAACCCTGGAGACAACCTCCCTGCGGTCGTCGACAACAATGCACCCGGCACGACCTACTATCTCGCTGCGGGCGTCCACACCTTCCCGGACGGGCTGTACATGCAGGTGACCCCGCAGGATGGGGATTCTTTCATTGGCGCGCCAGGTGCGGTGATCGATGGCCGCCACGAAAACCGGTATGCGTTCGGAGGGCAAGCCGAGGACGTGACCATCAGTCACTTGACGGTCCGTAACTTCGGGGTCTCGTTGGGCAACAATAATGAGGGCGTCGTGAACCACGACGCTGCTCGTGGTTGGAACATGCATCACTTGACGGTCACGGGAAACGCGGGGGCCGGGATATTCCTCGGTTCCGACAACACGATAGCAGATTCCTGTCTGGCCGATAACGGCCAGTACGGGGTGAGCATGTTCCACTCGGACGGGCTGTCGAATATCAGCATGACTGGCAACGAGATCGCCCGGAACAACACAGACGACTGGGAGACCGAGATCCCCGGCTGCGGGTGTACCGGCGGCGTGAAGTTCTGGGACGTCGACGGCGCGACGGTCAACGGCAACTACGTGCACCACAACAAGAGCGTCGGCCTATGGGCGGACACCAACAACCGCGGGTTCACATTCGACGGCAACTACATCGCGGACAACGACTCGGAAGGCATCTTCTACGAGACGTCGTACAACGCGGTGATCACGAACAACACGTTCGCTCGCAACGGGTGGGTCAAGGGCCCGGTCGAGCCGGGGTTCCCGGTGCCAGCCGTTTACCTGTCGGAGTCCGGCGGTGACGCTCGTGTCCCGGGCGCGCATTCCGGTGTCCTCGATGTCAGCGGGAACACGTTTATCGATAACTGGGGCGGTGTGGTTGCGTGGGAGAACGCGGATCGTTTCGCGGGATCTCCAGCCAACACGTCGAACGGCTATTCGACCCTGGTCAACCCGGACGCGACGGAAGGCGTGTGTGGCGATGCCGTGAGCATCGCCAACGAACCTTTCTATTCGGATTGCCGGTGGAAGACTCAGAACGTGACCGTCAGCAATAACGCTTTCACGATGGATCGTGACGCAATCCCGGGCTGCGCCGAGAATTCGCAGTGTGGGTCGCAGGCCATCATCTCGAACTGGGGTTCATGGCCGGACTGGTCCCCGTACCAGGGGACTGTGGTCGAGCAGGCTATCGCTCGCGACCAGAACATTGTTTGGTCGGGCAACGACTACACGGGGCCGTGGCGCTTCGAGTTGGAAGAGCTTGGCCGTATGGTCTCGTTGGCTGATTGGCAGGCTGCTGGTCAGGACGCTGACAGCCGGTTCAACGAATAAGAAGGGGCCTGGTAGCGGCACTCGCGCACGATCCCAGCAGCCCCGGATGCTCATCGTCCAGGCGAAGCAGGGCCTGGCCAATGCATGACTGCCTGCTTCGAGCACGGACAGCCTCAGCATTGATCTGACCTGGTCTCTGGTCGTGGCCAAGGCCGATATATCCATGGTCGAGCCCCCTGTCCACGGCCTCGCTCCTCGGGTTTAGCCGGAGGTTTGGCCAATCCGACTTCACCGCATGGCGCTCGGCTCGCCATGACGGGCAGCCTGAGCAGGGGTTTCGCGCGAGTGGGGTCGAGCAGACAAGGTGAAGGGCCCCGGAGAGTATGAGTCTTCGGGGCCCTTCGGACGCTCGACCGGAGTCGTGCGCCTGGGCAGTCAGCCGCAGCTGCTGCCGCTCGGTGCGAACACCGAGCCGCCATAGGCCGGAGCCTTGGCGATCCAGTCGGACCGGAGCCCGGCTGGCGGTCGGGCTGGTGCTCGACCAACACAGGCGGCCTCGATCTTCTTCTCCCGGAGGAGAATAGCGGTGTGTGGCCTCCTGCTAGCCGTCAGCTTGGCCGGCGGCGTACGAATATTTCTACGCCCGCTCCGGGTGGTCCACAAGGGGTTGCTCGGATCATTTTCGAACGCCACGACCAAGGTTCGGCGTGTTGCTCCGACACGCCGACGGGGAGGGTGCCGAGTTCTCGTCACGCGAGACGTTCGGGTCGCCTGGTGAGCCAGCCGGAGCACCTCGCAGAGGACGGCGAGTGCTGTTCCGTCGAGACGCCCGGGAGTGTCCACGGTCAATCGTCACGAAACCGTCCCTGGAACGGCATGTCTCGATACGTGAGAGGCTGCTGATATGCCGCCCAATCTGCCGGACGGCGATCCTGCACCACCGTCCGGCGAGCTCCCCGCGAGCGCGCTCGCGACGCTCGGGGACCGAGCGTTCGGGATCTACCTGCACGTGCCGTACTGCGCGCTCCGGTGCGGCTACTGCGACTTCAACACCTACGCACTGCCCGAGTCGGTCGCCACCGGGCCCGGGGCGCCGGAACGCTACGCCACAGCGGTGGCGCGTGAGCTCGACGTGGCCGCCCGCGTGCTGGGCAGCGCCGCGCCGCCGGTCGACACGATCTTTGTCGGAGGGGGCACCCCGACGATCCTGGCGCCGGAGACACTGACCGGCCTGCTGCGCGGCATCCCCGATCGGTTCGACCTACGACCGGATGCCGAAGTGACGGTCGAAGCCAATCCGGACACCATGACACCGGCCCTTGCCGACATACTCGCGGCGGCCGGATGCACCCGGGTCAGCATGGGCATGCAGTCGGCCGACCCCCGGGTGCTCGCAGTGCTGGAGCGCACCCACGAGCCGTCCCATGTGGCGGCGGCAGTGCGCGCGCTGCGGGGTGCGGGGCTCGCGGTGAGCGTCGATCTCATCTATGGCACGCCCGGCGAGAGCACGACCGACTGGATGCGCACCGTCCGCGCGGCCCTGGACCTTGAGCCCGACCACGTCTCGGCCTACGCGCTCGTCGTCGAAGACGGCACGCGGCTGGCGGGGCGCGTCCGTCGCGGCGAGCTGGCAGCACCGGACGACGACGACGCTGCGACGAAATACGAGATGGCTGATGATCTGTTCGCGGCGGCTGGATACACCTGGTACGAGGTGAGCAACTGGGCCCGCGGCCCGGAACACGTGTGTCGACACAACCTCGGGTATTGGTCGGATGGCGACTGGTGGGGTCTCGGGCCGGGTGCGCACAGCCACGTGGGCGAGGTGCGCTGGTGGAACGTCAAACACCCCAGCGTGTATGCCGATCGGCTGAGCGCTCGGCTTAGCCCGGCGGCCGGACGGGAGACACTCACCCCGGAACAACGCTACGCCGAGCGAATGCTCCTCGGGGCTCGTGTGGCAGCGGGCATCCCGCTCGCCGAGCTGAGCGCCACCGGTCGGGCTGCAGTCGCCGGCCTCGTCGCCGATGGCATGATCGACGGGCCGAGCGCGATCACCGGACGCCGGGTCGTGCTGACCCGGCGCGGCCGGTTACTCGCCGACGCCGTGGTGCGACGGTTGACGTAAGCCGCTGCCCCCATCGGTCGTTCACATCGGTGCCTCGATCGTGGCATGCCAAGGCCACAACGATCTGGCGCAACGACCGCACCGGATCGAGGGCCCTGCGCTCCCTGGCCTCCTGTCGCCACTGACGCCGCCGTGGAATCAGCCAGCGAGTGGGTTCGGGCGTGGATCCTGCCGGGACTTTTTCATTGAGCTGCACACAAAGCTCTGCTACTGTTTATAGCGGGATTGTCTCTGTTGAGTCGTGCATTAGGTCACATCCATAAACTGCTTTGCCGCAGTGGACAAGAGAAAGGATAGCAGAATCAATGAAGACTTATTCCAGGGCAGCTCATCTCTTGCCGGTCTTGCTGCTGGTAGTCTCTGCCGCGAGCTGCACTTCTTCCGCTCGACCCGAGGCTTCCTCCGCTCAACCAGAGAAGCTCGACAAGATCGTGCTCTCAAGCCCCTTTGCGCCCCTGGCTATGCCAATGGCTTACATTGTTGAGAACGACTTGCTGGCCGACGTTGCCGAAGAGGTAGAACTGACCATCTGGAATAACCCAGAACAACTGGGTGCCATCATGACGAAGGGGCAGGCGGACTTTGTCTCTGTTCCCAGCAACGTCGCGAGTAAGTTCTACAATAAAGGGGTCGGACTCAAGTTCTTGAGGGTAGCTATCTGGGGAGTTTTCTACATTATCAGCGATGACCCCTCTGTTCAGTCTTTGCAAGACCTCAAAGGGCAACAGCTCTATATTCCCTTTAAGGGCGATCAACCCGACCTTATTTTCCGTCATATCGCCCAAGAGCAGGGGCTTGACCCGGACGGAGATTTTCAACTCCAGTATGTCAGTTCGCCACTGGACATCATCGTCAATCTGGCAGCAGGTCAGGCGCATCACGCTTTGATGATTGAGCCGACCGCAGCTATGGCCATCATGAAAGCTAAAGGCGAGGGGTTGACGTTTAGCCGAGCCATCGACATCCAGAAAGAGTGGGGTGCAGCCACCGGCGGCAACCCTCGCGTACCCAATGCCGGCGTCATTGCGTTGCCCGGAATTCTAGAGCACCCGGAAGCGGTTGAAGCCTTTCAACAAGCCTACGACGAAGCTGTCAAATGGAGCACCGAACACCCCAAGGAAGCGGCTGAACTGGCGGCCAAGTACGTGGAAGGGGTCAATGCCCCGGCCTTCGAGGAGTCGCTGAACTATACCATTTTCGAATCGATCAGCGCTAAAGACGTGCAAGATGAGATCGAGGGTATGTTAAGCAAGTTCATGGCAGTCGATCCGGCATCCATTGGTGGCAAGCTGCCGGATGACGCGTTCTATTATGACGAGCCCTGAGCGGTGGGCAGGTTCAGCTAACCGGAATGCAGCCTATGGACTGTTGGGTGTCGGCCTGTTTTTTCTGATCTGGCAGATCTTGGCGCTCATCTTCCACCGGACCATCATTGCTTCACCGGTCGATACGTTTCTTGCCTTGATCCAGATGGTTCAGACCGTGGAGTTCTGGCAGACTCTGGGGATTACACTGAGTCGTTTTGGCTTGGGGCTTTTGTTGGGCTGCCTGATAGGGGTTGGGCTTGGCCTGTTTGCCGGAGTCAAGCCAAACGTCCGGCTGACGCTCGAGCCAATGCGCTGGGCGTTGATGGGCGTCCCTCCGGTAGTCGTGGTCACAATCAGCATGATCTGGTTTGGCATCGGCGGCGTGCAGACCATATTCGTCGCCGCCATCTTGATCTTGCCGATTATGTACGTCAACACTATCGAGGGTATCGAAGCTGTTGATCCCAGGATTCTGGAGATGGGTCGTGTGTACAAAGCGCCAGGCCGTTTGTTGCTCAGGGAGATATACCTGCCCGGCATCGGCGGCCCGGCACTGGCCGGTCTAACGCTGGCCGCCGGTTTGGGCATTCGAATTGTTGTATTGGCGGAAGTCCTGGGCTCCTTCAGCGGTATCGGCTATGAGTTTAGCCTGGCAAGAATAAATCTGGAGACCCCCAAGCTTTTTGCCTGGGTCATTGTCTGCCTCTTGCTGGTTGGATTTTTCGAATGGGCGATTCTAGGTCCAGCCAAGGAACGAATCATGGGCTGGCGAAAAGAGCAGCAATCGCATGGTTAAACTAGAAGCTGTGAGCAAGTCTTTCAACGGTCACAGAGTCTTGAGCGAGCTCTCCTTTCACCTGCAAGAAGGGGAAATAGTCGGCCTATTGGGGCGGTCGGGCGTGGGAAAGACCACTGTCTTGCAGGTAATCAGTGGGCTGACCCCGCCTGATTCTGGATCGGTGAGGGTGGCTGCCTCAAGAATCGGCTACATCTTTCAGGAGCCTCGTTTGATTCCGTGGAAGACAGCCATGCAGAATGTCTGCTTCCCTTTGAAAGCGTTGGGGCTTGCCAAGAATGAAGCGGAGTTAGCCGGCAGGGCGTACCTGGCGAGAATGGATCTGATGAGATTTGCGGACCATTATCCCCACCAGTTGAGCGGGGGTATGCGCCAGCGGGTGTCCATAGCTCGGGCTTTTGTCATTGAGCCCGACCTACTGCTGATGGATGAACCTTTCAGTGCCTTGGACCCTGAGCTGAAAGAGTCCATGCACGTCTTGATCCGGGAAATGCTGACGCAGCGCCCGATCACCGCTCTTTATGTTTCTCACAATCCGGCCGAGGTCAGCAAGATTGCCCACAAAGTCTGCGTCCTCTCCGAGAACGGCGAGCTTAGGGAAATGCCACCTGAGGGGAATCTCGCTGAGTTCGATGATGGTGATCAGTCATGATCGTGCCGTCGCCGATGGCGGAATCGACGGGCCAAGTGGAATAGCCGGACGCTGGGTCGTGCTGGCCCGGCGTCCGGCTATTTGTCGATGCTGTGATGCGACAACCGACTTTAGCCTGCTCACGTCGGTGGTTGGCATCGGTACCTCGATCGAGGCGCGCCAAGACCTATTTGATCAGGCGCAGCGCGAGCGGGTACCGGTAGGCCTGGCCCTTGTTGGCTTCTACGCCACCCATGATCCCGAAGACGATCGAGATGATCACGACGATGGGCATGAGGAAGAAACCGATCGCGATGAAGCTGAGGAGGATGGAGGTGAGCCAGGCGATCGCAATGGTGATCTGGAAGTTAAGCGCCTCGGTGGACTGGTCCTTGACGAAGGAGTTCCGGGGCCCCCAGACGAGCATGACGATCAGTGGAGCCAGGAAGCCGAGCAGGATGCCTCCGATGTGCCCGAGCATTGCATAGGTGCGTTCCTCGCCCGGTTGGAGAGGTTGCTGACCGGGGGCGGGTTGACCCTGGGGTGGGATACCCGACTGGCCGTACCCAGGCGGCGGCGGGGGCGGAACGGAAGCACCGGGCTGACCCGGAGGTGGGGTCGGGGCGTCGCTTGGCTGGTTGGGATCGGAGGGGCTGGTGCTCATATGTCTGTCCTTCAATGTTGGAGGGTTTGGGGTGTCAGGCGCTGGAGACGACTTCGGTGACGAAATCGATGAGTGATTCGATGCTGGACAGTAACGTCGGCTCCAGGTCGGAGTAGGTTCCGGCTGCTGCAAGGATACGTCGCCACGCCCGCGCCATGTCGCTTTTGCCGGCACTTGGCCAGCCGAGCGCGTCGCATACCCCTTCTTTCCAAGGTTGACCGGGCGGGATCTGCGGCCACGCCGGCAGGCCGAGCCGATCCGGGCGGACGGATTGCCATACGTCGACGAACGGGTGGCCGACCACGCGGACGTGCCCGGCCATGGTTGTCAGCCTCAGGTCGGCCCACAATGCACCGACGATCCGGGATTCCTTGCTGCCGGGCACCAGGTGGTCGACGAGGATGCCGAGCCGGCGGTCCGGGCCCGGGCCGAAAGCACGCACCCGAGCGGGCAGGTCATCGATCCCGTCCAACTGCTCGACGACGACTCCTTCGACCCGCAGGTCATCGCCCCAGATCTTCTCCACGAGTTCGGCGTCGTGGCGGCCTTCGACCCAGATCCGCGAGCCCAAGGCCACCCGAGCCCGCCGGCCCGAGACAGCGACCGAGCCGCTGGCCGTGCGGGCGGATGCCTGGCGGGCGGCCGCCAACGCCGCGTTGGCTGCGGCTGTCGGTGGGGTGAGCACGACCGGCTCCCCGTCGACGAGGAAGCCGGGCCCTAACGGGAAGCCCCGGCTGCGGCCCCGGCGGTCCTCGAGATGCACGACGTGCATGCCACCGGCCCGCTCGACGTGGATCACCGCGCCACACCATCCGGTCTCGCGTTCCTCGACGACGAGCCCCGGCTCGGCCGGTAGTTCACGGGCACGCAGCCGACCACGCCGGCGCCAGTCGCCGGCGAGCACGTCGGTGCCATATCGGTCCACGTGTTGCTCCCGCAGTCGGTCCTTCGAGGGTATGCCGCGGGCCCGCCGCAGTCGGGGATCCGGGCACCGCGGCGCGGCGAGCCCGGCACGGTCCCGACCGGCGGCCACCCCCAGTGACTTCGACCGCGCGGTCGTGCGTTGACGCGGCGCGCGGCATACGGTCGTAGAATTGGCACTCGCCCGCAGAGAGTGCCAGTGTCAGGGCAGCGCACCCGAGGGAGGGACGATGAGCGAAGAGCGGCGGCTGGCGGTGCTGCGCGCCATCGTCCAGGACTATGTGCGCACGTCCGAGCCGGTCGGGTCGAAGAATCTTGTCGAGCGCTACCAGTTTGGGGTGTCGGCCGCGACGGTGCGCAACGACATGGCCATCCTCGAGGAGGAGGGGCTGATCCACGCACCGCACACGTCGGCCGGCCGGGTGCCGACCGATGCCGGGTATCGGCTGTTCGTGGACCGGCTCAGCGCGATCAAGCCGATGTCCGGAGCCGAGCGCGCGGCGATCGGACGCTTCCTGCGGGGGGCGGCCGACCTCGACGACGTGATCGATCGCACGGTACGGCTCTTGGCGTCGTTGACTCACCAAGTTGCGATCGTCCAGTACCCGTCGATGTCCCGCTCGTCGGTGCGCCATATCGAGCTCGTGCCGATCGGCGGGCCGCGGCTGATGCTCATCCTCATCGCCGCGACCGGGCGGGTGGAGCAACGCATCATCGACGGTGACCGACTGTTCGACGCCGGTCCAGGGGCCGACGTGGTTGCCCGGTTACGTGCCGAGCTGCTCGCCGAGGCAGCCGGGTGTAGTTTCCCGGAGGCCGCGGCGCGTCTCGAAGCGCTGCCGGAGCGGTTCGAGCCGCCCGACCGCGATCTCGTGCGGTCAGTCATCAGGGCATTGGACACGGCGTTGACCGAGGAGCGGCAGGAGCGGGTCGTGTTGGCTGGCACGTCCAACCTCGCGCGCTTCGATGCTGACTTCCCGACGACGATCGCCCCGGTGCTCGAGGCGTTGGAGGAGCACGTCGTGCTGCTCAAGCTCTTCGGGCAATTGGGTCGAGCCGATGCGCCCGGGCCGTCGCTGGCGCCGGGGTCGGTGGCGGTCACCATCGGCCACGAGAACGAGCACGAGGGATTGGCCAGCACCTCGATGGTCTCCAGCGCCTATGGCACCGGCCCCGAGCTGTTGGCCGGGCTCGGGGTGCTCGGGCCGACCCGGATGGACTATCCGACCGCTATGGCGACAGTGCGTGCGGTGGCGCACTACGTGTCGGAGTTGCTGGAGCCGTGACTGGACCCGCCGGACCCAATAGACAAGGACCGTTGTGAACGACTACTACGCCGATCTCGGAGTGGGCCGTGAAGCCTCGAACGAGGAGGTCAAACGTGCCTATCGGCGGTTGGCCCGCCAGCTACACCCCGACGTCAATCAGGAAGCCGACGCGGAGGAGCAGTTCAAGCGGGTGTCGCGTGCCTACGAGGTGCTCTCGGATCCGGATAAACGCCGTTCCTACGACATGGGCGTCGACCCGTTCGCAACCGGTGGCGGAGCGGGCGGATTCGGTGGACAGGGCTTCTCGTTCAGCGACGTCATGGATGCCTTCTTCGGTGGGGGGGCGACGACCCGGGGGCCGCGCTCGCGTAGCCACCGGGGTCAGGACGCGCTCGTGCGGCTTGAGATCGAGCTCGGTGATGCGGTCTTCGGGTGTAAGGAAGAACTAACCATCGAGACGGCCGTGCGATGCGCGACGTGTCAGGGAAACGGCTGCCAGCCCGGCACCGGCACGAAGCCGTGCTCCTTGTGTGGTGGCCGCGGCGAGGTTCAGACCGTGCAACGCTCGTTCCTCGGCCAGGTGATGACCTCGCGGCCGTGCCATCAGTGTCACGGCTACGGCTCGACGATCTCGCACCCGTGCTTCGAGTGTTCCGGTGAGGGCCGGGTCCGTACCCGTCGCGAGCTCACCCTCAAGGTGCCGGCCGGGGTGGACACCGGCACGCGCATCCAACTGGCCGGCGAGGGGGAGGTCGGCTCCGGTGGCGGCCCACCCGGTGATCTCTACGTCGAGGTTAAAGTCGCGGCACACGAGACCTTCACCCGGCGCGGCGACGACCTGCACTGCCGGGTCGAGCTGCCGATGACCGCTGCCGCGCTGGGGACGACGATCGAGCTGGACACCTTCGACGGTGGACGCCCACTGGATGTGCGGCCCGGCACGCAACCCGGCGACACGGTGACGCTCCGGGGCCTCGGCGTGACCCACTTGCGGGGTAGCGGCCGGGGTGACCTGATCGTGCACGCCGACGTCATGACCCCGACCAAGCTCACGGACGAGCAGCAGGAGTTGCTGCGCCAGTTGGCTGCCTTGCGTGGCGAGGAACACCCGGTCGGGCGGATGGCCCCGGCCGACAAAGGCTTCCTGGGCAAGCTGCGCGACGCTTTCAAGGGCGCCTGACCGGCCCGTCCATGACTGCACCCATGTTCCTGGTGCCGGGATCGGCCCTGGTCGGCGGTGGGGTAGGCCGGCAGGTGCGGCTGACCGGACCGGAGGGTCGGCACGCCGCGCAGTCCATGCGACTGCGCCCGGGGGAGGTCATCCAGGTTTCGGACGGCCGCGGCACTCGAGCGGTCGCCGTAGTGACCGAGGTTGACCGGGACTGCCTGATCGCTCGTGTCGAGCAGGTCGGCGTGGAGCCTGAGCCGGACCCGCAATTCGTGCTCGTCCAAGCGTTGGCCAAGGGAAGCCGGGACGAGCAGGCAGTGGAGACAGCCACGGAGCTCGGGGTCGACGTCATCGTCCCGTGGCAGGCCGAGCGCAGTGTCACGGTCTGGCGGGGCGAGCGCGCCGAGAAAAGCCGAAGACGCTGGCTAGCGGTGGTCTCGGCGGCCACCAAACAGTCCCGCCGGTCCCGGGTCCCCGAGGTCCGCGAGGTGGTCGACACGCTTGGGGTGGCCGACGTGCTCCGGGCCGGGTGCTTGAGCCTGGTGTTGCACGAAACCGCCACCAGCCCACTGGCCGGGGTGCCGCTGCCTACCACCGGTGTGGTCGTGCTCGTGGTCGGCCCGGAAGGTGGCATCAGCGATGCCGAGCTCGACTGCTTTGCTGCGGCCGGTGCGCGGCCGGTGCGGTTGGGCACCGAAGTGCTGCGCACGTCTAGCGCCGGCCCGGCCGCGCTGGCCGTGTTGTGCTCTCGGTCGCGTTGGGGACAGCCAGACGGCCCTGGCTCCGGTCGCTAGGCTCGGGGGATGGAAGCCGACCACTGCCTGTTCTGTCAGATCATCGCCCGAGAGATCCCGGCCGAGGTCGTGGGGGAGACCGAGAACTCGTTGGCCTTCCGTGACATCGACCCGGTCGCCCCTACCCATGTCCTGGTCATCCCCAAAGCACACGTTCCCGACGTCGGGGCGATGTCCGACGATCCGGTCGCGTTGGCCGACTTGTTCGCCCTCGCCGGCACGGTGGCCGAGACGTCCGGCCTCGACGGCGGCTACCGGCTGGTGACGAACACTGGCGCCGACGGCGGTCAGGTGGTCTTCCACGCGCACCTACACGTGATCGGTGGCCGGCCACTGCAGTGGCCACCCGGGTGACTCGATCCCGACGCCAACGCGCAAGTGCTGCCCGGCACGCATGCCGACGTCAAACGTTGGTCGCGCGTATCCCGTGGGCTCGTATGCTGGAGCGGTTATGTCAGAACAGTCCAGTTCGCCGGAGCCGGCACGACAGTCGACGGGACTGCCGACCCACACGATCACGATCCCAGGTTCGGTATCCATGGTGTCGCTCCTCGGACCCCGCGACGAGCTGCTGACCACCATCGAGCGGGCCTTCCCCGGGGTGGACATGCACGTCCGCGGCAACGAGTTGTCGCTGCGCGGCCCCGGCGCCGAGGTCACCATGGTCGAGCGCCTGGTCGACGAGCTACTCGTCGTGCTCGCGGCCGGCCAGGTGCTGACCCGTGACGCGGTGCAGCGCTCGATCGCGATGCTGCGCGACCACACCGCCGAGCGTCCGGCCGACGTGCTGACCTTCAACATCGTCAGCAACCGCGGGCGGACGATCCGGCCGAAGACACTGGGCCAGAAACGCTACGTCGACGCTATCGACGCGCACACGATCGTCTTTGGCATCGGTCCGGCCGGCACCGGGAAAACCTATCTCGCGATGGCCAAGGCGGTTGCCGCGCTGCAAGCCAAACGAGTCAACCGGATCATCCTCACCCGCCCGGCAGTCGAGGCCGGGGAAAGCCTCGGCTTCTTGCCGGGCACGCTCAACGAGAAGATCGACCCCTACCTACGTCCGCTCTACGACGCGCTGCACGACATGGTCGACCCCGACACCATTCCGCGGCTGACGGCCTCCGGCACGATCGAGGTCGCGCCGTTGGCCTACATGCGTGGGCGCACCCTCAACGACGCCTTCATCATCCTCGACGAGGCCCAGAACACCTCGATCGAACAGATGAAGATGTTCCTCACCCGGCTCGGCTTCGGCTCCACCATGGTCGTCACCGGTGACATCACCCAGGTCGACCTGCCTGGCGGCACCCGCTCCGGTCTGCGGCAGGTGCGCGAGATCCTCTGCGATGTCGAGGACATCCACTTCTGCGAGCTCACCTCGGTGGATGTGGTCCGGCACCGGTTGGTGACCGCCATCGTCGACGCCTACGACCAAGCCGAAGCACGACGGAATGCCGCGGAGCATGGTGGGGACCGGGCCGGGACGCATGGTGGCCGGCGCCCGGGCCGGGGGGCGAGCCGAGGGAGCGTGGGGGAGTCGCACCGATGAGCATCGACGTCCTCAACGAGTGCGGGTATGCCGTCGACGAGGTCGAGTTGGTCGGGTGCGCCCGGCACGTGCTCGGGCAAATGCACGTACATCCCGATGCCGACCTGGTCATCACCCTTGTCGACGAGGCGACCATGGCCCACTTGCATCAACGCTGGATGCAGTTGCCCGGCCCGACCGATGTCTTGAGCTTCCCGATGGACGAGTTACGCCCCGGCCGCGTCGGCGCACCACCACCGGAAGGTGTGCTCGGTGATGTCGTCTTGTGCCCCACCGTGGCCGAACGACAGGCTGCCGAAGCGGGCCATGCCCCCGTCGAAGAGCTGTTGCTGCTCACCACCCACGGCATCCTGCACCTGTTGGGTTTCGACCACGCGGAGACCACCGATCGGGACGAGATGTTCGAGCTGCAACGGCAACTATTGCTGACCTTCCTCGCCGGTCGTCGGCGCTGACTGGCGGGCCGTCATGGTTGTCCAACTCGTCATCGCGCTGGTGGCCACGGTCGTCGCGTTCCTGTTCAGCGCCGGCGAGGCTGCGATCTACCGGATGTCGCGGGTGCATGCCGAGCACTTGCTGACCGACAAGCGGGCCGGCGCCAAATCGCTCGCCGAAGTGGTCGCCGAGCCGGCGCCATACCTGTCGGTGCTCGCCTTCGTCAGAGTCGTTGCCGAGTCGGCCACGGCCGTGCTCATCACGGTGGCAGCGCTCCAGCTGGTCGACTCGCCGGTGCAGGGTGTTGCCCTGGCGATCGTGGCGATGGCGTTGGTCTCGTTCATCGTCGTCGGGGTGTCGCCACGCACCTTGGGCCGCCAACACCATGAACGGTTCGCCCTGGTGGCCGCCCCGATCACGTGCGGGCTGCGGACCGTGCTCGGGCCGTTGGCTCGTGCCCTGGTCACCATCGGCAACGCGGTCACGCCCGGCAAGGGCTACCGGGATGGTCCGTTCGCCACGGAGGCTGAGCTGCGTGACCTGCTCGAGCAAGCGCACAAGCGCGCGGTCATCGAGGACGACGAGCGCGAAATGCTCGACTCGGTCTTCGACCTCGGCGACACCCTGGCCCGTGAGGTGATGGTGCCGCGCCCGGACATGGTGACGGTGGCCTGCGCCGATCCGCTGCGCAAGGCACTCGCGCTCTTCCTGCGCACCGGATACTCCCGGGCACCGGTCATCGGCGAAGACAACGACGACGTGCGAGGGTTGCTCTATCTCAAGGACATCGTCGCGCGGGTCACGGCCGACCCGGATGCGGCAGTCACCGAGTGCGAGACGATCATGCGTCCGATGGCGTTCGTGCCCGAGAGCAAACCCATCGACGACCTGCTGCGTGAGATGCAACGCGACCAGAGCCATTTCGCCATCGTCGTCGACGAATACGGAGGCACCGCGGGGCTGGTGACGATCGAGGACATCCTCGAAGAGATCGTCGGTGAGATCTCCGACGAACACGACCGGGAAGAGCCGGGCGTCGAGCAGCTCGCCCACGGTGGCTACCGCGTCCCCGCCCGGATGCACATCGACGACGTCGGTGAGCTCTTCGACCTCGATATCGACGAAGACGAGGTCGACACGATCGGTGGATTGCTGACCAAGGCTTTGGGCTGGGTGCCACACGCAGGTGCCTGCGCCGAGGTCGCCGGGCTGTCGGTCACGGCCGAGCGGATGGCCCACCGGCACCGGGTGGCCACCGTCGTCGTCCGCCCGCTCGAGTCGCTTGCCGACTCCCGTGCCGAGTTACCGACCGAGTCGCAGCCTCATGGGTCACTCGGCGCCGAAGGATGAGCTGATGACTGACCCCACGGCCGAGCTGAACCACCCGCCCGACGGCGAGCCCACCGGCGAGCTGAACCAGCCGCTCGCTGGCGAGCCCCCGGCATACCGAGCCGGATTCGCCTGTCTGGTAGGGCGGCCCAATGCCGGCAAGTCCACCCTGACCAACGCCTTAGTGGGGCAGAAGGTCGCGATCACCTCGTCGCGGCCACAGACCACCCGGCATACGATCCGTGGCATCTCGACGAGCGGTGACTCGCAACTCGTGCTCGTCGACACGCCGGGTTGGCATCGACCACGCACCTTGCTCGGGGAGCGACTCAACGACCTGGTGCGTGCGACCCTGCTGGATGTCGACGTGGTGGGGTTCTGCGTGCCGGCCGACCAACGTGTCGGACCGGGAGACCAGTTCATCGCTGCCGAGCTCGCCGACCTACAGCGCGCCAAGCGGATCCCGGTGGTTGCCGTGGTCACCAAGATCGACCTCGTGCCACGCGACCGCTTGGTGCGTCAGCTCGTCGACGTCGACCGACTCGGCGACTGGGCTGCGGTCGTGCCGTGCTCGGCGACCGAGGGCCGACAAGTCGACGACGTGCGTCAGGTCCTGGCCGGGCTGCTGCCCGAGTCGCCGCCGCTCTACCCCGAACAGACCCGCACCGACGAGCCGGAGTGGGTGATGATCGCCGAGTTGGTCCGTGAGGCGGCGCTGGAAGGCGTGCGTGACGAGTTGCCGCATTCGCTGGCCGTCGTCGTCGAGGAGGTCGTGCCGCGACAGGGACGGCCCGAGGATGATCCAATGCTCGACGTGCGTGTTTCGGTCTTCGTCGAACGACCCAGCCAAAAGGCGATCGTCATCGGGCGAGGCGGCTCACGACTGCGTGAGGTGGGCACCCGGGCCCGCACCGGGATCGAACGATTGCTCGACACCAAGGTGTTCCTGGACCTGCACGTCAAGGTTGCCAAGGATTGGCAGCGCGACCCGAAAGCGTTGCAGCGGTTAGGTTTTTAGCGCCGCCTTGGGCACGGTCGCCACGATGCCGAACTCGTGGCGATGCCGCGACCCCAACGCCCGATCGGCATAGTCCCGAGATGGCTTGGGACGAGGTGTCCATGATCCGGACACGCCGATGAGGGGAGTTGGCCGGTTGCCGGGCCGCCCGGCATACTGACTCCCGTGGCACGGGTGCTCCTGCTTCCCCGCCGCGGCGAGGCCTGATCTGACGGCCCTCCTCGTCGCGGCGTTTGTCGTGTGATCACGAAGCGGCCGCAGCCCCCTTCTCCTGACGAGGAAGTACCCCCGATGCTTTACCCCCAGAATCCGTCGCCGATGCCGTTCCGTAAGTACGTGCCTTTCCATGAGCAGATCACCATCGATCTGCCGGACCGCACCTGGCCGGGCAACCGGATCACCAAGGCCCCGCGCTGGTCGGCCGTCGACCTGCGCGACGGCAACCAGGCACTCATCGACCCGATGAACTCAGACCGCAAGCTGCGCATGTTCCAGCTGCTCGTGCAGATGGGTTACAAGGAGATCGAGGTCGGCTTCCCGAGTGCCAGCGAGACCGACTTCCAGTTCTGCCGGGAGCTGATCGACGGCAACCACATCCCCGATGATGTGGCCATCCAGGTGCTCACCCAGTGCCGTGATCACCTGATTCACCGCACTTTCGACGCGATCCGGGGCGCCAAGCAAGCGATCGTGCACTTCTACAACTCGACCTCGAGCTTGCAGCGGCGAGTCGTCTTCGGTTTGGACCAGGACGGCATCATCGACATCGCCGTCCAGGGAGCGCGGCTGATCAAGAAGCTCGAAGAGACCATTCCCGACACCGAGATCTACTACGAGTATTCGCCCGAGTCCTTCACCGGCACCGAGGTGGACTTCGCGATGCGGATCTGCAACGCCGTCGTCGATGTCATCGACCCGACCCCGGACCACAGGATGATCGTCAACCTGCCGGCGACCGTCGAGATGATCACACCCAACGTGTATGCCGACTCCATCGAGTGGATGATCCGCCAGCTGGAGCGGCGCGACTCGCTCGTCGTCAGCCTGCACCCGCACAACGACCGCGGCACCGCGGTGGCAGCCGCCGAGATGGGCTTGCTGGCCGGCGCCGACCGGATCGAAGGCTGCCTGTTCGGCAACGGCGAGCGCACCGGCAACGTCGACCTGGTCACTTTGGGAATGAACCTGTTCACCCAGGGTGTCGACCCGGAGATCGACTTCTCCGACATCGACAAGATCCGGCGCACCGTCGAGCATTGCAACCAGATCCCAGTCCACGAACGCCACCCCTACGGTGGTGATCTCGTCTTCACCGCCTTCTCCGGCAGTCACCAGGACGCCATCAAGAAGGGCTTCGAGTGGATGGAGAAGGACGCCCAAGCCGCCGACAAGACGGTCGAGGACATTCCGTGGGCCGTGCCCTACCTGCCCGTCGACCCCCACGACTTGGGCCGCAGCTACGAGGCAGTCGTGCGGGTCAACAGCCAGTCCGGCAAGGGCGGCGTGGCCTACATCATGAAGACCGAGCGGGGCATGGATCTGCCGCGCCGGCTGCAGATCGAGTTCTCCGGGGTCGTCCAGCACGGTGTCGACCAAGACGGCGGCGAGGTCACCCCAGCCGAGTTGTGGTCGAGCTTCGAGGACGAATACCTGCCCACGCCCGGGCACCCGTGGGGCCGATTCCGGTTGGCCTCGGCGCGGATCGAGACCGAGGAAGAGAGCGACACCACGCTCACCGTCGGGCTGTGTGACCGCACTGCCTCGGACACCGAGGTCACCGAGCTCGTCGGGCACGGCAATGGCCCGATCGCAGCCTTCTGCCAAGTCCTGGCCGACTACGGGGTCGATGTACGGGTGCTCGACTACGCCGAGCACGCGATGTCGGCCGGTGGTGATGCGACGGCCGCAGCCTACGTGGAATGCGCGGTTGGCGACCGGGTGCTGTGGGGGGTCGGCATCGACTCCTCGATCGTGCGGGCCTCACTCAAAGCCGTTGTCTCGGCGGTCAACCGGGCGATCCGGGATGGTTCGCTGGTCGAGGACGCGTCGGTCTGACGAGCTTCGTGCCGCTGGCTCACCGGGCGCGCTGCGGCCGGCCTGCTCGCGCATATGTGAACACGTGTGCGCCGTTTCGACGGGTTGACTGCTTGGGTTGCGTGAAATGCTCACACTTGTGCGCGTGTGTGCCCGCGTCTTGGGGAGGTCGGCGGCTACGCGGTCGCTCGCAGGGGCAGTAGTACTGACGATTGCTGCGCATCCTGGGATGCCGGGCAGCTGGGTGCCGAGCCGAGGTATAGGCGGAACGGCGTGCTCTCGAGGGCGGCCATCACTTCGACCAGGGTCAGTTGTCCGGCGTTCGTCTCTAGAGCGACCACCCATGCAGTGCTCCAGCCGCGACGCGCGGCATACTCGTCGCGGCTGAGCCCGAGTAGTCGCCGATGGGCGCGCAGGGCCCGCCCGATCTCGTCGGGGAGCACCAGCCGGTAGCCCGAATCCGACCGGGTGCGAGAGATTGCCTGACCTATCCGCGTGCTCACACCTGGAACTCTCGTCGGGACGGGCCGGGCCAGGGAAGCCCCCTGGTCGCTCCCTGTGGATGATGGTGCAGCGATCGATGAGGCTGGGGACAACCAGCGTTGCTTGAGTATGTCCGCAGTCACAGCGGCGCGCGTTGGCCAGCGGATTACCATGAAAACGTGGGGTCAACGGAGGTTCCGCGTGAGGAGGCATCATGACCGGCACACCCGCGCTCCGGTTGCGCGATGTCAATGTCAAGGCGGGCGGTGCACGCATCTGCGCCGACGTCCAACTTGACATCAACGAAGGCGAGGTGCATGTGCTCTTCGGCCCCAACGGGTCCGGGAAGTCGTCGTTGCTCGCCGCGATCATGGGCTTGCCGCCCTATGAGGCAGAAGGAACGATCGAGGTCGACGGACGGCCGATTCAGGACCTGTCGATCGACGCGCGAGCCAGTGCCGGGTTAGGGCTAGCCTTCCAACGGCCGCCCCACTTCGAGGGGGTGACCGTCGCCCGGTTGGTGGAGGCGATGGACGCCACCACCCGATTCCCTGAGCTCTCGGAGTCACTCGATCTGACCGCCCTCGCTGATCGGATCCTCAACAAGAACTTCTCGGGCGGAGAGATGAAACGCTGGGAGGTCCTCAAGCTGGCCCTGCAGCAACCACGGATTTGTCTCTTCGACGAGCCCGAGTCCGGGGTCGACCTAGAGCACATCCAAGCGGTCGGCCAGGCCATCAACGAGCTCATCCGCGCCCCTCATGCGGATGGTCGGCAACGTAGCGCCCTCATCATCACCCACACCGGTTTCATTCTTGACTACATCGAAGCGACCCACGGTCACGTCATGATCGACGGCCGCATCGCCGCATCGGGTGACGCTCGCGAGATCTTCGCTGCGATCGCCCGCGACGGTTACAACGAGGCCGCTGGAGTGGCCCAGCGGAAGGAGATTCACGCATGAGCACCGTCGCCCGTACTGATGTGCCGTTGACCGAGGCCGAACAGCAAGCCCTAGCCCGAGTGGGATATCACCCCGAGCGGGAGCGAGCCGCGACCGCCGTGGTCGTGGACCGCGATGTAACCCATATCGATGTCGAGGACTCGCAAGTCGAAGTACTACCGATCTCCGAAGCCCTCGTCCGCTACGACTGGGTGCAGGACCTGCTCTTCGGTCTCGTGGACCCGACTACGGACGTGCGGCTCGCCCGTGCTGTCGAGCTCCAGTTGTCCCCGGTCGGGCACTTCATCCACGTCAAGGAAGGCGCCCGGGTGCGGCTACCCGTGCAGACCTTCACCATGATGGAGACCCCGCAGGCGCACCAGTATGTGCACTGTGTCACCATCCTTGAGGAGGGTGCCGAGCTTGAGGTCGTCTCCGGCTCCTCGGTGTCGGACTCGGTCCGACGCGGTGCGCACCTGTCGGTTTCCGAGACCTATTTGCGTCCACGCTCGGTCTACCACTCCGTGTCGATCGAACACTGGGGCGAGAACATGGAGGTCGCGAGCTTCGGAGCCACCGACGTAGGCGTGGGAGCCGTTCACGGAGACACGTCGGTCATGCTCTCGCCAGTGGCGCGGCACGAGGACTGGAGCACGACGATCCTGCACGATCAAGCGATCTCGACCGATGAGTCGGTGATGTTCGCATCGGCTGGTAGCGAGCGGACATCCACGAGTCGCATCGAGCTCAACGGCGAAGACGCCCACGCCGAGAGCATCGCCCGCATGGTCACCGGCGGTGGCATCATCCGCAACCACGCGACCCTCGTAGGCCGAGGAGACCACTCGGACGGCTACTTGGGTTGCGATGGCCTCAAGATCGGCGTCGAGGGATTCATCGAGTCAACGCCTGGGTTGGTGGCGCATAGTCCGTTCTCGCAGCTCTCCCACGAGGCTTCGATCGGCATGATCACCGAGGACAAGCTCGCCTACCTGATGGCAACCGGGCTCGACGAGGATGCGGCGCGGGACCTCATCGTGCGTGGCTTCCTGCAGTTGGATCGGGACTGGTTGCCCGAGCATGTGGCCGACGAGGTACAGGCGATGGTCGCGAAGGCGCGCAGCGGCGCCCTCTGACTCTCGGATCGCGCGTCCGACCCCGATCCACCGCCCGCGTACCGGTGCTGGATAGGTGCTTCTCCCGCGGTGGCCGTTCCGGCCAGCGCCGGTCAGCGGGCACCGAAGAGGTGCTCCGGTCGGTGGCGCCCTGAGTCGGCGCGCGCTGAGACCGAGAAGCTGCTGCGAGCAGCCGGATGTGAGGTCACTTCGGTCAGTCACCGGAGCCCGGCGCTCGGGGTGTTTCCGGCCGGTCACGGTCGGCAGGCGCTCAAGACGGCGGCGCCCGATTCGGAGGCACGCCAATTCGGAGGCACTCCGAAGTATCCGGCGGGGTGGTTCCGGTCGGTCACCGGTGGCGAGCGTCCGCAATGCTGCCTGGCGCGCGGCGGGCTGGGGGTGGTCAGCATCGTCGGTGCTCCGTCTGCCATGGCCGCGATCGTTCGGATGCGACCCGGTGGAAGTGGACGGTTTTGATGCCGTGCTGGTCGGTGTCGATCTGGTGGGTGTAGGTGGGGTCGTGGACCCGGTGGTGATGGAACCCGCACAACGGCACCGCTTTATCGATGTTCGTGTGTCCGCCGGTGGATTCTCAATGATGTTGTCAAGCCACTCGGGGCTCGGGTTTGGTTGGGGTGAAGACGCGGTTGTCGCGTAGGAGGGCCCAC
>PDWI01000123.1_pt1 | contig 106588 bp, 85 predicted proteins | sample 1430891 | NCBI WGS metagenome assembly PDWI01 (sample SAMN01162508, study PRJNA174530) | Oral metagenome, whole genome shotgun sequencing project. | biome: Marine environment; feature: Marine mammal; material: Swab sample of the gingival sulcus; isolation source: swab sample of gingival sulcus... | reverse complement strand
CCACTACGATTACCGTGAGGGTTAACCCGAATTGCGACGGTACATCAGGCACAAGTTGGAACTTTACGGTACATTGTCCGAAGTAATAACCGGAAAAATATAAACAAGACTACTGCTTTTCTGTAATGATTTCATATTGAATCACATAGAAAAAACTGACAAACGCTACAACTACCCTTTAATAATTAGTTTACCCTCTTTCTTATATTCTTTACGGATACCCGAAAGCAGGTGTTCTTTGGAAATGGCACTGGCAGATTCACCCAACATGGTTAACCCGGCATAGTGAATTACGTTAACAATATTTGCTCCGGTAAGTTCGAATTTTGAAGCTATATCGCTCAATGATATGCCATTATACGTTTTTTGTGCTTTCGGCCAATAATTGTTCCACAGCTTTAACCGTTCTTCAACGCCAGGGTTATTAAACTCAATTATTGTATTGAAACGTCGGGTAAAAGAGGCGTCTATATTGCCTTTCATATTGGAAGCAAGAATCACTAAACCAGGATGATATTCAATGCGTTGCAGAAGATACGATACCTCCTGGTTGGCATATTTGTCGTGTGCATCGCGTACACTTGTGCGTTTGCCGAATATGGAATCGGCCTCATCGAAAAATAAAATCCAGTTTTTATTGGCCGCTTTATTAAATAGTTTTGACAGGTTTTTCTCCGTTTCGCCAATGTATTTTGACACTACAGTGGAAAGATCGATACGGAAAACATCGCGATTTGTATATTTTCCCAAAAGGCAGGCAGTCATTGTTTTACCCGTTCCTGAAGGGCCATAAAACAAAACCCTGTAACCGGGTTTAATTTTCCCTTCCATTTTCCATTTTTTCAATAACTGATCGTTATAGGTAAGCCATGTTTCTATCTCCTTTATCTCCTCCAGTGTTTTTTCAGGCAGTACCAGGTCTTTCCACTCCAACTGGGTAACTATACGTTCAGCAGGAAAATCAGCACTTAACTTTGGACGCATTATTCTTCCGGTGGTAAACAAATCAATGTATTCATCATCTAAAATAAGGCGCCCACTCATTTTGGGTTCTCTATCACCAGGATAATCGATAGAAAGAATATTTTCCCGGGCAAACAGATGGTCTTCGTCAAAGATACGGGCTACCTGCAATCGCTGTTGTATATCGCTACCGCCAAGCAGGTACAATGCGGTTTCGCCGGTGGGTAAAATGCCGCGGTGGTACTTCCCTTTTATGCCACCAAATTCTGGAAGATCACCTCCATTGGGAAGAAATTCAGAGACTGCAGATATAATAAAACCAGGATCAACATGAGGTATCAGTGCAAGAAACAAAACCACAATCTCAGCAAACGAAAGGTTATTTGCAATGATAAAACGGGACAATTGTGGCTGTTCCAACCTTTCGGGGTCGAAAGCTGGCAACCTAAGTTCCTTATTATTAAATTCATAGTTAAACCGAGCCTGAATTATTTCTAAAAGAAAAGACCTTAAAGCTATCATATTCATATGTTTATAACAGTGGCTGCAATCAGTATATTTTTTAATTTACCTGACTGCCAAACAAAGAGATTTGAAATGGTTTGTCAACGTAAGGCAGCCCCATACTCCTGATAATAAAAACAGATTTCTCGTCGCCAGCAGAAAATAATATCCGCTCAGGTTTTGTTTGCGCAAGAGTAACCCGTTGAATTTTATTTTCAGAACCAGATTTATAATTCTGCTTTATTAAATTAGTTTTCATAATCATTTCATTTCCCGGAAATAACTTCCGATTGTTTTAATTTGGAAACAGTTTTGGGCGATAGAAAAGGTGTATATTTTTTTACGTCTTCGTCCGAAGGCATTTTCCTAATTACACTATCAACCATTGCATTGGTTTTATTATTGTGGCGATTGAGTTCGATAACAGCACTGGTATTAAGCTCCAAATCTGGCCGCAAACGTTGTTGCCCTTCAACTGCTTTTTCTATGATTAACAGGTTCTTAATGGTTTTTGCTTCCCGATTTGTAGCATCTTTGGCAATTGCTTTTTCAGCAAGTACAGCTGCCTCGTCCATTTTACCCAGCAACAGTTTGGAGCAGCTTATTTGCACAATGTCTTCAGACTTACGGGCCCTTCCCTCCAGCTTTTCTGTCAGTTCTTCAACTTTCACGCGTGCATCTGTATTTTCAGGATTTTCAATGAGGTCTTTCTGGTATTTGGAAAGAAGTATCTTATTATTTGATATGGAAATTTCCTTAATGCTTGGATAACCGATCATTATAATAGGAATGACAAAAAAAAGTAGCATTTTACCAAACTGTTCTTTTTTAATAATATAATACAACAGGCCTATACTCAGAATAAAAAACAAAAAAACTCCAAGTACCAACATGATAATCTCGTACAAATTCAAACCGTCAAATAAATAGTTCATTTTCTATTTCCTAAGGTGTTTAATTCTTTAACTAAAATACTGCTTCATTTTTTACCGAATTTTCTAATTGTCAGGGGCTTATTGCCAGTTAACGTAAATCAATTTGCCAACCCACGGCAGTTTTACCATTGAAATATTCCAGGGTAGCCGCTCCAGTAACACATCCTGTGCTTTATGTTCCACAATAATTTTATAGTATTTTTCTTTTTCGATAATTTTTCCCGCACGCTGAAGAAACATCTGTCTCAAGCCTTCAGGTGAGGTATTTTTAAGCGCAGGCCACCGTTTTATTGCCTGTTCAAGCAAATTTTTTGTTTCCATTTTCATTTTCGGTGTAAGCAGGCTTTTTTTCTGAACCGGCATTTTCAACGGAATGCCACACAAAAATTTTTCAAATACCATATTGGCCTCTGTTACATCCTCATTACCGGTTGCCAGAAAATGAAGCAATTGCACGGCCAGATCTTGCTTTTCGGTCGCTATTATTTCGTTTTTACCGGTAATTTTCAACGTGTTAAATAATGTTCTTAAAAAAGGGTGTAACAATATTAAACCTGTATTTTGAATTGCTATTTCCTTTTCCTCATTTTCAAAAAAAGCTTTATCGGTTTTCTCTTCCGAACCCAACATCTTTTCAGTAATAACAAAAAGTGATTTTTCTCCAACTACGACAGAAAGACTCTCGTTAACAATAGGTTGCACACTACTATGTGCAATAATTTTTTCGGGCAAAACAGACAAAAACAGCCTTATGGCTTCAGCTATTAAGGTATTGCTTTTATTTTTAAGGCCCGACGCAGGTTGATGCAAAAACAAGAACCAATCTTCGAGAAAGGGAATAAGCTTTTGAGGTGAAGGTGTAGCCGAAATTTGTAAAAGCAGTATCAAAAAATGTGTCTTAAATGCACTTGTATATTTTTGCTGAAGTTGGTTCAGGGCAGTTAGCAGTTTACTTTCATCGGGATAAATCTTTAAAAGAATTTCTTTGACCATTGCCATTTGAAATTGACTTGCAAGCCGCACTGCCACTGCCTTATCTTGCCTTAAAACCTGAGCTAATTTCTCTGTGAATGAATTACTTATACGGATATTGCCAGTTATTACATCTGTTTCGAACTGATTTATTTCATTTTCGTTACCGTACCAAGGCAAATAACCTTTTTCAATAAAAAAAAGAAAAAGCTCCTCATTGTTCTTTTCCCGGCTAAGTTGAACAATGCTGGTACGATCTTCCGAATACGTGAAATGTATATTGGGTTCCATTTGCGCCAACAAATGCTGCTCTATTCGAGTCAACAGTTCCTGCCGCAGGTAGTCCCTGTTGTCAAAACCAGATGCCTCTATTGTTACATTAAGTCTTTCTAATCGGAAAAAACTGTCTTTACGGTCTTGGGAGTCGAGCATTTTCTCCAATATTGGAAAAACGTCATTCATTAAAAACGATCTGATATCGTTCTTAATTCGATTTGCCAAGCCCACGTCTTTGGTATTTACCTCGACAAATACTTTTTGGATAATATGGGTTAGTTCGTTCAAATTAGATCAGCATTTCGTCTTTAATTATATTAATATGCTCTTCAAAAAATTCCTGGCCTTTTACTTTCTCACTCCAATTTTCAAAGAACATTTTCAAAGTTTCGGGTAATTTTATCTTCCTTTCTTTAAGGTGTCTTAAGATTCCCGTAATTAATTCTAATAAATTGAATATTAAATCCTTATAATCCTGCAGCGTATCAGTATTCTGGCAGCATAATACATTGTAAAACAGGCTAATTTGCAATGACAACAGAGCAACCAGGTTTTTATACTCTTTTCCATTTGGGTTACCCGAGAGTTCAATAATAAAATCTGTGGTTTGCTGAAGTAGATTCAAAAACATTTCAGGTAACTTATCATTGTTTTTACCCGAGAGATAACCTTCTAAATCATTAAGTACACCATCCTTAAAATCACTGGTTCCACCATAAATCTCGCTGGTTAATGTCCAGATTGGTGGAACAAAATCTGAATCCTGAATATTCAAGGTCTGCAGGAAATTCAAATTATTTTGAATGATATTTCTGGTATCTTCGATACAATTATCTGTAATTTCCGTTTCAAAAGTTATTAACTTGGTTTTATCAGACCCACAGGTTTCGCTGTAGGCTTCCAGTGCAAGTTCCCACTTGGTAGGAGTTGTAGGGGTTAGGTCAATAACTACCGGGGTCGTATTGGTTCTTTCCAGTTTTTCACCGTTAATAAACCATACAAACGAATTAGCACCTGTTGAATTGTTGGTGAGAATAAGCTGGTTTCCTTTCTGTTTTGGAGTAAACGAAGCATATGGCACCTCCCTTACTGTTACCTTTACCCCTGACGGATTGCCATTCAATGTAAACTCAAAATTGCCAGGGCCTGCTTTGGAAGGAACGAATACAAAATTTCCATTCGTCATTTGCGAAACGCCTTTCCCTTCAATTTTAACAACAGCATTTTCAGGGATAACTTCAAATGTATAGGGATCAGTTTCGTTTTCACAGAAATTATTCTTGGACAGCCTAATCTGTACATCAACTTCTTTAAAAACTATTTCGTGTTTTACAGTAGTTTGACAAACTCCGTTGGGAGCAATAACCGTAAGTGACACCGTAACTTTGTTCTCTTCGTTTACGGGCAAGGTATATACATGGGTTGGATTGCGTTCGGTTGACTGCTTTTCATCGCCAAAATCCCAATGGAAAGAAGCGCCTTTGAGGTCGCCTTCGGGTATAAATGTTATTTTCGTTTCTGAAGTTGGTGAATCCGGCACTTTAAAATCAAATTCTATGGAACGATAAACAGTTATTTCGCAATTGGTAATCTGATCGTTAACAGTAAAATGAATGGTTTCACCCAGCATCTTATCCGGAAAAGTTTTCTCATCAAAAATAAGTTTATTCCCCTCAATGGCCATTCCTTCTATTTTCTGATCTGCTTTTATTACACCATCGGTTGGGGAAACTTCGAATTGCAACGGACTTTTGTCCTGTCCCAAACAAAAGTGGTCTGTTTCAAGTCGCAGCTTTACAGGTTTGCGTTCTACAATGAAATTTACCGGAGCACAATCGGAGCAGCATACCCATGGCAGCGAAAAATCGGCGACAACAGTATTGGCGGGAATATTTGTTGGTATTGTTGGTCTTACTGGTCTTATTGGTCTTATTGGTCTTGTTGGTCTTATTGGTCTTATTGGTCTTATTGGTTCTAGCAGGGTTGCCAAATCTTCTTCCTTATCCCAAACTGCTTCACCCAGAATACCTGGCAACTTCTTCTCTATCTCAAACTTGTCTCTTTCAGACAAATAGGCATAATCAATTTTATTGCGATAGTAACTTTCCAACAAAAGTTGCTCGATGTCTATTTTGGGAATAACTTTTTTAGCTTCATCTGTAGTTTTAGATTTATTTAAATAGATAAGAAAAAAAGTCCCTCCCGGTTCAACACCTGCTTTATGTTCCAGCCCGGGATGCAACTCAACATATTTCAAAAGCTGAAGACGTGCTAATATTTTTTCTTTTCTTGAGTTAATTTCCTCCAGCAGCAATTCTAATTTCTTCGCCGAACAGCAAATTGAGGAAAGCTGTGTGATTTGAATACTTACCAATGCTTTTAACGCTGCGGAAAGGTCAATGGTCTGGTATTTCTTTTTCAACTGTTCCAGAAGTCTGCAAAACGATTTCAATACTGATTTGTAGTCATTTATGACGGCATTTGTTACAAAAGTAAGTTCAACAGGCATTTTCCGGGAAACAACATGCGCATTAGCTATTAATTCTATTGAATTATTAATAAGCACATTTTTCATTTCGTCCTGTCCTGCCCAGACCTCAGCATTAATTTTTTCTTCAACCAAATGTTTTGTCGAAGCAACGATGTCATTAACAGAGCCGTATTTTTCCTCTTCCAATGCTATTTTCAAAGCGGTGCCCAACGCATCTTCGTTAAGCGTGAGGTTTTCAGTTACCACATTGTTTTTAACATAACGAGGTTGATTTACGATACCTGTACGATAAAGGTTTTTGGCATTCTCAACCATGCTTCTAATTTCTTTAGCATGACGAACAATTTCCTCCGGCTTTTTTCTGGCCAGTCTTTTTACCTTTACCCCCGCTGCTTCTGCATGGTTTGTTCCGGGTTTTGTAAGACTATATCCTGAAATTAATTGGGATACCTGCCCCAGGATGCAATTCTGCTCAGCAGTCCACGCTTTAAGCAAAATCTTCAAATCTTCAAACTCACATTCATAATCGTCAATATTTAACGTTTCTGTATTAACATCAATTGAAAGTGCTTTTACTTCAAAAGGTAACCCGTATTTAACTTTTAAGGCTTCGATGTCGGCCATTGCCTCTTTGTAATCTTTTCCCTGATGGCCTTCTATCCGGTAAAAATCAAAACGGTCGGTGTTAAAAGCAAGAGGTTCCTGTACTTGTGGCACCGATGACAATAATTCGGTGTGGTAACTCAACAGAGTATTCTGGTTGTGGTTCTCTGATTTAACTGAATTCCAATTATTCAGCAACTCAGTCTTTATTTTGTAATAAAAAGGGATAGAGCGATCTCCCAAATCAGGAAGCTTATTAGAAGGCGTAATTTTAATATCGCCATTCTTTATCTGAAATCCTAAAATAAGACTTAACATTCTCAATACCAAACCTCTGCATTTATTAATATTATCAAAACCTTCTTTTGCTATTGGTGAATGATAAAACCCATGACGATAATTCTGGACACTTTTACCTATTTCGTCAAGGCTTCCTAACATCAGATGTTTTGGGAAAGCATTAATATCAGGGAAGCACACTCCATTCAGTGAAAAAAGTAACGATTTTATTTCATTATAAGTATCGACCAAATCTTTAATAAAATCATATCGGTACTGAATGTCAAAAGGAACATTGTAAGAACCAAAATCGAATATATTTTTAAGCTTTGTAGTGTATGAATTAAGGTTTATGTTTGTTGTATCGAGTTGAAGTAAAGCGCCAAAATCGTGAACAATTTTTTCAATTCCCTTAGCAAGTTCCGGAACCAGGTTATCAGAATTAATAGCCTGATGATAGGCCTTTTTCAGCTCATTGTATCCCGCAGTATTTTTCTGATTTAAAACAACGCGACGCACGGCAACTTCGGGCAAATCGAAATAGGAACCGGCGATATTGTGTATTGAAAAAACGGGATCGAGATTAAGAATAAATTCAGCGTCCGTTTTAGAAACAAGTAATACCCGCAGCCTTGCCACCTGTTCAATACCCTGGTTGTCGCAATCTATTGTACTACAATGATCACCTTGTTTCGGGTAACATTCGAGATACAGCAATACTACCTTGTTTTTCAGGTCGTCAACCTTACTAAGTTCGGATGCCTTTTCTTCTTTTTCCGGCAGTATCTCCCACATTTCGAGCGGCATCTCGTGTAGTTTTTTCCAGCTTGGCCCAAAGCGTTTGAAAAAACGATAGTTGGCAAACTTGTCTTCAAACTTTTTTGCCCACGAAAACTCCAAATGCGTTAAATCTATTGATTTCAGGTTCGATTCGGGAATAGCTTGCCTGAGGTTCACCAGATCTCCATCGGTTGTAATCCCTGTTCCCTGTGTGATAACTACAGATTTTTTTGAGGCATCGAATGTAAGGTTAAAGCCGCAAACAATGCCAACACCGCTTAAAAAGACCCGCGATAGTCGGCCCTGGTCTTCAAAATAATCTAAGAACCTGTTTAACTGATCTTTAGTTAGCACTTGGTCGTCAATAAATGTATTGTACTGTGTGGTAATTTCGGTTAATTTTGTTGCCATAGCATTTCTATTAAAGGGTTCCTATGTTGGTTCGGCCAACTATAATTTTTCCGTCAAGGTTTTCATCTTCGTCATCGCAATCGATTAATTCACCATGCGGATAAATGGTATTTAGCTCACTCAATATATTGTTCATCGCTTTTAATTTCACTTCATTTTGTGCTTGTCCAGCGTTGGTTTTCGAAAGCAGAAATTCTTTGTAAACCTTTTCCAGTCTTACCAAATCATTTTCCTCATCGGGCAGGTGTCCTTTGCGGTGCCCAACCCAGCAAATACGCGCCAAAATATGTGCAGGCAGTTCCTTGCGAATTAAATCTTCAAGAAAATCCCGAAAATCAGGATTTGAAAAACGATAGGTAAATCCAGGCAGCACAATGGTAACCCTGAAAGAATAGGGGTCAACAGGTTCGCAGCTCTCGCAGTTATCCGTACAAACGGGCATAAATACATCAAGGGAAACCTTACTTTTTGTGACATCAGGACGCAATAAAATATGTTCTACCAAAAACATACCTTCTTCTGAAAAATCATGCACCATAAAATCTATTATTTCCAGTATTGCACTTTTAAGTTCTTCCTGACTTTTGTAGTAGGAGAACTGGCGTGCAATAATTCTTTTGCTACTCGTTGGCGGTGCTCCCATGTCAATAATATCAAAAGAATATTTTCCGGTGGGTGAAATCTGTATCTCAAAATTTCCTATTTCGTCCTCGTCTTTTATCTCGGCAAGGAAGGCTTTTTCCACTGTCTCGGGTGGCGTTTCAATAATTTTCACCACTGCCAGGAATAACTCTTTCTGTGCAAGCGACAAGCTTTTATAATTTTCAGTAGCAGATAAAATAATGTGCCCCTTTTTGTTTCGGATACGCCAGCGATACACTTTTTCCGTATCACTCTCATTGGGATCATAAAACTCCACCAAAGAATCTGATAAATTGCGTCGGCTAAAGTCTTTCATGCCGATTAAACGGGCAATACGTTTTTGCACCCCCGAAACGTTTGGAGTATTCCACAATCCTGTATCAGGCGAAAGCGGCTCACCGGGCTGTTGAAAATAATTAAAAGCACTCCCCCGCCCTTTACTGGTTTCGGGGTAATTTTTTAAAAAACGCTCCTTGGAGTCGAGTACAATAGCATCGGCAGTATTCCCGTACAATTGTTTCATCAGAAACGCGTAATCACTGAATTTCTCAGCAAAGCGTGCAATCAGGTGATCAAGCAACAGGTTTTTTCGTTCTACCTGATCATCAAGTTTTGATAACAATGACTTTGTAAGTTTTTCATTGTCATTCAAGATATAATCTTTTACCAGGTGCTGCAACCCTTTTACATCTTTCACTGCTTGTGTAAAATAGGTTTGTCTAAGGTTATTATTTACTGATAATAAATCTTTTACCTTTCCAAGATGCGCAAAATAAGCTGCCAGTATCTGGTCAAAAAACAGCAGGTAGCCTTTTAACTGTAAAGCTTGCGATTTTCGTTGGGTCGAAACATTGGAAGAAAGCCCAACGGAACCAATTCCATAAGTTTCGGGAAAATCGTTTTGTATTGTTGTTGTTTCGCCTGTATTAAGGTACATGCCGGTAGGAATTTCAGGCTCCATTCCCACTTTTGCCAGTTCAAATACCTCTTTTTCTTCCTTTTTTAATGCCGCTAAATAACTCTGCACCTGTTTTTTATTAACGTTAACAGGTAAAACACCTTTGTAAAAGCTAAAGGCACTATCGGTGCATAAGGCCGGTTTTTTACCTTCTTTAATACAAATGAGCCAACTATCTTTCTCTTCGTCAACGTTTTCACAACTTTTGATGGAAATATCTTTAATTTCTTTAACACCATCAACCGCTACCAACAACTGAATAATATCGGAGAGGCGTACTTCGGAGCGTAACTTTGCTTCTTCCAGTTCGGCATTGTCAATAAAACCATTTTTTAACAGAGGCCCTTCAAAAATTTCATCAGTGGTGTAGCCTTTTGCAGCCATTTGCCGCAACGAATAAAAATTCACCGATGGTGAAAGATAGTGTTGCAGTGTCCGCAAAATTTTTGCGTTTACCAACTCCTCGTTAGCGTCGTTATACAACTCAATATTGGCACAAACCGCTATCTTTTGTTCTTCAACTTTCGATACGTCAATTAAATCTTCGCATAAATTTCTGTTGGCATGATAAAGTTTCTTTATTCGTTCATTTACTTTATTTTCAAGCACTTTCGTTGTAATCTCTTCATCATAATCAACAACTATGCAATAGAGTCCTTTTAATAAAAATTCTTTCTTAAAGTCGGGGGATGTGGTTTTGAAATCTTTCTTATTATAGGATAGCTTATCGTTTTTACAATCGACATACACTTTTTTATCATAGCGCCTTAACCAACAGTTTTTTACACCTTCAAGGTCAATAAATATTTTTCGATAATCTGCTGCAGTAACAGCTTTCGACGGTAAAATTGAAGAGGCTGAAAAAAACTGGTCGCTTATTTTTTGTGCAGCTTTGCTCTCGGGAGCGAGAATATTTTCCAAAGGCATATCAATCCGCAATGCTAAATCGGTAATGGCATAAGACAGCATTTCGAGTATTGTTATACCCGGATCATGTTCGTTGTAATCTGTCCAGATATTTCCGGCAAGCTGTTCAATATACTCCTGCCCTTTTTCCCGGAGAAATTCGTAGTCCAAATCATCATATGTGGCTACAATTTTCGGTATGGTTATATTTTCTTTCAGGTCTGACATGTTTTCTCTGTTTCGGTAGTTATAAGACAGCCTTTTACATTTGTACTAAGATCGTGCTGGCGGGCAGAAACCAAAATAGCTTTCGGGCTTGAAGGTGTTACCCTGGTAAGGCCCGATTCGGTTCCCTTTATTAATTTCACGTCTTCCAAATAATCAACATATTCCAATCCCTCTATGTAATTAATTACCAGGCTCAAGTGTAAAGTAGCCCCAAAATCAATGGGTGCTGTGTTTTTAAAAGCCCAAGGCGAAAGCAGTTGGGTTATGGCAGTGTTTAACTCATTCAGATAATAAACTGCGTCATAACCCGGATGAAACTTTACTTTCAGGCTTACGGTTACTTCTTCGTAGTCTGGGTTAAAAACCTGTGCATTAACATGGCACGAATTGAGTTTATTAACATGATCCTGAATGGCATTCAGCAAAGCTCTACTCACTCTGGGCTGGTATATATCGAAAACATTCTTATTAACAATATCGGGAATAACAATCAGGTAAACGTTGCCCGGCGACAAAAATGAGGTATCGGATGTATGGTTAAGGCATTTCACCTTATGAACCTGCGGAAATTCCTGTAAAATAATTTGCTCGTAGTCCCAAAGTGTAATTGCACGGTTTTTATGCCGCAATCGCTCACTCACGCGCCTGTAATAATTTTCATCAGTTTCTTCCGGCCTTCCATCAAAAGATGAAAATGGTTGCGAAACACTTTTAATGGTGGCTACACGCTGAATCATTTTTGAAATGGTAGCTGGCGGCAAACCGTCAACCAAATGTTCAAGGTCGTTGCCGTTATCTTCAAAAACAGCTATAACAGCTTGTGCAAAAATGGCTATAGACTTGCAAACAGCATCGTAATTTTTATGAATTTTAACTTTCAACCAAACCTGCTCTGGAGGTAATTTGGTGTTGTTTTGCGTTGCCTCTTTAGGTACAGAAAATTTTACAATTCCTGATTTTAGGAAATTATCGGTTTCGTTTTTAATCATGTCACCAGCATCCAACCGCATCCATTCGTTCCGGCATAATATTGACCATTCGGCTTTCTCATCTCCAGTAAATGTATCAGCCAAGGGGTTTTCACTGCCTTCAAAAACCTGCACTAAAAGCGATAGTTGCTGCTGGGTTACAACATTATCCAAACCAATATAAAGTTCGCCTCCTTCGCCATAATTTGGAACCAAACTGATTTTTTTATCTTCAGCTGGCAAAAAGTCAAACTGATTTTTTAACCACGGGTGTTCATGAGAATTGCCAAACGGATGTTCATGAAACAAAACAACAGGGTTAGTATTGAAATCTTGTTCTGATGCCCCAAGGTTCATTACTGCTTCAGCTTTATAATTAAGAGTAACAGACTCAACCATTGGCGTATATGGTTCATTGGGAATTAATGTACTGCTATCGTCGCTGGTAAAAGCAAGTGCGTAAATCCTTGGAAACAACTCATGCAAAAACGACTGCTTTAAGCTTAACCTTACCGGGCCATTTTCACCCACATCAAATGACGAATTTATAATTTTTACGATTGTATTAAACCCTTCACCATCTTGATTAAAAAGAACATGATTTTCTTCCACTACCTCCCACTCTTCTTTGTTCAGAAGTTGAACATCTGCTTTAAAATAACTGTTGTTGTTTACGATTAAATTTGAGGTGGTAGTTTTTAATTCCCATGTGCCTAATGCTTCAATCCAGTCAAACATTCCATCCATAAACTTATCAGAGTTGACATTATAGATGTATTCGTTACGATAAGCATAATACAAATCCCTGAAATTTTCGGGTGTATTTTTCCATTCTATTTCAAATTCAAGTTCGGTCCAGCTTTTTTTAAACAATTCTGGATAACCGACATAAAAATTTGACTTCTTAACAGGCTGTGTACTAAATGGATAAAAAGGCTTCTCGGGATTAAGATTACCTATATCACTTTCTATTGCAAGGCTTTTAACACCCCTTACGTCAATATCAATTTTGCATGACTTTACGGTTTTACCAACCAGTTTTCGATAGATTTCGATACCGGCACTATTTTCAGTTTTAATAATCACCCTGCAAACCGGAAAACTTGTTTCAAAGGGTTCCTCAAGTATTGCCGAATTGAATGGAAAAACTGCATCTGCTTCTTTTGGTAACGAAAAAGCCAGTTTCAACACTTTTCCCGAAGGGCTGATACCTGAACTAAAAATAACGTTTCCATTGTTATCTTTCAGATCGGGTTGAACCAAAAACGGGCCAAGCCATTCCTTTTCACCGGAACAGTATATTTCAATATTTTCGTGGAGACTGTTGACACCGATAGCACTGATAGCGGATGTAAATTCAACATTTAACAAAATATTTCTCTGCCCTTCTTGTAATTCAAGCACCTCTGAAGAAAGCGCAAATCCTACTTTTGCATCGGGCAGCTCAGGATATTTAGTATCGCCATAATAGCCAAAAGGCCACCATTTTATCTCCTCATTGGGAAAATCGGCACCCATTCCATCGTAAGAATTGGCAATAGGGGCAGCTTTTAGTTTTTGGTTTTCGTGGTTATAGACACTCATAAGGCTGGAAACAGCACTTCTGTTAACAGCAATTTCTTCCGCAGTTTTATAAATTCGTTTTACGCCATTGCCATCTTTCCCTCCATCAAGCATGATTTCCTGCGGAATTCGTTCGCTTACAATTGTTTTTGCCAACTCAAAGATTAAATGCACTTTATCGGGCGTTGCAGGAAGTTTTTCCAAATGCAAAACCCTACGATAGTAAAAGTCGAGGTGCTTCTTCGTGAGCCTGTTAAAACGTTTCTTCGGGAATTCAAGAAGTTTTATAAAACTTATAAATAAAGCAAGGTGGGGAGTAACGTTTTCATAGGATTCCTGGTTCAGAAAATTTTCCAGTTCACTTTCATCCATAAAAAAGTCCCGCCAGTTGCCCAGTGGCATTTCGCTATTAGTAGTATCGTAATAGTTTACATGTTTAGCGAAGCTGAATGCAAATTGCAGCCATTCTTTAAGGCTGAAATCATTGAGTTTAACTGCCGATGGGTTGAGCGCATCAATATAACGCTGCATTTGGCTGGTGCCTTTTCGTGATGATAATATGTCTTTGCCGCAATTAGCCATAATTATTCAAAGCTTATATCAGTTTCCTTCAGTAATATAAAACGGGTAAACCATATTTCTTCGCGAGTTTGTTGTGCGAATGGTATATTCAAGTTTTACCATCAGAACACCGTTTAATTCTTCCGATGAGTCGATTTCCACTTTGTTTAAATCAATACGTGGCTCGTGATATAAAACTGCCGTTTTAATTAAATCGGTTACATATGTTTTCAATGTCAGGTTCAAGGGTTTAAAAAGCAACTCGTCTAGATTACAGCCATAATTAGGAACCATAATACGTTCTCCGGGCTTAGTGGCAAGCAAAATCTCCAGGCTGCTTTTTATATCAGCTTCATCCTCAAGCATGCTTACACTTTTTGTCGCTTTGCTAAATTCGGGTGGAAAACTCCATCCTCTACCTAAAAACGATTTCGTGGTTTTCATAAATTAACCTCCTATATGAACTGTTGGGCACCCGGCTATTATAGAACCTCCGTGTGCCGTTGTATCACCCAAGCGTGCAGCGGGTTTTCCGCCAATAAACACTGTAGCCGACCCCTTAATAATAGTATCGGGAGGACCAGTACAAGTAGCCATATCCCCCACTCTTGCCGCCGGCATGCCCGCAATAAGAACAGTAGCTTCTCCGGGCGGTAATATCGGGCCACCCACATGCGGAACCGTTCCCGTAACCATCGGGCATGTATGCATATCCATTATTCGCGCTGCTAAAGACATAAAAAACTATTTATAATAAACATTTCACTCTTTTTTATTAAAAAGGAACTGCGTCAACCGTAAGATCAAGATTCACCCAGTCTGTTACAGCCATAACGAGGTCGTGTTTGGAAGGCAGACTTACTCCTGACCGGTCGATTTTTGAATTTGCCAAAGTAGTTCCATTAATGGCAAAAGCTCGTACCTTTATATTCCTTGATGAACTTTTATTTCCGATCCGGCAAAGTGATAATTCCGGAGATATTGTAATATCAACATCGGCAGCTGGTCCACCGCCAATACCTTCAACGCTTATAGCTCTTAATTCATTTTCAATCTGCCGGGCTAGGGTTAATGTGAAATTTTTATTTGATCCTGGTGTAAACCTAATTTGTGTACCGTCAACATTCACCGCCAAAATATCTTCCTGTCCCGGGGCAGTATCTATATTCTCAATTACCAGCGATGTTCCGTCTGGAGTTATTGAATTAAAAGTATATTTTCCGGTTCCGTTTCCGGTGATTTTACGGGTAAGCGCATTGCCTGAAGGAAGCATATAAGCTCCTTTGGTAAGATAACAAGGCCTACTATCTGGTATTTCAGAAATTATCTGGCTACCGAAAAGGCCTGTTCTCATTCCGTTGGAATCGGTGACTTGTAAATCGGCTGGAGATAAAAGAAAATCAATAACAAAACTTGTAAGCCCCAATGGCCCGCTAAATGGCAAGTCGTGATCAGAAAGATGATAAGCGCCATTGGTCATCATACCCAGGGTAATGCCGTCTTCGCTAAAGAATTTTCTCGAACTTCCTCCATCGAAATAATCAAACCTGATTTCACCACCGGTTCGCCTGAATACCAAACGGCAATTTTCGGATTCTTTGTTTCCCGGGGTATCTTCTTCCGGCGGATGATTACAATCCCAACAGTATAGCGTAACACCATCGGGATCTGTATTACCCGAAGGCGATGGCCCGCTATGGCCCTGTGGGTAAACAAACCGAAGGGGAACAATACAATGCGTACTACCCAGTTTATCTATATAACCGGAATCCCATACTGCACCTGACGGTATAAAGAAAAGCATAGGTGCATTGTGCCTGTCGCACCCGTTTAAAAAAGTTTGTTCTATTTCACGGTAAGTTTGCAAAACGCGGGCATTTCCCTGCCTTCCCTGGTCGTGAAAATGAATAAGGCTTTCGCGACTCAAAAGTTTTCCATGAATAGCAGTTAAGCGTTTGCGTGTTGCTGAATTAAGCGTATATTTTGTATGGGTATTAGTACTTCCTGTCCAGAATTCATCGAGCACAATTGCCGACATAGAAGTGCAAAAACCGGTAGCAAGGCCACCCCTGTCGGTACCTTTCAGAAAATAATGATAAAATCCATAAAATGCCGCAGTTAAAATTGGATGCCCAAATAACGGGTCAAGTTGTTCATGCCACACCTCCAGCGCCCCAAATGTATCCTTATAGGTTTCCCATGAAGGTGCTCCGGATTTGAAATTAGAGAAAGCGAAATCATGTACCCCAAAACGGAAAGGAATCTCAAGAATATTGGGGACAAACCCGTTTTGTGAATTGCTTATCATTCCGTCAGGATTGCGGACTTGAATTGTTCTTGTGCCCGCTGTGCTACCTTCTCCCCCTGTTCCGGGCATAACAAACGTCAAACTTCCTGAATTAACTACGTCTGCAGGTATAGCATTGCCATCAACAATTACCGAAGCTCCTGATAAAAAAGCTTTTCCTGACAAGGCAATTTCTGCTCCCGGATTCAGAACTGAAGTAAAATTGTTTAATTGGGGTTTAATCCATATTTTCAGCCGATTGCTTTCATCACCATCTTGCCGGCGAATATAAACTGTTTTTTCACCACCTTCTATATTATTGGGTATTTGCACCGTAAGACTTTCATCCGGATTAACTACCGGCACTATTTGTCTTGTTCCTATAAAGACGCGGTCATTTTGGGTAAAACGAGATCCTTTAATCCTCAGGTTTCCACCCGGGAAGACATAATCTGGTTCAATATCAGTTATCCATGGCCTTGACAAAAGATCATCCCATGCATCTTCGGTAAATTCAAAAAATGATAGTAATCCGTCGGTACCCCGCCTAAGTCCGTCGGGGCCAATCCTTCCGCGCTGGCCCTTAGCTCCCGGATGCCCATTGTCGGCAGCATTGCAATGTCTGTTGCCACCTCTTGTTCCACCACGACCTCCTAAGCCACCTTCACCTCCATTGCCACCACGGCCTTTTCGACCACCTTGGTTTTTTATTTTGAATGATTTAGCCGTTACGGTTGATTCTAAAGTATTTTCCAACACACCAATAGTTATGTTTCCACCTTTTCCACCATTTCCGCCACGGCCGCCGTTTCCACCATCACCGCCATTGCCACCGTCGCCACCGTCGCCGGGATTTTCGTCGCACCAGCCCCAGTCGCGTGTAAAAACCCATTTGTACCTTTCGTTACGGCCATTGGCACCATTTCCGCCCCGGCCTCCACGCTGGCCTCTGCCACCTTTGATACCGTTTTCACCATTCAAATCCAAATCGGGCATGGCATCCATATCTTTTACCCAAATTTCAATATTCGGTGCATGCAATCCCTGTGCACCATTTATCCCATTAACACCGTTGCGTCCATCTTGACCATCCAACCCATCATGAGAGCCTGGTTTTAACTGTTCTCCTGAGTAGCTTCTTCCATTTAGGTCCGGATTATTGGCACGTGAAGGTGTTGATCCACCAGGCCTTCTCCATGTTATCTTTGCATTGGGGCCGCAAACAATTTTTTCGGCAATAATATAAAGCGTCTTTACTTCCGGCTCGATAACAAGCTCAGTATTAGTAAGATCGAAAGTTCCTGCAACAATCAAGGCTGAATCCACCGGAAGTATCGTTGTGGACATAACTTTTAATTTTTCACCAGAAGTTGATGGCCAATTCTCTGGTTTCTTGTTATCAAGCTTTTTAAGTATATCCAGATCCTTAATTTTTAATTTGACATCTTTAATATTCACCACATCAGACAAAACAAGGTTATTTACCGGTTTATTGATTCCCGAAAACAACCTTACTGTTGACAACGGTATTGTTCTATTGGTAATATGTGCCAAATTTATGTTATGCATTCCTGGCTGAACACGTGCTCCGATGGTTACATTTGTCTCCGTAGAAGTTGTAGTTGAAATGGCTTTTTTCAGTATTTTACCGCTGTTGCGATTAATCAGGTTTTTAGCAAGGAATACCTTTTTGTCTTTAGCTGTTAAGCTACCAACTTTTTTTGCAAGCAGGCCCCAATTTATACCAGTAACAACTTTTGCCTTTTGGGGTGCTATCATAACTTTGCCTGGCGACATTACCGTTTTGCGTTTCAATTGCAATTTCGAAAGGTCGGAGATATTGTTTATGCCTGCTGCATTCAATATATTTTTTACTGGTTGTAATCTAATGTGGCTTTCGTCGGGCTGGACCTTCACCAATACTTTTTTGATTTTAAATTTTGTTTTAAATCGGCTTGTCAGGAGCCTCTCCTTTCTTCTGATTGACATTAATGATGATTGTGTGACAGCACCATTTCTGATTCTCACATCGTTTATTTTACCAGAAAAACGAAAACTTCTACCACCAATTCCTGCGCCAATGATAAATCCTTTTTTGCCCACATTAACTATTGGGTCGGTTATAACCTTTCTACCCACAACACGCCCGTTAATCTCAATAGCAAGAGATTTATTATCTCGTATTAACCTGACAACCTGTTCACGAGCTGTAGTAATTTTTACATTTCCACTTCTTACACCTTGCCATCCGTTTTTAGTATGAATTACACCCTTCAACTTCCCTGAAGGATCAATAAAAAGAGCTACTGATGGATTTTGGGCTTCGATAATATTCATCCTTTGGCCCAATGCTTTAGGTTGAACTACTGCTTCGAGGGTAAATTCAGTTAAATTATCCAGTTTTTTACTATTTCCTATCTTGATAAAACCACCTTTATTTAGCTGTAGCCGATTTTTAACAATTTTTACGTTTGAGTTTGCACTTACCTTTTGTCCGGCCAATGAAGCATCAAATACGTTATTTAAATCTGATGCCAGGTAAAACAATGTTTTATTTTTATTCATTACTTAATTAATTTGTACCAACGAACCCTTTAATACTGCTGTTGCGCTGGATGATACTTCTGCACCAGCGGTTCCTTCAGCTTTGAATTGTGCATTGGCGGTTAGTGTTAAATTATTTCCTTCTATTTTTATATCACCCGATGTTTTTATAGCTATATCACCGTTACTTTCCATTGTTATTCCACCTGAATCCAGCAAAAGGTTATTGGCATTTTCATCAACAATTTCGATGGTACCGGCATCATCGTCAATGGCAATTTTCTTTCCTGACGGAGTTTCTAACACAGCAGATTTTTTTTCATCGTTAAATATGAATTTCATTTTGCTGCGGGTAATAAATCCTTTTTCGTGGTTATCATCGGATGCTGTTATTGGTGCCGGTTTTGCGCTACTGTTCATCATACCCAGCACTACGGCATCATTGGGGTCGTCGTTAATAAAGCCAACTATTACTTCGTCTTCAATTTCGGGCCTGAAAAAAGAACCACGTTCATTTCCTGCATCAAGCATTGCAATGCGTGCCCAGATGCCATCAACTTCGTTATTAACAACTGGTAACCTTACTAAAATACGCTCTTCGCCATCGGGATCGCCCTCAAGCTGTGTTACTATACCTACTTGCAAGCCATTAACAGCCGAAAACAGTCCGGCTGCCGGCCGGTCATTAATTTCAAATGTTTCGGCAAACCACCTCGGGTTAATACCGAATTCGGCATCAACAGTCCAGTTTCCTTCGGCAATCTGGTGGCGAATAGCAGAAATATATGCTTTGCCGGCAAACCGGTCGCCGACACCTGACAACTGAAGCATAGTATCAGGCTTTACAGTTGCAATACCCTGGAATTTTATTTTACCCCTTGTTTTCGACAACCTGTTAAACAGCATTTTTGCATCAGCCCACTCCTGTAGTTCCGATTCCGGGGCAGTGCCGCCACTTTTTAATTCCAGGTTTTCCAGGTTTATAACCGAAGCCAGGTCATCAGCCGACAAATTCCCGTTAAGATCAGAAACTGAGTTATCGGCCTCAATCTCTAACAACTCCTGCTCCATTGAGCTCCAACTATAGGAAGTAATCTTCTGAAACTGGTTGCGGGCATCTATTTCAGCATCAAACTCCATCAGTGTAGCTCCATACGAGACCGTTTCAATAGCTTCTTGCTCTAAATCTGGTTCTTTAACTGCTATTTTTCCATCGTCAATAACCACAATTCTGCCGTTGGCCTGTGCCCGGGTAACACAAAAATCCCAGTCGGAAACATTATACTGCACCAACTCGCGATGGCTAACCGAAGTAGGCTCCACCTCTTTTTCAAGGCTATAGGAACCAATAATTTCTTCGATGATATCACTATCGGTACTGTCATAAAAATAATTGCTCTTTCGGCCAATGGTAAGCTTTACGGCTTTGTCTTTACACTCAATTATCAAATATGAGTGGTTAGAACGGATTTTCAGGCTGTGTTTTATAATCAGTCCTTTAAAAATCGTTTGATTGTCGGAATGGTATCCTGCTTTGATCTCCACTTCTTTGCCCGGAATAAACAATGTCTCGTTGCTTAACCTGAAGTCTGCCGATGCAGCATCGCCATCCAGAATTATTATTTTAGCCATTGGTATGCGATTGATCTCCTTCTCCACAATTACGTTCATTACCTGAACGGTTCTCGGAAGTTCTTCACCATCAACCAAAATAGCATAGGAAATTAGATCGGCAGAGCAGGATGTATTTATTAATCTTTGTTCGGGCATTGAAAAATTATTTTTTTACGGGTGGAAAAAAGACAGTACGACCGGCTTCAAGTTTTCTAAAATTCAGTATATTATTCACCCGTGCTACCTCCCGGTAATATTTCGGGTCGCCATAAATACGATAGGTCATCAGCGGTAGGGTATCGCCTTCTTTTACGATCCTGATGTGAGTTAAATCGGGAGAATTAGCATTTTCTTTGGCTACTCTGAGGTCGTCTTCAACAAAACCTTTAAACTTAGTTTTTGCAACAGCACGCAGGGGCGTTCCGTCTGATTTAAAAAGCTTAAAAGTAATGTCCATTTCGCTTAGGCTTCCTTTAAAAAGCAGCGTTCCCCACGAAATTTTCAGGTAATTGGGCTTATGCTCATCACCATTATAATTGAGAATTACCTTTTTAAACTGCTCGATATCGTCGATAATACCACCTCCTTCATCTTTATAAACTTTGTCATCAGAAGCAGTTGGTTTGCCATAATCGGTTATTACACCAGTCCTGTCAAAAACAAAATCCAGTTCCAGGTCTTCGGGAAGTGTTTTGTTAAAACGCGGTGCAGCTGCACTGGTTCCAGAAGCCTGATCGTCATTCTGTTCAGTTTTATACTTAAATTTATAGTTTTCAGGGTTTATCATTGTTTTAAACTCGCCCTGATCCACTACTTCCGAAAATTTTTCGTCTTTGTAGGCTGTTATCAGCAGTTTTGTCAATTCACCACTCATGTCATCGTTCCTTAATTTTTTCCAGTATTTCCATTACCTGCTCCACACAGGCAGCAACGATCTGCTCTTTCTCTTTTTTCCTGTTTTGGGCATCGCCTGGCGAATGTTGCTTGTCGTCAACATTTATTTTAATATGCAATTCTTTAATTTCAATAGGCATTTTTACTGAATTTTAAAATAGTTGTAGGCAAGTTCGATGGTTTCGATAACCAATTTGCTTTCTTCGGCGTTAAAATCGGCAACAGCCCATTTAAGCGGATAAGCATGCACCACGTTCCAGGTCATAAGAGGCTCGTGTTCTTCATTCAGAAGGCTTATGGTAATATCTGTTGGGTTTATATCGAAATCTTCGATAGCATCCCTGCACCATTTTACGAGCGAAGAATCGGTTAACAAGCCCCTTTTCAATACCAGGTTTGGAAATTTCGTACGAACAGGCAACCTATGTTTAAAACGGTTTTCACCTCCTTCCGCGATTTCTTCGGTCTCAAGCTCCATAGTCAGGCCTGAAACCGATTGAAATTCGAACTCACTTTTCAGGTTGGCAAATTCTACTTTAAAATGGAAACCTGTTGGCGGATAGTAATTCCCCATTTCTATTCATTCTGAATTGTTAACCCTTCATGCGCGATTTCCATTGATTCAATGGCAACCTCGCTGCCTTCGGCTTTTAGATCGGTGGATTGAACTTTCACCGGCCATGCGTTTTTCACTTTCCATACCACAACCGGATCATGCTCCTCATTCAACAGGCTTATGGTAATATCGCGCCGCTCTATGGTATTCAGTTTCACGGTATTCCACCAAGAAAAATACTCGTTATCACTGGCAAAAGTACCACGTTTTAATGTGATATTGCCAAACTTTTGCATACCCGGCATTTTTAGCTTCGAGTATTCATTACTTGCCCCATGCCGGTACTCAACCACTTCTGTTTCCACATCGAGTCCTGACACTTCGGTGAATCCTATTTTCGTTCCACCCCATTCAACCTGAAAATGGAACTTTACCAATGGATAATTTGTAGCCATAATAATCTGATATTTTTATTTGTTTTACTAATTACGATTCCTGCATTTTGTGTGAAAATTTGAGCACAATAAACTCAGCCGGACGTACCACAGCCATACCTATTTCCACAAGCATATAGCCATTGAGAATATCCTGCGCGGTCATTGTTTGCCCGAGACCAATACGTACATAGAACGCTTCATCGGGTTTGGCACCCACCAGTGCCCCTGCTCTCCACTGGAGAAAAAGGAAGTTTTCTATCATTGCCCTTACTTTTACCCAGGTATTGGCATCATTGGGCTCAAAAACGAACTGAGAGGTGGCCTTCTTCACCGATTCTTCCACCATATTAAAGAATCTTCGCACAGGAATATAACGCCACTCATTATCGTTACCAGCAAGTGTGCGTGCTCCCCACACCATTACACCTTTTCCAGCGAATGCCCGTATGGCATTAATTGATTTGCCACTATTGACATCAACATTTAATCCGTCCTGAATATCGTTTGAAATTTTTACGGAAAGAGACGAAACATAATTTAGGCTTACATTTGCAGGAGCTTTCCACACACCACGATCATTGTCAACGCGGGCATAAATGCCTGCTATTGCCGGACTAGGCGGCATTTCGAGCGAAAGATTACCTATTTCTGTAAGAATCTGGTTGTAAGTTGCATCGCTTGCCAATTTTACAGCGCTAAGGTTTCTTCCATTCAACGGCCCGTTATTTTTATCTTTCCCGCTAACAGTTCTGATTTCGACAGCCAATGCCGTCATATTAGAAACGATATTGGCAAAAGCATCTACGGTTGATGTTATTCCGGTTTTTGAGTTTAATGGTGTATAATCTTCCAGCTTTCTTAATTCATCATCGAAATTAACGGTGTTAACATTCAATTGGTTTTTTATTTTAACATCGGTATCCGAATTCTGCAACTTAACCTTCAGTTCTTTAAGGTTCTTATATACCTCGTCTATTTTTCCTGTCCCTTCAAAATCATCCAGAAAAATATCACGGGCATTATCAATGTTAGTGGCTATTGTCGGATTTTCATCGCTTATGGTTTTGGATGCCGCATTAGCCTCTGTTACCAGCCTGTTTTTAAAATCGTCGAGTTTTGCCATCGAATCCAGCAAATCATCAAGAGCAGTAAAAAAAGCTGTCATCTTTGCATCACTGGTGTTAAATGTACCATCAAGGTCAAATCCGGTATTAGAATGCATCTGGAAGAGCAGATCGCATACCCTGCCGGAAATATCACCCGGAGTTGTTGTAAGATCAACGAGTTCCATTATAGTTGCCGGTAATCCGCTGGTAGGATTTTCTATATCCTGTACGTTTTCGTCAATAATTTCGTAGGCAGTGGCATCGAAAGAATAATGTACCACCATAACCTTCTTTTCATCGAAACGATAGTTTAAAATTGTATTCAGGAATGGATAGTATGCAGCTCCATACTTTGCCGCAGATTTATTGGAAGTAATACCACCCCTCAAAGCTGCAATATTGGGATCCGTAACTGCAGTAGCATCACATCTTCTGGTATCGATTAATGTAAACCTGTCCTGTAGTTTTTCGCATTGCTCCAAAGCACTGTTATAAAGCGAGTAAAACTCTAGATCAGCAGACAGTGCTGTAGCATCCGGAAAAACAATTAACGTAACTTCATCAACTTTACCAGCTTCAATGAGACCATCATTAAATGCATCGGCATTGTTTATTGAAGTTATTTTTGTATCATCATCGTCTAAATCATCTCCGTAGCGGCCCACCGACACAATATAACAGGGGCCACCGCCATTTGCAAAGTAAAGCTGCATGGCATAATACATATTAAATGGCTCGCGTGATGATGGCTGAGAAACAACAATGTCGCGTTCACTTACTCCGTTTACAAGCGTATCATTTATAGTTACGCCAATGGTTGTTTCAGGTTTTGCATAGCCAAAATATATTTCGTATTCCAAAAGCGAAGTAATACGTGTTGGAATACCTTTCAGGTCGCCTTTAATTTTATTCGTTGCTTTTTCGGTATAACCAATAAAAGCCGGAATAGCTGTTTCAACCTGTGCTACCGAAGGCGGAAATTTTGATATTTCCTCGATATAAACACCAGGTGTTTTGTAGGATGTTGCCATAGTTTTAAATTTAAATTTTACATATATATTTCTGAATAGATTTTATTTGTTGAAAGGTCAGGAACAATTCTTCCCGCCGATGGATTAGGTAGTTCTTTTCCATTAAGTTTAACCGGTATAAAGCCTGTTTTTGTAAGCGGGTATGCTGTTTTGGAGACCAGTATTTTAGAATCACCGTCTTCCTTTTTTACATCATCGGAATCCTTAACGGTTTGCGTTTCATTAAAAATATATCGCCAAAATGTATTCCGGTTATTAAAAAATAACTGGTAAGTTTTGGGCGGTTGAATAATTTCATCGCTATTATTCAGTATATCAAGCAAGCGTATATCTCCTTTCATAAAAATTCTGACTACACTAAAAACAGGTGTTGCTGAAACTGAAAGTGCTGCAAGTAAATCCGCAGCTACCTCATTGGGCAATGCAAAATTGTCATCGGAAAAAGCGTGGCTCCCTTCCAGCTCAATTAGCGGAAAACTCGTAGAAACTCCGGCGGGCCTTCTGTTCGAGAAAAATAAAAGCTTATTTCCCGGGGAGTAATCCAAATTGGTATAATTGAAAAAGAACGGATCCTTTAGGGCAATTATAAAATCGAGGCTTAGCTCCCCGTCTGGTATGATAAAAGGTATTACCGGATTAGTTGGTTCTACTTTTGCCCATACAGTGAATCCTTCATTCGTTAACTTGAATACAAAAGCATGGTTACGCAATATTGTTAAGGTATTTAGAGAGGGGAAGATGTTAAAAACGTTGTTACAATTATATTTTAATATTTGTTTCTTCCTGCCATCATCCGAAAGCGAAAAGTAGTCTTCCGTACCATCATTCAGAAAAAAGGCACTCAAAATGTTTACCTTGAAAAGCGGTTTATATTGAATGGAAAAACTCATTTATTTATTGAATTAAATTCACCACCAACATTCGTAATCAACTCACCTGAAGAAACAACACTATCTCTCTCTATTTCAATTAATTGAACTCGATATATAACTGAAGGCAACTGACGTCCCCCGAGTGTGCCCCAGATATTGTTCAGCTCCACGAAATCGGGCGTATGAAGCGTAACATTAAATTTAAAAGAATCAAATAACTGATACGAAACACTGGTGCGGTTATAAACAGTATTTGATGAAGTAAACAGCTGCTTTCCCTGAAAAAACTGAATGATTTTGGATAGAGCCTGCAAAGAATTCTCATAGGTATCGCAATTAGCACTTATCAGCAAAAAAAGGTTCAGATTAACAACAGGATTTCTATATTCTGTTTTGCCATTATTAATAAGGGTATTGGGCAGGTTTTTGAGTGCTGGTTCTTCTTCAATTTTAAGAAGCGTTATCACTACGCTGTCTTCGAGCCGGGAGGCATTATCACTGCCCGATTCCCAAAGTGAAATATTGTCGAGCAAAACAGTTTTATCTATTTCAGAGGCTGCAAAATAGTCGTCCAACTGTTCCTTTAAAATCTGCAGGGTCTCAAAAATCATTAGCTTCCAATTAAATTAACATTAACACTTAAAATTTGATCTCGCACACTATATTCGGTTAAGACGTACCTGCACCGCTCTCATGTTAAACCAACAAAAGACACATTCAACTTATTTTCAAAAAAGCCGATTATTTGCATTTGAGGGGCCGTTAAAATTTTGTATTTACGTCCTTGTAAAAATCCGATGGCAACCTGTAATAAAATTAACAAGGTGCCATTTTATAATGGTTATACAATTTACGCTATTCAAAATAAAAAGTCAATGGCAAAAAGAAATAAATTTAAAATAAACACCACAACTATCTGTTATACAACATGTAGCCAAGAATAAAATTATATTATTTTTATTTTTTGAGGAACTACTCCCCGTTGCTGAGTGCCGCTAGAAGCTGCTCTATTTTTTGTACAAGTGCAGATGAACCACCATCAAAATGGTTAAACATAAAACAAAAAGCGAGTTCCTTGTTTTGTTTTGTGGTTAAGTAACCGGCATAACAGCGAACCCGCGTCATTGAGCCGCTTTTTGCACGGAGTGAGTTACCGGGAAACAAAACCCTGTTAAAGCTACTTAATGTGCCTTCTCCTGCAACAGGCAGCGAATTTTTAAATGCATGAGTGTACCTGCTTTGATTATTCATATACGCAAGAATAGTAGTAAAAACAGCAGGTGAAACAGCATTAAAATGCGACAGACCGCTGCCATCTTCCATAAAAAAAGGTTCAGGAATTTTATCATTCCAAAAGCGCGATACAATTTCAAGCGATTCCCCATAGGTTCCCTGCCCCGATTCAACCACCGAAAGTTGTTTCAATAAATGCTCGGCAAACAAGTTGACACTTTCATGGTTGAGCACTTCAACGATCTCTGCCAATGTCGGCGATTCTTGCTCGTAAAGCTGAACAACTTTGGCATCAGATGCTGAATCAAAGATAATACTACCGGTAACAAAAACACCGTTTTGGGCGAGATATTCGATCAAAGTATTGGCAAAATGAAACTCGGGCTGAAGTATAGAACCTTTTATGGTAAATGCTTTTTTATTTTTTGGAATCGTTCCACGCACCTGACGGCTTTTATCAAGTGGGCTGCCATAAATGAAAGCCAAATCACGGTTAATATCCGACGATAATACCTTGTTTTCGACATCCAACTCCTCAATTGGCGGTTGTATGGCGACAATTTCGGTAGGCTTCCCAGCCTTGGCCTGCGACTTAAAAGTTATACGATAAATGTTGTCGTTTAAAGTAAAAGCCGAAGCACCGGCACCATAATAGTTGCCAATATCTTTCCATATCCATGTTCCGGGTATTAACTCGTCATCGTAAATCGAAGCATCCAATACCAGGTTGCCATCTACCAGGTTAATTCCTGCTGACTTTATTCGCATCAACCATGCCTCCATAAAACTGGTTGCATAATCATTACATGTAAAGAACTCCGAGCCCAATGATGGGTCTCCCCCGCCCTTCACCACCAAATTACCTTTTAAAACACCATTCTTAAGAGAACCGGTATAACCTATGCTGGTGCGAAAACGATAGACGGGGCCCAAAATTTCCAATGCTGTAGCCGATGTAATCAGTTTCATAACCGAAGCCGGGACAAACCTCTGGTGCTCGTTAATACCATAAATGGTTTTTCCACTTTTTACATCAACTACATGTATACCAATAGCAGCACTACTGTAAGCCGGGTTATATTGTATATTGTCAACAATTGCCGCAAATCGATTCTGTGCACTACCAATATTCAGTCCAAATATGGCAACAATAATTGCGACAAATCGTAAAACCATTTTTTATTACTTTTGACCGCTAAAATAACAGATAATTTGAGGAAGATATAAGTTTATTTTTATTTTCACAGCACCTGAACTTATTTAATCAAATAAAAAAAGAATGTTACGTATATTATTAATAGTTGGCTCCGGCAGTTTTATTGGAGGCATTTTGCGTTATCTTGTTCAATATTTTTTTGAGAAAGGGCTTGTAAGCAACTTTCCATACGGCACACTGATAGCCAATATTGCCGGAAGTTTTATTATAGGGGCTGTTTTTGCACTGGCCCAAAAAGGTAATTTCCTAAGTGAAGAATGGCAGTTTTTTCTGGCAATAGGCTTATGTGGTGGTTTTACAACCTTTTCAACATTCGCTATTAATAATTTTAATATGATACGGGAACAAGCCTATGGCCAATTATTTTTAAACCTGGCCTTGAGCCTGGTCTTGAGCATTTTTGCAGTTTACCTGGGAATAATTTTAATAAAAAAAGTTTTTTAGGTTCAAGCTTGAATTATATAGAATGGCTTTTGCCTTATATGTTGTATTTTTTGCTTTAGAAAAATTATAACTCTTTAATAACACCTTACCATAATGAATAAATTTCTGGTTACGACAACCTTATTTTTTGTGCTACTTTTTGTATCAAAAACAGTTCTATCTCAATCTGATGCCATAGTACCTGACTGGGAAAATCCTTTAATGTTCAATCAGAACAAAGAAGCACCGCATTCAACTTTCATCCCTTTCCGAACTGTAAAAGAAGCACTTACTTTTCGTAGGAGCCAGTCGGTTTTTTACAAAAGCCTGAATGGAAATTGGAAATTTCATCTTTCACACTGCCCAGCCGACCGGCCGATTGATTTTTACAAAGTCAATTTCGATGACTCTGAATGGAATGAAACTCCTGTTCCATCCAACTGGGAATTAAATGGTTACGATGCACCCATTTATGTAAACCATCAATATGAATTTTCTGATTATAAAAGGCCGGTTTCAGACGAAATGAAGTTTATTGAAGATATTTATCCTGCAAACCCGGGAAAAGTTCCACATGACTACAATCCGGTAGGTTCATACCGTTACAGTATTACAATCCCGGAAAGCTGGAAAGGCCGTGAAGTTTTTATTCAGTTTGGAGCCGTTAAATCGGCATTTTATATTTGGATAAATGGCCAAAAAGTAGGTTACAGCCAGGGCAGTAAAACACCTGCTGAATGGAATATTACCAAGTACTTGCAATCCGGTGAAAATATGCTGGCAGTGGAAGTTTACCGGTGGTCAGATGGATCGTACCTCGAATGTCAGGACTTTTGGCGTATAAGTGGCATCGAACGTCCGGTATTCCTATATTCAACACCCAAAGTAAGAATTCAGGATTTTTTTGTAAAAACAGACCTGGACAAAGAATATAAAAATGCAGTTTTAAATTTGGATGTTAAACTCAATGATTTATCAGACAACAATCAAAAAAAGAATTATATTGCTGAATTTCAACTTTTTAACAACAATTCCAATTTAGTAACAAAAGGTGAAAAACATATAGAATTCAATAAGCAGTCTACCGTAGAAACAACTTTCTCGGTACCGGTTAGTAACCCGCTAAAATGGACAGCAGAAACTCCCAATCTTTATACTCTTGTCGTCATTCTAAAAAATAGCAATGGCAATATCATTGAAACGGTAAGTAATAAAATCGGTTTCCGAAAAGTTGAGCTCATTAACACACTTTTTTGCATAAATGGCGTTCCTGTTACCATTAAAGGAGTAAACCGCCACGAGCATGACCAATACAACGGCCATGTTGTTAGTGAAGAAGCTATGAGAAAAGAAATCGCGTTAATGAAACAATTCAATATTAATGCTGTTCGTACCAGCCACTATCCTAATGACGAACGTTTTTACGATTTGTGCGATGAATACGGGCTTTATGTGACCAACGAAGCTAACATTGAGTCGCATGGTATGTATTACGGTGACCATTCGCTGGCTAAAAAACCAGAGTGGCGTCCGGCCCATGTTGACCGCATGATGCGTATGGTGGAAAGAGACAAAAACCACCCGTGCGTTGTTGTCTGGTCTATGGGTAATGAAGCTGGTAACGGTATAAACTTTACTGCAGGGTATAAAGCCATTAAAAAGCGTGACCCATCGCGCCCTGTGCATTACGAACGTGCTATTATGGGCGATAATACCGACATTTATTGTCCGCAATATCCCGGGTTAAAAACTCTTGAAGAATATGCCAAAGAATGGCAGCCAAAAACATTTATCTCCAGCGAGTATTCACATGCCATGGGCAATAGCAACGGTAACCTTGCTGATTTGTGGGACATATTTAACCGCGACCGAAACGACCAGTTACAAGGGGGTTATATTTGGGATTGGATCGACCAGGCCTTGGTAAAAAAAGACGAAAATGGGAACGAATTTTGGGCCTATGGTGGCGACTACGGAGAAAATATGCCAACTGATTTCAACTTTGTTTGCAACGGCATTATCTCTGCAGATTATACTCCACACCCGGCATTATGGGAAGTAAAATATGCTTACCAGAACGTACAAATAAAACAACAAAATAAAGGATTCATAATTAAAAACTTACATGATTTTGTTGACCTTAGTAAGTACAAAATTACCTGGGTTATCACAGAAAATGGCATAAAAAAACACCAGGGTGTTTTGAACGAAATCAACCTGCAACCCGGTGAAAGTAAATATATTGAAATAGCAGCATCACAGGACGATTTGCCGTCAGATACCGAAAGATTTATCGATTTTTCGATAACGCTAAATGAGGCAAGGCCATTCAGGCCGATAGGTTTTGAAGTTGCACACGAGCAATTTCAACTCAGTGGAAAATACAATAAAAAAAGTACCATTTCTGCAAATTCAGCCCTGGCAGTGAATGATGCCGATAGCTTAATATATGTTGCCGGCAACAATTTTACTGTTGTTTTTAACCGTAAAATTGGCAGTATAACATCGTATGAAATTAACGGGGTGGAATTGCTACAAAAAGGGCCACAAATTAATTTTTGGAGGCCGCCAAACGACAATGACAAAGGCAGTCAGATGATCAACCGTTTAGGAATATGGCGAGAAGTCTCTAATCAAATAAAACCTACAGAAATAAAAATTACAAAGCAACAAAATGGGTCAGTAACAATAATTTCAAATTTTGAACTCCCAAAAATAAAATCAACGGGAAATGTAACTTATTTGATCAACACATCCGGAAAAGTGACGGTAACGAGCTCTTTTGTGAAAGGTATTGATAAACTCCCGAACCTGCCAAGATTTGGTTTAAGATGGGAAATTCCGGTAAACTTCGATAACCTCACCTATTATGGGCGCGGGCCTCAGGAAAATTACACAGACCGTAACCGCGGCGCCTTCATAGGAATCTATTCAGCTAAAGTAGCCGACCAGTATTTTAAATATGTACGGCCTCAGGAGAATGGCTACAAAACCGATGTACGATGGTTTGAATTGCGCAACGAAAATGATTTTGGCATCCGTGTAACTGGCGATATTCCTTTGGGATTTTCAGCGTTGCATAACCCGATTGAAGATTTTGATATGACAGACAAAAACGATTACAGACATACAAATGACATCGTTAAAAAAGATGGCATATTTATTTGTACCGATATGAAGATGATGGGTGTTGCCGGAGATAATTCATGGGGGGCAAGGCCTTATGCCAAATACTCAATACCTGCAAAGAATTATGTTTTCAGCTTTTCTATTGAACCGGTTTTTTGAACAGGTACTCGATATGAATACACCTTTTTCGCCCGCCAAATACCATTAAAGGAAACAAAAAAGTACGTTAAACAAAAGAGTAATTTTCATATAGCAGTTGTTTGAGTTAGTTAAAAAACAGCTGTTTTTTTTCAAATGTAGAAAACATTTGAACCTTATTGGATTAATAGTGAATGTTAATAATAATTACAGGCAGATAACACAATACCATAAACAATTTGTAAATGCAAGGTGTTTATGTTCCATAATAAAATACCAAAATATCTTAGATAAAAATTGTGTTTTTACTGAACAGTTTTAAATTTTAATAGAATATTTGTAAAACGAAAAAACAAGAAAAACCAATCCAGTTCTGATTGATAAAATTAGATATATGTATTTGGAAAAATTAACGTTGGCAAAAAACCTTACTATAAGTGTCCGCGATGCACTGGAAGACTATTATTTGGCTAATTTGAGCCGACAATTAAGTCATTTAGGGCGACGGGAAGTACACAATGGCAGAGCCCATTTTGGTATTTTCGGCGATGGTAAAGAGATTGCACAACTGGCATTGGCTAAAGTATTTCAAAAGGGCGACTGGCGATCGGGGTATTACCGCGACCAGACACTTATGCTGGCTCTGGGGTTACTGCAGCCCGAAGAATTTTTCTCTATGATTTATGGTGATATTGATGAAGCGAAAAATCCTTCCACAGTAGGCAGAAACTTCAACAATCATTTCAGCACGGCAAATATCGACAAAAACGGTCTTATAAAAGACCTTATGAACCAATACAATTCGGCTTCGGACATATCATCAACAGCCGGACAAATGCCACGGTCGCTTGGTCTGGCACAGGCATCAAAAATTGTGCGTGAAAAACCAACTTTTGCCAAATTACTGAATAACAATGTAAAAGGCAATGAAGTTATTTTTGTAACCATTGGCGATGCAAGCACATCGGAAGGTATTTTCTGGGAAACTATTAACGCTGCCGGTGTTTTACAGGTTCCACTGGCAGTTGTAGTTTACGACGATGGTTACGGGATTAGCGTACCGGTAGATAAGCAAACCACTAAGTCCAGTATCTCTAAGGCACTCAAAGGTTTTCAGAAATACGACAACAGTAGCGGAATAGATATTCATACTGTAAAAGGATGGGATTACCAAGCACTTTGTGAGATATTCAAAAAGGGAATTTACCATTGTCGTGAAACGCAAACACCCGTTGTTTTTCATATAACAGAACTTACACAACCTCTTGGCCACTCAACTTCCGGATCGCATGAAAGGTATAAAACAGCCGAGAGGCTGGCATGGGAAAAGGATAATGACCCCATTCAGAAAATGCGCAACTGGCTGGTAAGCAATGAAATTGCAGACACCGAAATGCTTGATGAAATTGAAAAAAGTGCTGCCAAACGCGCAAAAGAAGCAAGGGTAAATGCATGGGCACAATTTATTAATGGCTATAAAAGAGAACAAGACGAACTTAAGGAGATAATCAGAAAAATTGAAAAAAAAGTTGAGCTGCAAAGCTACCGTTACCAGGATTTCGTAAAGATTACAGAAAAACCTTTACCTACACGCCGGTCACACCTTAGTTTTGCCAAAGGCCTATCCATGAAAATAAATGGAAATATCCGGGCAACCAGCGAACGCGATGAATTGAAAAGGTGGATCGACAGGTTTGAGAAAAAAAGCAGTGAAGCATACAATTCAAAACTTTACCGAACGGGGGAAGACTCCACGCTAAACGTAAAGGCAGTTTCTGTTGAATACGATGAAACACCTAAAGATGTCAATGGTTCAGAAATCATAAGCAGCAATTTCCATTTTCTTTTCAAAAAATACCCTACGCTGGTCACTTTTGGACAGGATACCGGGAAACTTGGTGACGTTAATCAGGGAACCAAAGGGTTGCAAGAAAAATTTGGGATACACCGTGTTGCTGATGCAGGCATACGTGAAGCAACTATAATTGGCCAGGGTATTGGACTTGCATTGCGTGGCTTTCGCCCCATTGCCGAAATTCAGTACCTCGATTATCTTATTTATGCCCTTTCTCAACTAAGCGATGATTTATCCACTCTCCAGTACCGAACTAAAGGGAAACAGGCTGCGCCGTTAATTGTGCGAACACGCGGCCATCAACTCCAAGGTATTTGGCATGCCGGCTCTCCCATGCAAATGCTACTCGGTTCGCTCCGTGGCATGTATCTCTGCGTTCCACGCAACATGACACAGGCTGCGGGTTTTTACAATACATTGCTTGAAGGAAACGACCCTGCCCTCGTTATTGAGCCACTAAAAGGATACAATGTAAAAGAAAAAATGCCGGCAAATATTGGTAAATACAGGGTGCCTCTCGGTGTGCCTGAAGTACTTCGCCCGGGAAGAGACGTGACCATAGTCACCTACGGCTGGAATGCTCACCATGCCATAAAAGCCGCACGCTTACTGGCCAGTTCGCAAGGCATTTCCGCCGAAGTTATTGATGTGCAAACCCTGTTGCCATTTGATATACATCATAAAATTCTTGAATCGATAAAAAAAACCAACAAAGTGCTTTTTGTTGATGAGGATGTACCTGGTGGTGCAACAGTTTACATGATGCAGAACGTTTTAGAAGAACAAAAAGCATTTAATTATCTGGATGCTGCACCACGCACACTGTCGGCAATGGAACACCGCCCGGCCTATGGAATTGATGGTGAATATTTCTCAAAACCCAATGTCGAAAAAATTTTCAGAAGCGCTTATGAATTAATGCGTGAAACAGACCCTAAAAAATATGGCCCCTGGTAAAACAGTAAAAAGGTTAACTGTAAGATTTGAAGTTTTATTTTAACATCTCCGGAACCCTAATTTAAGAATCAGGCGTGTCTTGTAACGCCATCTTCCTTATTCCAGTTAAATTCGTTTCATTTGTGTACCTATTTCAATTTTTTAAAAGCTGATTTATTCTTCAATTTTTAACAACTCAATAGAAATGTTCTTTTATGAAGATATTCCTACGCGAAAGAAAAATCGAATTTGCTTTGAATCGACAAACAATTTATTCGAAAAAAAAATTAAAAATACAATCAGAAAAGTTATACTCTAAAAATCAATAAGTTAAAAGCTTTTTCATATTTAGCATTTAACAAATTTTAATATTTTCGGCCTCACTCTTAAGCTTTATTTCAAAATTATACTATATTCGTAACATTAATTTTAAAATTGTTTAAAGATAATTTAAAGATCGCCTTTTCTCTATTAAACCAATATTTTTACAATTCTAACTAAATTAAACTATGAACAATCGGGTTATCAACAGGAAAGATAACCCTTTTTTTATTCCATTCTGAGTAAAGGCGTCCATAAAAAACATTCCGGCTATTCCCAATCCCACAAGGTATTCGAACCAAACATTTTGCCTGTAAAATGAAAAATATTATTTTATATTCACGCAGTCTCCAACAGTATTAATACCATATTATATGCTATAATCACCCAATAAAAATGGTATAAATCTTCATAATGAGAACCAGTAACTGAGCTTTAACATAAAGGCATTTTGCGCTTTTGCTTTAGAGATATTTTTAAAACTGTTCCATACCGATGGATTAAAATGGTTTTCGTAACTAAACATAGAGTTAGTCCACACAAAATACATGGTCGAGCCAGTTTTATATTCCCAACGCAATACAAAATTAGAACGAAATTCCTGGAAGTTAAAATCAGGGGATTCAGACAGATAGTTTAATATTATATTATCATTTTCGTCGGTAACAACCCTGTTTTCATCAGTTCCCCTGATATTAAGAAAAGTGTAACGATTGCTCAGATTCCGGGAATCAGCCTGAGCTACCCGCCTGAAATCCAAAAACCGTCCTACCGATGCGTAAGGGCTTCCGTAATATTGTAAACTCAGTTCAGGTGTTATAAAAAATTCAGCCCTGAGTGTAGCTTGAAGTGTTTTTCGGTCAATTTTACCAACGAAATATTGCCTGACCCCGTCGATGGTCTGTTGTTTTATATATTGGCTGTTATCTGTTTCTTCTGCCAGGCCAGTACTTGCAGTTAAGCTTATACGGTTATTAATCAGCCACATAAGTGTTAAATCGTAAGTATTTTTACTGGAAATTTTATCATCGAATTTTGTAAAATCTAACCTTGAGGCAAACATTAAGGGCTTACTGGAATTAGACTGGATGATAAACCCGGCACTGGTATTTCCATCCATCCTCAACGCCGGCCCTCCTCTCAACTGCCTTGTATCCAATTCATTATAAGTCCTGTCGAGATCAATAGAAAAACTCCACAAATTTTTAAAGCGGAGCTGAAGTTTTGAATCCAGTTCATCCATAATATTTTCGCCGCCGAAGCTCCAGTGATGCCGTTGCTCTATCCGCAGGTAATATTTTAAAAGTATGCCTATGGGTTTATTCACATTATACAACATACTGATTTCCTGTGCAATATAATCTGCCTGGCGCATATATCCTATGTCGTTAAAATCAACGCCTGGCGAGCGCCAGTTTAAGTCGCCTGTAAGCCTGAATTTACCACTTCTTTTACCTCCGGAGATTTCTCCACCCCAGCCATTTAGAGAAGTTAAACCGGGATTATAAATAAGATGTGATGCATCCTTACGCTGAAACAAATGCTGCGAAGAGCGTTGCAGGCGGGCTATGGCTGTTTCATTGCCATTCACTTGCGAAAAGAAAACTTTTGTGTTAATAAAGTATTTTAGGTTAAGCCAGTTGTGCTCGAAATCCAGTCCCCCAACAAGCGAATTATCAGCCAAAAAATCAAGATGTTCATCGTTTATGCTCCTAACGGTAGAGTTAACAATGGCTCCTATTGTTGTTTTTCCCTCGTTATAATCTTTTTTAACACGCCCAATAAAATAGTTGGTAAAAGGTTCAACGGTCATTTTTGTGTTTTCCAATTCACCCTTAATTGTTGCCGACTCTTTGGCTGTCATACTGTTAACAACTCCTATCGACAGCCCCGATTTTGTTTTAGAGGTGAGTTTAATTGCATTGATTATAGATGTATTTTGTGGTACAATTACAGTCTCGCCATCATAAGCTGGAGGAGAATAAGTTGGTGCATGCCCTATCCGCCTGGAATAATACAACATATCGCTACCCGAATTATACTCCAGGATACTGTTTCCTTCGAGAAAAAACGGGCGCTTCTCGTCATAAAAAACTTCGTAGGATGTAAGGTTCAAAACAGAAGGATCAGCTTCTACCTGTCCAAAATCAGGGTTAATGGTATAATCAAGAGTAAGGTTACTGGTAATCCCTATTTTTCCGTCGACACCAATGCCAAACAGGTTTTGATTATCCGATTGGGTAATATATTTACCTTTTAAGTAGGGCATTATCTCAAAATTTCGCTTATATGGAATATTTTTTATGCCTCGTATTTCCCCGAAAATATAAACCATAGCCGGAGCATCTATCGGTATCAGTTTCCATTGCGACTCTTCCTGAAGCCTATGTATCCACCGCCAAATGTGCATACCCCATATATGTTCATCAACATTGGCAAAACGTATCTGAGTAAAAGGTATCCGCATCTCTGCATACCATGCGGAATCGCCTAACGAAGTTTTACCGTCCCAAACAGCATCCCAGTTAAAATCCCACCCATACTCACCCATATGCATCAAGTCTATTTTCTGACCGGCGGCAGTAAGGTTAAATTCAAAAGCCGTTTGTTTATCGTTATATGAATCGATAGCAATTCCGGTAACGTCGCCATTAAGCTCATCCCTTCGCCCCAGAATAGGACTCATTTTTTCCGGTTCATTGTCGTGGCAGATAATTCCAAAATAGAGGTATTTATCGTCATACAATATTTTAATTTCAGTTTCCTGTGATGGTTTTTGCGCCTGATGGGGCTGTTGCTGAATAAATGCTCCGTCCCATTTACCATGGGTTCTCCAGCATTCATCATCGAGTTTTCCGTCAATTTTTGGTTTTATATTTATCCGGGTAGCATAATATACCCGCCGCATACTGGCATATTTGTTCACCAACGAATCATCCGATAAAGTGTAGTTGTAATCTTGCGACCTTGCAAAACAGGAAAACATCATCAAGCCAACAATGCACAAGAGTTTATTAAAAATCATAGCAATTAAAAAACTTTTACAGAAAATTCTAAGCCACTCTAACTATACCGAACTTTGGGATTATTGGTATGCCAGATCGCAGTATTGTTTTGTTGTGTTCGTTTTTTTCCATTGCCCACTATCCATAATCTGTAAAGCAATGGTAAAAACACTTACAAAAGTAGCAGGTTTGGCGGGAAAAAAAAATATAAAATTTTGACAAACAGGCAAATATGACATCTCAAGATACGAGACCACAACAACTTCACAATCAATAAGTTAGAAAAAAATAACAGTTATTTTTCTAATAAGCACTTAGGATACATTTCCAACTTATTGAATTACCATTCCAGGCAGTGGAAATAACTAAAAATTAATCATTTTCATAACCTGAATCTTTGAACATTTATGAGATATTTTCAAATTTAAAACCTCAGATTATTAACACTTTTTTATTTTTTTTAATTTATTAACACATTAAAATTTGTCGTTTAACCTTCAGCAGGTAATTTTCGGCTATAAAAAACCGGTTAAACAATTTGTAAAAGAAAAGAGTTATTATCTGGTTGATTTTTATGAAAAGAATATGAGTAATATTAAAAAGGTACTGATTGCCAACCGTGGAGAAATTGCAATTCGGATAATGCGCACCTGCAGAGAAATGAATATTGATACGGTGGCGGTTTATTCTGAAGTCGATCGCACGTCGCTTCACGTAAGGTATGCCGACGAAGCTTACTACATTGGCAAATCACCTTCCAGCGAAAGCTATCTAAACATCGATAAAATTATTGAGGTTGCAAAATCCTGCAATGCCGATGCTATTCATCCCGGCTATGGTTTTCTTTCAGAAAATGCCGTCTTTGCGCGTCGGTGTGCAGAGGAAGGAATTATTTTTATTGGCCCTGCTCCTGAAGTTATCCTTAAGATGGGTGATAAAATAATGGCACGCGAAGCAATGACAAAAACCGGGATACCCGTTGTCCCGGGTACCGATGGCAGTGTTTCGGGAGAAAAGGAAATTATTACTGCCATTGAGAAAATCGGGCTACCGGTGATGATAAAAGCATCTGCCGGTGGTGGCGGAAAAGGAATGCGCCTTGTTCAAAACGAACAGGAAGTAGTTTCTGCTGTTAGAGCTGCCCGGTCTGAAGCGCTATCGGCTTTTGGCGATGATTCGGTGTATATTGAAAAATACATAACATCACCTCACCACATTGAGTTTCAAATACTTGCAGACGAACATGGAAATACCATACACCTTTTCGAACGCGAGTGTTCCGTACAAAGGCGCCATCAAAAAATGATTGAAGAAACACCATCGCCGCTAATGACCGAGGAACTTCGCGAAAAAATGGGTAATTCTGCTGTTAATGCTGCCAAAGCTGTGCATTACACTGGAGCCGGCACCATAGAATTTTTAGTTGACAATAATCTCAACTATTACTTTCTGGAAATGAACACACGATTGCAGGTTGAGCACCCTATTACAGAACGTATAACAGGAGTCGACCTTGTAAAACAGCAAATTTATATTGCCGAAGGCCGTGAGCTGGAATTTAAACAAGAAGATATTAAAAGCCGTGGGCACTCCATTGAATGTCGTATTTACGCTGAAGACCCCGACAATAACTTTATGCCCAGTGCCGGAAAAATCCATAACATTTCTGAGCCTCTGGGACTTGGTGTGCGAACAGATGGCTACGTTTACGAAGGGTACGAAATCCCCATTTATTACGATCCGATGATCTCAAAACTGATCATTTGGGGAAAAACGAGAAAGGAATCATTACGGCGAATGAGAAGGGCACTCTATGAATATAAAATTACCGGAGTTAAAACTTCAATTAAATTGCTCGAACGTGTAATGAACAACAAAAACTTTATTGATGGCAATTATGATACCCATTTCATTGAAAACAATAAAAATGATTTAATGGATTTCAAACCCTGTGAAGATTGCAGCGACATGGTTATCATAGCAGCATATATTGATTATCTCCAGAAAATAAGCAATATACAAGTTAACAATAAAGAATTCTCATCGGCACCAAGCAGATGGAAAAAAACATCATTTCCAAACCATTTTTAAAAGAAAAATATGGCAGTTGAAATAAAAATAGGGGATCGTACTGCCTGGGTTGACCTTATAAGCCAGGATGGTAATTTCCTCGAAATAACTATCAACGACAAAAAGTATAAGGTTGACCTTATGCACACTGCGGATGGCACTTTCTCAATAATAGAAGGAGGGCGTTCCTACAATATTGAATTGGTACCACAAGACGTTCCTAAAAAATATACTGCCTATACGCTCTACGAAGAATTTAATGTGGAAGTAATTGACGCAGAAGCACGCTACCTTATGAACCGTGGCACCGACGATTTTGGAGGAAATGAGAATAAAATAACTTCGCCTATGCCCGGCAAAGTCATCAAAGTACTTGTAAAAGAAGGAGATAATATAAAAGAAGGAGAAACTGCTATCATCATATCAGCTATGAAAATGGAGAGTGAATACAAAGCTCCTATTACAGGAAAAGTAAAAAAGGTGCATGTTTCCGATGGTGATACCGTAGAAGGCCATCAAATCTTAATAGAAATAGAATAAACCACATAAATATATGGATTTAAAAGAAAAATACAGCCAACTCGATGAAATGAATAAAAATGCCGAGTTGGGCGGAGGTATTGCGCGGATCGAAAAGCAACATGCCGCTGGTAAAAAATCGGCAAGAGAGCGAATTACACAATTGCTAGACCCGGGTACTTTTACAGAAATAGATAAGTTGGTAACCCACAGAAGTTACGATTTTGGTATGGAAGCCAACAAAATTCTTGGCGACGGATTAATCTCAGGATATGGAAAAATAAATGGAAGACTGGTATATGTTTTCGCACAGGATTTCACCGTTTTCGGCGGTTCACTTAGCCGTGCCAATGCCGATAAAATCATTAAAATACAGGATCTTGCACTAAAAATGGGGGCCCCTATTATCGGTCTTAACGACTCAGGAGGGGCAAGAATTCAGGAGGGCGTGGAAAGCCTTGCCGGGTATGCCGATATTTTCTACAGAAATGTTATTTCATCAGGGGTAATTCCGCAGATTTCAGCCATTTTAGGTCCATGTGCCGGCGGTGCGGTGTACTCCCCTGCCCTTACCGACTTTATATTTATGGTAAACGAAAAAAGCCATATGTTTGTAACCGGCCCGGATGTAATAAAAACGGTAACCCACGAACAGGTTACCAAAGAAGAACTGGGTGGCGCCAATACACACAATAGCAAAAGCGGGGTGGCACATTTTAACGGAACCGACGAAGACCAAACACTAATAATGGTGCGCGAATTGTTGAGTTTTCTACCTTCTAACAATCTGGAAGACCCACCTGTAAAAAAAACAGTGGATCCCACAGACCGCGAAGATGAAAGCCTCCAGGAACTGATACCTGCCGACCCAAACAAGCCCTATAACATGCACGAAATCATCCAAAAAGTGATTGACAACAACCACTTTTTAGAAGTACAGGCACAATATGCACAGAACATAGTGGTAGGATTCGCCCGTTTTGGTGGAAAACCTGTGGGTATCGTGGCCAATCAACCGGCACACCTGGCCGGAGTGCTGGATATCAATTCATCGACAAAAGCTGCACGATTTGTGCGGTTTTGCGATGCTTTTAACATCCCGCTGGTAACATTTGTTGATGTACCTGGTTTTCTGCCCGGAACAAGCCAGGAATTTGGCGGTATTATTAAACACGGCGCAAAATTGCTTTATGCTTTTTCTGAAGCTACCGTTCCTAAAATAACCATTATCACGCGCAAAGCATATGGCGGAGCCTACGATGTTATGTCGAGCAAACACATTGGTGCCGATGTAAATTTCGCTTACCCCACAGCAGAAATTGCCGTTATGGGCCCCGAAGGTGCTATTAATATTATACATCGAAATAAAATTACCAATGAGAAAGAAAAAGCAAAAGCTGTTCAGGAATACCGCGATAAGTTTGCCAACCCTTACAAAGCTGCTTCGTTGGGTTATGTCGATGAGATAATAATGCCTAAACATACAAGGAAAAAAATTATCGAGGCACTTGAAATGACCCAAAATAAGCGCAAATCAAATCCACCTAAAAAACACGGTAATATTCCGCTTTAAAATTGCTATTTTATCGGCAAGAAATGCTAAAAACAGAAGATTGGCAAATTTTAAAACACATTATATTACTGATAATTAAATATTTATATAAAAATAATAAAATTTTCAAGGGACGAAAGCCTGATTCTTTTTTGGGTTATTCAATTTCCGTCAGCTAAAAAAATTGGAGGCAAAAGACAATTACAACACAGGTGTTAAATTATAAAGCATTGAGAAGCGCTCTGAAGTCAATAGCTATCTGATTGGTAGCCTGGCAACTATCAAAAAAGTAATTAGTCAGCAAATGAATAAATATCGTACAGAACCACGAAGGCACAAAGGAATATTAGCGTCAAGCTTAAAAAACACGAAAGCATTTGATAAATAACAATTTATTTCTAATTTTGCGCGTCCAAAAATTAATTGGAAATAATAAGTAAAATTTAAAAATTAGACGATTATGTTGAATCAGTATGAAACCGTCTTCATTTGTACTCCCGTTTTATCTGAGCCACAGGTAAAGGAGGCGGTAAAAAAATTCAGGGACATCGTTACCGGCAACGATAATGAGATGATCCATGAAGAAAACTGGGGCATGAGAAAATTGGCTTACCCCATTCAAAAGAAATCTTCAGGTTTTTACCAGTTATTTGAATTTAAAGCCGACCCGGCATTTATTGCAAAGCTGGAAACCGAATTCAGGCGTGATGAGCGTATAATCCGTTTTATGACGGTGAAGTTAGACAAATACGCACTGGAATACAGCGAAAAACGGAAAAAAATTCAAAAAGAAAAAACCGAAAAGGAGGCATAAAAAATGGCACAAGGATCAAGTGAAATAAGATATCTGACACCGCCGTCAGTAGAAATAAAAAAGAAAAAATATTGCCGGTTTAAAAAGAATGGCATTAAATACGTTGACTATAAAGACCCGGAATTCCTGAAAAAATTCCTTAACGAACAGGGTAAGATTTTACCCCGCCGGATTACCGGAACCTCTTTAAAATACCAGCGAAAAGTTGGCCAGGCCATAAAACGTGCCCGCCAGATTGCATTGCTGCCGTTTGTAACCGATATGATGAAATAATTTAAAGGAGGAAATGAAATGGAAATAATATTATTACAGGACGTTGACCGCCTGGGCAGCAAAGACGATATTGTAACGGTGAAAAACGGATATGCAACAAATTATCTGATACCCAACAAATTTGCCATTGCAGCAACAAAAACGGCAAAAAAAGTGCTTGCCGAAAATGTAAAACAAAGGGCACATAAAGAAGCAAAGCTGAAAGAAGAAGCTACTTTAATTGCAGAAAAGCTTGTAAACAAGAAAATTACTATTGGCGCAAAAACAAGCTCACTGGGAAAAATATTTGGTTCTGTTAACACGATCCAATTGGCAGAAGCCATCAACAAAAAAGGATTTGAAATTGACCGCAAACAAATTAAACTTCCCGAAGACAGTATTAAAGAAGTGGGCACCTATACTGCCAAAGTTAAACTGCACAAAGAAGTTGTAGTTGACGTTGAATTTGAAGTAGTTGCAGAGTAAACTATACAACAAAAATAAAATTTTAAAAGAGGTTTTCCGTTAGAATACGGGAAACCTTTTTTATTTGGCAGCAATGGTTTCTATTTCAACTAAAACACCCAAAGGAAGGTCCTTTACGGCATATGCTGCCCTTGCCGGTTGGTCTTGTTTGTAGTAGCTTGCGTACACTTCGTTCATTGCCGAAAAATCGGACATATTACTCAAAAGGCAAGTCGATTTTACCACATCGGAAAAAGAATAACCGGCAGCATTGAGAATGGCGCCAATATTTTCCATTACCTGTGTGGCCTGTTCTTTTATACCGCCTTCAACCACTTTTCCTGTCCCGGGTACCAGTGGAACCTGCCCGGAAATAAAAAGCATACCATTCGCCTCAACGGCCTGGCTGTAAGGCCCCACTGCCTTTGGAGCCTGCGGAGTTTCAATAATTCGTTTCATTATTCAATTTTTTATATTCATATCAACTGGAAACGGTGGGGAAATATCCGATTCAACGGTTTATTAGAAGTTATCGTAAAAGCTTTGGCGCTTTTGTATCCGTAGATCTTTTAATATCGACGATTTAGCATTGATGGTAAAACTATAGCTCTTCGCAAAGCCGAATGGCACAAAATTAAATGCCATTTGCCAACAATGCAGGTCGCGGGTAACATTAAAAGTAGTATAGGCAAATTCACCAGCCTGGATATCAAAATTAGTATTAACATTCACTTTCCATTTGTCGGTTAAGCTGATATTTCCCCTTAAGCCCAAGGTTTGCGTAATTTTTCCTTTGGGATAACTTCTCGTTGGCCCTGCGTAATTAAAACTATAATCAAATCCAAAACTCCATGGAATACTGAAATCGACATATTCGGAATAGATTGGAGGAAGAACCTCTTCTTCCTGTTCATTTTCGCTGCCTTCACCATCGCCGGAAGGCTGGCTGCTCTTACTTTTTTCTTTTCCGCTTTTCGAATTAAAATTCATACCAAACGACATATTCGCCCGCGTTAACCGGCCCAGTTTTTTTATACCCGACCGCTCATTCCACACATATTTATGAATAGGCCGGTAATCTTCATTCAGCATATATGGCTCCAGCACCGTGCCCATGTTAATACTCACACCGGCAATTGTTGTTCTTGCGCGTATGCTTATAGGCGAAAGGTTTAACGAATCGGCAATCAGGTCATAGGAAGTTGAAATACTCAGGTTATCAATAAGCTTTACCTTTTTATATTTAACCTTATCATCGGTTTTCGTGGTATCTTTTACGTCCAGAACCTTCATTTCCAAGTTATTATTCAACGAAAAAGAAACCGATCCGGAAGCACCCCGCGATGGTGACCCACCATAAATTCCACCAGTATTTACATCGAAATATTGATAATTAGTACTGTCTACCTGCACATATTGCCAATAACCAAAACGCTCTCGGCCAAAATCGGGCCGATAAGAAAAACTAATCGACGGTGTCATTTTATGCCGAATGCCATTTATCCTCGAATTGGGATTTAAAGGTTTAAAGTTTCCGTAAATATTTGTTGTTGTACTCAGCGAATAGCTATAATCATACACACGGTTCAACCCCCTTATTACATCACGCCGAACATGCGATGCTACACCTCGCTCGTCGTAAAAAATACTATCGGCATTGTAAGAATAGTTGTATTTTTTAAAATACCACTTTTCGTTATAACTAAAACTGGGGCTAACGTTTATGTATTTAAAAAGGTTGAAACCCGGGAAAGCAATAGGTATATTGTGTCTTATCCCATTTTTCCAATCATCCTGAAAGTTCTTATCAAAAAGTTCATACTCCTTAACATTGTTAATAGAATTACGCATATTGGCCGTGTAGTTAATACTAAATTTTTCGTAAAACCTGATCGGGCCACTACGATTTTTCTTCCTAAAAGGATAAACCTTTGTCATATTAAAAGTCATTTCCGGCAACGATAACGAAATGGTTGTGTCAACAGAGCTTTGCGAATGGCGAAGGTTCATCGAAATATTAAAAGGCGTATTCTCAAAACGACGCGTATAAGATATACTCGATGATTTCTGGTTTCGAAGATAATTTCTACCTGCACCCGCCTGTCCGTAATACGAATTTTGCTTGTCGTAACCACTGGTAGAAAAGTTTACACTTACAGAAAAAGTGCGATTAGGGTTAGCTTTGGCATCCTGACTGTGCGACCAGGTAACCTGAAACTGCGGCGATTCAGTGTACTCATCAGAGTTTTTTTCGCCATAGCGATTAAATGCATACCTGAAATCAAACCCGCCACTATATTTATAGCGTTTGCGGTAATTAGTATGCAACTGTGCTCCCCATGATCCTTTGGAATAAATATCACCCCGAAGGGCCAGATCGAAATACTGGCTCGCTGCCCAGTAATAGCCACCTTCCCGAAGGAAGAACCCGCGATTCTGCTCTTCTCCGTATGTTGGAATAAGTATTCCCGAGGAATAAGTAGGTGTATTGGGAAAATAACCAAATGGCAGAAAAGGAAAATAAATAGGAAAATCCTCGAGTACCATATGAGCGGGACCTGTTACAATTTTTTTACCCGAGATAACCTTTGCCTTCGATAACTGCATGTAAAAATGAGGATGCTCAGCATCGCAGGTAGTATATTTTGCTTTTTCGGTAATAAAAACTTCTTTGTCAATCTTTTTGGTACGGTCGCTCAAAATACGCCCTTCGCCTTGCTCGGTAACCACTCTGGTAATAAAAGCTTTTTCCGTTTCAAAATTATACCGCATAGTTTCCGACTCAAATTCTTCAGAACCCTGTTTAAACACCGGCTTTTGAACTGTTGTTTCCGTACTATCTTCCACTCCTTCGGCATACAACTCCCTGGCTTCCAGATTAAGGCGAATATAATAAGCTGTAAGCTCAATGTCCTGATAGGTAATTTTGGCATTATTGTATAGAAAAACTTCTTGTTCGCCCAGAGCAACAACCATTGAATCAGCGTTGTAGACAATAGGTGCGTCAATGATATCTTTTTGAGAGGAGTCGAGCGCAAGGGTATCAACCTCTAATGTGTCAACAGATAACGTATCAGTCAAAAGTAAATCAGAAACCAAAGTATCGAAAACGAGCTTATTCAAAGATTGCGGGTTTAAACGATCTACCAAAACTGACCCTTTAATGGGAGTAATGGTAATATTCTCTAATTCCTGACCACTTAAAAAAAATGGAACAATTAAAAAAATATATATGACAATAATTTTATGCAAAGTGTTTTCTGAATTAGTATTCGCTCATGGCCCGACAAAAATAAAAATAAGCTCTCTACTATTTCCCTAACAAATGTAAAATAATTTTAATATTTATATTTTTGTTTAGAAACCATTGAAAACATGAAGAGACAAATTATTCTTTTAATAATATTTTATACCATTTGGAGCCCGGGAGAACATTCTGTTGCAGCAAAAAGATTTTCTTTGGCTAAAGACGACAAACATGTAAATGTTGTTGTAATAGATGCCGGCCACGGAGGAAAAGATACGGGCGCTTCATCAAACGGGGTGCATGAAAAAGATATTGTTTTGGCAGTTGCTTTGAAACTTGGCGAAAAAATAAAAGCCGCCTACCCCGAAATAAAACTCATTTATACGAGAAAATCTGATGTTTTTATTCCCCTTTATCAACGAGCCGATATTGCCAATAAAAATAAAGCCGACCTGTTTATTTCCATTCACGCCAACTCTATTAACAAACCCTATGTAAATGGTGCCGAAACCTTTGTTCTAGGGCAACATCGAAGTGCAGATAACCTGGAAGTAGCAAAAACCGAAAATGCTGTTATTTTGCTTGAAGACGATTACAACACTACCTACGAAGGTTTTGACCCCAACTCACCCGAATCGTATATTATGTTTGAACTTGTTCAGGACGAATACCTCGAACAAAGTGTATTGTTAGCATCAGCTATTCAAAAACAATTCACAGAAAAAGCTAAACGCCTTGACCGCAGCGTTAAACAGGCAGGATTCTTGGTTCTCAGGCGCACCACTATGCCAAGTGTGCTGGTGGAAACCGGATTTATCAGCAATTCAAATGAACGGAGCTACATGCAAAGTGAAAAAGGCAAAGACGAACTGGCAACAGCCATATTTACTGCTTTTTCAGAATATAAAACAAAGATTGAAAACAAGAGTTTATTTGCTCTGGTAACCGAAAAAGCAACAAGCCAGCCGGTTTTGCCAACTGAAAACAACAGCAAAGCTTATTCATCCGATGTAGATGATAAATTAACTTTTGCTGTTCAATTGGCTGCCTCTTCGAAAAAGCTAAAAACAAATGCCGCAAATTTTAAAGGTGTAAAAAAAGTGTTCAGAAAAAACTACGGCAACATTTATCGTTACTTCACCGGCACCTTTAATAGTTACGAAGAAGCCCAGGCAGAGAAAAACCGTTTGACCTCAAAATTTCCTGATGCTTTTGTTGTGGCATTTAAAAACGATGTGTTAATTTCAGTAAAAATGCCTCATTAAATAATGTGTGAAACCGCCAAAATTCTTAATTTTACTTTTCTGGCTGGCACCTAATGAAGCAATTCAGGGAAAAACCAAAATTTTAACGATTCAATAAAAGAATACTGACATGAAGATTTCAAAATATGCCAAGTTAGGTATTTTAATAGTTGCATCAATAGCTATTCTGGTGTGGGGGCTGAGTTACCTCAAAGGACACGATTTCTTCACCCGAAATAAAAGCTTTTATGTTGTCTACGATAGAATTGACGGCTTACAGAAAGCCAGCAAGGTTACGCTCAACGGACATCAGATTGGGCAGGTAAACGATATCTGTTTTGCCCCCGATAAAAGTGGCAAACTAGTTATTACACTTTCGATTAATGAAGCTTTTGATATACCGGTAAATTCGTTGGCACAAATAGTCAGTAGCGATATCATTGGTTCAAGATCGGTAAAAATTGTCTTGAATAATAATAACAATACTTATTATGCTGATGGAGATACGATACCAGGTGCCCTTGAAGCTGATTTAAAGGAACAGGTGAGCATGCAGGTGTTGCCAATAAAAAATAAAGCAGAACAATTACTGAGTACAATCGATTCTGCCATTACTGTATTAACCGTTCTTTTTAACGAAGATGCGAGAAAAAACCTGACAAAAAGCTTTGAAAATATAAATCTTACAATTGATAACCTACAGAAAACAAGCAGCGATTTACAGGATATTGTTTCGGTAGAAAAAAATGGAATTAAACATATTGTTGAAAATGTAGAAGATATAACCACCGTTTTTCGAAATAATACAACCGAATTAGATGAGGCCATAAAAAACCTGTCATCGTTTTCAGACACGTTGTCAAGAATATCAGTTTCCCCGATTGTTGCTAATATTTCAAAAGCATCGGAACAGATACTTTCAACCATTGAAAAACTGAATAGTAACGATAATACCGCAGGTTTGTTACTTAACAACCCTGAACTGTATGAATCAATTAGCGAATTATCAGGTAACCTTAGTTATCTTATCAATGATATTCAGGCTAACCCAAAACGGTACTTGCACTTTTCAGCTTTAGACTTTGGCAAAGAGTACTACATTAATGCTTCTGATGACGTTTCAACAAAAAATATTGTATTTAAAGTACACCTTATTTCAACAGAGTCGGAAATACCATTAAACAACGAGGTATTTAACGGATTAGGGAAAGAAGTGGAAGAGTACCAGGCCAGTGGTGCTTATTCTTATCTTTATGGAGCAACCGGGTCTTATACTGAAGCCATTAAATTCCAAAATAAAGCAAGAAAAAATTTCCCTGAATCGACAATTGTGGCATTCAAAAACGGCAAGTTGATAAAACTCGAAAAAGCGTTAAAATTACTCCGATAATCTGCAGGTTTAGATTGACAATTAATATTATGGAAAATTATACCCTACCACAACCTACCAGTTATGTATTTAATTGTCAATGGATTAATTAACAAGTATCTGATTATAAGATAGTTATATAAATAAAAAAAATTTAACTAATTAAATGCCTGAAAAAGAAAACAATATAATTTATTCAAGAAAATCAATAGATTTTTAATTTTTTTTTTCATTTTTTTTTAGCAACTTTTGTCGTTGGGAATTTTAGAAATTTTTAGTTTAACCTCATTAACCAAATTTTTTAATGAATGAAGATTTTGCATCTGCATGGGAGAAGTGTCTGAATGTAATTAAAGACAATGTACCTGCCAGCAGTTATAAAACCTGGTTTGAGCCAATAAAACCGGTTAAATTACAGAAGAAAGTACTGACAATACAGGTACCAAGCGCTTTTTTTTACGAATACCTGGAAGAACAGTTCATCGACATTCTGAGGCGCACCTTGCGCATGGTTTTAGGCAACGGTGCAAAATTGGAATACAATGTAGTAATGGGTAATAAAAACAGCAGCGATCCTTATACCGTAAGTTACCCTACCAATAACAATACAAAAATCCAGAACAATCCGCTTTCCATACCGTTTAAATCTGAAGAAAAAACAACCATCAGAAACCCGTTCATTATTCCGGGCATTCAAAAATTGCAAATCGACCCGCAACTAAAACCTGAAAACACTTTCGAAAATTTCATTGAAGGAGATTGCAATCGGCTGGCGCGTAGTGCCGGATTCGCCGTTGCACAAAATCCGGGTGGAACAGCTTTTAACCCTTTAATGATTTATGGAAATTCGGGGTTGGGAAAAACACACCTGGCACAAGCTATAGGCATTGAAGCAAAAGAACAATTTCCGGATAAAATTGTGTTGTACGTAAACGCCAATAAATTTCAGACACAATTTACCGAAGCAACACGCAATAACAATCGGAACGATTTTCTGCATTTCTATCAAATGATAGATATTCTTATTCTGGACGATGTGCATGAGTTCGCAGGGAAAGAAAAAACGCAAGAAACATTTTTCCATATCTTCAACCACCTCCATCAAATGGGCAAACAACTTATTCTTACTTCAGATAAGCCACCCATTGAGTTAAAAGGAATGGAACAACGCCTGCTCTCGAGGTTTAAGTGGGGACTAACCACCGACCTACAAGTACCTGATTTTGAGACGCGTATGGAAATCCTTCGACGTAAGGTATATAAAGATGGCATCACACTTTCTGACGAAGTATTGGAATATATTGCCTCTCACGTATCTAATAATGTGCGCGAGCTGGAAGGCGCTTTGGTTTCGCTGCTGGCACAATCGATGCTTAACAAGCGCGAAATTACACTCGAACTAACGGCTAAACTTATTAATAAACTGGTTAAAAACTCTAAACGCGAACTTTCCATTGAATATATCTCGAAAGTGGTTTGCGACTATTTCAACATGTCTGTTGACATTTTACAGGCCAAAACCCGAAAACGCGAAATTGTTCAGGCACGGCAACTGGCCATGTATTTCTCAAAAAGCTTAACCAAATATTCTTTAGCAAGTATAGGTGCACAAATTGGCAGTAAAGACCATGCTACAGTGCTTCATGCATGTAAAACTGTTAATAACCTTAAAGATACCGACAAGAACTTCAGGCAATACGTTGAAGACATTGAAAAGAAATTGAAAATGTAAATGGAAGCATCCTTAAAAGGGTGCTTTTTTTATGAACGATACCTATAAAACCATTGAAACTGCAAACGAAGGCTACTTAAAAGAAAAAGGGAGTAAATTTCTGGCATTCGTTTATCCGGTAACCAACGAGGAACAAATAAAAGATATTCTGGCAAAACTACGCAAAGAACACCACAGTGCCCGTCATCATTGCTATGCCTGGAGGCTTGGCAAAACCCCCGAAACAATTACCTTTCGTGCCAACGACGATGGTGAACCTTCGTCAACAGCCGGAAAACCCATTTTAGGACAACTACTTAGTTTTGATGTTAGCAATGTTTTATTGGTGGTTGTGCGTTATTTTGGCGGTAAATTACTGGGTGTGGGTGGCCTTATCAATGCCTACCGAAATGCTGCTGCAAATGCACTTAACAATGCGGAAATCATTGAAAAAATTATTGAAAAGCAATACTACCTCGATTTTACCTACAACGAACTGAATGAGGTAATGCAAATAATTAAACAAAATAACCTGAACATACTTAATACCTGGTTCGAAGAAAAGTGCAGATTGCTTTTTTCTGTGCGAAAATCAGAAGTAGAAAAAATAGAGGATATATTTTCTAATTTTTACGGAGTAACCATCACAAAAAGTGCAGATTAACTGCAAAATTAATAACTACATATTCACAGAAAATATCTGCTGTTAATAAATTGGTGAAAACTCGAAACATAAAAACTAACGAAACAAAAAATTACTGTTTACTTTTGAATTCAATGATAAAACATTGCTACTATCAATTCGTTACTTTAAAAGAAATTATAAATTTCTACATTCCAAAAATTTTTTATTCTCTCTGTTTTATCGCTAACTTTTACAGAAAGGATATAACTTTCCGAAACGATATATTCGTTAAAAGAGGTTCGTTTATGAAAAACCAACATTTTGTTATTCAAATGTTGGTTTTTTTATTTTACAGAAAGCATAAATGGTTATTGAGTCATTACTGCCAACATATAACGTTTCCGGTTGAGCAAAAAACCAAATACAAAATAGTATCCAAATGAAAAAGGATTTAATATCAATTACAGATTATTCGAAAGAGGAATACTTACGGATAATGAAACTTGCAGCCGACTTTGAAAGAGAGCCAAACCGCAATTTGCTTTCCGGGAAAGTGGTTGCCACACTGTTTTTCGAACCATCAACCCGCACAAGGCTGAGTTTTGAAACGGCAATAAGCCGTCTGGGTGGCCGAATAATCGGGTTTGCCGACCCCGAAAGCTCTAGTGCCACAAAAGGGGAAATGCTTCACGACACCATAAAAATGGTAAGCAACTATGCCGACCTCATCATTATGCGCCACCCGCTGGAAGGTGCAGCACGTTATGCTGCAGAAGTTTCGTCGGTGCCGGTAATAAATGCCGGCGATGGTGCCAACCAGCACCCTACCCAAACATTGCTCGATATGTATTCAATCCTAAAAACACAAGGACGGCTCGACAACATTAACATTTTTATGGTTGGTGACCTCAAATATGGGCGAACAGTACACTCACTGATTATGGCATTGTCACAGTTTGAAAATCCTATTTTCAACTTTATTGCACCAGATGAACTAAAAATACCGGAAGAATATACCATACACCTGAAAGAGAAAGGCATAAAGTATTTTGAGCACCGCGAATTTACCGATATTATTAGCGAAGCCGACATTATTTACATGACAAGAGTACAGAAAGAAAGATTTTCAGACCCTATTGAATATGAGAAAGTTAAAAACACATACATCCTTAGGAATGCCATGCTGGAAAGCACCAAACCCAACCTAAAGATACTTCATCCCCTGCCCCGCGTTAACGAAATACACACCGACGTTGACACCAACGAAAAAGCTTACTATTTTGACCAAGCCCGCAATGGTGTTTTTACCCGGGAAGCTATTATTTCACATACAATGAATTTAATTTGAACAACCATGAACGACGATACAAATAAAAAGCTAAAGCTGAAAGTAAGCGCCATAAAAGAAGGAACAGTAATTGATCATATTCCTGCCCACAGCCTTTTTAAAGTAATTTCGATTCTGGGCCTCGAAAAAATAGAAAACCAAATAACTTTTGGCACCAACCTCGAGAGTGAAAAACTGGGGGCAAAAGCCATTATTAAAGTAACGGATACGTTTTTTAAAGACGATGAGATCAACAAAATTGCTTTAATTGCACCAAATGCCAAGCTAAATATTATTCGTGACTATATGGTAGTAGAGAAAAAGGTGGTTGAAATACCCGATAAAATTACCGGAATAGTTAGGTGTTTTAACCCTATGTGTATTACAAACAACGAAAAAATAACCACCAGCTTTACCGTAATCAGAAAAATACCTGTATCGCTAAAATGCAGCTACTGCGAGAAAATAACCAATAAAGAAGAGATCAGGATGTATTAATGCAATTTTTAGTCAAAAGGTGAATTAAATAGTATTGTACACCGGTTTTTTTATATATTTGCAATCGCAAAAATGCAGGGTAAGCCGGCATTTGAACTTATTAAACAAAGTATTTGTCTGTTGATATTAAGCTGGGTGGTAGTATTTCTGCATTTGCGGTATTTGCCCAAATGGTTAAAACACTCGAAATAATATTAAAATCGACAATGCCCAGATGGTGGAATTGGTAGACACGCTAGTTTCAGGGACTAGTGGCCGCAAGGCCGTGCAGGTTCGAGTCCTGTTCTGGGCACAACATTAAAAACCATCAAAAACAAAAGCGCTTAAAATCAATATCTTAAGCGCTTTTTTGGCACTTTCAGGAGTAATTAATGTACTTGTAGGAGTATGACAATAATTTCAGAAAAACCTTTATGTATTGCTCATCCTTATGCTAATTTTGTGGTATGGATTAAACCCGACTTTGTGAAATATATTGAAACATTAGTAAAATATGGCGATGATGATGATGCTTTAAGACTCTTAAGGAATAAATAAACAATTAACTAATTATATAATATTTAATAAACATAACTTATAAATTTAATAAACGATGAAAAAATTATTTTTAATTATCACATTACTTTTCTCAATTGCTTTAATGCAAAGTTGCAAAAAATCGGATGAAAACCTAAAAGCTAAAACTCATTTCAATCCTCCTGCTTGGATACAGGGCAATTGGGGAGTAAAAGGATTATCGGAGAACCCTACTGTTATATTTCGTTTTACAAAAGACAACTTTTTTTCAATAGCAGGGGTTTATTCAGAGATTGACTACAATGGGTATGTAAATAACTATAATGAGGCTGGACATAACATAAAAGTTAAAGAAGATATAAACTCTACATCTTATCAAATAAAAATAATAATTAACAAACAAGCTACAACCACATTTAAATTTATTAAAGTAAATGAAAATAAGATTATTGATAAAGATAATATAAGCGAAACGACGTTAATAAGAATATAAGATAATCTATTTTACAAATCAATAAAAGATTATGGCTATTTATATTCGTTTATCAAATATGATAATCTTAAAATCTTCACTTGAAAAGAATTTAGACGGAGGTGTTGAAGCTTTTAAGAAAGAGATAAGATTAATTACTATGACCAAGAAGATGACTATCTAATTTCAGTCAGTGCAATGAATTATTCTGAACTTTGTGTTTGGGTTGGAGATTTTGGATTGACTGAAAAAGATTGTGTTTTAGTAACTCGTTATGGCGGTAAAGGATGGGAGGCAAACTGGTTAGAAGTATGTGCTCACACTTATGCTTGGCACATTGACGTTGCAAATAAATTAGATTCTATACGAGAAGAATTAGACACTATTTCTGTACGAGATTTTATGAAAAAATATAATTCATATTTAGACTATCTGGAAATTGGTTTAGCCCCCTATTATTCGAACTTGCTTGTAGCTATTAAATCTTGTCCACATAAATAATCTTGAAAATAACTTAAACAAGAATAGAAAATAAGAATTAAAGCAAATATATTTTTCACCATTTTAGGAACTTAACGGTTAATGTTTTTTATTAACATGTGTAATAGGTTACTTATCATCTCTGTTTATATTTTAATAATGCGTTATCTATCGAAAAGCCGGGAAATTTATTTTCCCAAAAACGTTAGTGAAGCAATGTATTAATCACTTATACAATATTTTTTTTCTAAACACAACGGGATAGTAACATTAAATTTTGTAAGATAAATCAAAAAAAAGAAAAGCTTATTAAGCTGAAAACTGGCTTGTTATCTTTAGTTTGTCAATCGCGTTTCAACAATTTTTTTCTTTCCCGTTTAGTCATCTCCAATGCGCGAATATCGTATGGATGCACCACAGTAATATCCATTGCCGGATTTACGAGAGAAATCTCACCAGGATTAATAACAAACTGTGGCAGCACAAACCTAAGTTCGTCGTTTAATAGCGAATTATGGTAGATCAACAATACTATTCCATCTACATTTGGAGCAACTTCTCCAAGTACCTCCCCTGCATGTACCACCTTATTCAGCGCTAATTTTTTTGCTTTATCCACCACATTCCGATAGCACATTAAGGTTCCGTCGGGCTGTAAAAGTGTGATGGAATTATTCCAGGTATTGTACCACGATTCCGGATCGCTGTTTCGCTTTGCTCCCACAACTTCAACTACTTGTCCCCGCCGTGCCGCACACACCGGTTCGCCGGGTTTAGCAACAAAACCAACTGCTACCCATCGTTTCAAATTATTGGCTCCCCAAAACCCATCGATATTAGCAACATCAAAAGATTTCACTGTTTGGCCTGGTGTAAACGGTAGCAGATAAGGAAAATCTAAATTTACTTTTGCCTTTGGGTCGGAGCGGTACGACTTTATTTTATAGTTAAACCGTGGTACATCCTCGCCAGGATAGCGTGGCAAGGTAAAAAGCACATTATTCCCCGGCTCAAGTTGCTTAACATAGGGCAACGGTTCACTAAAGGTTGTGTTTTGCAAATCGGCAAATTCAATATTTAAAAACAAAGGCGTTTTTGCATTATTAACTGCCGTAAACATACAATCACCCACGCCGTTATAATCAACCCTTACATTAACAAGTTGTCCTTGAACCTGAAAAGCAATGACTCCCAGAAACAATATTTGAAGTAACCGTATCATAATTTTTATGTTTTATCTTCAAAAATAATGTTTTTTCTGTATGTATTTTTCAGGCCGGTTATATTCAAAAAGCCACGCTACATTGTGAAACAACACTTACAAAACCAGTTTTTAAAAGAACCTGAACAACATCAACGAAAATTATATTTAGGCAGATGTTCTGCGACAGGAGCCCAAAACAATTTTATAATGGCTTACAACTTTTCAAAAAACAAAAAGCCCGGAATCAACTTCCGGGCTTCATTATTTCACCAAAAACAACAACGGCTTATTTTACTTTGTCAACGATAGCTTTAAAAGTTTCAGGTTGGTTCATTGCCAAATCGGCAAGCACTTTCCTGTTAATTTCAATATCGTTCTTTTTTAATAATCCCATGAATTGCGAATATGACATTCCTTCCAGCCGTGCAGCAGCATTAATACGCTGTATCCACAATGCACGGAACGTTCTTTTTTTCGCTTTTCTGTCGCGGTAAGCATATTGCTGGCCTTTTTCCCAGGTATTTTTTGCTACCGTCCACACGTTTTTACGGGAACCGAAATAACCTTTCGTCTTTTTCAGTAATTTTTTTCTTCGGGCCCGTGATGCTACATGATTTACACTTCTTGGCATACTTTTACTTTTTTTGATAACCGGCGTTTTCCAAAATCGGAAACACTTTAAGGCACAGTTACCGGGTTAATAACTCATTTTTCTCTTTAAAAGATTTTACTTCATGTTCAACAAAAGCTTCACGTTGTTCTCATTGGTTTTATCAATTGTTGTCCAATAGGTGAGATTACGTTTACGTTTTGTACTTTTTTTCGTCAAAATGTGGCTTTTGTAGGCATGTTTTCTTTTAATTTTCCCTGTTCCGGTTAGCCGAAAGCGTTTTTTGGCTCCGGAATTTGTCTTCATTTTTGGCATAATCCTACTTCATTAAATGGTTTCAAAGAACGTTGTTATTTTTTCTTTGGTGAAATATACATTGTCATTCGTTTGCCTTCCAGCTTGGGCATTTGTTCTACAATACCCACTTCTTCGAGAGCGGTAGCCAGCTTCAGCAACAAAATTTCGCCCTGCTCTTTAAAGAGTATTGATCTCCCTTTAAAGAAGACGAAAGCCTTCACTTTTGCACCGTCCTTAAGAAATTTTTCTGCATGGCGCAACTTAAAATTAAAATCGTGGTCGTCAGTTTGCGGTCCGAACCGTATTTCCTTAACCACAACTTTAACTGTTTTTGCTTTAATTTCTTTTTGTTTCTTTTTCTGATGGTAAAGAAACTTTTTGTAATCGATAATTTTACAAACAGGCGGGTCTGCTTTTGGTGAAATCTCCACCAAATCCAACTCCATTTCTTCGGCCATTTTCAGCGCATTACGTAATGGATAGATCCCGGGATTCTCAATATTATCACCTACTACCCTCACTTGCGGAACTCTGATCCTATGGTTTAACCTGTGTTCAGGTTCTGTTTCCCTGGCTTGGAATCGCCTCCTCGGTCCTCTTTTGTTAATAGCTATTTTAAATTCCTCCTATCGTTAGTTATACAATCCTGAAAGTTGTTCTTTCACTTCATTTAACACAAAATTGGCAAAATCGCTTGTTTTCATTATACCCTTATCTCCTTCACCCTGCCGGCGCACAGATACGGTATCTGCCTGTTCTTCATTTTCACCAACAATCAGCATGTAGGGTACTCTTTTTAACTCATTGTCGCGTATCTTCCTACCAATCTTCTCATTACGATCATCAACGACGCTGCGAATATCGGAAATATTTAGAATATCTGAAACTTTTTTCGCATAATCGTTATACTTTTCACTGATTGGTAAAACTACCACCTGTTCCGGAGTGAGCCACAAAGGAAATTTTCCGGCAGTATGCTCAATCAACACTGCCACAAAACGTTCCATCGATCCAAAAGGTGCACGATGGATCATTACAGGCCTGTGGCGCTGGTCGTCAGAACCAATATATTCCAACTGAAAACGCTCCGGCAAATTATAATCAACCTGGATTGTCCCCAATTGCCAGCTCCTTCCCAAGGCATCTTTTATCATAAAGTCGAGTTTTGGGCCGTAAAAAGCTGCTTCGCCCAACACCGTTATTGTATTAAGGCCTTTTTCCTCACAAGCTTCAACAATAGCCTGTTCTGCTTTGTCCCAGCTCTCTGGTGTTCCTATGTATTTTTCCGAATTATCGGGGTCACGCAGCGAAATTTGCGCGGTATAATTCTCAAAACTCAGGGCTTTAAAAATGATAAAGATAATATCAATTACTTTTTTGAATTCTTCTTTCAACTGATCGGGGCGACAAAAAATATGCGCATCGTCTTGCGTAAACCCTCGCACCCTGGTAAGGCCATGCAGTTCACCACTCATCTCGTAACGATATACAGTTCCAAATTCGGCCATCCTGAATGGCAATTCTTTGTACGACCGTGGCCTGGTTTTGTATATTTCGCAATGGTGCGGACAGTTCATGGGTTTCAGCAGGTATTCCTCACCTTCGGCAGGAGTAGAAATAGGCTGGAAAGAATCTTTGCCATATTTCTGATAGTGGCCCGAAGTTTTGTACAGCTTTACATCGCCAATATGAGGGGTCATCACCTGCTCGTATCCATATTTTTTCTGCACTTTTTTCAGGAAATCTTCCAATTGCATACGCAGCCGGGTACCTTTGGGCAACCACAGGGGTAATCCCTGCCCTACAGACTCCGAAAAGGCAAAAAGTTCCATTTCCTTACCTATTTTTCGGTGATCGCGCTTTTTCGCTTCTTCCAGCATAACCAGATACTCGTTGAGCATTTTTTGCTTCGGAAAAGTTACGCCATATACGCGGGTAAGCATTTTATTATGCTCATCGCCACGCCAATAAGCACCCGCCAGAGAAGTAAGCTTTATGGCTTTAATATAACCTGTATCGGGCAAATGAGGGCCACGGCACAAGTCGGTAAAATTGCCTTGGTTGTAAAGCGTAATGGTACCGTCTTCCAGTTCGCTTATCAGTTCCTGTTTCAGTTCATCACCTTTATCGGTAAACATTCTCATCGCATCGGTTTTGGAAATCTCGCTGCGGATAATACTGTTTTTCTCCCTTGCCAGGTCCAGCATTTTTTTCTCTATCTTCGGAAGATCCTTATCGGTAAGCACCTGACCGTCAGGCAAATCAACGTCATAATAAAACCCCACATCTACAGTTGGGCCAATACCAAATTTGGTGCCTGGATAATAAAATTCAATAGCTTCTGCCATAAGGTGCGCCGAAGAATGCCAAAAAGTGTCCTTTCCCGCTTCATCGTCCCAGGTATTCAGTTTTACAGTTGCATCGCTTTTAATTTTTCGTGTAAGATCCCATATTTCGCCGTTAACAGTTACCGACAAAACTTCTTTGGCCAAACGATTCGATATAGAATTAGCGATCTCTAAGCCATCCACCGGATGATCAAAACTTTTCACACTCTTATCTGGCAGTGTTATATTTACCATTACATCTAATTTTCAATTTTTAAAAAAGTTTTGCAAAGATAGTTATTCAGTTTCAGATTACAACAAGTGGAAAAGCCATTCAGTGGTTGATTTTGCACATAATTCATTTCCACCTTTACCAACAATTCTTACATTTGTTTAAAGGAAAAAATTAAACTCATTACATAATGAAACAATTTATTGGCATTTTTATAGCAATTACAACTCTGGCTATCAATACTCAGGCACAGAATGAATTCACATTAAGCGATATTTTTAAACGTGGTATTTTCAGGTCGCAGGGCATTACCGGATTACGATCGATGAACGATGGGGAGCATTATACTACACTTGAAAAAAACCGGATTGTTAAATACAACTACAAAACAGGTAATGAAGTCGCCGTTTTATTCGATGCCACAAAAACCGATGACATTAAAATAGACGCGTTTTCCGATTACGAATTTAGCGATGATGAAACAAAAATTCTGCTTACCACCAATAGAAAACCGATTTACCGCCACTCTTTTACGGCAGAATATTATGTCTGGAATTCGGTTACCGAAGAGCTTAAGCCACTTTCCACTTACGGGCCACAGCAAGGTGCTACTTTTTCCCCCGATGGTAACCGTTGTGCATTTGTACGCGATAATAATATTTTTATTAAGAACCTGAAATTTGGCAGCGAAAGCCAAATTACCTTCGACGGAAAAAAAAATAAAATTATCAACGGAATTCCCGACTGGGTTTACGAGGAAGAGTTTGGAGACTATACCGCTAAAAATGGTTACAACAAAGCACTTTGGTGGTCGCCCGATAGTAAATTTCTGGCTTTTCTCCGGTTCGATGAAAGCGAAGTACCGCTTTTTTCGATGCCACTGTTTGCCGGAGCTGCACCTGAATTGTCGGAATATAAACTTTATCCTGGAATCGATTCTTTTAAATATCCGGTTGCCGGACAAAAAAACTCGGTGGTAACAGCTCATTGTTTTGAAATTAGATCGCGGGCAACCATAAAAATGAAAACAGGCGACGACACCGATGTTTACATTCCCCGGCTAAAATGGACTCCCGATGGTAAAGACCTTGCAATTATGCGGCTTAACAGGTTGCAAAATGAATTGAATATTCTCTACGCCAATCCTTATACCGGCGATTCGAAAATATTTCTGACAGAAAAGAACAAAAAATATATTAATGAAAATTTTTTAGATGATTTTGTATTCCTTAACGATGGGCGCATTGTTTTAATTAGCGAACGCGACGGATGGTCACACCTGTACCTGTACGATAAACACGGGTTTGAAATCAGGCAATTAACATCGGGCAAATTCGATGTAACGGCTTTCTATGGCTATAATGCCACAAATAAGGTTTTTTACTACCAGGCTGCCGCAGAATCTCCATTGCGCCGCGAAGTGTATTATGTTAGCGAAGACGGTAAAAAAAGAGGCAAAATATCTGCAATGGAAGGAACGAACCGCGCTGACTTCAGTAAAAACTTTAATTATTACGTAAATTATTTCAGCACTGCAAAAACGCCGGCCTACATTACAATACACGATAAAAAAGGAAATGAATTAAGGAAACTACAGGATAACACTGTACTAAAAAATACCGTAGAAGTACTGGATGTAAGCCTGAAAACATTTTTTCAGTTTACTACTACAAACGGAGATGTTTTAAACGGATATATGATCAGGCCAAAGGGATTTAACCCTTCAAAAAAATATCCGGTGGTAATAACACAATATAGTGGGCCCAATTCTCAAAGTGTAACCGATAGCTGGGGGCGCTTAGGCTGGAATCAATACCTGGCGCAAGAAGGGTTTCTGGTGGTTTGTGTTGATCCAAGAGGAACAGCAGTACGGGGTGAAGCCTTTAGGAAATGCACCTACATGCAACTGGGCCGTTATGAATCAGATGATATGGTTGAAGCAGCAAAATACCTCGGCACGCTTTCTTATGTTGACAAAGATAACATTGGTATTTTCGGGTGGAGCTACGGCGGTTTTGTGACCCTGCTAACCCTGGAAAAAGGCGGCAACCTTTTTAAGGCTGGTATTGCCGTTGCTCCGGTTACCAGCTGGCGCTACTACGACACAGTATACACAGAGCGCTATATGCGTACTCCCGATGAAAACCCGGACGGATATGACGATAATTCGCCCCTGTACCATACCGGTGATATTACAGGAAGATTGCTTATTATACATGGTTCTGCCGACGACAATGTACATGCGCAAAATACATTCGAATTTACAGAACGCATGGTACAGTCAGGAATTCAATTTGACATGGCTATTTATACCAACCGCAACCATGGCATATACGGTGGAAATACAACCATGCACCTTTACAACCGCATGACTAACTTTTTTAAGCAAAATCTGCAATAGTTATTTTACAAAACTTTAACCCGATATTGAAAAAATGAAACGCATATTCGGATATTTTTTACAAGGTATTTTGCTTATTGCACCTGCTGCAATTATTATTTATATTGTTTATACCCTGTTCATTACTATCGACAGCCGTATAACGCCAGCTTTCGAAAAAATTATTGGATTTACAATACCAGGCATAGGTATACTCTTACTGTTTATTATACTTACGTTTATTGGATTTATAGGCCAAACAGCAATAGTAAGGCCTGTAAAACGCCTTGGCAACAGGCTGATAAAAAAAATTCCTTTGCTAAACCTGCTTTATTCAGCATTTAACGACCTGTTTTCGGCTTTTGTAGGTAAAGAAAAGAAGTTCAATACCCCTGTGAAAGTTTTTTTTAACCGCGAAAACAACCTTTACAAATTGGGATTTATTACCAAAGAAGGTATGGAAGAGATTGGCAATAAAGAGTTGGCTGCAGTTTATTTTCCTCATTCCTATAACTTCTCAGGCGAATTATACCTTGTTCCATTAGACCGGATTGAGAAAATAAACCTCCCTCCTGCCGAAGCAATGAAATTTATTGTTTCCGCAGGTGTTACACGTGTTGATAAAAACGAGTTAACAAGCTAAAAACAGAGAATCCTAAAATCATAACAATGAAAAGACTATTTCTCCTTTTGATTTCAGTAATTACTATCTATTTATCCTTTGCACAAGAGAAAAAAGATTGTATAACCATCATCGAAACAAACTTAACGAAGCTGCCAACAGTTGTTAAGGAGATTAAAAGACAAAAAAACAAAATAACGATATTAAGCTCTCAAAATGATAAAGAATATCATCTCGTTCTTAATTCAACTAACACCGAAGAACTTTTAAAATATGTAGATATTTCTGCCCAAATCAGCATTGGACCTAAAAATGAGATTATGTATATCTGGATTGCTAAAAAAGAAAAAGAAGCAATAAGAGTTAAATTATTTGAGATTTGCAAATAAAATCACTTTACATGAAACAAATAGCGGTATTAACTATTCTGACAATCCTATCCAATGTCCTCAATGCACAAGAAGATTTTGAGAAAGTTGCCATTTCACATGCTAAAGCAATGGCTAAAGCATTGAATGAAAAAAACTATGTTGGATTTGCAAATTATCTTACCCCAGAATATCCTTTTGAAGACAAAACTAATTTCTATAAGACTTTGGAAAAGGTATTGAAAAATGATACAAGAACCTGTTCAGATGTTCAGCTAGAACGGTTTGGTTGTTTTGACAGCACCCAACAAGCTTACTTTTCTTGTAAATATGGAAATGATATTGCACCATTCTTGGGTATCTCTACTGATTCTGGCAAAACATGGCGTTTTACACAATTCATTAGAGATTTTAACTACCAATTCATTAAGAAGAGAATGATACCTCAATTGGATTCATCATTTGCAAATTTAGACCCTAATTATGATAAAAGAATATCCTACAAAAAAGGAGAGAAAATTTCGCCATTTGAATATGAAGACATTAATGGTAATAAATTGAAATCTGAGTTATTAAAAGGTAAAGTGATTGTTTTAAACTTTTGGAGTACTAGTTGTGCTCCATGCATTAAAGAAATGCCACAATTAAATAAACTTGTTAAAAAAATGAGGAACAAAAATGTTGTTTTCATTGGATTAGCATCAAATACAAATAAGCAGATTTTACAAGATAGTTTCTTACCCAAACATGAGTTTCTTTATCAGATTGTTATAATAAAAGGAAATGATTACGAAGTTACTACCCTACCAACACATATTATTATTGACAGAGACCAAAAAGTGGTTGAAGAACTCGCTGGTGCAAGTGAGAAAAACTTAATGAAAATAGAATCGCTTTTAACTGAATTATAAAAATATTGCCTAACATTTTATAAATTCAACTATGGTTTCAGTGCAAATTTCAACAGCCCAACTCACATCAATTTTGTGCGTATTCGGACAAAGAAACAACCCATACTCCATGAAGTAATTTTTACAATTGTATTTCTTGCGTTCATCATAATCCTTTTGAAAATAGAACCTGTATAATTAATATGAAACAAACGCGTTTGATAGAAATATTCAAGGGAATAAGGTTCTAAAATAAAATGATAACTATAAAAAAATTACAGGAAACATCTGGTTAAAATTCCTGTTCTTGTTCTACCTGAATTTTAGAGGTACATTCACCGCTCAAGGCACAATGTGACATTGTAAAAGAAATATAGTACAGTCAAAAAACATATAGAATATGAATATTCAAATAAAACCAATTGGATTTGTTGTGAATGACAGGCCAGAGAAGTCTGATTGTAATTGGAATTCAATTGAGTCAAAAATTGAATTAACTTCTGATTTTAATTCTGATTCTTTTGACGGGATAGAATTATTCTCGCATCTTGAAATTTTATTTTATTTTGATAAATCAGAAAAAGAATTTATCGGCGCTGAACACCCAAGAGGAAATACCAAATATCCTAAAGTTGGCATTTTTGCACAACGTAAAAAAGACAGGCCCAATCATATAGGAGCAACAATAGTAAACTTGATTAGAAAAGAAGGTAAAAATTTAATTGTTGCAAATTTAGATGCGATAAGTGGAACGCCTGTATTGGATATTAAACCTGTATTTAAAGAATATTTACCCAAAGGAGAAGTGTTGCAGCCAGATTGGGTTAAGGAGTTAATGAAAAACTATTGGTAATTATAGCAATGTTACTTTAAACATTTATTTCAAAATCTCGCACTATGCATAGCCACAATCAAAGTAAAAAAACATGATTAAGACAATTACATACATGCTATTGGGAATATTATTCTTGTCAAGTTGCGATAAAGACCATACTAATCCGTTAGCTTGTGAAACTGATAACTCACTCAACATAATTACTCAAAGACATTTTAACATGGGGTTCAGCACCTGGAGTTTTGGGCCTAATTTAACCGATAGAGATGCAACGTATCAATTTTTAGACGCAAATACTGATATTTATTCTGAACAAATTGACAATAAAATTCCCTGGAATGCCTGGATAAATAATTCCGCATTACCTTCGGAATTCATCAATGAAATAGACGGTCGTGTTTCAAAAAAACTTGATAATCATAAACTCTTATTATCAGTAAGTTTACTGAATATAGAACGTAATGATTTATTTGAAGACTATGACGGAAGTATTCCAAATTATTCTGCGTTGAACGACACACATATTGAAAATGCTTATTTCAGGCACTTGGAGTACCTCATATCCAGATTTAATCCGGATTATCTGATAATTGCCATAGAAGTAAATGAACTTTTAATTCATTCTAAAACCAAATGGGCGGAATATAGATTATTAATTAATAACATCAGAGCCAGACTAAAAACCGCTTATCCAAATTTGCCACTATCAGAATCTGTAACCTTGCATAATTGGTTTAAACCTGAGGTTGCAAATCAAACGGACTTTATTTCAGAAATTAGCAACTATGTAAATCAGAATATGGATTTTGCAGCAATTAGTTTTTATCCATTTTTGAAAAAACAACATACTAAAGCCGAATTTCAACAAGCATTTGACTTTTTACACTCAGAAGTTTCTATACCAATTGCCTTTTCAGAAACTTCACATCTTGCAGAAAACTTAAATGTAAGTAATTTCAACATAAATATTGAAAGTAACGTGTGCGAACAAAAATACTACCTTGAAACACTGTTGCTGAATGCTCATAATAAAAATTATGAATTTATTATTTGGTGGGCACATCGAGATTACGATAAACTATGGGAGATTTTTCCACCGGAGTATAAAGATTTAGGCAAACTTTGGAGAGATACAGGGCTACTTGATGAAAACGGAACAGAAAGGCCCTCATTCTCAGTTTGGAAAGAGATCTTTGAGAAATAAAATTCAAAAATATTTTTCGTTAAAATTGAAAAGATAAATGAAAAACAACTCTTAAAAATAACACTCAGGTTTGTTTATTGAAATATAATGTACTACATAACTCGTAAAAAATTAATTTAAAATGAAACTTAAACTATTATTAATGGCAATGGCTATAGCAACAATTGCTATGGCACAGGAAAAGTTAAACTATCAAAAGCCACCGAAAGAAATTTTAGAATTGGTAGATGTACAGCGCGCACCATCGGTAAATTTAGACGACAAAGGTGAGGTGATGATATTGCTTTACAGAGACAGCTACAAAACACTTAAAGAACTGTCGGAAAAGGAGTTACGAATAGGTGGACTGCGTATAAATCCGAAAACAAACATTGGAAGCCGAACTACCTACGTGAAGAACATGAAAATTCAGAAGATTGTCGACAAAAATGCCCGACAGATTAATGGCTTGCCTAAAGATGCACGTTTAACAAATTTTGTATGGTCGCCCGACCAAAATAAAATGGCCTTTACCAATACTGTGGAAAACGGCGTAGAATTGTGGGTGGCCGATATAGAAACAGCACAGGCCAAAAAACTGAGCGATGCTACAATTAATGCCAACATGGGCGATGCCATCAACTGGTTTAAAGACAGTAAATCGTTATTGGTTACCATGTTGCCGGAGAACAGAAATGCACTTATTGATGCTCAAAGCTCAGTGCCTTCGGGTCCAACCATAACTGTGAGCGACGGTAAAAAAGCACAAAACAGAACCTATCAGGATTTATTGAAAGACAGCAATGACGAGAAAAATTTTGAAACCCTGGCTACTTCCGTACTCTACAAGATTGATATAAACACCGGCAAAAAAACTTTGTGGAAAGAGGCTGCCATGTATAGTTCAATATCATTCTCGCCCGATGGCAATTATATTTTAACCACCGAAGTTAAAAAGCCGTTTTCATACATTGTGCCTTTCTACCGTTTTGCAAAAGCCAAAAACATTTATACAAAAGAAGGCCAACTGGTAAAAGTGCTTCGCGAATATCCATTAGACGAAGTTCGCCCCAAAGGATTTATGGCAACCCTTAAAGGCATGCGTTCAGTATCGTGGCGCGCCGACCGACCTGCAACTTTGGTATATGCTGTTGCATTAGACGATGGCGACCCGGCCAAAGAAGTAGAATATCGCGATGAGGTTTTTACCCTTGATGCGCCTTTCGACGGACAAGCACAATCGCTTTTCAAAACCAAAAACCGCTTTGGTGGAGTGCAATGGGGCAACGATAAGATTGCATTAGTTGTCGACTATTGGTGGAATACCCGAAACACCAAAACCTATCTCATCAATCCATCAGACCCTAAAGCCAAGGCAGAAGTTTTATTTGACAGAAATTATCAAGACGTTTATAGCGATCCGGGCAAGTTTGTAACTTTTAAGAATGAGTTTGGCAAGTCGGTTTTATATTTAGAAAAAGACAAAGCCTTTTTAATTGGAAAAGGATTTACTAAAGATGGTCAGTTTCCGTTTGTGGATGAAATGAATTTGAAAAACAAAAAGAAACAACGTTTATATCAATCGGATTACACCGACAAAGTGGAGCGACTTTATTACGCCATAAATATGGCAAAAGGTACCATTTTAGAACGCATAGAATCGCCTACGGAATACCCTAACTACTATATTCGTAATTTGAAAAAGAAAAACGCACTTAAACAGCTCACTTTCTTTGAAAACCCGTTTAAAAGCCTGCAAAATGTACACAAAGAGGTAATAAAATACAAGCGCTACGATGGTTTAGATTTATCGGCAACACTTTATTTACCTGTTGGTTACGATACCATAAAAAAAGAGAAAATGCCAATGATTATGTGGGCATATCCAACCGAATATAAAGACAAAAAGAGTGCCCAACAAAGCACTGCCAATCCTAATGAATTTACTTATCCATATTATGGCTCCATGATTTACTGGGTAACTCGCGGCTATGTGGTACTTGATGACGCAGCCTTTCCGATAGTGGGAGAAGGTGAAGAGGAACCCAACGATACTTTCATGAAACAACTGGTTGGAAATGGCAAAGCTGCCATTGATGCAGTGGATAAGTTAGGATATATCGACCGCAATCGTGTGGCAGTAGGCGGCCATTCTTATGGTGCATTTATGACAGCTAATTTATTAACGCACTCCGATTTATTTGCTGCCGGAATTGCCCGAAGCGGAGCCTACAATAGAACTTTAACGCCTTTTGGCTTTCAAAACGAGGAGCGCAGTTATTGGGAAGCGCCACAGATATATTACCAAATGTCGCCATTTATGCACGCCGAAAAAATGAAGACACCGCTACTATTAATTCATGGAAACGCCGATAATAATTCAGGCACATATCCTTTACAAAGCGAGAGATATTTTAATGCCTTAAAGGGCTTGGGTGCAACGGCGCGTTTGGTTATGCTACCCAAAGAAAGTCATGGCTACCGTGCCAAAGAATCTATTTTGCACCTGCTTTGGGAACAAGACCAATGGCTAGAAAAATATGTAAAAAACAGGAAAAAATAGAACGCCAAAAGGGCAAACAGATATTTTTCACATGCTATAAAAACAACTCTGACAAGGGTCGCACGTTTGCAGCAACACCCTTACTACCAAATAGCTACAATTCCTATGGAGTTGTAGCTATTCATTTATATATTGCACATTCAATCACCGGGGATCGTGCTGAGAGGTAACGATAAAACTATTTCTAACCGAGTAAGTCGAGAGACTAAGTGTCAGCACCTCGTCTTCTTTCCTCTCACACCACGGCATATAGCAGTGCTCAAAGAAAACTTCGAATCGAGTTTTTAGTGTATACGAAGATTTTACTCGCTTATAGATCAATTACAATAGCACAAAATCTTGCACTCTTTAGATAAAACAGCTTCCTGTTCCAATTTAATTTTTAATGGTATATTTATCATTTAAGACACACATAATTGTATAATTAATGGCAGTGGGGATGTTAAATATAACGGTTTGTAGCCTGCGCAAGCAGCATAGCAGTTTGACAGAAAACTTCCACGTAATCTGTCGCTATTCATATAATTTACCGGCACAAACCATTTTAAAATAAAATCATATGAGATACACTTTAATAATCTTAGCCATCTTACTTTTAAGTTCATGCAATTCAAAAGACAAGGAAATAAATCATATTAATTTTCTGAAAAACCAAGACATATCAGCAAAAGACTATATCATTAGTCTATTCAAAGAATATGATGTTGTTATATTATGTGAACGTAACCACAAGGAATTTACCCAATACGAATTATTTGTAGAAGTAGTAAAAGACCCGTACTTTATTGAAAATGTGGGGCATATATTTACTGAAGTTGGGGTAGCCAATATGGATAGTGAAATAAATAAGTTTTTACTCAGTGAGCATAAAGATTCCATTTCAACAAGAAATAGTATTACTTCAATTTTTAGAAAAATTGATTCCAGTCCCTATTGGCATTGTTATAGCTATCCCTGGTTTCTTGGAGAAATATTCAAAATAAATCAGGCTCTTAATGGAGACAAAAAATTAATGCTTCATCCTTCAGACTGTGAATTTGACTGGTCGAAATGCAATACTGCAAAAGAATTTAAGGCATTTGATAACAGTATTGTCAACAGAGATAGTATTATGGCTCAAAATATTATTGAACGATTTGATATTATCCAGTCAGGCATTGATAAAAGAAAAAAAGCTTTAGTAATTATGAATTATAAACATGCCTTTTTAAAAGACCATCGATTTCTGGGAGAAATAACCCATAATACTGGTCGCTATCTTTCTGACCATTATAAGGGCAAGGTTGCCAGTGTATATCTGATGGGATTGGCAATCCCGAAAATTGGAAGTTATACGGTTGTTAAAAAGGGTAAATGGGATTACTATTTTGAAGAGTCAAGCAAAACTAATATAGGATTTAACTTAAAAAATTCTCCCTTTGGAATGGAAGATTTTGATGCGATACCACCCGATTCATCTCAACAATTTAAATATGAAGATATATTCACCGGACTTATATATTATAAACTACTTCAAGAACATAAATTAATAACAGGTTGGGAAAATTATGCAACAGATGATTTTATACCTGAGCTAAATAGAAGGATTACAATATTTAATACAGCTATGGAATTGGGGATGTCTGAGCAAGACATTAAAGAGAATTTATTGGATAATAATACTGTGAAAATATCTCAATACCATAATATAGAAAAACTTCGGATACAAATAGATAATTGGAAGAACGATTCTAATCGAATAAGTTGGGAAACGAAGTAACAACACCTCATCTCCTTTCCTCCCACACCACCGTACGTAAGAGTGCCGGTGGTTCATTAATACAATTATTGAATTTATACCTTTATTTTGTTTTTATTTCATTTTTTCTCACATAATAATGACTTTATTAATAATTATAAAAAGAATTCTCAAGCTGTTTAAAGTGGAAATTGAAGAAATTAACAAAAGCAATTAAATCCAGCTGTTAATTGAGCAAACAGCATATTTTATTTTTACCGATCCACAAATTAGCTAAATTTGCAAAATGGATGTTTTGACTAAAGAACAAAGACGGAAAAACATGCAGGCAAAAACACAGGGATGATATTTGGACTTTAGACAAATTTGTAGAATATGTTAAGAGTACGCAAAATTACCTACGCTAAAAGCCAATACACATTTATAATTCATAGAAGCCCTAAACAGCCCCTTTTTATTAGTAACCTCTGTTCTTTTCTTTTTCGATTGCAGGAATGCCTTTTTCCATCCATTCCGGTTCCGGTTGGCCTTTCAGAAAATGATTAAAAAAACCTAACATCCTGATACTCAAATCCATTCGATTAGCCCAGCTTTCTGCTTTCAGGTTATGTGGTTCACCATTATAGGTAAGCATCCAAGCCGGTTTGTTCAAACGGCGGAGCGCAACAAAAAGCTCAATTCCCTGATACCATGGCACAGCACCATCTTTGTCGTTATGCATAATCAACAAAGGAGTGTGTATTTTCGGAGCATAAAACAACGGAGAATTCTCAATATAATGCAATGGTTTTTCCCACAATGTTCCACCAATGCGGCTCTGGGTATGTTCGTACTGAAACATCCGGCTTAAGCCGGTTTTCCAGCGTATTCCACCATACGCGCTCGTCATGTTGCTTACAGGAGCGCCGGCCATGGCAGCAGCAAACATATCGGTTTGCGTTACCAGATAAGCCGTTTGGTACCCACCCCAGCTTTGTCCCTGTAAACCAATATGCTTTTTATCAATAAAAGGATATTTTGTTATCAGGTACTGCGTACCCGAAACAATAGCATTGTAGGCACTTTGCCCCGGGTAACCAGTTTTGTAGGTTATATCGGGCACAAAAACCAGGTAACCGTTGCTCACATACAAAGTTTTATTAAATACCGAGCGACTGGGTGCCGGCTGATGATAACGGTACACAGTCTCCGAATTCCGTTCGTAATAATAAATCATCATCGGATAGCTTTTATTTGCATCAAAATTTTCAGGTTTATATAACAACCCCCTGAGCTTTTCACCTGAAAACGACTCCCACTCAACTATTTCCACCGTTGGCCAGATAAATTCATCCTGCCATGGATTGGCATCCGATATTTTTTTTGCCGCTTTAAATTCTTTATCGCTTATCCACAAATCAGGAAATTCTGCAACACTCTCTTTAGTCCAGATTATTTTATCAGCATTTTTAGCTTTTACCGGTGTCCTAAAACGATTTTTTTCCATCATCAACAATGTGGGGTCTTTAACAGTGGAAAATAATGCATTAAAAAAACCAGCTGACATATCCTGCTCATTAAATGCACGGATTAACAACTTCTTATCCATTGGAATAAACTCCAGTTCCTTATCAAGTTTCACATACCGCAAACGGGTTTTGTTGCGCCTACCAAATGTTTTGGTAATGTTTACAGGCACCTTTTCACCTGTAACATCAATCTTCCAAATATCATATCGGTCGTAAATAAAAATATATCTGTCGTTTTCGCCCCACCCGGCAACACCATAAGGTTTGGCATCACTTGGTGTGTCGTGCCATTCATTAAAAAAATTTACCGGAATTTTTTTTGTCAGCGAAATGGTATCCGTATGGCTTATTCCTGTGGACTTTGCATAGTAACTGCTGTCGGCAAAATCATACCAAACCAGGTATTTCGCATGGGGTGAAAGGCTTACGAACGATTGTTTTTTCAATACTTCACGCTTTATCCCCGACACAAAATCAACCAGATAATAATCTTTCTTTTTCTCGCCTGTCCAACTCGCCTCGCGCAAATAAGGCAATTCGTTACTCCCTAAACCGGTATTACCATTTCCTTTTTCAGGTGTAGTTACATTCCGAACAATAATATCAGCAAGTTGTACCATATTTTTCAAAGCGATATGATATACCGCCTGGTAAGTCCGTTTTTTCTCTTTTTCAAGTTCCGCCTTTTGCTGGGGTTGAATTTTAATATCCTGCCAGTTCCATACATCAACCTGTGGTTTTTCATCCTCCGGAATGGTATCTTTTGGAGCCTGCTCCGGTGTTCTGGCCGTTCCAAAATAGAGTTTACTGCCATCTTCCGAGAACCACACCTTCCCATTTTCTGAAGGCGACCAACCCACAGGCATTCCCTGTGTGTATCCGTCAACAATCATTTCTGGCTGTCTTCCGGTTTCACCCAAATAAAGAGCATATTCCTTCTGCTTGGTAGTATCTTTGGAAAAAAGAAAAGCGTAAAGTGAACCATTCTCTTCGGAAGCCACCGATTTAACAAACCCTTTCTGCTGAAACAGTAAACGTGCTCTGCCTTCCTTGCTTTCGAACGCAAAAACAGAAGAACGCGTATTAACAGAGTCTTTTTCTTCACTGACAAAAAATAACGCCTGTCCGTTTTTCGACCAGCAATATTCTGTTACCTGCCTAAAAACAAGGGTGTCGCCACTTTTTGAATTAAACACAACCAGGTTATCGCCTGATTTTTTAACCTTTTTTCCCTTCGAATCTTTATTATTTTGGGTTGAATCGTTTTTTTGATCCGCCGGTTCCTGCAAAAACGCAAAATAAAAGCCATTATCTTCAGGCACTTTAAATGACTTAATACGGCTAAATTTCTTCGTTTCACCATCAGTAAAAAGAAATACGCCAATACTGTCTTTAGGCATCTTTTCCTTTTTCACTTTCTTAACTTTAGCCTTGCGCACCTCATCTTCATATGGTTTAATCTTGAAAACCAAATAATTACTTTCCGGGCCAAAAGCAGCATTATTTCCACGATTGAATGAATAAGACTTTTGTTCTGAAAAAAGCATTAATGTTCCATCTCCACGTTGAGGATCCTGCTGATAAGAAACCCACTCACCATCGTTCGAAATATGTGAGTTACCGACAGTTTCCCAAATGGCAAAATCAGAAACAGACAAGGCTCTTTTAGCAGGTTTTTGTGCAGATACCGCCAAAATAGCAAATGAAAAAAGAATAATAAATAAACGTTTCATCTTATTTTTTTTAATAGAACAATAAAGATAAGGGTTTTAGAGTATTTTCCATAAAACTATATTCTGTGCAATATTTTTATCTTTGTTTTCTTCAACATAAAGTTCTCTTAAAAAGTTCATCATTACAACTTGGTGGTACCTCGATAATTTCTGGTATAGCTTTATGGTAGAATGCTGTAATACAAAGTTCACCAGGATAAATACGAAGCAACACAAAGAAAACACACCATTAATGACTGAAATTGACACCTTTAACCAGCTATTCCCCCAAAAGGGGATTTATAGAAGTAAACCCTCTGATTTTTAAAGAGAAAAGCTGGAATGAGAAAAAAGATTTTCTTTTTCAATCAGTGGCGTTACCATCATTAATGTTAATGAAGTTAAGGAAATTTGACCGTTTAAAATTTAAGAAATGACAAAAAAAATAAAGACAGGTATATTGGTTATCATATTATTTGCTTCGTGTCAAACGAAAAATACCATAGAACCGCAAAAAACGATTGATGCCTTTGAGCACCAATATGGGATTGACAAGCGTGAGGTGGTTTTTAACATCAATACAGAAAAAAATGGGAAAAAGCTCATTTTGAAGGGAGAGACCAGTGATCCGGAGCTTAAAACCAAGCTACTACAGTACTTTAAAGGTACAAACGTAATTGATAAAATAACCCTTTTGCCCGACACAAGTGTAGGCGAAAAGTATTTTGGAATCGTAAATTTATCGGTAGCCAACCTGCATATTGAGCCCGATTTAGCTTCAGAAATGGCAACACAAGCTCTTATGGGAACACCTGTGCAGATTATGAAAGAATCGGATGGCTGGCACCTGGTGCAGACACCCGACAACTATATTTCGTGGATTGAATCGGACGCTGTAGTACCAATAGACTCGGCAGAATGGGAAGGCTGGCGAAATGCCAATCGTGTTATTTACCTTGCCGATAATGGTTTGATATTCGATACACCAGCGATGAAAACGCCTGTTTCTGATGTGGTTATGGGAAATATTCTGGAAGTAGTGGATACAAAAAGTAAATTACTTCACCTGAAAATGCCAGATGGCCGCCAAGGTTATGCACCATCATCGCAATGGCTAAATTTTAACCGTTTTAGGTCAGAAATAATTCCCGATACCGCCAATATACGACAGCTGGCCACCCATTTTACCGGAAGGCCTTATTTATGGGGCGGGACTTCGGTACACGCGATGGATTGCAGTGGTTTTTCCAAAACAGTTTATTTTATGAACGGTTTTATTCTTGCCAGGGATGCCTCATTACAGGCAAAATACGGACAAACAATTGATATTCAGAAAGATTTTAGCCAGCTACAAACCGGTGACCTTATCTTTTTTGGCCGCCCAAAAACCAATGAAGTTCCGGAGCGTGTTACCCATGTGGCTTTATCGCTCAGCAAAACAGAGTATATTCATGCTTCCAAAAGGGTCAGAAGAAACAGCTTCAATCCGAAAAGTAGTATTTACTCTGAATACAGGAAAAATAGTGTTGTGGGTGCAAAAAGAATTGTAGGTACCGAAAAAGACAAAGGAATTGTACTTTTGAAAAACCATAAATGGTATTGATCATTTAAAGAAAAGTAGTTCGAAATTATTTTTTAAATCATGATTGCCAGAAGAAAATTTATAGCCAACTCTACCCTGTTTGTGCTGGGTGGAATTGCTTTACCCATAAATAGTTGTTCAGGAATGAAAAAAGGAAAATTACCCCAAGAAGGATTAAAACTGAATTTTGAGCCTTACAATCTTCAACTAAAACATGTATTTACCCTTGCCGGCAGTTCACGCAGCACAACACCGGTAATGCTCACTAAAATTGATTACCAGGGATTTACCGGATATGGCGAAGCCTCCATGCCCCCCTATCTTGGAGAAAACCATGAAACAGCATCGAAGTTTTTGTCGTCATTAGACCTCCGACAGTTTAAAAACCCGTTCCGTATGGATGAGATACTGGAATATGTGGACTCCATTGCCCCCGGAAATGCCGCAGCAAAAGCTTCTATAGATATTGCGCTTCACGACCTTACCGGCAAAATAATGAGACAACCATGGCACCGCATCTGGGGCTTTTCTCCTGAAAATACCCCTGACACGTCATTTACCATCGGCATCGACACAAAAGAGGTCGTTATTCAAAAAGTAAAAGAAGCCGCTGAATTTAAAATTTTGAAAGTAAAACTGGGAAGGGATAATGACAAGGAGATGATCGAAACCATACGTTCGGCAACCAACGTTCCGCTGTGTGTAGATGTTAACCAGGGCTGGAAAGATAAACAAATGGCTCTTGATATGGCTCATTGGCTAAGCAAACAAGGAGTCGTTTTTATGGAACAGCCCATGCCTAAAGAAGCAAAAGATGACATTGCCTGGCTTACACAACATTCGCCCCTTCCTATTATCGCCGACGAAGCAATACAGCGGCTTGCCGACGTAAAAGATACCATAGGCATTTATTCAGGTATTAACATTAAACTGATGAAATGTACGGGTATGCGCGAAGCCCATAAAATGCTTTCGTTGGCACGTGCCAACAACATGAAAGTAATGATTGGTTGCATGACTGAAACCTCATGTGCTGTATCTGCGGCAGCACAACTATCTCCCAAAACAGACTGGGCCGACCTGGATGGCAACCTACTAATATCTAACGATGTGTACAAAGGTGTTGATGTGGTAAACGGGAAAATAACATTAAACAACCTCCCGGGTATAGGCATTGAAAAACTGTAAATTCAACATTTTGTTTGTGCATTTGTTTACAACAGTATGAAAACAATTTTTCTAACCCTGTTTTTTGCAGGAATTATTTTCACGATGAACGCACAGGAAAAAGACACTACAAAAACAAAGCAAAAATTCAATAAACTAACTGAATTTGAGGAATATGTAATTGTGCATAAAGGCACCGAACGCCCTTTTACCGGAAAATATTACAATTCGAAAGAAAAAGGCACTTATGTATGTAAACGTTGTGGAGTCAAATTGTTCCGCTCTTCAGATAAATTTGATTCCCATTGTGGCTGGCCAAGTTTCGATGATGAAATTAAAGGTGCCGTAAAAAAATTACCCGATGCCGACGGACGGAGAACAGAGATTACCTGTGCCAATTGTGGAGGCCATCTCGGGCATGTTTTTTATGGCGAAGGATTTACCGAAAAGAATACACGCCACTGTGTTAATTCCGTGTCGATAGATTTTATTTCTGCCAAAAAAAATAAGAAAAAAGAAAAATAGCCGCGCTGAAACCTAAATACAATAAAATAATAATTTTCAAACCAATTTAATAACAACATTGCCCATGCCGGAAAATTTTGATGATAACGATAAAATTATTTTAAGAGACTATCTGGCATTAGAACGTACGCGTTTGGCTAACGAACGTACGCTTTTTGCTTTTATTCGCACATCACTATACATGCTATTAGCAGGAATTGCCATTGTACAACTGGAAGGGCTGGAACCTATAAAACTGTTAGGATATTTACTGCTCATTTTGTGTGTTGTAACTTTAATTTTCGGAGTCATCCGATTTGTTCATTTTAGAAAAAAACTACGTCGTTATTATGGTAAATAATTATGCATAGCATTAAACTACTAAAAAACGAATCCATTGAATAACACAATTGCGCTGTTAAATATGCTGTTAGAAGATGGAATACTATTCCACTACTGTTGACGACAGGTCCTGGAAAGACGCAAATTATTGGCTGCCAATTACACGAACAGAAATTAATAAAGCTCCGCAATTGCAACAAAACCCAGGTTATAACTAAAATACAGCCTATTTGTAGTAATACTAAAAGAGCCGGTTTTTTTAATGAAACCGGCTCTTTTTATTTTGCTAACCTACAGCTTTAAATGACCTTTTGCAACCTGCTACAGTTCTTTTACTTGCAGGCCTTCAATAAAATAAACCACCTCAACAGACTCCTGTGCTGCAGCAATTGTTTTATGTGCATTTTCAGTTGCATCATCTTCGGCATGTTCACCATTTCCATGTTCCTGTCCCGGGTTATGGGCATCAGCTTCGGTTTTTACAGCTTTTAGAATACCTGTAATTTCCAGTTTACTACCCATCTGCTCTTGTTTAAAAGCACCGATTTTCTCACCTGCTTCTACACGAATATTAATGTCTTCGTTGCTTCCCATTAAAAAACAACGTGCCCCACCATGTTTACATACATGCATTACTGTTCCTTTTACCACTACCTCTTTCCCTTCAAGTTCTGCAGCATTTTTATAAAGTTCATCAACGCTCACTGCTGTTACTTTCTGTGATGGCTCATCATCAGCAGGTTGCTGCTTTTTTGTATTATTGCAGGCAAATGCAATAAGTAAAACAAACAAAATCAATAAAAGCTTTTTCATTCTTAAAAATTTAAAGTGTTAGTTTTCAGTTTTATATATAAACGATTACAAAAAACAAAGGTACAACAATTCCGGCAATTACCAGCCACCATCCCCAACGCAACAAGCCACGTTTTCCTTTCAATAAAAATAGGCCCGAAAGCGCAACAAAGATCAGGACAGAGGCCATAATATCGCTCACCCACTTCCACAAGGTTCCCAATGTTGACCGATGAAGCCGATTCATGCCAAAAATAAATGGTCTCTTTTGCAAATACTGCATTGTGCCTTCCCCTGATGATGGATTTATTACCACTTCGCCATTTTCAATAAAAACTTTGATCAGCCCCTGGTCATTTGTATAATGTTTTTTAAACACAATATCGTCGTTCAATGCCTCTATGTTTTTTTCAATGTATTTGGCCGACCAGTTTCCATCCTGAGGCTTATCGATGGTGAAATCGGTAAAAAAAATTTTATAGTCGGGATTAAAATCGTGGCGGTGGTTGAGATAAATGCCAGAAATGGCATAAACAAGCGTCATGGCTGTAATAAAATAACCAAAGTCGCGATGCAAAATCCTAAGTAGTTTTCTTACTTTCATCTGTTTATAATTGCTAATTTTTCAGGTAACTCATGCGCCATGGGCATCAATTTGCGATAACCCGCATATTCCTATTCACGTGTATTAAAAATACGATTTTTTATCAACGTAATATTTCAAAAATTTTCGACAAAGATATTCATATGAATGGATTACAGGGTTAAATCGAATTTACTTTGATAAAATTGATAATTTCTTGCTGATAGCCAAAAACTAATCGCACAACAGTATCGGCAAATGGTATGTCCCCATTATTACTGAGGCAGCTTAACATAGCATATTTACCTTTTATTACCGGTGGAAATTGTATTCTCCTGCTTCGTTTTTCCGGGCATTTTAAAGCGTGTTCACTCTACTTAAAAGATAGTGGTCTGCCAACACCAACGCTGCCATTGCTTCCACAATAGGTACTGCTCTGGGTAATACGCACGGATCATGCCTCCCCTTTGGGTTAATGGTTACCTGCTTTTTGTTGACATCAACAGTCTGCTGGCTTTTGAGTAATGTGGCAATGGGCTTAAATGCCACATTGAAGTAAATGTCCTCACCATTTGAAATTCCACCCTGAATACCACCGGAATTATTTGTATTGGTTCGCACGCCTTCATCGGTGGCCACAAAAATATCGTTGTGCTGCGATCCGGAAAGCTTAGTACCCTCAAACCCTGATCCGTATTCAAATCCTTTTACCGCATTTATTCCCAGCATGGCAAAACCAAGATCGGCATGGAGCTTATTAAATACAGGCTCACCCCATCCGGCAGGCACGCCTTTTATTACGGCAGTAATAACGCCTCCAACAGTATCACTGTCAGCTACTGCTTTTTCTATACGAGCAATCATTTTTTCTGCCGCTTCAGCATCGGGGCAACGTACTATATTATCCTCTGTTTTGGAAATATCAAGATTAGTATATGGCTTGTTTATGCCTATTTCGCCAACTCTCGACACAAAAGCCTGTATGCTTACACCTTTATTACCAAGCAGTTGCTTTGCTATACTTCCGGCTACCACACGCGCAATGGTTTCTCGTGCCGATGATCGCCCACCACCCCGGTGGTCGCGGGTACCATATTTTTGCAAGTAAGTAAAATCGGCATGAGACGGACGAAACACATCCTTAAGATTGTTATAATCTTTTGAATGCTGGTCTTTGTTCCAAACGACAAATGCAATGGGCGTACCCTGTGTTTTTCCTTCAAAGATACCTGAAAGGAACTCAACTTTATCGGGTTCCTGGCGTTGGGTGGTAATTTTCGACTGACCAGGCCTCCGTCTCGCAAGGTCGGCCTGAATCAATTCAGGATTGATCTCAAGCCCTGCCGGACATCCGTCAATTATTCCGCCAATGCCCCTGCCGTGCGATTCGCCAAATGAAGTTAAACGAAATATATTGCCAAATGTATTCATCGTTTAAAATAACTTTACCTTTTCTGATTTAGGAGTTTACACTACACTGACTTACCGTAATACATTAGCATCCACAGCCACAACCGCATCCACCGTGGTTATGCTGGGAATCACAAGATTCTTCTGATCCACAACCACCACTGCCACAGCCACAACCATTGTCACCTATTAAAATTCTGGCAATTTCTTCTTCCGAAGCTTCACGAACACCAATGACTTTTCCGGAAAAATATAAATCTTCGCCCGCTAATGGGTGATTAAAATCCATTTTAACATTCTCATCACCTACTTCAAGAACCAAACCTGTTAAACGTTGTCCGTTATTGCTCATCATGGGTACTGTATTTCCCACTTTAATCAATTCATCATCAAACTTCCCGTTAACAAGAAAAACGTTTTTTGAAAGTTCCACCACAGCACTTTCATTTACTTCGCCGTAGGCATCAGTCTTACTTAATTTTATAACGAAAGAATCGCCTTCATGTAAACCTTTAAGTTGTGATTCAAACTTTGGCAACATCGAACCTGCACCGTATAAAAACTCCAAAGGACGCTCTTCTGTAGCTTGCTCTACCATCTCTCCGTTTTCGTCTTCCAACCTTAAATCATAGGTCAACGTAACCATTGAGTGTTTTGTTATTTCCAACATCTTATAACTATTAAATTTTCAAAAAAGAAACAAATTAAATGAATTTACCCCTGAGAACAAAATACCAATTACTCTTTTATATTTTAAATAACAAAAACAACACAGAGGTAATTTCAGTTCTATAAAAAGGTATTTATTGATTTCTGTACACTTTTTCTGGCAATTTTAGTGCTCTAATGATTAAAAATATACCGCCAATTACAAAAGGTATACTTAACCATTGCCCCATATTTAATGCCATACCTGCCTCAAAGGCTTCTTGGTCTTCTTTTATGAATTCGATAAAAAAACGAGCACAAAAAATACCAACGAAAAATATGCCCAGCAATAATCCCTGCTTATTTTTAGCATTGGTTTTCCAATACATCCAGATTAAAATACCAAATGTTGCCAGATAGGCCAATGCCTCGTAAATCTGCGTTGGATGTTTGGGTACAACCTCACCGTTCTGTTCAAAAATAAAACCCCAGGGCAAAGAAGTTTGTATGCCATAAATTTCTGAATTCATAAGATTACCGGTACGTATGAATGCAGCCACCAGCGCTGTTGGTACAACAATACGATCGAGTGTCCACAACATTGATCGTTTTGTAACATTTCTGGAATACAAATAAATAGCCAACAATATCCCGATAGCTCCTCCATGGCTTGCGAGGCCTCCATGCCACACCTTAATTATTTCTCCGGGGTGTTGCGAATAATAGTCCCATCCATAAAAGAATACATGGCCAAGACGTGCACCAACAATAGTGGCAATGATGAGATAGAAGAAAAGGGCATCAATCCACTTTTGTTTTACGTTTTCTGATTTTAACATTCTCTCGCCAATATAGTATCCTATTAAAAATCCGCCGGCAAAAAGTAATCCGTACCAACGGATAGAAAGCGCACCTAAATGGAAGATTTCAGGTTTAACATTCCAGTGTATAAAATTGAGCAAATAGGTCATATCTTCTTTTTTATATTAATCAGGACGAGCCACGTCCGTGGCACTGTTTATATTTTTTACCGCTACCACAAGGACAAGGGTCGTTTCTGCCTACTTTTTTCTCTACCGTAACCGGCTGTGGTTTTGCACGTTCCGGCGTATTTGCCTGTGCTCCTTCCATAGGGTTACCTGCTGTTGGCAATTCCGATTTCTGCTCTTTGAATCGGCTCATATCCATACGTTTCCGGGTTTCAGCTTCCCGCACCTGTGCCGGATCCTGAGTGGGTATATGCCCTTTCATAAGTGTTGAGACCACATCCTTATTCACCTTTGCAACCATCTGTTTAAAGAGGTTAAAAGATTCAAATTTGTATATCAACAAAGGGTCTTTTTGCTCGTAAGATGCATTTTGCACCGACTGCTTCAGGTCGTCCATTTCCCGAAGCTGCTCTTTCCACGACTCATCGATAGTATTCAGCACAATCTGCTTCTGATATGATTTTACCAACTCTTTACCCTTATTCTGATTGGCTTTTTCGAGATTGCAAATAATCTGAAAAACACGTTTGCCATCGGAAATGGGAACTACAATATTTTTATAAACATTCCCTTTGGTTTCAAACACATCTTTAATAACCGGATAAGCCTGTTTTGCAATAGTTTCTATTTTTCGATTATAACTATCGATCATTTTTTCGTACAATTTTGAAGAAATATCCTGAGGTGAAAGCTTCTTAAATTCTTCGACACTAACAGGCGACTCAATGGATAGTGACCTCAGCAACTCCATATTAAAATCTTCAAATTGATCAGACCCATGGTATTCATTAACTAACTCTTCAACAGAGTCATACATCATATTCAGCACATCCACCTCCAGGCGTTCGCCAAAGAGCGCATGGCGTCGCTTTTTATAGATAATTTCACGTTGGGAGTTCATTACATCGTCGTATTCGAGCAGTCTTTTTCGGATACCAAAATTGTTTTCCTCAACCTTTTTCTGTGCCCTTTCTATTGATTTTGAAATCATTGAATGCTGAATTACTTCTCCCTCTTTCAACCCGAGGCGGTCCATAATCCCGGATATCCTTTCAGAACCAAACAAACGCATAAGGTCGTCTTCGAGCGACACATAAAACTGCGATGAGCCGGGATCTCCCTGGCGTCCGGAGCGGCCACGCAACTGCCTGTCAACACGGCGTGAATCGTGCCTTTCGGTACCAACAATTGCCAATCCGCCGGCTTTCCTTACCTCTTCAGTTAACTTGATATCGGTACCTCGACCAGCCATGTTAGTAGCAATTGTAATGGTTCCCGGATGCCCTGCTTCGGCAACTATTTCAGCCTCGCGCGCATGAAGTTTTGCATTTAAAACGTTATGTTTCAACCCTTTCATCTTCAACATGCGGCTTAGCAACTCTGATATTTCAACTGACGTAGTACCCACCAGCACCGGACGTCCGGCAGCATTCAAGTTTACAATCTCGTCAATTACGGCGTTGTATTTCTCACGTTTTGTTTTGTAAACCAGGTCTTCTTTGTCTTTACGTATAATAGGGCGGTTAGTTGGTATTACCACCACTTCGAGTTTATAGATATCCCAGAATTCACCGGCTTCGGTTTCAGCGGTTCCCGTCATACCGGCCAGTTTATGGTACATCCTGAAATAGTTTTGTAATGTAATGGTAGCAAAAGTCTGTGTAGCTGCTTCAACTTTTACCTGCTCTTTTGCTTCAATAGCCTGATGTAGCCCGTCGGAATAGCGGCGGCCCTCCATTATACGGCCTGTTTGCTCATCAACAATCTTTACTTTGTTTTCAATAACCACATACTCCACATCGCGTTCGAACATGGTGTAAGCTTTAAGCAACTGGTTGATGGTATGGACTCGTTCCGATTTTACTGAATAATCCTGTAACAGGGTATCTTTTTTTGTAATCTTATCATCATAAGCTAAATCAGAATTTTCCAACTCAGCCATACGTGCGCCTATGTCGGGTAAAACAAAAAAATCGGCATCATCGAAGCCCTGCGATATCAAATCGATCCCTTTATCGGTCATTTCCACCGAATTTTGTTTCTCTTCGATAATAAAATAGAGCGGGTCGGTAACAATATGCATGTTTTTATTGTTCTCCTGCATATAGAAGTTTTCTGTTTTCTGCAAAACAGCTTTCATTCCCTCTTCACTGAGGAATTTAATAATGGATTTATTTTTAGGTAAGCCTTTATGTGCCCTCAGCAAAAGCAAACCTCCCTCTTTAACCTCATCAGAAGTTGCATTATCTTTCGTAAGCAGCCTCTTTGCATCGATAAAAATCTGGTTAACAAGGTCGCGCTGCGCTTTATAAAGCCTTTCTACATAAGGTTTTAATTCTTCGAATTGCTGGTCTTCACCTTTGGGAACCGGCCCCGAGATAATCAAAGGAGTACGTGCATCGTCAATCAACACAGAATCTACCTCGTCAACAATGGCATAATGATGCTTTCTTTGCACCAAATCTTCGGGGTTAACTGCCATATTATCACGCAGGTAATCGAAACCAAATTCGTTGTTAGTGCCATAAGTAATATCAGCATTATAAGCCTTTCGCCGTTCATCAGAATTAGGTTTATGCTTATCGATACAATCAACGCTTAAACCGTGAAATTCGAACATAGGACCCATCCACTCAGCATCACGTTTTGAAAGGTAATCGTTAACCGTAACAACGTGCACACCTTTACCTGCAAGAGCATTGAGGAATACAGGTAAGGTTGCCACCAGTGTTTTACCCTCTCCGGTAGCCATCTCAGCTATATTTCCGTTATGCAATACAATTCCGCCTATCAACTGCACATCATAGTGCACCATGTTCCACTCTATTTCCGTTCCACCTGCTATCCAATGGTTTTTCCATATTGCATTGTTTCCTTCAATCACTATACTATTGCGGGTTGCCGCCAAATCACGATCAAAATCATTGGCAGTAACTATAACCGACTCATTTTCCACAAATCGCCGCGCCGTATCTTTAATCACGGCAAATGCCGTTGGCAACACTTCATTAAGTACTTCTTCAATTTTGTCATTGATTGTACTCTCCAATTTATCAATCTTTTCGTATAGCTTTTCGCTTTCCTGGATTTCTATCTCTTCAGCTTCGAGTTTAAGTTTTGCTATTTCCTCTTCTTCAGATTTTATACGTTCTTTTATAATCCTTTTCAGCTTAGTGCCCTCTTCCCTCAGCCCATTGTTGTCTAATTGTGAGATGCGATCAAATTCTTGTTTAATTTTATTGACAATGGGAGTTACTTGCTTGATATCTCTTTCAGATTTGTTTCCAAGTATCTTTCCCAGAACTTTATTAATAAAAGCCATTTTGTAATTCTTTTAAAAAACTAAAACCTGTGCAAAGGTAATGATATTGTACAGGTATGAAACTACTCTTACATATTTATAAAAAACATGCCATTTCTGATTATTCTTTTAATATCGGTCATTTTTTCCGACTGGACTAACAAAAACCGTGAATAAATAAATTAAAATGACAAGTACCGACAAAGTACATTAAGCCTAAAAAATATTAAAACCACCTCTATTTGAACAGTTTAATTCAAAAACATAACCTTCTATTAATAAAGGCTATATGAAAAATAAACGCTTTTATCTGAACCGTCAGAATTCTTTTGAAAGAAAAATAATGTTGTTATTTTTACAAATATGCGAATTGTTATAATATATTTTGCATATTTGCTAATTAGCGTTAATATAGAATTAAAATCTTAAATAAATCAATATTATTAATTTAAAATTAAAACTATGAGATTAAAACTTTTACTTGTTTTATTATTGACTACCGGTATGCTGAAAGCACAGGATACCATCAAATCATTGCTTATTACTGAAGCTTTTCTTGGTGATGCCCGTATCGCTTATTTTGAGATTACCAATATGGGCAGTGAGAGTGTGCAGTTATCGCAATTTAAATTTGCCGAGATTCGCCCCTGGGGTCCCCTGCCATGGGAGCACCGCCCTGATCGTTGGTGGATGTTACCAGATCATATACTGGCACCTGGTGAATGTTTTGTTATGGCTGGCCAGTGGGAGTTTGGCCCCAGAAAATTCAGGGAAGGCCTGGACGGATATGCTGAAAGGGAAAACAAACCAGAAATGGTTGAACTTGCTGACCTGGTAATTCAAGTTCGAGAAAAAAATGGCGATGAAACTGACCTTGTCGACGAATGGGGAACAAATTTGTGGGGAGATATATATAATGGTAGAAGTTGTTTCTTTCTTGAACAACATTTTGCCAATGGCGATTCTGCTGTTATCGACCAGGTAAACGGATGGTTTGATGGCCCCTGGGGACTAAACTTTAATGATAGTTATGATATTGCTGGTGTTTCAGACGCTTCCAGAACCTGTTATTTAATCAGAAAATTCAGTGTTAAAACAGGTAACCTGGATTTTCCCAGTGCTGCAGGTATTGGTGAAGATGATGGGGAATGGATAGTTGTCCCGGTAGAAGGTGAGGTTTGGAGGGATCCCATGTGGACCGTTCACAACCATGGCGCTTATGTATTAGATGAAAATACATTGGAAAGTGATATTGCAGATATAGACTTTGCTGCAAAAACCATAACAGTTCCATGGGGAACACGTAAAGCCGACGGTGTAATGCACTTGATGAATAGAAAGCCAGGTATTGCATGGAATTATGCTTACAATACCAATCATGCAGATTCTTTGACATTCGCAGCAAAAACCGGCGATGTCCTAAAAATAACTGTTTGTGGTAACACAGGTTACAGGGCTGACTTTACTATTATTGCTGCTGAACCCGGCCCTGATGCTAAAACCATTGTTCCGGTAGCTAATGAATCACCCAATGGGCTTTGGCGTGATGCTGTTGAACAGGGAATCTTGACTTGGCCTCGTGTAACACAACATGAATCAGGAATGGACAGTATTTGGGGTTCAAGAGGAGGTATTCCATTTGCAACCAGGATTGATACCTTGCTGGAACGACTGGAAAAACCATCCAATGCCACTTGGGAAGTAGTTTGGGTTGACGGTGTTGAACGCCCCGATCTAAAAAATGGCGATATTCTAAGAATTAAAGCCCAAGACGGTTCAACAAAAGATTATTATATTGCAGTATTACCGATTCGTCCAAGTCACAATGCACAACTGGCTTATATTACATGGCCTGATATACCCGAATACTATAAAGGATTTTTAGGTTGGGTTGGAGATACCATTCCTAATTTCGGGCCAACAGTGTACAATTACCGGATAACATTACCACTAGGAATTGAATCCGTACCAGCATTGGTTGCCAGAACGCAAGATCCTAATGCCAAGGTAGTTGTTAACCGGGCAAAAAACCTGAATGGAAGTAAAGATGATCGTACAATAAGTTTTACTGTAACTGCCGAAGACGATACAACCATTCGCGTTTATAATATTGAATTAGAGAAAGGACAAAATCCTGTAGATGTACAACCGTGGCATGCTGATCCATTCTTATCTGAATTAGTTTTCTGGGATCAATGGACAAACAGTTTTGGTGAAGTATATAATCCAGGAAATCAACCTCTCGATTTAAGCAACTATATGTTTGCTATGAGCTGGGTCTATGATCCGGCTGCTATGATTCAAGCGAGGATGGCTCCAGAGGACTGGATTAACAGATACGAAAAATACGTACCTGGCTATAAATGGGTTAATGAAGCCCAGTGGGCGGTAACTCCCGGAATTTTAGAGCAAGACCTTAACGTAAATCCTATTGTTCAGCCAAATGATGTTTTCTGCTTTGGTTCAGTTGCCACTGACAGATTTACCGAAATTGAATGGGATCCAGATTATAGATGGCCTGTTCCTGATCAATTAGACATTCAGTTTAATAACTACTCCGGTGTTCGGGAGTACGCCAACCCATGGAATGAGGCAGTTGATGGCGATCCTATCAGAAAGTGGAACAACGCCCAATGGTATATGTTTAAAATTTTGAATGATTCTATTAAACAAGGGCTCAAACCTGCAAACGACCCTGCTGATTTTGAATTAATAGAAGTATTCGGAATGGGAGAAAATGTTACCTGGACTATTGGAGGGAAAAACAGTGTCATGATTGAGAATTACATGCGCAAACCCGATATATACAAAGGCAACCCTACTCCAAAGGGATCATTTGGAACGACTCCGGAGGATACTGAATGGACTTGGACTAATTCGGCATACTGGGACAACCTTGGTACAGGATGGCCATACAACATACTGTATGTTGGAAATGATATCGGAAAACACTTTATGAATACAGTAACTACATTCATGTCAACAATTAGTTCTGTAGTTTATAAAGTTAGTTCAGGCTATGGCAAAGACGGAACATTTGAATCTGTACGTGGCATGACACCAGACGTTACTGTAAATCAGTTTCTTGCCAATATTATTAAAAAGGATGAGAATCAGGTATTGAAAGTAAAAAGTACCAGTGGTGAAATTATGGGCGATGAGTTGCTTAGTAACAACGATACTTTGTGGGTAATGTCGGCAGACAGTACTAACGTTACACAATATATATTGGAAGTTGCCGAAGGCGGATTAAGTGATGATGCCCTTCTTGTTTCTAATCGCTATGATGTAACTGTAACAACCAGTCCTAACGGCAGTACCCCTGGTGCTGGAACCATTACCGGCTTTGAATACGGAACAACACTAAAAACTATTCTTGCAAATGTTATCATACCTATGGGTGCCAGCCTCGATGTTGTTGACGGTGAAGGGGCATATGTTCCGCTTACCATGTTAAACTTCGACACGGTTTACGTTAACGTAGCAGTAGATAACAATACCTACCTGGATGTTATAGCTGAGAATGGAATAGCACAAATAACTTACCAGCTTATCCCTGACGTTTCGGAAAATGATGCTTTTATCACTTCAAACGTGTATGTTGTTTCGCAAGGAGAAAAATTAGTTAATTATATACCCAGAGGAACTGATGTATCCTCATTCCTAGCTAATATTGTGCCATCTGCAGGTGCTACAGTAAAAGTACTTAACAAAATGGGACAGGAAAGGACTCTAGGTTATATTACTGATGATGACAAAGTAGTGGTAACATCGACTAATGGCGAGCATACAACCGTATATTATTTAGATATGCTGGCAGACCAGTATTCGTCTCAAGCTAAGGGACTTGCATATATTTTATCAAATATCTATCAGGTTAACCAAATAGAATATAAAATTAACGGGCTTAATGGTGGCACTACAGTAGCAGAACTTCTTAGCCGAATTACAGAAGCTCCGGGTGCTACAGCAATGGTTATTGATGGTAATGGAAATGAAAAAACAACAGGAACAATAACCGGAACGGATAAGGTTAAAGTGGTATCTGAGGATGGAAAAATAACAGTACTCTATTCTTTCGGTCGAATTGTGAAAGCAGACATTACTAATTCAGGAAAAATGGAGCTTTATCCGAATCCAACAACGGGAATAGTTAATATTCGTGGAATAAATGTTGGATCCCGTATTCAGGTATTCAGCTCTACCGGAACAATAGTTCGTGACTTAAATGCAACAGATGTTATCCAAACCATTTCGTTAGATAACCAGCCTGCCGGCCTTTATATGATTGTTGTCACTGAAAACGATCAATTAACAGGACGCTTCAAGGCTGTAAAAAAATAGTACTAAAATTTTATATGAAAAAGAGCTTGCATATGCAAGCTCTTTTTTTATTGTTAATTTTCTCAGACAGATACGTAAACAATCAGAAATTTTGTTGACAAATAGAAATGAAAACAAAGTTCAACCAAAACCAGAATCTTAAAAAAATAACTATTACACTCTTTATTTTTGGATGGTTGCTATTGGGGTTCGCTTTTATTAGTAACGGCCAGATAACACCTAATGAGGCCATTGCTGCCATGCAAAAAGGAATCAACATAGGTAATACAATGGAACCACCATACGAAGCAGGGTGGAATAATCCGAAAGTACAGGAATACTATTTCGACATGTACAGGGAAGCAGGATTCACCTGCGTTCGCATACCCGTGCGATGGGATAACTATACAGGAAAAACACCACCTTACGAAATTAATGAAGCATGGCTAGACAGGGTTGAGCAAGTCGTTGATTGGGGTTTACAGCGTGATCTTTTCATAATAATAAACGCCCATCACGATAATTGGATTAAAGATGATTATTCCGATGCAAACAAAGCGAGGTTCGACAGCATATGGACTCAAATTTCCACTCGTTTTAAAAATAAAACCGATAAACTTATTTTTGAAGTATTGAATGAACCCCACGGGCTTACCAAGGCACAAAACGATGATATGCACCAACGAATATTGTCAATAATCAGAAAAACAAATCCTACACGTCTGGTAATTTTTCAAGGTAACGAATGGGGCGGATCGGAAGAACTGATTGCTGCCGCCATTCCCGATGATGAATATATAATTGGCTCCTTTCACTCCTACGACCCATACCTTTTTGGACTTCAAGGTAAAGGAACATGGGGAACTTCTTATGATTATACTGTTCTGAATAATAAATTTAATGCTGTTCACAACTGGTCAGAGACACATAATATTCCCGTACTTTTGGGTGAATTTGGCGCTTTGTCCACATGTGATTTTAATTCGCGGATGAGACATTACAGGGCTTACGTGGAGAATGCACAAAAATATGGCTTTGCAATAATAGCATGGGACGACGGTGGAAAATTCAGGATACTGGAAAGATCTCAACATAAGTGGAACGAAATTAAAGACATACTTATTCACACTAATTCAAAATCTCCAAAACCATCGGTCTATGTTTACCAAGATTCTATTATAAAAGTAGATTGGACAAATAATATCACAGATAATGACAGCATCATTATTCAGAGGCGCCTAAAAACAGCCATACAATATCAAACTATTGCGGTAACAACTCCCGACACCAATAGTTACCTCGATGTGAAACCTCCTTATGACAATACTTATGTTTACCGGATTATTGCCGCATATAACGATAGTGTTCAGCACTATTCGCAACCTTACGAGGTAGTATTTCCAAAATGGGAGCGACCGGTTAGAATTCCGTTTGGGGGTACACCACAGGTAATCCCTGGAATTATTGAAGCAGAAGATTTTGATAAAGGTGGCGAAGGATTATCCTACCACGATACTAACAATCAAAATATTGCAGGCGACTACCGGCCAGATGAAGCCGTTGATATTTACGACCGTTTAGGTGATGGCTACCATATTGGAAATGCACTTCCCGGAGAATGGTATGAATATTCCTTAAACGTTACAACTACAGGGAAATATGACATAACATTTCATTTGGCAGCACTTTACGGAGGTGGCACTTTTCAAATCACAATAGATACAATTCAATCAGCCATATTAACAGCTCCCACCTGCTACAGTTGGTTAAACACACTGCCTGTATCAACATCGCTTTACCTCAACCAGGGAAACCACATTTTGAGATTCTCAGTTTTATCCGAACCGTTGTTTAACATCGATAAAATGGCATTCGATTTAAAAACAGCTTTATCGGATATTAGTGTTGACACAAGCCCGTCTTTTAAAGCTTTTCAAAACAGTTTTGGCCAACTGGAAATCAAAATGAAAAAAAACGAAACAATAAAGAATCTGACAGTTTTCTCTGCAACAGGAGGAATAGTTGCACTTTCTGCAAACCCGTCTGCTGTTAATACGATTCCGTTGCCAAAATTAACACCAGGCATCTATTTTATTACGGCTGCTACAGAAACAAAAACATACACACAAAAGGTATTTCTAAAGTAAAGTCTTTTCTAATAGAAGCGAGTTGAATCCGATCTGTTTTAGTATATTGAAAACATTACAATTCAGGCTTAAGTTTTAAACCTAAAGATGTTTACTTGGGCTAAAATCATTCAATGATAATATCGCTATTGGTTGTAATGTTTATCTGCTCCGGCTTACCTGCTGTGCAGGCCAGAATACAACTTTACTTTTAAGGTTAACTAATTAGTTTAAAAATAAATCTAATCATCACTTTTAAATACATTACAAATCTGATGATTTATTTTTTTTAGACGGTCCTCGTCAAGTTTTATCACTTTCCGGTCATAGGTCATCAACCCGTTCACCTCACCTTCCACGTCGGTAGTTTGGGTATAAACAGCAGCTGAAAATCCTGTTTTTGCCATTTGTAGCAATTGTTTGGCAAATTTCACATACTCATCAGTTGCTTCTTTTGAACTCTTAAACTTAACATAGCCCCAGTTGCGTTCGGTAGCCCAAAGATGGCCTTCCATAGGCAATCCTATTCCACCATATTCTCCAAGCACTGTTGAACGACTGGCATCGTAAAGATACATTTCGGGATTTGGATAATTATGCAGATCCAGCATATCGCCAGTATGGTAAAAGTTTCCTCCACTTGCCGGGTTTACCAGCCGGCTGGGATCGTAATTTTTTGTCCAATCCGTTATTTCTTCGGTTTTAAACTGTCCCCAGGCTTCATTAAAAGGAACCCAGCAAACAACAGACGGGTTGCTTATGTGCTCATCCATTATCTCTTTCCATTCGTTGCGATAATTAGCTTCTGATTCGGGAGAGCGTTTTAGTTCAGTCCCATCAAAATACTGGCGATTTTGCCAGCGGGGTGAATGGTCGCCACTCGGCATATCCTGCCAAACCAAAATTCCCAACTGGTCGCAATGGGTATACCATCGGGCAGGTTCCACTTTTACGTGTTTACGAATCATATTAAAGCCTAAATCTTTGGTTTTTTGAATGTCATATTTTAACGCTTCGTCGGTAGCTGCCGTGTAGAGGCCATCGGGCCACCATCCCTGATCCAAAGGCCCAAACTGAAAATAATCCTCATTGTTTAGTTGCAGCCTAACGATTCCTTTGTCATCCCGTTTGGTAGATATTTTTCGCATAGCAAAATAACTCTTTACCACATCCGTTACTTTTCCTTTAGAGATTAATTTTACCTCCATATCATACAGATTGGGCGATTCTGGAGTCCACAGCCTTGCATCGGGCACCGCAATATTAATAGCCTGTCCAACCACCGCTTTTCCATTAGAAATAATGTCGCTTTCATTTTTTACAGTAACCTCGTAATAGTCACCATTTGCAGTACCACAAGCCTCAACATTTACATTCAGGCTACCATTGTCGATATCCGGCACCGAAACGATGGAAGTAATATGTTTTGTGTCCACCGGTTCCAGCCATACCGTTTGCCAGATTCCGGTAACCGGTGTGTACCAGATACCATGTGGTTTATTCGCCTGTTTCCCCCTTGGCTGAAACCCTGTGTTTGTTGGGTCCCATACTTTTACTACCAGGGTTTGCCCGTCTCCTTTGTTAAGGAAAGGGGTAATATTGAAACTAAAAGCATCATAACCGCCTTTGTGTGAGCCAATTAAAATACCATTTATAAAAACTTCAGCATGCCAGTCAACAGCACCAAAATTCAGCAAAACCTCTCTTCCTTTCCACGATGATGGTATTCTAATCGTGCGTTTGTACCACAATTCATCTTCGTTGCCAACCTTTTTTTGCACACCTGAAAGGCTCGATTCCACCGCAAAAGGCACCAATATGTTACCATCAAATTTTTCAGGTTGCATCTTACCTTTTTCGGTTATAGCATATTCCCATAAACCATTAATATTTAGCCACTCGCCACGTTGCAATAAAGGACGGGGATATTCGGGTAAAACATTGTTGACATCAATTTCTTCTGCCCATTTAGTTTTGATTTTGTCACCCGCTGCCTGCCACTGTGCCGAAACACCAGAAAAAAGTAAAATCAGTAAAATTGTAATTAATTTGCTTTTCATCATTTTTAGTTTTTTATTCAATTTCATTCATTTATAATTACTTATTTTTTTATGGTAACAGATGGAACTCCCATAATTATAATCATTCGCCTGTGTGTGAAAGATTTTCTCATGGTCGTTTCATTTTGTCAACCCAAAACTATTTTTCAACAAAACGTCACCTATGTTTAGCAACAAAAACCGCAATACAAGCCCAACGGACTGACCCATTGTGCAGTTTATGCCTTAGAGTCGCAGAACAAACGGATGGTCCATTAAGCGGCGTTTACACTTCGAGTTAAAACAAAGGTACAAACACCCATCAAACATGCAATCTTTTAATACTGATTAATTTACTAAAGGAAATACGTAAACGCACAGTCCCATCGGGATCAATGTTATTTTTTCCAGCCAGTTCGTCAGATTGCTCAGAATATGGTAGAAAAAGTCCACGAAGCACTGGTGTAGTCGCCGATGGTGAAAACGGATATGACGGAACACAAAAACTACTTTCTACAGTATTTTATGAAATGGGTTTCCACTGATTACAAGAAAAAAATACTGCTACGAAAAAAAAGTAAAACAACATAAAATTGTAGTTTGCTGTTCATAAGTTTTTTTGCCTGAAAAATAAATTAAAAATATTCTGCTACCAGTCATTTTGTTGTCAAAAAAATTCAAATATTGATACTACAATCTACCATTTCAAACAAAAATGGGGAATTTTTTATCATTTATATCTTTACATTTGTACAATTAGAAAACTGATATGAGCAATATACTGTCACAATTTGGTAATTTGTTTAAACCGGGAAGTACGAAAAGCAAAAGGAAGATTGTTATTTTCATAATCTGCTTGATGATAGCCACTATTTTATGGTTCCTTAATGCATTGGGAAAGAACTATTCTGCAACAGTTTCGTACCCCGTAAAATATGTAAACCCGCCAAAAAATTACTTTGTTTCCAATAAGCCACCCACAACATTCGATTTAAAAGTTGATGCCTATGGATTTACGTTGCTACGCCACAAACTCAGTTTATCTTTTTCACCTATTGTGCTAAATATAAGCAATATAACTAAAAACATTAAACCAGAATCGGGAAAGTATAGCATACCAAGCTCATCGCTTATCCGTAGTATTTCAGACCAGGTAAGCAAGGAAATACATATCCTAGATATTCAGCCAGACTTCTTCGATATCGCCCTTGACACACTGATTACCAGAGCATTACCAGTAGACATTCAAATTACAACTGAATTCAATCCGGAATATAGTTTTAAAAAACCGGCCTATTCATTACCGGCTGCAGTTAAAGTAACAGGCCCTGCGGGTATCCTGGACACATTGACATCTATACCTACAAAACCAAAAGATTTTACTAAAATAAGTACCAATAAAAGTCGTGAAGTGGAGTTAGTCGTTCCTGATAATGTTTCGGTATCACCTAAAAAAGTAAAGATTTTTATTGAGGTTGAAAAAGTTACTGAGAAAGAACTGACAATTCCTGTAACTATCTTAAATAAACCTGACAGCATTTCTTTAAAAATTTTTCCTTCGGAAATAAAACTCCTTTTTACCATTGGCTTAAGCAATTTCGACAAGGTTACGCCTTTCGATTTTTCAGCTTCGGTCGATTACAATTCCATTGAAAAAGGCTCTGAGTTCCTATATGTTACAATCGACAAAAAACCAACTGCCTACCAGTTGGTCAGATACTCGCCCGAAAAAGTTGAATTTTTGGTGGAAGAGCCTCTAAAATAAAACCAGCAGCAATGGCAATAAGAATTGGAATTACTGGAGGCATAGGCAGCGGTAAAACAACTGTTTGTAATATTTTTAAGTTGCTTGGCACACCAGTCTTTGAGGCAGACAAGGTTGCCAGAGAACTAATGAACACCAGCCCCGAATTAAAAGAAAAACTAATTCACCTGTATGGAGAAGCTATTTATAGTTCAACAGGGTTACTTGACCGAAAAAAGCTTGCAGCAATTATTTTTGATAGCGAAATTGAACGCAAAAAAGTAAACGGGCTGGTACATCCGGCTGTTCGCAACGCTTTTGAAAACTGGGCAAGGAAAATACAGTTACCGTATGTGATAAACGAAGCAGCCATACTTTTTGAAAGCGGATTTTATCGCATGATGGATTTTAACATTCTTGTAACAGCCCCGGAGAGTATGCGAATAAAACGTGTAGTAAAACGAGATAAAACACCAGAAAATGAAGTAAAAAGAAGGATGAAAGCACAATGGACAGATGACAAGAAAAGAAAACTGGCAACCCTGGAACTGGTGAACAATAACCAAGAACTGATTATTCCGAAAATAATTCAGATAGACAAAAATTTAAAAGAAAATGGGAAAATTTGGTAAATGGATAGGTGGTGGGCTTGGATGGGCATTTGGAGGCCCAATTGGCGCAATTGTGGGTTTTGTGGTAGGCTCAATGTTCGATCAGGGAAAAGGTGTATTGACAAATAATGGCAAAACAGGCTACTCTGCCCGAACAACCACCGGAGGATACATAATGAGCCTGCTGGTTTTAACAGCTACCGTAATGAAAGCCGACGGAAAAATATTAAAGTCGGAACTCGATTATGTAAAAGCTTTTCTGGTTCGCAACTTTGGTGAAAATGCAGCCACTGATGCCGTCCGTATGTTGCGCGATATATTAAAACAAAACATACCTGTTAACGATGTATGCCGACAGATACGCCAAAATATGAACTATTCAGCACGGCTTCAACTAATGCACTTTTTATTTGGTATTGCACAAGCCGATGGCACCGTTGATGCTATGGAATTGCAAACCATAGTGGCTATCGGCAGGGAAATGGGCATTTCAGACAGTGATTTTCAGTCGATCCAGGCCATGTTTGTACCCAATACCGATTCAGATTACAAAATTCTGGAAATTGACCGAAGTGCAACTGATAAGGAATTGAAAAAAGCCTATCGCCGTATGGCCATGAAATACCACCCCGACAAAGTTAGCCAGTTGGGAGAAGAGGTACAAAATGCTGCAAAAGAGAAGTTTCAAATGGTGAACAAAGCTTACGAGAACATTAAGAAAGAACGTAACATATCTTAAAGAGAAATATTTCATGCATATTGCTTCAACAAATATTGGTAAGCCGGTTACATTTGCATGGAAAGGGCGCGAAGTAGTTACCGGGCTATTCAAATACCCTGTTAACGAACCTATTCGGCTCGAAAAAGAAGATGTGGTAAAAGACCATGTGGTTGACCGAAAATACCATGGTGGCACCGACAAAGCATGTTATCTTTATTCTGCCAACCACTATGGTTACTGGAAAAAACTTTATCCTGAATTAGAATTCGGCAATGGTATGTTTGGCGAAAATCTTACTGTAGAAGGATTAGACGAATCGGAAATTAATATTGGTGATGTTTTTGCCATTGGCAATGCACTGGTTCGGGTTACACAGCCACGCCAGCCATGCTTTAAGCTAGAGTTCAGGTTTGGGAATTCACATATAATGAAACAGTTTATTGAATCGGGGTTTCCGGGTATTTACTTACATATTCTTGAGCCCGGAGAAGTAACAACCGGCGACAAAATGATTCTTAAAGACAAGAAAGATGCACCTTCTGTTCAGCACATCTTTAGTATGTTATACAATACCGATTTTCCAAAAGAAGAAATTGTAGCTGCCATAAATACCCCTGGCCTGGCCGAAAGCTGCCGCCGAGATTTATTAAAAAAGTGGAAAACGTGATATAATTGTCACGCACTTTTTGCATCTTCCGATGAGCACCCTTCCTGGTATTCTGAGATAATTTTCTTTACATCTGATGGTGAAACACGGCCGTAGACTTTTTCGCCTACAGTTACTACCGGTGCAAGCCCACATGCACCTACACAGGCACTTTTAGGAGTAAGGATTTTTAAGATTCGTAATATCGGGAAGTGGTAATTTGTAATAGTTAAGATTTAATCTGGCAATTTTAAATAAGTTAGTAACCTTAAATTTGTCAGATGAATCAAGAAGAAAAAATTATTGGTATGATTTACAGAATATGTTATTTATCGTCAAAATGAGGTTTTACAAGATTATAATATTTATCTTCTAATCCCTCCACAAGTACCGACGACAACCAATACATTCTTAAATACAAGTTGTAACGATACAAATTATCTTTTGAAATACCTTTTCGGTCTATTTCTTTTATGTATTCAGCTATTTGATTTTCTGTATTTTCATCATCTATTTGATATACTCTTATTAAATCCCAAAAATATAAAGTTTGAATACATTGATTTAGAAGTTCGGGTTCATTAGGAACTTGACTTAAATAAGCATCTAATTCTTCACGAGAACCACCCCACTTTTCAGAAACCGCAATAAAATAAGCAATATGTAAACCGATACTTTTAGGGTCAATTGATAAGCCGTGCTGAAAAGTTTCGTGTATAAGGGTCCTATCTTCTAAATTTATTGCTTTGCATAGAGTCAAAAGGCAAACATCTTTTTGAACATCAAACTCTGACTTATTACCTTTAATTTTCATTAAAATCTCTTTTGCCTCGTGCAATAAAGACTTAAATTTTTGCATATCTGATTCTTCAACAGAACTCGCCGAGCCAATTCCCCTAATAATCCAACCTTGTACAACTTTATGATAAGCTAAAACAAGCTGTGCAGTATCATTATTTGGCATTTCTGTTAACCATTTGTTTACAATACTAATATCTGAAACCTCTCCAAGTGAATTAAAACCAAAATCACGATAATCAGCACTAAAACCCAATAAGGTTTCTTCAACTTTGTTAAATTTATACTTTTTAAAATCTTCTACTAATGCTAATAATTTAGGATCGTTACAATGTTCGTGTTTTGTATAACTATAACCTTTAACAAGGCGTTTTGCCATCTGAAGAAATGATTTAAACATAATTTTATTTCTTATTTAATTGCTATTTTATTAAAAACTTCTACCATCTCATTAAAGGCTGATTTTTGCGATGAGGACAAAAATAATTCTTTAATTTTTCCTGTAACTATTTCTAAAATACTTTGATACTTTTGTTGGTTTTTACCAAAATAAGCATTCATCAATTTATTAGGTATCAAGTAATTTACTTTCAATGTGTTTTCATTCTCAAAATACATTCTTAATCCGTGCATATTGCTTTTTTTCAAAACAATACACTTTTTCATTTGTCCATTTTCATCTGTACGAACTTCCCATGAATCATATTCTTGTGATACTTCAAAAGATGTTTCCTTTTTTAAAAACTCTTCTATTTTTTGTAATGACGCGTATTCTTGTTGTATTGCTATTAATTTTTCCATTTATTTACTGATTTAATATTGTTAATTTGTTTGTTTTTTTGCTTTTAAATATGTTCTTAATGAAAAAACAATCCCTAAAAAGATTAGAATATACATTACATATTTTGATATAAAACTTCCAATATTTGTTTCTACTAACGCTGGACTTTCTACATTATAATTAATTGTAATTTCATCATTCACATTTTTAAAACTCCCTAAAAAAGGAATTCGTAAAAGTTCAACAACAGTTTCTATACTATCTCCTTTTTGAGTAACAAAACTAACAGTCGCAATGTCTTTTAATGTTTTTCCTGAACGTTTTGTTTCTATACTGTTAATAACTGCTTTTGTTTCTAGATATTTATTCTCTTGTGCTGATAAATTTAGCGTAAATAAAAGCAATATTCCTAAAATTATGTTTCTGAAATTCATATTCTCCTTATTTAGTTAATTGTGGCAAATGCTACAAAAAGCAATGCTTGCCACAGTTATTTTATTTGTAATTCTTATTTGATATTTCTCTACCTAACTCATATTCAGTTTCTTGCTTGAGTTTTCCTGCCAAATCATACCTCTTCCAAATCCCGTCTTTTTCTCCGTTTTTATAATTTCCTTCCCAATCTACTCGTGCAGCATCATTATAACTCTTATAAAGACCATTAAGTATATTATTTTTATATGTGCTCTCTGATATTAAACTACCGTCTTCTGCATCAAAAGTTTTCCAAACACCTGTTTTGAAATCGTCTTTATAATTTCCTTCTTCTAATTTAACCCCTTCATCACTATATCTTTCAAAAAGACCGTTTTGTTTTCCATAAGAAAAATGTCTAACTTCTTTCTTATTACCATTCAAGTAATATGCAACTCCTTTTAATATTTGGTCTTCTTTAAAATGTATCTCCAATAATAAAACTTCATTTTCATTGTATCTTCTCAACTTACCATCTAACTTATTGTCTTTTATAGTTTTTTCCAGTGCTAATTTACCGTTAGAATAATATTGTTTGTATGTATAATTTATATCATCAATATAGTCTTTTTCCCATTCAATAGTACCGTCTTCGTTTCTTTGTTCTGATTTACCAAAGTGCTGACCATTTTTGTAGTTTTCTGTTATAAAAGAGGTTGTCGTTGTGCTTTTTATTTCGGTATCGGAAGGTATGTATATCGAAAACCAACCATAATCAATGTATTCATCAGTATTATGATTTGTCCTTATTTTTTTCCACCACAGACCATCTGCTTTTCCATTTTTATAGCTCTCACGAGTTTTAATTTCTCCTTTATCATTAAAATATTCCCATTTCCCATCTTCTTCTCCATTTACAAAATGACCTTGTGCATTTATTTGACCATCCTGGGAATATCTTTTATATTCTCCGTGTATTTTTCCATTTTTGAAAAACTTTTCGCTCAATATGCGTTCTTTGTAATCATAATTTGTTTGTTTGCCGTCTTTTTTCCCATTCTTAAAATGAACATCTATAAAATTACCACGACTATCTGCTATTTTATAATGACCATTTAATAGATTGTTATTATTGTCTTTATACAGTATTTGACTTCCAAATTGTTGTTGCTTAATTTCGGATTCCATTACCAAGTTCTGTGCAAAGATCTGTGATGTTATCAACAAACATCCAACTGCTAAAATTGTTATTCTTTTCATTTCATCTCCTTTTTATTCCGACTAAAAAAAAGCCTAATCAGCTCATTCATAAATACTTAAATTTGATTCTAATTCTTCATTAGTGGGTCCGCTAATTTATCATTTTTTTCTAATTCTTTTAACTAAACCTAATTTTCTTTTTTGGCCTAAGTAGAGATAATCTTCGGGATTGTGATATGGAACATCTTTAACTACAATATTCCATATAATGACCGCTAGTTTTCTTACTGTTGCGATTATGTCTGATACTCTTCCTTTTCTAAAATTTATTCTGTGAAAAAATCTTTTAGAGGTGTACTGTCCCTTAAATAGTTAATGGCATTGGCTACATTTCTTAATGCTATTTTGAGTCTACTACTTCCTTTACCAATTTTACTTGATATAACTTTTCCGCCACTTACTTTATTGTTGGGTGCAAGCCTTGGCCAAGAGGTAAAGTATTTCGCTGTTTTGAATTTTTTAATGCCACCAGAACCTACTTCACTTATAATGGCTAATAACAGTGCTGAAACTCATTCCTTCTATGGCCAGTAAATCAACACTCTTAAACATTTGATATGATTCTATCCTGATTAATTCATAAACCTCCAATTTAGGCATCTCAACCAGGTTTGATTCAGCTACTGAAGAATCAGCATTGGGATTACCAGACCGGAATGATTTTTAATCATCCGATCGCTATACTGGTTTTCCGTAATAGCACATGATTAGGCCGAAAAACGGGCAATTTCGGCATGTATGCGCATCCTTTCCATACTGTTTAAGCGCTCTCTTTGCACTCTTGAGAGTTGTTGCGGCCATCTAATGCAGGTTCTGGTCCCCACTTAAACCGGAAATGCATCCAAGATGGTATTGCTTTTTGGGCATCAAGTAAATTTCGTAGTTTTTTAAGCAGATTAGGGCGAAAAAATAAAAGCTGTAAATTATATAAATCCTATTGTTTTTTACTAAACTTGTAGGATTAAAAGATTGCCATTTGCAAGGAATCAGGATTTAATTCGAGCAAAAAGTTAAGTTGGCTTTACATTGTTTGCCCGGCAAAATGTACGAACTCGCCGGCAATATTCAACTTTAAAAAATCATGATTAAAATTTCAGCGGTCATAATCACATACAACGAAGAAAAAAATATAGAAAGATGTTTACAGTCTTTGATTGAGGTTGCAGACGAAATAATCGTATTGGATTCATTTTCAACCGACAAAACAGAGCAAATTTGCAAACGCTATCCGGTTAATTTTGTTCAACACAAGTTTGACGGATACATAGAGCAAAAAAATAGAGCCTTGTCTCTGACTACAAATAACTACGTTCTGTCACTCGATGCCGATGAATGTTTATCGGAAAGGCTAAAAGCATCGATACTTGCTGAAAAGAGGAACTTAAATCACGATGCATATTCATTTAATCGTTTAAATTACTATTGTCAAAAGCCGATAAAACACGGAGCTTGGTATCCAGATAAAAAAATAAGATTATGGAATAAAACAAAGGGCTCATGGGGAGGTACCAATCCTCATGATACCGTTATTTTGAAAAACAACACAAGAAAGAAACATTTAAAAGGCGACTTGCATCATTTTTCTCATAATACAATAGAAGAACACGTTCAACAAACCGACAAATTCACAACAATAGCGGCAAAAGCACTGTTTGACAAAGGCAAAAAAGCATCAATTATGAAGATATGGGGAAAAACATGTTTTTCATTTTTTAAAAATTTCATAATGAATTTTGCATTTTTGGATGGGTTTTACGGATTGCTTATTGCCCGTATCAATACTTACGGTACGTTTTTAAAATACTCAAAATTAAGACATCTAACAAAAATTGCCAAGGATAAAAAGAATACTCTTTGATTTTTTCGATAGAGCAGAGAAAGACAAAACAACATCTCTATAAAATGTCTTCATATTGAATTTCAACTTGCGTTGTTCTCCGAAAATAGAAAATAATGGCTGGCTTAGCATCCTCTAAAATTCGGATTGACGGATTACTTTTAAATGCAGATTTGTGGTGGAACGGACTAATGCATGGTTTGATGCTTTAAAAGCAGTTTTAGTCCGTTTTGAAACAAATACTGTACGTTGTAAAGCACTGAATTTATTAGCTTTCTATGTTATTTTATTACGGAAACTTTAAACAACTTCATAATAAATCTAACAAGCTCCTTACTACTTTCCAGCCCTTTTGTTTCAAACATCATCTTTTGTAATAAATCATTCTGCACGCTAGTATATTTGTTATCTTTTTTAATAAGATTTACTAATTCATCAAAATTACTTACAAGCAATTTATTTTCTGTCACCTTATCATAGTCGAAATACATTTCCCTATCTTCATCCAGATATTCTTCTTTATCAAAAGGAAATAAAATTACTTCTTTATCCATCAACTGATAATCAAAATAAATGGAAGAGTAGTCCGTGATTAAAACATCTGTAAATGGCAGAATCGGATATATATCTAATTTGTTATCAATAAGTAATATATTTTCTTGTGATTTAACATCAATAGATAATTTTGTGATAGGGTGTAGTTTTAAAAGCAAACAATAACTTTTTTCTTGCATTATATTATTTAATACTTCAAAATCAATATTTGCATTTTTTATAAAATCTTGCCCATTACCCCTCCAGGTTGGCATATAAACAAACACTTTTTTATACTGTTTGAGTTTATCAATTAACTCTTTTGTTTGGGTAGGTTCATATTTTTGGACAAAATCCATAACTTTATCTTGTGACCACGACAAGATTTCATTTCGTGGATATCCTAATCTTAAAGTTTGTTCAAAATCTACTTTAAATGCTGAGGCAAACAATTCAGATGCTTTTTGTGAAGTTGACAATACATAATGGGATCGAAGATACCGACCTGGATACAAAAACCGAGTTATAAAAGAAGTTTTATAGATAGGATTAGTAGCATCAAAGCCTATTGTCTTGATGGGCACACCATGCCAAAGATTCATTCTAATAGCACCTAAACTTGTCCAAATATTTATATTTGAAATTCCTGAAAAAAAGAAATAAAACTTACCTCTCAAAGCATAATAAAAACCTTGAATACTATATTTGTAATAAGCTTCAAAACCTTTATTTTTAAGATATTTTATTACATGCCGATTGACAGAAAGCCATATAGCTCTAATTTGAGGGTGATTTTCTGATACATAAATAAATAAATATTTTACATTATCACTAAACGGTGTGTGCGAGGGAGTCCCAAAAAGCCAAATATTTTTATTTCTGGGCATTACATACGATAGTCCTAAAAATAGATATAAAAAGGGATACACAGCTATTTTAATGAATGTTCTTATTTTTTGATTCATTCGCTTATATTTTGTATATTTATTTTCAAATACATAATCATTTCGCCGTGCACCTAAAAATTAGGCATGGATGTTTCACAACTTTTACATTTGCTATAAAACTTGATTGTTGAATGAGTCTAGAAGAGGCTGTTTTAATGATATACCAATAGCAGAATTTAAAGAAGATTTTTTCGGAGAAATCTCAGATAAGGCTTTTTTTATACTGGTGGTTGAAATATTATTCGTTCTTGGCAAATACACTACCTCGCAAAATTCTGACAGTTCGTCAAACTCACCTTTCCAATCATCTCCGATTGCAAAAATATCAATGTCATATTTTTTTATATCCTCTATCTTTTGCTCCCAATTATATTCAGGAAAAACTTCATCCACATATTTACAAGACAACAAAATCTCTTTACGTTCTTCGTAAGAAAAGAAAGATTCTTTGCCTTTTAGCCTGTTAAACTCATCACTTGAAAGCCCCACTATCAAATAATCGCCTAAAGCTTTTAATCTTTTTAATAATCTGGTATGTCCAACATGGAACAAATCAAAAGTACCGTATGTTATTACTTTTTTGCTCATTTTTTCAGTATTTTCTTTAAAATTTCTCTACATTTAATCAAAAAATCCCCTACAAATGCTAAGTTTAGAATGTAGAAACTATAAATAAATTTGCTTGAAAAACCCATTCCATGTATTTGCCACAAATATTTTAACTTATCAGATTCAGGCGATACATATTTTATTTTTTCTTTGTAGTTATTTCCCTTAAGAAGCCTTAGAATATAAGATAAATTATTTGTCAAAAACTCATTTTTGTACTTCTCATACAAACCTTCTTCCTCTAAAAGCAGTTTTGTTGTTTTTACATACCAGCGCAAATCGTTCCAGGTTTTATCTGATGTGTTTGCGCATATAGAATTAGGATTTTCTTGCCAATAATGATAAAAAGCCTTTGGAAGATATGCCATACTTTTAGCAACTAAAAAAAGTCTTATTACCAGCCACTTATCTTCTGGCATGGAGATTTCAGTTGGCGAACTGATATTATTTTCTTTATACAATTTATGTTTTACCAATTTGTTCCAAACAAAGGCATTTAATTTTGCAAGTAATAAATTTCTTATATTCTCTTCTAATTTCTCTGAATACTCTTGCTTTCTATAAATTTCTTCATCTTTATAGTTTACAAAAAGATCAGATATCACAATATCGGCATTTGTTTCTTTTGCTTTAGCGTAAAGTGAAGATACCATGTCCAATTCGCACCAGTCATCACTATCAATATGCAAAATATATTCTCCTGTTGCATTTTCAAGCCCTGTATTGCGAGCTGCCCCTAATCCCCTGTTCTGAGAGTGATGAAGAATTTTAATGTGTGGTTCTCTATGAGGATAACTTTTTATTATATTTTGCAAAACATCCATACTATTATCCGGTGTACAGTCATTTACAAAAATATATTCAATGCTTTCAAAATCCTGCTCAAAGAGACTTACTACACATTTTTGTATATAATTTGCTCCCTTATATATGGGTACTACTATGGAAACTTGTTTAATTTTGTATAGCATATTTTTTATTACCTAATAAAACATCTTGAGGGCCATAGGCTATTCTGTGTTTTAAATGTCTTAATAGCATCCTTTCCAAATACACCTGAGATGAGTAAAAGTCCGCAAAATACATCTCTAGATCGCTTGTTATCGGCAATTCAAATTTAGTTTCCTTTTTTACCAAAACATATTGCCCTTTTATGCCATAAATTTTCTCAATTGTTCGAACAATTTCAAATACAGAATATTGATAAGGATAATATAAATCCACTATTTTATTTTTAAAGATACTCTGGTATAATTCAACAAGTTTAACCACATCTTTAATATCAATCAACAATCTTCTTGCCCCTATAAAAAGGGTGAATTTCATGTTGCTAACAATGGAAGTAGTTAAAAAATTGATTAAATTACCAGGGTTTCCTCCCGTTGCAACAATATTTCCCACTCTGAAAATAATATATTTTGAAACATTATTTTTAATAAAACTTTCTATTTTTAATTTAAAACTAACATACATATCTTGCTGTCTATAAGCATCATAAATACTGCAAGTAGAGAAATAGATTAATTTCTTATCTGGAAATTTACTAACCACTTCTTTCAACAAGTTATATTCTCGCTCATAGGCTTTTTTATCAGTTTCTAAAGAGTTTGAAACCCCTGATGCGAAAATTAATAAATTATTATTATCTATATTTCTCATAGCTCGGGCTATCATTCCATTTCCTACTATCATATTTTATTTCGATTTTATTTAGTTTATCCTTACGAACACAGATTTATTTATAATCCTTTTGCCTCCAGGCTAAACAGATTGGCGTTTTATTGAAATAGAAAATTGGCCAAAGAATTTCTTCTTTGATCTTATTCAATAATCCGCGCAAATTGAACCCGGCTGCAGCTAAAAAGGCATTCATATCATCACCTACTGTCCCTTTAAGATAGTTTTTCACCATTCGACAATCGTGTTTTACGTGACTGATCACTGGTTCAACAGCGGCTCTCTTTCGCATGGTCCGGTTTTGGTATGGTGACCCAAATTCAAACTTTTTGTGTGCCTTGCCCTTTGCAATGCAGGCAACTTCTGGTTCGTGTAAACTGTAAATTTTGTTACTATCAGTTTTTTTCTGCGCCACCACTTGCTTACAGATTTCAAGTAAAAGCCCAACCATCGTACGGATAGGAGTTCCCGGCTGCCCGGTATTCGAATAAAGTGGGCTAAACTCATATTCAATCTCCTGCCAATTTATTTGATCAGATAAAACTACAAGTTCATGCTTCGGGTTGACAATCTCTTTCAAAATTGGACGAAATAAATTTCTCTGACCTTGATTAGGCAATTTCCCTTTCATATTTTGCAAGATTTTCAAGCAATTTACAAATAACCTTGCAAAAAAAGACAAAGAATATTGTGAAGTTATGAACTATAATATATTCTTGAGGATTAACTATTTATCTTGAAGTTTGATAGTTTTTTGCCAACCGGCAGAAAAATGTCACAAAAGAATTGGTAGTGCTGGTTGACATTGAGTTGCTCCAGAAGCAGTTCGTCAGAACGGCACGCGTAATGTTTCAGGAACATCAAAGCCAGTTTGCCTCGGGGACTAAAATAACTTTTTGGCCCTTTTTTGTGGGTTTTGATATGGAATGATTTGCT